>ERZ1674236.29-NODE-29-length-42790-cov-9.445162_pt1 | contig 42790 bp, 40 predicted proteins | sample MGYA00581210_ERZ1674236 | MGnify/ENA primary metagenome ERZ1674236 (study PRJEB41354, sample SAMEA4873328) | human saliva metagenome | biome: human-associated habitat [ENVO:00009003]; feature: mouth environment [ENVO:08000002]; material: saliva material...
GTTTGACAGATCGGGAGACCGGCTATAGCCTGTGAAGCACGAAAGAAAACTAACTCAAATAATGCGAGGTATTTTTATTATGTGCTTGCAGCAGCTCATCAACGCGCGTGAACTGGCTCAACATATCGGGCTAGGCCCACGATTCACTGAACTCTTAGAGTTCGTCGCTAAGCACGCTGGGGAAGAAACGCAGCAGCTTTGGTACAAGCAAGAAACCATCGCCCAACACCTGTCATGCTCAGTTAAAACAGTTTCTCGCGGCCTTCACTTTCTTTCGTCTCTAGGTCTCATGCACCAGCAACCAAGGTACTTAGAGGACAGTAACCACGTTAAGCACCGCACGTCCGATGTCATCACGAGCCATATCCCTACCGTCGCCCAGTGGGACGCGGGAGTGCGCTATGACGGTTCCACTCGGCCAGCAATCAAAAACGCGAACGATTGGAAGCCTGGCGCTCCTGACATTGTTGAGCTTGTTGCGCTTCCCGAGGAAGAGATCGAGTCTCCCATTGAGCAGGTTGCTTCCACTGTTCGTGACGCTGTTGCCTACGTTCGCTCCACTAGCGAAGAGCGTGCGGCGATTAAGGAAGCTCGTGCTCGTAAGCGTGAGAAGCGTATGAATGCTCGTAAGCGTGAGCGTGTCCTCAAAGCGGAAGCAGCGATGCAGGCTCGCGCGCGTAACGGGCGTTCTAAGCGTGAGATCGTTGCCTCGTGTATGCCTCAAGGTGTGGGCGTAGAAGCGTGGACTGACACGCAGGTTGAGGACATGTACCAGATCGTCCAGTCGCGTCTCAACATCGGGTGGATGCACGTAGAAATCGCGTCAATCCTCGCTGATGGTATGCCGTCCAACGTGCATAACATGTTCGCTTTCCTCCGGTTCCGCGTGGAAAACAAGATCAACCCCAACATGTCGCCCGCCCAAAAGCAGGAAGCAGCCCGCAAGCAAGCAGAAGAGATTCGCGGCAAGCAAGACGCTGCCGTGGAAGCCATGCTCAATGCCGAAGAGGACGCGGAATCACGTGAACGCAGCCGACTGTTCGACATGTTCTATGAGCAAGTACGCTCCGCTAACCCCTCTATGTCGCCTCGCCGCGTGGGAGCGGAAGCGAACATTCTCGTAGCCGAACACCTCACGAAAACACTCGCCGTCGCCTAAAACTGCAAAAACCGCAAAACACCACCACGTCTTGCTAACATTGCGGGTATGGCACAACTTTTTGAGGGCTTGCTCACCGTCGCGGAAGCAGCCGAAAAACTTGGAATCAGTCGAGAAACGCTCAAGAACTGGACTCGACAAGGAAAGCTCACTGCATACCAGTCCCCCGGCGGGCATTGGTATTACCGGGAGTCGGACATCGACCCTGAAAAGCTCCTAACCGTCGTCCAAACGGAAAAGGACTAAGTACGATGAATGCTCCCATCAACACCGCAGTACTCGCCCGAGACGCGCGAAACATTGGTCTCACCCCCATCAGCGGGTGCCCCACGCCCGACGCGCTGAACAGTGTCGTCGCAGCATGGAACGCTTTCCGTAAGGAAGGTGGGAACTGGCGTGACGCAGTAGGTTTCGCAGCCAACAGTGAAGGCCACGTGTGGGTTGTCGTTAACCCCGGCGCGAACACGGGTTTCGACCTGTGGGACTTCATTTCTAAAGACATCGCCGCACAGTGGGGTGACATCACGAAGTATCTTGCACGCAATAAGCGCAAGCCCCTCCTCGATGCGCCCTCTCCCGCGTCCATCAGTGACCTCGTTGTCGATATGCCCATCCAGACGTTCCCGGCGTGCGCTCCGGCGAACCTGATCGCAGCTTACGGTGGCCCCGCGCCCCAGCCCATGCCGCAGCCCGCGCCTATGCCCGTGATGGAACCCGAGCCGGAACCTGTTATGCCCCCTCAGCCTGAGCCTATGCCTGTGGTAGAGCCGGAGCCTGTCATGCCCCCGCAGCCCGTGATGCCTGTGGTTGAAGAGGCCCCCGTCATGGTCCCCGAACCCATCATTGAACAGGTGGTGCCAGCGCCTCAGCCCGTGGTGGAACCGGCAACAGCGCCCACCCCGCAGGTTCCCGTGATGCCCGCACCCACCGACATGCCCATCCACATGCCGCCCCCGCAGCCCACGCCCGTCACCTACAGTGACGCAGATGAACTCACCGGGTTCCTCGACGAAGAAGCAGACACCTCACAGTGGGTACTCCGAAACCTCGTCACCGGGGAAACCTATCCGGTTCCCACGCACCCGGCGATCATCGGACGCTCCCCCACGTCCAGTGAAATCCCCGTCGGACACGGTGACGCGAAGCGAGTCATCAGCCGCCACCACGCGCGCCTCGACATCAACCCCCAGCGTGGAACCATCACGATCACCGACCTTGGTTCCACGAACAAAACGAAACTCGGCTCACACGTGCTCTCCCCCAACGTGCCCGTGGAAACCAGTCTGCCCGTACACTCTCTCCTCCTTGGAGACATCCCATTCGAGATCATGGAGGACATGTGAGCATCAGTAACGTTGTCTCCACCTACACGAACGTTAACGGCAGGCGAGAAAACCAAGACAGCTACGCGGCAGCACTGTTCGAGGCCGCAGGACATACCGGCATAGTCGCGCTCGTCGCAGACGGTGTTGGCGGTGAAGGCCCCAACGGTCGCCTCGCATCCATCGGTGCGGGGCAAACATTCCTTGACCTCGTAGCAACCGGGAACGTGACAGACGCACAGCTCGTCCAAGCCGTCGCCCGCGCGCACCAGAAAGCACGCGAAGCAGCAGGGAACACGACCCTGACCGCGTTACGCGCCTACATGGGCCGCTACACCATCGTCCACGTCGGAGACTCGCGCGCCTACATGCTTAAAGCCGGTGCGCAAGCCCTCCAACTCACCCGAGACCACAGTAAGCTCGCTGAACTACGTGAACGCGGCGTTGAAATCACCCCCCAAATTCACGCGAAATACCGCAGTAGCATCACCCGTGGCCTCGGGCACCGAAACGCAGAAAAAGCTCGCCCCGACACCTACGTTGGCGAGTACTCCGCTACCGACAGTTTCCTCCTATGCTCAGACGGCTTCTGGCATGAGTTCGAGCGAGAAAACAACTACCTCCCCGGCAACGCGCAAACCGTCCTTGAAACCCTCGCAGGAAGGGCCATCGCGAACGGGGAAAGCGACAACATCACAGCAATACTCATCAACGCCGGAGAACTTTTATGACCACGCCACGACAAGTAGGCACAACGTTCCTCCACGGGCGCTACCAGATCGACGCGCTCATGCACGACGGTACGTTCAGCCGCGTTTACCGTGCTTACGACACGAAACTCCAAAAACCCGTCGCACTCAAAGAAGTCGCAGCCCCAGACGGCTCCTACCGTGGGCGGCAACTCCTCCAAGCCCAGAAAGTCCTCGACAGTCTGAAAGCTGAAACCCAGCTCATGCAAGGACTCTCCCACGCGGGAATCCCCCACATCATCGACGTGCAAGACGACACGGAAACCCCCGGCGGACTTTACAGCGTCCTCATGGACTTTGTTGCGGGAACCTCCCTCGATAAGGTTGCGAAAAACGCTCCCGGCGGGCAACTCCCCGAAGATTTCGTCGTCTCCAAAATGACGCAGCTCGCTCTCATCTTGATCTACCTACACTCACTGCCTGAGCCGATCATCTACCGTGATCTCAAGCCCGGTAACGTCATGCTCGACAACGGTGCGATCAAGCTCTTGGACTTTGGTATCAGCGAGCAGATCACCCCCACCAACTACACGAACCCTCAAGCGGTCGGAACTCGCGGGTACGCGCCCCCCGAACAGCGGACAACCGGCGCGCCACTGGACCCGCGTAGTGACATTTATGCGTTCGGTATGACGATGTTCGTGCTCCTCACGGGCCGTCTCCCGCAGATGGATGCTCAAGGTGTTCCTCTTGGCCCCGTGAACGCGAGCGTCATCAACCCCAACGTGTCCCCCGCACTGTCGCGCGTCATCGCACGGTGCGTCGCCACGCAACCCGAACGACGCTACCAGTCCATGACGGAAGTCGTCGCCGCGCTCTCCACCTACAAGCAGACCGACGAAAAGCACGTGAAAGCAGCGAAAAGCCGCGTGCGCGCGATCATCGCGTTCGCCGTGGCTGGCCTCCTGTGCTTTGGTGGCGCGGGCGCGTCCCTCGCCTATGGGTACAGCGTGGAATCCAGTTCCTACACGGCCCTCGTCGCGTCCGCCGAGAAAGCCGGGACAGTAGACGGGTGGGCGAAAGCCATTGAAGCTAAGCCCGGCGACATTGACAATTATTTCCACGCTATCGACGCGGCAATCCAAGGGGACGGCGTTTTCACGTCACAAGAAGAAAGCACCCTCATCCCCCTCGTCCGCGATAACGTGAACGAAATCCAGAAGAACAAGCGCTACCCCGAACTCGCATACCGTATCGGAGAGGCATATTGGTTCTTCTACCAAGGGGACGGCGGCGCATCGGGACTCACCTTGTCGGCACCGTGGTTTAAGGACGCTATCGACGGCGGATACAACACGCAGCAGGCAACCGCCCTGTATAACCTCGCCTCGTTCAACCGTGATATCGCTTCAGCCGTACAAACCGGCGGCGACACCGGCATGTACCGCACGTATTGGAACAACCTCACGGGCCTCGACACGTCCTCAAGTAGTGAGGTCATCCAGCTCACGGTGTTGAACTATATTCTCGACTCCATCACCTCTAACCCGTATGGTCTTAAAAGTGACGGCGTGACGAAGGACGATATGGACAAGCAAGTGCAGCGAGCGCAAACCTACCTCGCGCAGCACCAAGGTTTTAAGGCCGGTCGACCCCAAGAACTCGCTAAAGAACTCGCGGGGAAGATCGACAACAAGACGAAAGCAACCATTGCGACGCTCTTCCAAGAGAACGGGGACCAAAAATGACGACCTACACGATCACGGCGCTCATCCTCGTATTCCTCGCTCTCGCGTTCTTGTTCACGGCAGCGTTCCTCAGTATCCGCTGGGACCTTAAAGCCATGCGTAAGCGCATTTCTGGCGCAACATACCGTGATGCAGTCAGCGACATTACGCGCATGGTGCAAACCCAAAGCGCAACCGACACGTACACGCGGCTCGCGGCACGCAGCGCGGGTGAGCAAATGCCTCACCTGACAACAGGCAATCTTGCCCCCACGACCGGTGACATCACGCCTCCGCCCGTCGTCACTATCCCGCAGCAAGAGCCTCCACGGGTAGAACCCACGCTCCCGCCCGTGCAGGTACAGTCCGTGCCTGAACCGCAGGTGCAACCCGAACCCAAGCCAACAACCGTCCCAGTGCAAGAGGAGACCCCAAGCGATTACGAAGAACTCCCCACCTCGTTCCTAGAAGCCCCACAAGGCGTAGGGAATGAAGAAGAACACACGAACTTCCTTGACGAAAGCGCTCACGTAACTCCCGAGAATCCCCTTGAGCGCGTATTACTAATAGAAGAACTGTCCAGTTGGACCGCAAACTAAAGGACAAACCAGACATGATGAAGTACTCGACGCGCACCACAGCGGCGCTCGCACTTTTCGCCACAGTCGCAACCACGCTACCCGCGACCGCGCTCCCCGCAACCACCGCGTTCGGCCTAGCGCCAGCAAGCGCCCCATCCACGCCTGAAACAGCGCGCACAGCAACAGACAACGGCGTGGTCGGCACCATTACCGACGTGACCCCCGACGCGCCAGCGGCCCCGCTCACCGCATACGCGCAAGCCCCCACGCTGAAGGTCAAACTCACGCTCCCCGCAGGGCAAACCCTGTCCAAGGTCACATTCAACGGGGACGAGAACCCGCTGCCCGTAGACGGTGACACGGTGACTGTGAACCTCGCGAACGCTCCCATTCAGAACTTTGATGAAGCGGCTATCGCCGTACACACCACCACGACCGCTGGCGGTCTGCCCAAGCGAGCGAACCTCAAGTGGACGCTGAGCACGGCTATCGGCCACATGTACGACACGATTGCCCCCACCATCAGCAGCATCTCGGCCAGTGGGTGCGGAACCAACAACAGTGACGATTGTGAACTCTCCACGTCCGCTGTCACGTGGACTGTGCGCGTCAATGACGCGGCAACCCCCGGCTCCTCTGGCCTCGCCCGAGCTGAACTCTTGAAAGACGGGAACGTTGTCCAGACCGTAGACCTGTCTGGCAACACGGATAAGGTCACAAGCCTGTCGATCACCGCTCCCGGCTCCTACAAGGTCCGCGCTTTCGACAATGCGGGTAAGGAATCCACTATCGACTTCCCGCAAGGTCAGGTCATTCCCCCGGACGCAGTGAACCCCGTTCTCGACTTGCCCGCGCAGGTTGCTGGCGCACGCGAAATTGACGGCGTGAAGTACATTACCGACCAGCTCACTGGCGACCTTGAGTTCAAGTTCCACGACGACGGTGCCCTCAAGCCCTCGTACATGACGTTCACCCTTGACGGCGTTGCCCTCACCCCCGAGCGAGCAAGTGCAACCGAGTACAAGTTCAAGGTTCCCCAGTCCACGCTGGAAGATAAGCGCGGCCACGTGCTCTCATTCACCGGCCATGATCGTGCGGGGAACACTGTCTCGTGGAGCGCGAACCTCGCGTACTCGCCCGCACAGTCGGACTACAAGCTCACGACAGGCTCTAGTGACGTGTTCACCCCTACCCCGTGGGGCGTGTACACGAACAAGAAGGGCATTAGCGTGACGTTCACTCCTACTGATGGTTCCCCCATGCCGTACACGCTGAAAGACGCGAGCGGCGTGAAGAATCAGGGCGCAAACCTTGACATCAGTGGGAACACGCTCACCATCCATAACGGTGACGTGGACAATGTTGAGGTTACTGTCCGTGACGCTGTGGGACGCGAAAAGCGTCTCAACATTGGTGACATTCTCGGCTGGCCCCACAAGTTCATTTACTCGTCGAACGCTCCCACGTTCAGCCTCGATAGTGACAGTTACCTCCCGTATGCGAAGTCCCTCGTGGATTTCGCCCCTAAGACGGCGACCATGCGTGACGCGAAGGGCATCAAGAAGTTCAAGGTGTCCGTCAACGGTATTACCCTCGCTGAAGGTAAGCCCAGTGCGGAAGAAAACAAGCCTGTCCCTGTCAAGCAGGTCACTTTGGATTATGCGCGTGCAGCGGGACTGCCCGACGGCACGTACCAGATCACGTTTGATGTCACTAACCTTGCTGGCTCAACCTCGACCAGTATCGCCACCGTCACCATTGACAGCACTCCTCCCGTTGTCTCTGGGTTCACGATCACTGACCCGACGTATGCGCCCGGTAAGACCATCGGCGGCTCTGATTCTCGTTACGGGTTCTTTGTCACCGGAAAAATGAAGGTCGCAGCGCACGTCACTGAAACCGGTTCCGGCGTAGACAAGATCACCTACACGCTCCGCTCCTCAGACGGCGCCACTCACACCGTGGAAGCCCCCGAAGGTGCCACTATCGACATTCCTGACGGGTTCAAGGGATTCGTTTCAGCCGTCGCCTCCGACAAGGCGCGCAACCTGTCTCTCGTCGCCCAGCCTGACGGTCTCGTGTCTGAAAACGGGAACACGACCATCACCGCTAACGACGTGAACATTGCCCTCCCCGAGCCGGTTACTCACACCCGCAGTGGGCTTGGCTTGTACCGTGACAGCGTGAAGGCAAACCTCGAAGCGAGCGCAGGACACTCCGGTTTGCGTCACGTCGCATGGGGTATTGGCGCTGACACTCTCGGGGACGCGACCGTAGACATTGACGGCCACGTGTCCAACCCGCAAGTACACGTCACTCGCACAGACAAGAACCTCGTCACCGGCATCACTATCCCCCTCGAAGTGAACGGCGACCACGAGAACACGGAAGCGTGGGTGCGCGTAGAAGATAACGCTGGCGGCTCCGCCGAGAAGCGAGTCCAGTTCTCTATCGACGCTACAGCCCCCGAAATGAACGTCACGTTCGACGTGAACAACGCGAACAACATGTACAACACCGACCGCCACGCGACGATCAAGGTGCTGGACGCGAACTTCAGCCCCGACCTGTTCAAGATCAGCGGGCAGGCCGGTGAGCTTGGCGCATGGACCCAGACCGGCGACATGTGGACCAACACTATGACGTTCGCTGACAACCGCGACTACGAGTTCTCTCTGGACGCTTCCGATACCGTGGGCCACGCGGCTCAGGGCTTCCATTCTGAGCAGTTCACGGTCGATAAGGTTCCCCCGGTTATCGCAGTGTCGTGGAACACGTATGACGCGCGTTCTGGCCGCTACTACAACCAGCCTCGTAGTGCGACAGTGACGATCACTGAGGACCACTTTGACCCCGCGCTCGTGCGCTTCACTGGAACGGGTCTCGTCTCCGGCTGGTCGCACGCGGGCAACATTCACACGGCCACCGTTTCATTCCCCGAAGGCGTGAACACATTCGGCGTAACAAGCTCCGATCAGGCTGGGAACGAGTCGAACGCGGTGAACGAACCAGAGTTCGTTGTCGATACGACGAAGCCCGAGCTGTCTATCGAAGGCGTGACTCAGGGAGCGGCCTACTACCAGACCCCTGAGATTCGCTTGTCCTACTCGGATACGAACCTTGATCTCGGTAGTCTCTCGGTCACTCTCACGGGACGTAAAGGCACCACATTCAAGGTCCCCGTCGTCAACGGCCACCTCGACTTGTCTGCCATTCCCAATGAAGCCAAGTCCGACGACCTCTACACGATGGACGCAGCCGTATCCGACCTCGCGGGCAACAGCAACACCGCTAAAGTCCAGTTCATCTTGAACCGTTTCGGCTCCACCGTGGACGTTGAAGGAACGTCCTACCAAGGCAAGTACGTGAAGGCCCCTATCGACGTGGACCTGAGCGAAATCACCGTTGAAAAACTCCGCGATGACAAGCTCGAAATCCGCGTCACCTTGAACGGTAAGACCATTGAGGTACCCAAGAACGCTGTGACTGTCACCGTTACCGGAGGCGAAAACGGGGATTACGTGTACCACTACCACGTGGACAAGAGCGTATTCAAGGAGGACGGTGCCTACACGGTTCAGGTGTTCTCCCAAACCGAGGGCGGCAAAGACCAGCTCTCGCGCCTGTCCTACTCGTTCGTTGTCGATAGCGTCAAGCCCGAGATTCAGGTCAGCGGCATCACTGACGGCGGCTCATACCGTAAGACTCAGGTCACTGCCACAGCGACTTTGCGTGACATGACCGCAACGGAACTCATCGCAACCCTTGACGGTAAGGACGTGAAGGCAACCAAGAACGGGGATGACACGTACACGCTCATCATTCCCCAAGCCGCGTCCGCGCATAACGTCCACTTCAAGGCAACCGATCAGGCTGGCAACGTCAGTGAGGTCACCGTGAAGGACGTGTACGTGAACGCCTCGTGGTTCCGTCAGGTTCTTAACTGGACTGGCCGTCACATCGGTATCGTTGCGGGCGGCTTGTTCGGCGTGATGGCCCTCGTTGCGGGTTGGATTCTGTTCGCGGCCCGCAAGAAGCGTGGTGATGATGAAGAATGAGCGTGAACTACATGCGTGCGCATCATGCTAGACCGTGTTTTAGACGATAAAAACATGATGTAACCGCATACACCATGCTCATGCCTATGGTAGGCTACGAAGTGAGGCAGGTACCGGCACCAGCAAGTCCAGCCGGTACCTGCCTCAACTCATACCAAACCAAACCAACAACGCAAACCATAGGACACAATGCTCACCCCGCAAGTGCGCGAAAAGCGCACAATCAGCACCCTGACGTATGTCGGGCATTACAAGCTCGCGTTGACGCGCTTGCACTCCCACTATGTTCAGCCTCTTCCCTATGCGTGGGATGAAGCAGCCCTATATCAGACACTCAATGATTTAGCGCCCGTCTGCGCGTGGAAGCTCGACGGGACTGCAACGCTCAACCCCCGTCATTTGCGGCTCACTATGCAGGCCGCTCTCAATGGGATGCTCCCCGTAGATGACGAGGCGAAAGACATCCTCACGTACATTTACGACGCGGCTTTTTGGCGTGAACTCCTCGTTGAAACCCTCGAAGATGAGGCCGGGGAAAAGAGCAGGCTCAAACGCTATACGGAAAACGACGCAAACCTGATCTGGGTTGCTGAAAACCGCACGTTTGGCGAGGGAATGCCAGTGTTCCACTCCATGTGGGACATTCCAGACATCCAAGCCTTGTTCTTTGACACTATCGGTAAAGACAATCAGTCTCTCCAAGACTGGGTGAACGCTCACCCCAAGTGGGACATGTGGAACAGTCTCGACGGAGAGTACAACATGGGCCTCGACCACCCGGTGACGCGGGCCTCTGTCGAATGGATGAGCCTCACCGGTAAGTCGTGGACCAAATGGGTGGAAGCCTACTACCAGAATCGTGACCTCCAACTCGGCAACCTCACCCCAGAGGGCTGCTGGTACACGACGGGCGGCTACTGGCAGATTGACCCCACACGGGGACGCGAACTCGTAGCATTCCCCGCCCGCGCTTCCACGCTCCCCTCGGCTGACCTGTTTGGAGAACCCCCGTTCGTCAATATGGGACTCGTGGGAAACCTGAGTTTAGGCCCTATTTCCCTAGAACTTGGCAATTTAGAAGTATCCGTTAAAGACCTCGATTTAACGGGGGAAAGCGGTGACGCGGAACCGGTAGACGATCTACCTATCGAGTTCCGACAGGTCACTGTTCCCCCTCAGTCTGAGGATGACAGAATCATCGTTTACACGATGCCCGTTGAAGCAACAGAGAGGCAGTATGCGTCCCTTAACTACTGACACCCAGCTCCCGGCCCTCAAGGTGAGCGACACGGCCTCTAAGCGCCTCCTAACGCCCGCAGCGGCCCACAACGACAAGAAGGACACTCAGGCGCTCCTCAAAGCACAAGAAGCCGTCCTCGACGTTCAAGCACGCCCCTACGGTGAAGCAACAGCACTCCTACGCGGCGAGTTCTACTTCCTTGAACGCAACAGCGGAAGCCTCGTTGGACTCCCAACCGGGTTTGTCCCCCGAGCCACCGCGCCCGTCGGCTCCTACTACCACGAAGCCATGAGCGCGCTCCTCGGCCAAGTATTGGAAGGAACCTACGCCGGGTTGTTCACGTGGGCGGACATGGCTGAACCAGTCCTCGCATTAGAACGCGACCTGTTGAAGTGGGCATTCATGTCCACAAAGCGCCGTGAAATCGTCGCCCAGTCCCTCCAAGATCAGCTCAATACGCTCATTGAGAGTGGAGTCAGGTGCGCGACCCTCGAAAACGCTACAGACGGGGAAGTCCTCACCTTGGCGTACTACCGCAGGGAAGAGTACACGTTCAGCGCATGGGTGGAAGGAATGTCCACCGGGGAACGACCTATCCCCCTGCCCATCCTCGCCGCTATCGCACTGTCTCACCGTGACTACACGACAAGCGAGCAAGTCATTCGATTCTTGCAAACCCAAATGGCGATCACCGAATACAGGAAGGACTAACCCCATGACACCAGAGGAATTGAAGAAACAAACCGCGTCACTATACGTCGCACGCCTCGTCGAACATGACCTACCGGGAATCGCAGCCGAAGAACAAGGCAGCGTCCCAGAACTCGTGGAAGCCCTCGAAGTTCTCTCCCCTGAAGCGCGCATCGACCCGCGAGCGCAGCTACGCGACAAAGCGTGGGAAGAATACCTCGAAGAAAGCCGCAAACAACGTAGATACGGGCGACTCACCCCCAAGCCCACCCAAGCCACGCGAGTGAAAGTGAGCCACTGATGGATGACGATTTTTGGAACAAGGTTTCGGGAATCTCTGACGACGGTGACGACGAAGAAACGTTCTCTGAACCCGGCTTTTCAGACGATACCGACGACTCTGGCGGGGACGAACCCTATTTTCCCCGCGAAAGCCCTATGCGTCGCAGGCGTTACGCTGAGCGCGCCGGGTACGGCGAGGACGATGAACCCTACCGGCCCCGCTACTACGCGGAAGAAGCCCCGCAGGCCAGTGCGGCACCCCAGTCACAGGCCCCACAGCCCACGGCAGACCCCGCCCCAGCAGTAGACCAGTCCAAGCCGAACGAACCGGGGAAAGTCATCGCTTTGAGCTTGGGCGTGATCGCAGCGTGCGCGCTCCTCGCAACAGTGTTTGTCGCCGTGAAGAACCATCAGGCAACACAAGACGCGGCTCCGAGTGTTGTTGTCACCGAGTGTGCGTCTCCTACGACGCAAGCCCCCGCAACTACCCCGACGCCTACTCCTAAGCCGGTAGAAACCACTACAGCGGCCCCCACTACGCAGGCTGCTACTCCGACCGTGAGCGCGTCCCCACAGCCCGCGTCCCCGACCGACCGGGCCACCATCGACCCAGACTCGCTACAGTTCTCTGAACCTAAGACAGTCACGGGCCTCGTGGTATCGAAGTCGATCATGGAAACCGGCGGGAACCTCATGTTCACCGTCCACCTGTCTGTCCCAGACAGTAATCGGCCAACGATTAACTACGTTGTCCCAAAGGGCCAGTACGACGGGTATAAGTCCGGGGACCTCATTGAAGTCACCTACCGAGTAGACCAGCACGGTAACATTGCCATTATCCGATAATTCAGGCACACCACGTGCCTGTAAGAAAGAAAGCATCAAGTTAAGACATGGAAAAGTTCGCACTCTCTGACAGCGTGTACTTGAAGGCCCTCCTCGTGGACCCCTCGCGCGCGCGACGCGGAGCAGAACCCAACATCGTTGGATACCGCTTCCACGCAATCCGAGACCTGCCCCGAGTCCCCGACTTTTGGACCACTGGCGCGTTCAGTCTCAACAATCTGTACGACTATGAGAATCAGGACCAGTGGCGCACTGTCAACGCGGGTGAGGATTTTGACCTCACCTTGTATGAACTCATCATCTTTGCGTCTCTGCCTGAAATCAGTTGCTCTATCGACGGTCAGAACCCCGACATCAACGTGGAGCAGCACTTGTCTGTCGTGTTGCGTGAACGCGGCGGTATCCCTGCCGTGAAGCTCGCTCCCGCGCGCGGCAGCGGATTCAGGTCTGTGCGCTCCACCTACCCGAAGATCAACGTTCTCACCTGTGAGCGCATCCCCCTCGACGATGCTGTGGGCGCAGTCAACATGCGCGTGAAGCGCGATCTGTCCCCCGAGTTTGAGGGCACGAAGTTCGCTCCCCTCGCTCTTCGACGCGGTCCCTACTCGGCAGGCTCCGCACGCACTCCCGAAGAGCGTCGGCGCGCGCTCGCGGAAGAAGCAGCCAATAAGCTCGCTGACTATACGCGCAACACTTTGGGTATTACCGTCCCAGACGTTGACTGACCAAACGTTTCACTAGCAGTAACCGAGTTCTTCCACGAAAGGCACCAGAGCCGTGAAAACCATCATGCACAAGGTGGCAGCTCCCATGCTGTCGGCGGGCATTGCCCTAACAGCGTTCGTTGGTCTCGCTCAAACGTCCTACGCGGTGCAAACCCCCGTTGATACGGGGATTGTCCGAGTGGACTACACGAGCGACGCTGACACGACCCCAGCGCCGCAGGCAACCACCCAGCAGCAGACGGCCCCGCAGTCGAGCCGCAGTCCCATGAGTATTGATCTGCGCTCAAACCCCTCGCGTACCCCGCTCGTTAAGACCGACGACAAGTACAAGAAGGACTTAGAGTTCCTGAAGAACGGCGGGATTGACAAGCAGAAGCTCCAAGAAGGATACGAAAGCGGGACCACTTGGTTCTGGTGGGCTAGTTGTGTTGTCGGCTGGCTCATCGCATTCATATTCGCCTCGTTCGCTCTCGTCACAATGATCGACCTCGTGTACCTCAACATTGGTTTCATGCGCAATATCCTCGGCGGCGGGCACAACGCCTCCGGCGGTTCGCCCATGCCTGTTGGCGGTATCGGCGCTATGGGTGGCCCCATGTCGGCACCCTCATCGTCTGGCGGCGGGCGGCGCATAACCTTGGTGTCCTCGGACGCGATCAGCGCAATGGACCTCGCAGAAACCGGCGGACAGGCGCAAATGCCGGGTGCTCGCGCTAACGGCTCCAATAAGAGTGCAACAATGATCTATTTGCGGAAACGCTTCAAGACGATTGTCGCCACCATCGTTGTTATCACCCTGTTCGTGATCGGACGACAGGTGCAAGACGTTGGCATTAACATCGGCGCGGTCCTCGCGAACCTCATTGACTACCTCATCGAAATCACGACTGGACACTAAGTCATGTGGATTGTTGATTACGTTAAAGACCGGTTCTTCCGAGTCTCCACGGTCAGTGCGGACGCGCAGAAAGCCGCTGCCATCGTCGCTGACCTTCTGAAAACATTCCAAGAAGCCAACATTAAGCCCGGCGACACGTTGCATATTCGTATCGACCGAGACGTTCTAGCTTATGCGATTGAAGCGTTCTACGACCCTGTAATCACGCAGAACTACATCATCGAGCAAAGCGAAAACGACCCTACTGAGTTTCTTGTACAAACAAGGGAACTACTTTGAGTTTCATTAACCTAAACATGCGGGAAACAGCCCAGAAAACGGGTGTTCCCATCGTCCAAGTTGAGGACATGTTGACCACCTACACCCAGTGGACGCTCGATAGGGTGCTCAAGGGTGGGGAAACCGTTTCTTATCTTGGGCTGGTTGAAATGTCTTGTGGGCCAGCGAACTATGGTCTGGCGCATCGTCAGCCTCTCGCAGCCCAGTACAAGCAGTTCGCCCGCGAAAACGGCTACAACGTCCACAAGGCGGAAACGGTGCTCTCCTACTATGCGCAGACCTGCCTAGAGGCCCTAGAAGCTGAGAAGAAGCTCGTCTTGCGTGGTGTTGGTGTCTTTAGGATTACCGACGACGGGGCGCTCAGGTTCCTCCGCAGTGCTGTTCACAGGCAGGAAGGCTACGACTACCGTTGTGAAGTTAACAAGGGTATTCGGCAGCGCTACAACACGGCCCGCAACGAAGAAGAGGACGGTGAATAGCACATGCAGGGTGTAACACACCGTGCGGGCGGCGTAACCGCGTGCCTCGCAGGCTACTCACTCCTCGTCTACACTGGCTCCCCGCTCGTCGCAGCAGCCCCCGTAGCCTCCCTCGCGTGCCTCTACCCGTTCGCAGTATGGGGAGCAACAGCCTCAGACCTCGACCACGCTCCCGGCGGACTGTGGGACGAACTCAAGCCCATCGGGCAGCGCTCCGGCCAGTCCCTCCCCTCACAAGACGTGGTATCACGCGCAATCAGTCACGTCCTCCACGCCACTAAGCCCCTACGCGGCGTATTCCCCAAAGGAAGCCGCGTAAGCCAAGTGGTGAGCGTCCTCGACTGCAAGCACCGCTCGTGGCAAACACACAGCGAACTCCCACTAGCGGTAATCCTCTATTTCCTATCAAAACTCGACCCAACAACGGGGAACCTCAGCTCGGCTTTGACGCAGCTCATACTCATGGGTATTGGCTTTGGTCTCGTCGCGCACCTTATTCTGGACTTACTCACACCAGAAGGACTACCGTTCGCAACCGGCTTGTTCATTAACAAGTTCATCTTGCGTAAGCATGTGCTCCCCGAACGCATCAAGATCATTCCCCACGTCCCCCCAACACAAAAGGGAAAGCCCGGATTTTTCTCAACGGGCGGCACATGGGAAACAAAGATCGTTTTTAATGCGTTACATGCAATCAACATAGTTCTTTTAATTGTGACTGTTGCTAAGCTCGCGGGCTTTGCTCTCCCATCTCTAGTGGTCTGAACCGGAAAGGAAACCAAACGAAAATGACTACGACTCTTGCGGTGAGCAGGCGAGACCAGTCTCGTCAAGCGCTCTACCGTTCCATGATTCTGACGACAATCCTCGCGATTGTCCTCACTCTCCTGACCAGTGTCGGCGCGTTCGCAGCCAACAAGGATGCTTCCGATCAGGCCGACCAGACGTTGCGAACGACTGTCAGCAAGGAAGTTCAGGGCAACAAGTACTCCCTTGAAGGTGGCGGCACGGTTAACGGTAGTGACCTGATTGACACTGAAGGTAACGTCAATGAGGCCATGTTCGGCAGGCTTACCAGCGATGCTCGCACCAAGTTCGCAGGTGACCTCCGTGCCCGCACTGAGGTTTACACGAACCCGCAGGCACGCGGCTACGATGACTCGCTTTCTAAGAGTGACGGCGTGACCAAGGAAACCGCGTCCAACTGGATTAGCCAGTTGAAGAACACGTCCGGCATGGCGACCGCGTGGACGAACGCGATCAACAGCTCCTACAACCCTGTTGACTTGGAGAACGGTCGTAAGGCGGTCCTCCCGCTCCTCGGTGGTATGTCCACCGGTTCGGGTGCCCTCGTGTATTTCGTCATGGCTCTTGTGTCGTTCCTGTGGGTATGGAACCTCGCTATCCTCCTTGTCCTCTCGGGCTTCATTGGTAGCGGCGGCAAGGTCGGCACAGTAGTGTCGAAGGTCGGCTACTTCGCTACCCGCGCATTCGAGAAGGGCAACCAGAACAGCAAGAACCCCCTCCTGATTCTCGTGAAGGAAATGGGTATCACCACGTTCGTTGTGATCTTCATTGTCACTGGCGTGACCAGCGGAATGTTCTCCAAGTTCTTCGCTTGGGCAATCGACGTGATTACTTCAATCGGTCAGGGTATCGGCTGATTTTCCTCGCATGGCTTCCCCGGTTTGGCACAGGAAACTGGGGAAGCCATGCGGCTACCCGCATGTAGGTGAAAGCTCCACAAATCCCATGAACACACAAACCAGAGTGCAACGATTCCCCCGCATTATTCTCGCCCTCCTCCTCATGGTGGGCGGCTTCCTCATGTCCAGCGTCCCCGCGCACGCTGATGACGCAGTGAAATCAGTGGTCGCTATCGCCCAAAACGACGCAAACATTCAAGGCATCGTCTCTACCAGTAATGACTCGCTGAAAAAGCGCAGCATCAACATCCTCGAATACGACGCTAAAGCCGGTACGGTCAGTTTCGACTACGCGACCTACAACCAGCTCACGAACACTGACAAAACCAAGTTCATGCAGACCGCTCTCAACGCCACTGCTCAAAGCGGTCTCGCAACCCCCCGTAAAGCAAAGCTCTACAACTTCATTAAGCAGCAAGACACGAAGATCACGAAGAGTATTGACACTGTTAAGGCCGAAGCCTCCGGCAATCAAGATCAAGCCCTCACGTTGGCTCGCCCGTGGCTCGCTCCTGTCGGAGTCCTACTCGGCGCTATCGCGCTAGTCGTTGAAGCCCTCATCTACCTGTCAGCGCTCCTCGACATGGCTTACCTGATTTTCCCCGGCGTACAGTCCTACCGGGAAAACGGCGGGAAGATCAGGTCGAAACTGTTCAGTAGTGCCGCGATCAACGCGGCCAGTGAAGGCGCAGCAAACGGGCGCAACCCAATGGTCTATTGGGCATTGAAGCGCCTCCCGGTTCTCATGGCAGCGTTCTTTGTCACCGCGCTCCTCGTATCCGGTGGCCTCCTGACCGTCATGGGGTGGGTATTAAAGATGTTCGACGCTTTTATGGGCATGTTTTAACCGTAGAAGTTTTCGCGCGACAAACCTCAAACCAGTAAAGGCATAAACGCTTATGAATATCACCGCAAAAAATGTTCTACGCATGGCCCGTAAGGGTGCTGTGCGCATGGTGACCGCAACAACCGCTACCGTTATCGCACTGGGAATGGTGATCGTCCCCGGCGCGCTCGCGGACGATGCCCCCACGGGCGGTAGCGCGTCGAGTCGTACCGCAGCGGTCATTAACCTTGCGAAGAATAAGAGCCTCGCTGATTCCGGTGTCGCGAACCTCAAGCCCGAAGAACTACGTATTCTCGGCACTTACGTGTCGAACTTCTATGTCCCGTTCCAGTCGCAGTTCAACTACAACGGCAGTATCCAAAAGAAGGACAAGGAACAGCAGGACAAGACCAAAGAAAACATGACCACTGCCCTACAGAACACTGTGGGCATGAGTAAGGACGCGGCGGAAAGCGTCGCGAACTATGTGATCGGAAACGTCTGGAAGGGCGGCTCAGACCTCCAATTCGCATACACGAGCGGTGACTACACGTCCGACGCGAACTGGACGACCGAGAACTATCCGACTGACTGGCGCACGTTCCTCGCTATGGTGTCCGGCGGTGCTGGCGGCGAAGATGTCATGGAAGATACCGTTCTCCCTAAGACCTCCCCCGCTTACAAGGCGAAGTGGAATGCTCTCGTCTACAACGCGGGCGGTAAGACCATCCCCGCGTTCGTGTGGGACCCCCAGGGTAAGAACCTCACCCCCAGCGTGATCGCCCTCTATCAAGCGCTCTCAATGGCAAACCTCAAGCAGGGATACGGTTCTTCCCTTGTTGACTTGTACCAGAGCGACCTTGACTTCACGAAGGGCGCAGACCAGCAGAGCGACGACATTGACATCGAAGCCGTCAAGAGCGCTTTCCAAGACGCAAGCAAAGCCGTAGCAGTCACCGCATACAGCGGGAAAATGGCAATCAGCCCGTTCGGTGACCTCGTGTATCGCGGCCCCAACCACACGTGGGTTGCTATCCCCGCGTCCATGAACCCCTCCACGTGGATGAAGGTGGACGGCTCGAACGTTTCTAAGCCGGGCGGCGCATACAACACGGTCAGTTTCCAAAACTTTGTGCTCTCAAACCAAGCTATCCAGTTGGGAACCGCGTCGAGCGGGCAGAGCACGTTCAACCTTGAGTACGCGCAAAAGCACATTACGGGCAGTCTCGTGGATGCTCCTGAGTACAAGCCTTACGGTGCGCTTCACGCGCCTGTTCAGGTCGGAACAAGCAACTGGAACTTCCCGAGCGATAAGTCGTGGCTGTTCAATAACGGCTCGTGGGATGACTTCTTAACTGGCGTTCAGACGGGCTGGGGGGAACAGCTCAAGAAGGCTGGCCTCAACGACGTTTCGAGTGGCCTATTCCAGTCCAAGCGCAACACTTTGACGATGTTGCGTGTTGGCGGCGAAGTTTTCACCCCCAGCGCAGGCCCGTCCTCAACGACCCCCTCTGGCATCATGTGGGTTGGCGCTCATCCGGGGAACAACTCAGACCCGGTGAAAACCGTGAACAAGATGATCGTCCTCGACGACATTCAAGCGTTCAAGGGCGATGTTCCCGCAGACGGCATGTACCAAGACGCTATCGGTAGCGATGGGAAGCCGTTCGCGAAGGCCCGAGACATTGACTCTAAGGCAGTTTCGAGCGCGTGGGAGCAGGTTCTTGACCCCTCGTCGAACCTCACGCAAACCGCGTCCGCTATGCCGAAGCCGACTGCCGTGAGCCTCTACTCGTCCTACGTGCTCGCAGCGTTTGGTGACACCAGCGCTTTGCAGAAGCTCGGTTGGAAGTACAACAGTGATTTGCCGCCCGTGCAGTCGAACTTGAAGCTCACTGTCGATGAGCAGACCGCAGCGAATGAGAAGCTGGCAAACCTCACTGACTACTCGCTTGCCCTGTTGTCTCCGAATTGGAGCCACACGGCCTATAAGTCGCAGCTCCTCACCATGATTGCCGGGAGCTTCATGCTCCGCTGGCACTCAGACATGACCGGAACGCAGACTATCGGCGTGAATCAGGGAACCACGAAATACGTCGGTTTCGCTGGCTACGTTTCCACACCAAACCTGCATGACTTGTCGTGGACTGACTCGATTGTGACCCTGTACAACCGGTACTTGTCGTACATGCTCGTGTTCGTCGCAGCGATGCTCGGCGTGTTCGCTCTCGTGCAGATGGTTTCCATCCGGCGAGCGGTCATGAGCTTCATCATTTTCTTCATCGTCGCAGCGGGCGCTATCCCCACGTTGAACTACGTGATCGACCAGACGAACGCTTACAGCGGTAAGGTCCTCAGTGAGAAGTTCACCTACTGGGCGCTCGTCACCCATCAAGCGTATTCATCTGAAATCGACAAGGCTGCGACCGGTGACGATTACGGGAACTACCTGCAAACCGTGTTCAATAACGCAGCCGACATGTCCGGCTGGGTGAGCGACGGTAGTGACGGGAAAGAAAACGAGATTTCTAACCGTGGTGGGGAGAACATTCTCCTCAAGTGGCAGTCCCCGAAGAAGCGCACCGCTGTCGAGTTCGGTTCTGACCTGAGCCGCGCTGTCGCTTCCTCTGACTCCCTGTCTCGCCTGTTGAAGTCCTCCACGCAGAGCGCATACGGCGGCGAAACGTTCCTGAGTGACCCGAACTCGACGTACCTGTACCGCTCCTACGTGGATATCGCTAACCAGTCCCGCTACACGTACCTCGGACTCTCTAAGACCCGTGGTGACGGTAAAGCCGCGTACAACAAGACTCCTGACATGAGTACGTGGACTGAAAGCATGAAGGACGCTTACGACAAGTACCCGGACACGTTGACCGCATACGCGGGCACTGGATACGCGAACAAGCCCTCCGGTAACAGTGACCCCACCACCCTGTCGTACATCACGCCCGTCATGGCTTCCAAGATCGTCAACGACCACATCGGTGACGCATCGAAGCTCGACAACCTCACGTATGGTCAGAACGTGGGTATCCCCACCGGCGCATACCAGTTCAGTCTCGGTGTGTACACGCAAGGCAAGAGCGCGCGCGACCAGATCAAGGAACAAAACCCCGCTGGCTACAACCCGGACAACGAGCCATATACGGACGCTGACTACAACAGTCTCGGCGCGTTCGGATTGTTCACCGAGTCCCCGTACTACCACTTCTCGTGGTACAACTTCGACCACGGACTGTCAGCCGCACCGAACGCCTCTAACGGCTGGAAAGACATGCTGCTGTCCGCCCCAGATCAGGGGTACTTCTACAACAACAAGTCCGGCGATAAGGACGCGGACGCGACCATCGACAATAACGGGGAGTTGAAAGACTACCTCGGCATGAAGGAACTGTTCACCTACACGATTCCTTACCTGAAGGCCGCAAACAATGTCGTTGTCGAATACGACAAGAAGTACAGCCTGCGCACCTACAGTAACCTCCCGTTCGAGCCGGGCCATGACGACGAATACAAGGACAACCCCGAGAACCGTCAAAAGTACTGGCAGAACGTGAACGTCTCGCAGCTCGCGGCGATGTACAGCCCGTGGGTAGACCAAATGTACGAGGCCGGTTACGCGGCCCCGACGAAGGTCTACGCGAACGGCGTGACCTACACGGTGAAAGACCCCTTGGACCCGGCTTCCTACCCGGCTGAGCGTCCGATGGTGTTCTCCCCCTCCGAGATGACTGCTTACGGTCTCACCGAGTCTGACCTGACTCCCGTTGAGTCTCGCATCATGCGCGTCTTGCGGAACACTAAGACCCCGTTCTTGGACCTGTTGAACTACTACACGTTCCAAGACAACGTGCTCAACTCGTCTGCCGCGATGATGACCACGTTCGAGTTCAACCAAGTGTTCTCAGACGCTACTGTTTTGGGTGTTCAGACCGGTAGCCAGCTCTACCCGCAGGCATATGAGTTGAAGAACTTCAGCTTTGACGCTTACATGCGCCTCATGCTGGCGAACTCGCTGCAAAAGCCCGCGTTGCTGTCGTCGAATGATACGAACTTCTACCAACAGGTCATGCAAGAGTCGTCGATTACGACCGTGATCATGCTCCTCGCGGTGGACGTGACCAGTATCTACGTGGTTCCGCTCCTCAAGTACGGTGCGATCATTGTGATTGTTTTGGTTGCGATCTTGCGGTCTATGGCCTCCGCGTGCCGCGTGAGCGATGAGAAGGCAACAAGTGGGCTGTGGAAGCATATTCTGCGGCCTATCCTCGCTATCGGCGTGATCGGGTTTATCCACGTCGGCATTATTTCCCTCCTGATCGGTAGTCCCGCGAGTGGCGTGACCGGCCAGTTGGGTAGCAGTATCGCTGTCGGTGACCCGGTGTTGCTCCTGCTCATTGTCGCTGCGGTGAACGTGGCTATCTCTATCGTCTATTTCATCCTGCTACGCGCGTCTACGAAGGAAATTGTCGCGTCCGCTAAGGTCATTGGTTCCAGCCTTGCGGCTGCGGGTTCAAGCCTCGCTGACATGGCACGTAGCGGCATGAGCCGTATGCGTTCGTTCGGTGGTGGCATGGCGGCTGGCGCTGGCGTTGCTGTCGCGGCGGGCCGTGGTGCTGGTAGCGCGGCGGTTCGTGGCGCTCAGGGTGTTTATAGTCGCGTGAAGGCCGCTACCGCTGTCCACGCTGAGTCGGACGAGCCTCGCGATAAGACGAAGGCCGCTGACTTCAATAAGCAGACCCTTAAGGGCGACAGTGCGAATGACCTGGCGAAGAAGAAGGAAAAGAAGCAGGTCATCGAATCGAGTATTTCTAAGGGCCGTAGGACCATTCAGTCGAACACTGATTCTAAGAAGGCGTAACCGTGCTGATCGCGTTCTTATTGTTCATCCTGTCGCTGGGACTTAAATGCGCGTCCCTAGCTTCCAGAGCAGCGTTTAACGTCGCTTTGGCGGCTGGGGGCGAGCAAGCCCCTAGCGGGGTGCTGCGAAGTGCTCGTGCGGGCGTGTGGAAGCTCCTACGGTTCTTTTCGCGCCTCGTGGATGCCCTGAACGCTCTCATTGTCGCCTCGTGGTTGACGTTCGTTGCCGCTGTCATGGCAGCACTCCTCGCAGTGAACACAAGCGTGTTCCTCCTCACCCAAGACCCTGAAGTACTCAAACAGCTCGGCTCCACGTCGGCTGGCGTGAAAAGCGGACAGAAGGGCGGAAACCAAGGCGGAGAGTATTCCAGTGGGCAAGGCATACCCGCTGTCGCACCCTCCCCTAACCAGATTGGCTCAGCGATTGCCGCTAACGCGAAATGGGCAAGCAGCCAGAAAAACTACACCTACGACTGGGGCGCTCGCGGACCAAACGGTTACGACTGTTCCGGCTGGGTGTCCGCTCTCCTCCTCATGAGCGGGTGGACGATGGACGGTTCCGGTAAAGCCGTGCAGCTTCCCGCTGACCAAGACCGCGTTATCGTCGGCAAGTCAAGCGCCGACCAAGTAACAAGCAAGCTCTCCGCTTCCTCTGGCACATTCCGCGCGGTATCACGCCCGTTCAACGGTGACGTGAACTCCCTGAAGCCGGGCGACATTATCAGCGGCCCCGGCCACGTGGGTGTCTACATTGGTGACGGGTGGATTAGCCACGCTTCCACGCAAGGCGCTCACGTGAAGAAAGGCCCCTCGGCTGACTCTGAGGACATCTCCGATGTTGGCTTCCAGCAGGGGTATTTGACGCAGTGGGTGACGCACTATCTACGGTTTGAGTGACCACTAGAAGCGCATAGCTATACGCGAATGGAGAGGCGGATGCATAAAAGGCTCAAAATGCACGGGGCCGAGACCTCATGTAGTGCATATATGGTGCATAGTTACGCGCAGAGTTCATCCCGCCCCGTATTGAAGCCTCTCCCAAAGGAAAACCCTTTGTTACGCACCCGGCCATACTCCTATAAAATAGGTACACTATGGGTTAGTATGTTAAATAGACTCAACGAACCATCACATCAACCGAAAGCATAAGAATGAGCGACAACCTCACAGACCAGTACGACTACCACCCGCGCACCGGGGATGAAACCCTACGCATCCCCCTCGGCTTAGAGTTCCAGCCCGCAACGACAATGGCTGACTCTAAACACCAGCGCCGCATCGCAGCGATGATCGCCTTACCCGTGACCGCCGTTGTCTGCCTCGCCTGCCTCGCGTGGGTTCCTATGGCCGCTCTCATCAAGGTTCCCTTGTTCCTCGCAGTCATTCCCCTAGCTGTCCTCTACGCTTGCCGTTTCCTCCTCCTCGATGAACGCACCGTGCGTCGCGCATGGAAAGGCATGAATGAACGAGACCTCATCATGCCCGAAGGCAAGCTCTGGGGCATTTACCGCATCGATGACGACGCTCCCTACATCTGCTATTTCGTCGGCGGACAAATCGGCATCTACCTCCTCGCCCACAAAGGCATGACCGTAGGACGCACACTAAGCCGAGACGTAAACGCAAACTGGGACGGATTGGCAGACGCATACCAAGAAGCTGGGAAACGCAACATCACCGTCCGACACATCGACTTCATGGGCACCCTCGACGACCGGCCACGCTTTGAGCGCATGTACACCGACCTCGCGCAAGCCCCCAACGAGGACTTCCGTAACATCGGGACCGCAATCATCGCGAACCTCGAAGAAGAACAACGCGGCTCCCGTACCCCCAGTGACGTGTTCTGCCTATCATTGGACGCTTCCCGCGCGTCCGCAGAAGCCCTCATCGAAGGCTACCGGGCATTCTCGTCCATCCTCATCAGTCGGGGTAACTGGATGAGCGTCCAGCCCCTTGATCGCACGCTCCTCGGTCAGCTCACCGAAACGATCTACGGGATTGACAACTTCTCTGTCGCAGACGCTCTCAACAGCTCCGTTTCCGCTTCCTACTCTGGGAGCATTCACCCGATTTACGTGGAAACAGCAAGCGGCCAAAAGCGTTATATCGGTGACGAAACTTCACGAGGAAGGGTTACGAAGTGAAGATTTGCATTATCGCGGACATGTCGCCCGAAAAGGTACTCAACTTTGCGCGCGGCAACGCTGACGCAGCAGAGTTTTCCGCATACCACACCATCAAAGAGTTCTACGAAACCATTGCGATCAAGAACGAGTCTTTCGACCGGATTCTTGTCCTCGCAAACAAGGAAGTCGCAGCAAGCGAACTACGACTCCTCGACACGTACCTCGCGGACGCGCAGCGCGAAAACGTGGTCCAGCAGATCGACGTTATCTGTTTCGCGCAAAACGAGCAGGTTGCACTAGGTTTCGTGCGCGGTATCACCTACCCGTTGGCGTGCGCGTTGGAATCCACCGCATTGTCGTGGCCTCAGTTCTTTAAGGACGCTGGCTCGCTGTCGTTCGTTGAGTTCCAAGACGCGCACAAGACGTACAGTAACGAGCTGCCCACCATCACGTCGCAGGCCCCCGAAGAAAACCGTCAGTACGCTGCCCCCACTATGGTCGCAGAGCAGGATTTCGCGTCGTTGGGCGTTGCTCACTCGGACACGATGTACTTTGACTCCGACGACGAGGACAGTGCAGAACTGAGCGAATACCCGCAACTAAAGCTCAACGACTTCCCCGCATTGTCTGAAGCGTTCCCCACCTATGTTGAAACCCAAGGTGGGGCGTTCCCCGTGCTCAACACCGGGGCGCGAGTCAATATCATCATCGGCTCCACCCCGAACCGACTCTTCACCTACACGCGCACTCTCGCTGACTACTACTCGCAGCGCGGCTACAGTACGCTCATTGCCAGTACCGTCAACAATGAGCCGTTCTTGTCTCACGTGACGAGCAACCCGGACTTTTACACCGAGTTCCACCGCTCACTGCCCATCAGTACTCCATACCAGCAGACACAAACCCTGTACGTGACCAGCCCCAACGCGGGAGAAACCCTCACCCCCGGTGGCCTCGATGAAATCACCGGGCTTATCCCCCGTTTCGACTACACGATCATTCCCGTGTTCCTCAGTGGAGACAACGACTATGCGACGCAGATCAAAACGATCTCCGAAGCGTTCCCCGCGTCAATCCACTGGGTGAGCGGAACCGCGTTCCTCGACGCTTCCCCACGAGTTAAAGCAATCGCCACAATGCTGAACAATTTCGTGTCCCGCGAGCGCTTTGACGACGACCTCCAAGAAATTGTCGCGTCTAACGGCTGGCTGTATGCGGGCGAACCAAGCGAAGAACTCGCAATGAACGCTACGCGGCTTGGACAAAAGTTCGTGTGGAACCGTGACCCGATGTTCCGTCAGCTCCGCTTCCTCGCACAACCCGCCGAGGTATCCGCATGAAAATGCTCATCTCGAACACGGCCCCAGCGAGAGGGTTCCCCTCGTGGGTGACGTATGCGAACGTGGAGGACGCGCGCCGCGCCTTGGGTTCCCTGTCATTGGACGCGCTTGTCATCCACCACAGTGACGACGCTCCCGTGACCGTCGCCCAGTTCGTGCGTGACGCGCGTAAAGAAGCCCCCGACGCGACGATCATCTACCCGTCGGACGAGCCGTCGCCGTTGGTGCGTATCGCCGTGTCCACGTGCGGGGGAATCGTCACTAACGGCTCCTACATGGACTCTGAGGACGCTCTTAACGGGTTCCTTGAGGCAGTTACCCTGTTCGGTAACGAAAGCCCCGCAGACGGCGCTATCAGTGTCCTCAACGCTGCTACAGACATCGCCCCCCACCTGTCGCGCGCAGCCCAAACCCTCATCAGCGAATACAAGAAGCTCGACGACACTCAAACCGTGGACGGAAGCGCAGCGTTAGACGCGGTTCTTGAACTCGCAGCCGGATACGCGCGCTTCTCGAAAGAAAACGCTGTTCTGAGGCAGAGCGCGAAGCGCACGAAAACCGGTCGAGCAGCGGACTCTTCCGTGTCTGTGAAGGTATTCCCCCGTGTCGAATACTCGGGCGCGAAAACCCTGTACCGCGTGAAAGTTCTCGGCTCCATGAAGTATCTCAAGTCATTCATGATGGGCTTCCAGAACTACCTAGAGTCCGCTGAACACGTGCGATGCAGGCTCATTTTCGTCATGCCTCCCGGAATCACGTACAAGGCCCTGTACAAAAACTATGCGTGGGTTACGCCAGAAACCGAAGTCGCAGCCCCCGAACTCGCGGCCCGCGTCGTATTCACCCAGCACCCGACAAGCAACGTCATTAACGACATGCTCCTCGCATCCACCGCGTTCGACGCGGCTATCATCGTGGACTACACGACCCACGCGAACTGGCACGTCGTTGAACACGTCGGCCCACACCGCCGCAAGGTCCTGTACGCGCTAGAAAGCGAAGGAACCGCAAACCGGCTCGCGAAACTCGACAAGACCCGCACATTCACGTCCGTGGGCGCAGCACCCAGTCTCCTCCTGTCAGTCCCCGCCCTCGTCGAATACCCGGCGAACGAACAATTGCGTCGCGTCGCATACGCGAAATGGACCGACCTGTACAGGATCATTGACGCTGCCTCGCTCCACCACCAGAAAGACTAACCATGCCAACCAAAACCCCTAAGCGCCGTAAGAAAGTCCAAGAAATCCCGTTTTGGAAGCTCTGGCAGTGGATGATTCAACGCTCGACGAACCGTAATATTTCCGGGCGGTTCCCCGCACGCAACCACTCCTTGTACACGGACGATCTTGCTCTCATGTCCGGCCCCCAAAACGTCACCGTGTTCTACACGATTGACGCATACGACCATGAGGTTCCCCTGTTCATGCGCAGCAGGCTCCGTGCGCGTCTCGGTTCCTCGCAGTACACGCTCGCGTTCTTCACGACCGCAACGCCGTTTGACGCGGACTGGACTAAAGGCAAATTGAAGAACCTCCTCACGCAGAGCGACAACCTCCTCAGCGGGAAAGTAGACATGCCAACGTCTACGAACAATCTTCCCGAGAAGGAAGCCCAAGACGTTGCCCGTAAGCTCCGCCGCGCACACAGCACGCGATTCTTCAAGGAAGAAACCGAAGCTGGGCGCAGCGTGTTTACGTTCCAGTCCTACATGGCTCTTTCTGGGCCGCGTGGGGAAGGTTTTGATCGCGCTCTTGAAGCAATCGTGAAGGAAGCCGCAGAGTGTGGGCTGCACATTAGCCGCGTGGAAGATGACATCGCCTCGTTCCTGTCGGCTTCAAGCGCGTTGCGGCCCGCGTCGCGTGGCATTGGCCGTAGGACCGGGAAGATGACGCTCCCCGATGAGATCATTTCCCGTTTCTCCGGCTACGACCAAGGCATTATCGGTAGCCGTGGCATGTACATTGCGACGGATATTTCCACGCTCTACCCGATTCTGAAGCTCTTCCACGCCTCGGGCATGAGCGCTGAGAACGTTCTCGTGATCGCGCAGACCGGTGGCGGTAAGTCCTACATCGTGAAAACGTGGCTGATCGGGTTCCTCAACGACCCGCGTATCCGCATCACCGTCAACGACGTTGAAGGCAGCGAATACGAACCAATCGCCGCCCTATATGCCGCGCAAAACCCGGAAGATGTCGTGATCGTCGATATGGGCGGGCATGACGGGAAGTACTTTGACCCCCTCGAAATCGCTGTTTCTGAGGACCGTATCGCAGACGACATGTCCATGTACGACGTGTCCGCACAGTACACGCTCGCATACCTGTCAGCACTCGTCGGGCGCGGCTCCGAGAGCGAGTGGGCGCGGCAGATTCTCCAAAGCGCAGTGTCCACGACTTACTCTCGCGCGGGGGTGTCCTCCCTTGAACCGCACACGTGGCATCGCAGTGAAGGCTTGAGCCTGTTCGACGTGTACGCGGTTATCAAGCAGCAGCACGAGATGATCGTGGGCGGTCACAGTGACGACTACCGTCTCACCGACCCGGCGTTCGCTCAAACACTCACGTTTATTCGCGCTCAGCTCGCAGAGTTCTTTGAGCCGGACGGAGCGAGCCGACACATCTTCTCCCACCGAGTGTCAATTAAAAGCGTGAAGGACGCGCGGTTCGTGTCTGTCGCTTTGGGCATGGCCTCGCGAACCTCAAACACGATGGACGACATCAGTGTCCAGATCGCGCACCTGTCTACGGCGGTCGTTCACCACGCTCGCTCTGTGGCGTGTAAAGCCGCTGGCAAGTTCAACGCGACAGTGTGGGAAGAATTGCAGCGTTGGGCGCGTATCCCCGGTGCGAAGGAAATTATCGGCACGGCCCTCACGGGTGGCCGAAAGATGGGCGATATCAACCTCATTGTTTCCAACGAGCCGGGCCAGTTCCTCGACAAGGCGAACGGTCTCGATATTCTCGGCAACATCCAGTCGTGGGCTATCGGCTACTTGGGTAGTAGTGAGGACCGTAAGGGACTTGCTCACGCCCTGTCCAGTGGTGAGAACGGGTTCAGTCAAGACGTGATCGAACGTGAACTTGAACGCATCGCAGCAAGCTCAAACACCGCTGAAGCCTACAACGGTCTCAGCAGTGAACTATCCAGCGCATATAACCGCGCGTTCTTGATCTGCCTGAATCAAGCTGTCCTCACGGTCGGTAAAGTCATGCTCCCCGACTACATTGCCGAGAGCAGCTTGTTCAAGACCGGTACGAGCCGAGACCCTGAAGAAACAGTCCTCGACGGCGTACTCTCACAAAGCGTGGACGACGGCCCGCACCTTGAGACAACGATTCTGGAAAGCGAAGTCGATAAGATTCTCGCAACCGAACCGACACTGCCCTCCGCTTTGGGGCGCGGTAAGCACGCGGCAACGCCAAATAAGGCCGACACTGAGCCGGGTGCTGATGATTTCTTTAATGGCATTGAATAAAAATCTCAGACGGTCCTAGAAAGGTTAAGGGAGTGGACGAGAAACTAAAGCCAAACAATGTAGGCCAGTGGGTGAAAACCCACCGGGGGACGACGGCAGGCGTTGTCGTCGTGTTGGTGATCGCGCTACTGATCGGCGCATACGGTTTCATGCGCTCACGCAGCGCACAAGCGAACGTCGATAAAGTACGCGCAGAAGTCGCAGCGTCCGCATCAGCGAAAAGCAATGCTTCCGCGTCAAGTGGCCCTGAAGGCGTAGACCAAGTTCTCATGCGCCAGCAAGACAAGCTACGCGAAAAGTACGGTACCCCCAAGGATGGGTTCATTTGGGACACCGACGGCACGCCCCTGTCTTTGGGGAACAAGGACACGGCTCCTGATGAGGTCGTGTACACGTACATGCGCGCGTTGAACACGTTGGATTTTTCGACCGCGCAGTTCTATTCGCGTCGTAGTAGCGTCGTGACGACTTACGCGGACTATTTTGATTCTTCTACCGCGTCAACGTCGGACTTTAAGGACCAGTACAAGCGGGAACGTTACCGTCTTGGCCTGTTGTCCTTGCAGGTGCAGAGCGTGTCTCGTAGCGCGAACTTTACGGGCGATAAAGAGTCATACACGGTGCGCGCAAAGATGATCGACATGAGCAATAAGAGTTTCTGGCTCAAGGACAAAGACAAGCTCTTTGCGCAGCTCAAGGACGCGATGAAGGGCGAGGCGGACTCTGCTAAAGGCCAGCAGATCGCTTACCAGTACGTGACGAACGCTTACCAGCAGTCCATTGACCATCTTCAGACCGGCACGACGAGCGATAGTGACGTTCCCATGCGTGAAGTGTCGTTCGATATCACCGTGCAGCGTTACCCCGCGCAAGACACCGGGTGGCTTGTCTCTATCGACAAGGACCTCGACAATCTCCTGAAAGACTCTGATGGTGTTGACCCCGCGTCCTACATCATTGACCAGTACAAGGATTGGGCGCGCTGATGTTAGTCACGCTTATCACGATGTTTTTAATCCTGTCGATCTCGTGGGTGAAGTCTCTTGATATGAACGAGTCCACGAAGAATAGCTTTTACGTGGTCGCCGTGCTTATCGCTGTTGTGACCGTGCTTGTATCAATGGCTTTGGAGTGGTTGAACAATGGCATTTAATTCTGATGAAGATGAAGCGTTGCGCCGATACCAGCAGCGCACGCACCAGCCGACGTATGCTCCGGGAATGGGCGACAGTAACTTGGATTGGGGTATGCCCGAGAGGACTATCAGCGGCCCTCAGCTCGCCCCCTATGCGTCCAGCAGCTTAGGGCAACCCGGCGGCATGTCTTTTGCTCATATTGGGCAAGACCAGACCGCGAGCGCACAGTCCGTGACAGAGCGCGCGGCAATGGCAGCAGGCCAAGCCTCATGGCAGTTCACGAAAGAAGCCGTCAAAGCCTCTAAAGACCATACGGCTGACACCGTTGCAGAAACCGGACTGAGTGCTCTCAAACTCTCGGCGGGCACGTGCGTTGCAGGCACTCTCCTGACGTTGCTCAGCATTTTCGTTCCCCTCTTGTCTTTCGGCGCGTATGTCCTCTTGGGTGGAATGTTTTCTGCCATGTGTGGCGCGCTCATGTTCACCGGAGGGTTCTCGCTAAGCACGTTGCGGGCGCGCAAGAACCGTCCCGCCCCCGAGCCGGTTGTCGAGACCCCCGCTCCCTTGCCGCAGCCCGCCCCGGTTGAGCCTGCTTTCAGCAGTGAGCCGGTAGTAGAAGCCGCTCCCACGGTGGAAGCAGAGGAAGATTTGGGGTGGGGAGACCTCCTGCCCGCTCAGCCCGTCTCAACGGGAATCCCCCGCGAAGCCGACGTGCCCGAGGGCATGAAAGGCATGTACACGCGCGGGTTCCTCTTTGAGAAGTTCTCGGCCATCCTCCCCCGCATTAACCCGTCGATCAGCGCGTGGACGACCTACCAGAAGGACACCTCGCAGTGGGCCGTGTTCGCTGAAATGATTTACGGCGCAGCAAAGCAGATCAACACGCCAGAAGATTCAATGCCCGAACTACTGAGCGCGCAAGAAAACCAGTTCATGTACGTGTTCACCGTGTCGCGCGGCTCTCGACTGTCTCATGACAAGCTCGCAGAAGAACTCGCGGACATCTACCGATACGACGAGCGAGGCGTGGAAGAGCACCCGAACGCGCGTGCCGTTGGCTTCAAGTCCGGCTCGAAAGCGTTTATTCACCTGTATAAGGGTGATGGTGGAATCATGCTCTCGACCGGCGACTTGTATCAGGACAAGGGCGTGCGGGACTTTATGCTCAACCCGCAGAACAAGCTCCCTGTCGTGATCGGCGTAGACAGCATGGGTAAGCCACAGTACGGCTCCCTGTATGGGTTGAACTCGATTCTTGTCGCTGGCCCTACCCGTTCAGGTAAGTCTGTGTTCGCGAAGAACCTCGTGTGCCAGATGGCGGCATATGCGCCTCCGACGGAGATTCAGTTCGCTATTTGCGACGCGAAGGGTGAAGCGTCTGACTATGCGTCGTTGAACCTGCCGCACATTCGCCGTAAGGCGTTTACGTCGAGCGATATTTTGGAGACTCTACGGTTCATTGCAAACGTTGAGGTTCCCCGCCGTTCCAAGATGTTTGCTGAGTCTGGTCAGGTGAACATTCTGGACTTTAAGAAGCTCAACCCGGATGTGGAGCTGCCGTTCATTTACATGCTTTTCGATGAGCTTTCCACGATCAGTGACGGCATGGGCAGCGACCTGTCTGAGTATGAAGCATTGTTCAAGAAGGTGACGAACACGTTCGCGTCGCTAGGTATCTACATCATCGTGACCCCGCAGCGCGCAGTGAACTCTCACCTCCCCGCTGATGCTATTAAGCAGATACGCGCAGCAGCAGTCTTGCGGACGAACGTTGCTGAGGACGTTGTACGCGCTTTGGGTATTCGCACGGCAAGCGAGTTCCCCTATGTCTTGTCGCATCCCGGCGACATGGGAGCGAAGTTCCCGTTCGTTCAAGACGGTGCGCCGACGTTCATTAAAGCCGCGATGCTCGCAGCCGACCAGAGCGAGACCACGGCGATCTCTGACTACATTTCCTCCTACTGGGAAAAGCTCGGCTTTGAGCCTGCTTCCAACCAGCCGATGACCGTGCCGACGTTCTACGACATGGCAGACGACGATGAGGAAGAAGAAGATGACCTGTTGGTCGAAGAAACCACTGAGACCACAGAAGAGGCAGCGATCAGCGCCTCGGACGCAGAAAAACTGAACTCTTCTAGCATTTGGGGACTCCTGCAATGAATCTCGAAATTGACCCTACGGTGGGTAAGCGCTTGAACGATCTTCAAGGCCCGTATCATCTGGGCCGCGTGATCGGCACATGGAACTACGAGGAAATGAAAGCAGCGTTTTTCGCTGAGTTCGAGGCGAAAGAACGCGCCCAAGGGTTCAGTTTTCTCTCCCACCCGCGTCGCATTACCCCCGCTGATCGCAGTAAGTACCTTAAGCCGTTGCGTCTGGCTCAAGAAGAACAGTTGTTGACTCCTGACATGCTGACAATGCTCCTTGGGGAGCTGTCGGAAGATGAGCTTGTGGCGGAAGCGTCGAAGCCGCGTCCAGCTATCCAACCGCGCGAGGTAGAGCAGGTGGCGCGTAAAGCCTCCACGGAGCCTCACATGCCCGCTAGGAAGCCCGTAGAACGCCCGGAGGCCCAGAAGGTCGCTGAGAGCGTGTACACGGCTCCTACGACGCTCAGAGCGTTCCTAGAGGAACATCCCGGAGCGACCATCCAAGAAGCCGAACAGTTCTTCCCCCGCAGGGCCATTGAGAAAGAAATCAAACTCGGTCGCGTCCGATGGAGCAAAGGACGCCTTAACCTATGAGCGAAGCTATCGAACGAGTCAAAATCGTTCACCTCAGTCCCGACCCCAGTGACTACCTATGCGAAGCGTGCGTGTATGTCAGTGGAATCATGCTCCTCACCGGCGTTCGCCTCGTACTCACCGCAGGCGGATACTCCCTGAGAATGCCCACAGGCCGCAGTGCGGACGGGAAACAATACGAACTGTTCCACCCCACCGATAAGAAGTTCTACAACCAACTACTGCAAGCCGTGATCGAAGAATACTACGAGGCCGTGAAAGCCTAAAACTAGCGGAAAAAGGCATAAAGAAACGAGGCCATGACGACAACAGGAAAGCGTCACGGCCCCGTTTCTAGTCCAATCACATCACAAATGTTCCACTAGGTCTAAGACCAGTGTGAGTGGACTCTGGGATGTCCACTAAACGCAAGAATAGCACACCTGGCCAAAAATGTACCTTTTAGGCACACCGTGTCATGTCTTGCATGGCTTCTTCCCATGTTTGTGTCATGCGTGGCGCGCATTCTCCCCACGGGGTGAACGTTATTCCCCCGCGAGTGAGAAGGTGGTCCCACTCGGCGGGCCAAAAAGGATTTGGGAGTCCCTTGTCTACGGCTTCCACCATTTTGCGGATAGCAGCCGTCGCGCGACGTGGGACGCTTTCTCCCTTGGTGGTGTCGCACGTGAAGTACACGGACCCGCCGTGGATACGGACGCGGTAGAAGCCAAGCGCCTTGCCTGTGGGAGCGTCGCAGAGCTGTTGTATGAGCATGGGTGCGAAGTCTGTCCGCCCGACTGGGGACGGTGAAGCGTTGATGAGGCGTAGCCACAGCCATTCTGGGCTGGATTCGTCATCAGAGTGGATGAGAGTGTCACTGTCGCCGGGGAGGGTGGCGCACGTGTGGGAGAGGAAGTCGAGGGGAGACTTTTCCAGTTCGAGTGGTGGGACCATGCGTTCAGATTATGGACCGTCCCTGAGAGTGTGCTGCACATCACGTGGATGAAATATCAGACAAAAACCCCGCTTAAAACTGGACGCAAACGACGGCAGGAGTTGTTAGAGTGAAGGCACCAAACCAAACCAACAACCACATAGGAGCGTACACAATGCGCAAAAAGAAAAGCCCTGCCGCGTCCAATGTGAAAGCAATGCTTGTTTTCACTCTCGTAGCAGTCATCGTGCTTGCAATCTTTTGGGCTATCGGAGTGGAGCACCACTCGCCTACCCCCACGGCAAACCCGACCAATGCGGTCAGTATCCAAGCGACCCCCGCACAGGGCGGGACACTCTCAACCCTCGACTCCCTCAAAGTCGTAGACAACCCCAAAACAAACGGGAAATACGACCGCGTAGCCGACTTTGGCCCCGCATGGAAAGACGTAGACCACAACGGGTGTGACACTCGCAATGACATTCTCGCCCGCGACCTAACCAACATCTCCTACCGGACAGACGAAGCGAAGAAAGCAAACAAGTGCGTCATCGTTTCCGGTAGCCTCGCAGACCCCTACTCGGGCACCCAAATCGTTTTCTCCAAGAAGAACGCTTCCAAGGTCCAGATCGACCATGTTGTTGCTCTAGAGAACGCATGGCGTAGTGGCGCTGACAAGCTCACCCAAGACCAGCGTGAAGCCCTCGCAAACGACCCCGAGAACCTGCTCGCAGTAAACGGGAGCGACAACCAGGCTAAAGGCTCCAAGGACGCAAGCCAATGGATGCCCCCCAACGAGGCGTTCGCTTGCACGTATGCGTCTAAGCAGGTTGCAGTGAAAGCCAAGTATGGGCTGAGCGTGACGAGCGCGGAGAAGAAAGCCTTGGCTGACACTCTCCAAAAATGCGGCCTATCTAACTAGCCATAGTCGCATAATTTAGGTACACTATAAGGGTGGTTGTGAGGCCACCAATAAAAACCGAAAGACCAAACCAATGACCACCACGCAAACCAAAGCACAAGAACGCTACGAGCGAGAAAAAGCGCGACACATGATCGCAGTCGCCCGCAAGAAAGCTCAGACTTACAAGACCGAAGCCCACGCAGTACGACGCGGCGGCAAGAACTAGCTCCCAACCTCCCCCACGCCAATACGTTTACTTGTATCGGTTCAATCGAAAGGAAACATCATCATGGCCGATGTGAAGAAGCTCCGTCCCTCTAAGAAGTGGGACGCGCTTGCCCCCCTGATTCTCATTATGTGTAGCGTCCTCGAAAAGGCCGTAAAGAACGCACGAGCTAAGGCCGGTGGATACATCCTCGACCACCTCGACGAGCGTTTCGCGGGTGCCAAGCAGAAGGGTGGCTTCAAGGTTGCCGCTGACGGCATGGGCACCTCCGGCACGATCACGTGGGTGCGCCCCGGAAGTGCCTACAAGATTGACGACGCGGCGGCGTTCGCCACATGGTGCGAGGAACGCGGCATCTACGACCACGGCGCAGTAATGACCGTCACGTTCCCTGCCGCGTCTAAGGCATACCGTGAACTCGATTCGATCATCGAACGTGAAGGCGGAGAACTGCCCGATGGCGTGTCCGTTAAGACTGAGGAAGCTATGCGCGGCACCCTCCGCGTCTCCCTCACCGAAGAACAACGCGCCCACGCACTCGACGGCACGATCACCGTCAAGAAGCTCCTCGACACCCTGAAGATGGGCGACGACGAACTGCCCGTCAAGTAACCTCTCGGGCCGTGTGGACCCGTCCCAAACCAAACGAGTCCACACGGCCCCAAACACCAGTCACCAAACCACAACAACCACTAGGACTAGGACAATGGACTTTTCGCAGCTCACTTTCGACCAGCGCATCATGTACGCGCGAGAACTCGCAGACACTAACACAGTCCTCCCCTCCGCATACCGCCACAATTCAGGCGCAATTCTTTTCGCAATGGAGATGGGCGAAGCAGCCGGACTCACTAACCTCTCCACAGTCATCAACGGTATCCACTTAATCCCCACGTCCTCGGGCGAAGTAAAGCCCACCATCAGCGTGAACACAATGACCGCAGTAGTTCTCAAACACGGGTTCACGCTCACTGAAACCTACGACGAAGCAACCAACACGGCTACAGTGACCTTGACGCGCCCCGCAGCTTCAGGAAGCAAGAAAGAAACCTACACGGCCACGTGGGACGAGCAGCGCGCCCGCCGCGCCCACCTATGGGAGTCCAGTACGTTCTGGACACAGCACCCGCAGACCATGCTCACCAACCGCGCTATCGCTGAAGTATGCCGCCGCCACGCAGCCGACGTGCTGAACGGCCTCATTTACACCAGTGAAGAACTCTCCATCGACCATGAGACACAGTTCGAGCGCGCCTACGCTCCCGTGAAAGCCGAACTCGACTACCTACAGTTAGACGACGAAGCCCTCCAAAACATCACCGGGTTCACGCTCGACGGCTTACAGACCCGCACCACGGAAGAACTCACGGCAGAAATTCTCCCCGCTCTTGTCTCCTACGAGCATGAGCGCAACATGGCTGAAACCGTGGACATTAAGGTTGAAATCGAAGCGCTCTCCGCAGCAATGTCCGACATGTCCCCCGGCGCTAAGCGCGCACTCATTAAGAAGTGCATTGCCCCGTCTCGCACGTATGAGACGATGCGCCCCAGTGAAGCAAGTGCCTTGCTCAGGGAGATGGAGAAGCAGCGTTCTCACATTCAGAACGTCCCCGTGAAGCAGGATAATGCGCCTGCCCCCGCTCAGGGATACGCGCAGCAGCCGCCGCGCAACATGCCTACCCCTCCCCCCGCTGGCTCAGCCATGCAACCCGCACAGCAGCCCGCAGCGCAGCCCAAGGCTCCCGCGCGCCCCCCGCTTTTAAGCGCAGCCCAGTGCGAACTCTCACGGCTCATTGAAACGAGCTTTGACTACCTTGAAACCGAAAACCTCTACGCCGACTTTGGGTTCGCCCATCCCGTGAACGTCGCGTCGCTTGACGACGACACGGTACGCCGTATGCTCATCAACGCCCGCGAACGCTTGGGCACCGCAGGAAGCGATCTCGAAGAAGCCCGCAGGCGAGACGAAGCCGAGATTGAAGAAACCCGCAGGCAAGAAGCCGACGAACTTGAAGAAGCTCTCGATTCGGTTGGCGACATGGAAGGACTGTACTGACCATGACCTCACGCAAGCCCCCTAGAAGCACAGGCCCCAGCCCAGAAACCCGCATGTTGGTGTACAACCGTGACGGGTGGCGGTGCGCGCGGTGCGGGAAAGACATCACCTACATTCAGTCCTCTATCCAGCACCGTAAAGCACGTGGCATGGGCGGCACGAAAGACGAAGAAATCAACAGTCCCGTCAACCTCATCGTCCTATGCGGAAGCGGCACCACCGGGTGCCACGGGTACGTGGAAACTCACCGGGAAGAAGCCCGAGAGCACGGGTGGGCCGTATCTCAATGGTCTGACCCCGCTGATATTCCCGTCTCCTACCCGGACGGGCCGCGCTTCCTGTTCCCGGACGGCTCCTACACGTATATCGCACTCGCGTAAACCAAACCAAACCCAAACCAGAAAGCCCATCATTATGCGACCAATGCGCAAGTTCGTTAAGGACATCATTCTCACGAACAACAAGGAATCGTGGCGGCAGCAAGGAATCTGTTCCCAAACTGACCCGGACATTTGGTTCCCCGGCGCGGGACAGTCCGCGCAAGCCGGACTGGCAATCGAACTGTGCTCACAGTGCCCCGTGCGTATCGAGTGCCTAGAAGCCGCACTCACCTCAGAGGACGAGGAACGCGGTATTTGGGGCGGCACCACCATGAAGGAACGTAAGCAACTCCGTGAAAGTCTTGCTCGCAGGCAAGAACTCATTGCAAGCTAGACCGCGCAGACACAAAAAACGAGCGGGCCGAGATAGTCACCACAGACTGCCTCGGCCCGCTCTCTTTTACTCGCCGCCTCTTGCTTTACGACAAGGCGCTGTAGTGGCCTTATTAGCTGTTCAACGACCGGAGAATGTAGGCGAGCATTTCTTCCTCGGTTGCGGGAGCCTTGAAGTCCACGGCATCCCGTAGCAGACACCATGCGCTCTGTTTGAGAACGAATATCCCTTCACCGTTCTGTCCGGTGCGCTGCACTAGGTGCTTCCCCTCCCCAATATCGAAGTAACTCCATTCCCAGCCACGCTCACCGTAGCGCGTGATCGCGATGTCATCTGCCGTGTAGACGTGCTTCGTAGCGCCCTTTTCGGGTTCGCCGTCGATAGTAAGCTCCCGCTTCAACGCTTCCCTAGCGATAGCCACGCACACGGTGTTAGCTGACTCGCCGTAGTGAATCAGTACTTTCTCTTGGCCCGCTTGCAGCTTCTTGTGCGCGTCCTTATCGCGCTCGAAAGCGTAGATGGCGCGTGCCATTTGCTTACGCCACAAGTAGCGTTGTGCTTCTTCTCCGCGCACGTCCTTACAGTTAGGGACAAGCAGGTGAACATCCCCGGTCTCCACCGCGATATCCAACAGGTGTAGGCCCTTAAACGCCTTACGCAAGTCTGCAAGCTCACCATCAGGAACCTCGCGAACCTTCACGTTCAACACGTAAGGCCAGTGGCGCTTAACAGAACGCTCTGTGCGCTCAGCAGCGTCCGCGCCAGTGAACGCGGTCAGGTCTGAGACCTCAACGCGCTCCAACAGTTCAGCAAGGGGCGTGTCCAGCGCGTCATCCACGTTGCCCGCGTTGTCCGTGAACAGCGGCATGGTTTCCCACTCGCCGTCTTTGCCCCACAGGAGCGTGGAAGAACAGTAGTCAACGACGACGCACTCCTTGTAGTCGGTGCGCTCCTTCAAGTGGCTCTCGGCAATGCCCTTAACAGCTTGAGGCGTGAACAGTACTCCGGCACCAAGCACTTCACTTTCCGCGCCCTCAATGTCAGCAACAACGTCAATCACTTTCTTCGCGTCACCAGAAGCCTCATCCTTGTGCTTGAGCGCAGCAGCCCTCACGTTGTCAGGCGTGATCTCTTTCGAGGCGTTAACGCCCGACAGACGCCACACAGCTAAGTAATCCTTAGTGGCAGTCGGGTGAACAACCATCATCAGCAGTTCCATGTTTCTCTTTTCCTTCCTCGGCTTGGAACAACACTCACGCTTAGAACGCCACCTCGCGACCACACTGCCGCATAAACAGCTGTGGCGCTATCCCCTTGTGAGGACAGCGCCACATGCTCCAAACCAAAAGCACAACAACCAGAAAGGAGGGCATTACCCATGTGCCTGTTAATTAGTATAAAAACCTGCTAGTCGCGTATGCCACCACTAGCGGGTTTTTGCAGGAAACTAACAGACGGCATACATTATGCGTCCATCTGTTTCGCGTGAGACACCGACAGGCACTCTTGCGTGGAGAGCGTGAATTGCGCTCGCGGGGGGATAATCCCATGCGCTTCCCAACCGCGTAGAACTTCCTCAGCGTAAGCGAGAACAACGTTCGGATCGTAGCTCCCAGCAATAGCGATAGGAGCTTTAGTCGCATAACGAGTTGTGTATGGGGACTGTCGGACAATAGACAAGTACACCATCTCGCTATACCCGTCGATATACGCCTTGTAGGAGTCAACAGTGTCCGCCAGTGGGTGGCGAGACAAGAACAGTGCGTACTGGGGTAGATCTTTCACGAAAACTTTCGGAATGCAGTACACCCAACCACCACCGGGGTACTCAGCGTTCGGGCCGACCGCTCGAACATACATGTACCCCTCGGGCGGGTTCTTGAACTGTTCGGGCGAAAGCCCAATATCAACAGACAGTACAGCGACGCTACCGGCGGGGCAACGGACTTCCTCATCCCCCAAGTACTCCCGGTAGTCATTGAACTTAGGACGCAACAGCGGCCCGTCATACAGCACGGCAGGAGCACCGAGCAGTTTCTTATAGTCCGGGTGAATGGACTCATCCCACGTCTCTTTAATCTCCACACGCGGGTGACGCATATCAGGAGGCAACACCTCCGGTGTCACTTGCGGGACAATCATCGACAAGCTCTGCAAGTACCTTGAGGGACGAGTTTCCTTCCACACGCGAAACGCGCGCTTAATAACCTTGTCTTGCTCATCAAGGTCCCACTCTTGCATCTGCATATACGGCGGCATGACATTCGCGCTCGACACAGTAAAAGTCCTTCCATGATCTAACGACAATTCGCGTTACTAGATAAGAAACGTTTACTACACGCGCGCACGACAGTTAAACGCGACCGATTTGGCGACGCAAGCCCCCTCTTTTAAGGCTGGGGGGAGCCGCCCTTATACGTTGCGTTGGTTTTGCACGTATTGTTCCAATATTTCAAGCGGCTCCCTGCCTACGGTTGCGACGAAATAGTTGTTCGTCCACAGTGAGGGGAGTCGTCTTTTCACAGAGGGGAACTCTGCCCGCAGGAGCCTACTCGTTCGCGCTTTAACGAGTCGGACGAGCTTATGGATACCGTATTGGGGGGCGCAGTCCACGATGAGGTGTACTTGGTCGGGCATGACCTCTAATTTCACTATCTCACTACCCGTTTCCTTGCAGAGTTCTCGGATTATCTGCTTGAGGCGTTCGTCTACGGGGCCGGGGTCGCCGTCGATTGGCGGGTTAGCGAGTTTGGGGTTGAGGCTGGTTATTACCTTGCGGCGGTATTTTGGGCACCATACGACGTGGTAGTGGCACCTGTAGGTAACGTTGTTACCGTGTTTCACTTTGTCTAGTTTTCTCATACCATCATTATATGCGATTACTTTCGTCTACGTAGATAGCTATATAGTGATATGCTGGCTCGCGTGAAGGTTCGATACACATACAGACTGCGCCCCGGTAAGCAGGCCGAACAATACTTGCTTGCCGAATGGGATGCATGTCGGTACGTGTGGAACCAGATGGTCGAAGAATCGCAACGCCGACACAAGAACGGTCAAACTTTCGGCCCGAACGAGGCCGCAAAACACCTCACGCATCTCAGGCATACAGTCGAGGACGAGAATGGCATCTTTTGGCTTGCCGCGCATTCAGTCGTGCCGCAACAGCAGATCGTTCGGGATTTCAGTGTCAGCCGCAAGAAAGCGCTCCTCGACCGCAAGAACAAGAAACAGGTCCACAGCGGATTACCGGACTATAAGAGTCGCCGCCGCGCGCAACCCACATTGAACTACAGCATCAAGGGATTCAGGCTGGTGGAAATAGGCGGTGCGCTCAGGTTGAGGCTCGCCAAGGGGACAGTAATTCCTGTGGTGTGGTCGAGGAGGCTCCCATCCGCGCCGACCAGTGTCAGGGTTTATCGAAAGTCTAACGGTAAATGGTTTGCGTCTTTCGTGGTCGAAACCACGTCGGAATGCGATATGCCTAATACGGGTAGCGTCGTGGGTATTGACTGGGGCGTGGTCGAAACCGCGACCACCGTGACCGTTGACAGCCAAGGCGAGATCAAGGAAAGTGTGGACCTTGACATTCCGTTCGGGTCCTACGAACGCAAGTATGAGAAACGGCTGGCTGAAGCCCAACGGCGCATGGCCCGCAGACACCAGAAAGACAAGCGCCTCTCCGAGCAGTCCCGTGGATACAAGAAAGCGCTGCGCCAGTACCGTGAACTCAAAAGACGTAGCGCCGCGCAACGCAAGGACGCAGCTAACAAATGGGCAGTCAAAGTGTGCAGGAACAGCGATGCTATCGCTAGTGAGGATTTCAAGCCGAAGTCCCTCTCCCGCACCACTATGGCAAGGAAAGCTCAAGACGCTGCTATCGGGCAGCTCATTGATACTCTCGAATGGCAGGCCGTTAAACGCGGTAGAAGGTTCGTGAAGGTTAACCCGGCATACACTACGCAGGATTGCAGTAATTGCGGTGCGAGAGCCAAACACCGCTTGGGCTTGCAAGACCGCGTGTATAAGTGTGAGTGCTGTGGGTTCGTGTTGGACCGGGATAGGAACTCGGCCATTAACATGCTTATCGGGGCTGGTTTCATCCCCGGGCCTATAGGGACATTAAGCCGCAGCAGTGCCGCCGCGCATGGCCGCGCAGTCCCCACAAAGGCCAAAATCCCCCGGCTTTAGCCGTGGGGAGGTCTCAAAAAAAAGCAGGGCACGCAAAAGCAGGGGGACCACGCTACGAGCACCCTCAACGCCCGTCGCAGTCTTATCCCACGCCTTCCAACACTCCGGCCCACCGGGCATCGCTTCCATGAGGACCCCAGTTAACGTCTCCACGCTATCGACCTCATCGGCTAAACACTCACGCAAAACATCCACGCCACTAGCAAGCAGGTGGAGACGCAACGTGCTCGAACCAGTCAATGCCTCTTCCCCGTTCTTAACGACCGTGCGACAGTAGGCAGCTAGTTCTCGACGCGGGTTTTTAGACATGGACGCGCCCAAAGCGACGATGAACCGCCAACGTAGCTCTTGCCGCGCGTCCCCCGAGCCGACGATGTAACCGTACTCAGGCGTTTCTTCTAGTTCTTCACTCATGGGGTTTTACGTCTTTCGTAGCGTGTTTTGTTGATGGTTTTTGTCGTCAAAACACATCAACCGGGGGCGGGTGTTTGGTCTTACCCCCGTGTTTTTGGAGACCTGCCGGGTTTGGGAAGTCGGTGCGGGGGTTTTCTGATGGTGTTTTTCATCAGTTTTCTTACATCAGTTTACATCA
>ERZ1674236.31-NODE-31-length-40900-cov-30.360583_pt1 | contig 40900 bp, 32 predicted proteins | sample MGYA00581210_ERZ1674236 | MGnify/ENA primary metagenome ERZ1674236 (study PRJEB41354, sample SAMEA4873328) | human saliva metagenome | biome: human-associated habitat [ENVO:00009003]; feature: mouth environment [ENVO:08000002]; material: saliva material...
TACTGTCTGCGGCTTCGTCGCCTTGTCCTGATTTAAATTTAATCCACTATACAAACCCCGATGGGCAACATTCATGGTCAAGAGTTTTTAGGATGCGGTTTTTCCGTTTTGCCGTTCACTTTCTTTTTGGGCAGGATAAAGTGCATTTTCAAACCATTCGGCTTGATGTTTTCAGCCATGATTTTGCCGTTGTGCTGCTCCATGATGTGTTGGGTCAGGGCAAGGCCTAAGCCAGTACCGGGTTTGCTGGCGCTGGAGTCGGCACGGTAAAAGGCGGTGAAAATATGCGGCAGTTGCATTTCGTCCACGCCGGGACCGTTGTCGGTAACGTCGACAATCCAATGCTTGCTGTCTTGTCCGATATTGACGCGGATGGTGCTGCCTTCGGGGCTGTAATTGATGGCGTTGCGGATAACGTTGTCAAACGCGCGGTACAAATAGCCTTCGTTGGCGCAGACCGTGGCATTTTCGGGGATTCTGGGTTCGACCGAAAGGGTAATGGTTTGTTTGTTCTGCTGGGCGATGCTTTGGTTGTCTTCCACGATGTTTTTCAGGAAGGGGACAAGCTTCAGGCTTTCTTTTTCCAGCGGGATGTTGGACGTTTCCAAACGGGAGAGCGTCAGCAACTCACCAACCAAGGTATCCATGCGGGTCAATTCGCCTTCCAGCCTTTTCAGGTATTGCTCCTGCTTTTGCGGCTGCGCCTGAATCAGTCCGACAATCGCCTGCATACGCGCCAAGGGTGAGCGCATTTCGTGGGAGACGTGGTGCAGCAGGTGGCGTTCTTTGGCAACGAGTTTTTCCAGTTTTTCCGCCATTTTGTCGAACTGGATGGCAAGGTGGGACAATTCGTCGTCGCGGTCGTCCACTTGCTGGGAAATACGTGTTTCAAGTTCGCCGTTTGCCACCCTGTCCATACCGCTGCCCAAGATTTTGATGGGCTTGGTAATGTTGCTAGCGAGGATGTACGCCATCAGCAGGCCGACGACGATGATGAAGGAGAGGATGATGAATTCGTGCCAAATCGGGGCGAGCGGCAGGCCAGGGATAAAGAGCGGGCTGGGCAGGCGTTGCGCCTGATGGCTGTCCCAACCTTTGATAAAGAAGAGGTATTCTTCGCCGAAACGGTCGTATTCGATGTGCGCCAAATCAGAATTGGGATTATTGATGGCAAACACGCGGGCGCGTTCGATGGTGTGGTTGTCGATGTTGCGGTCGAGGATGTCTTTTTTCTCGTCGCCCAAAATGACGTAAACGGAATTGGAGACGGGGCTGTCTTCCCATTCCGCCAAAATTTCGCGCGCACCGCTGTCCCCGCGCGCCCTGAAGGCGGAGAGGATGCTGTTCATCAAAGTGGTTTCGATGGTGCGGCGTTGGTTGAATTGGTTTTCGGCGAGGGTATTTTGCACCAGCCAAAAAGAAAAACTCGCCACAAAGATTGCGCAGACGATGACTGCGCAAAATGTGGCGAAGATGCGTTGAAACAGTTTCATTGATCTGTTTTATCTTTAGTTTTTAACAAACAGGTAGCCCAAGCCCCGTACGGTCTGAATCAGCGAGGCATCGCCCAGTTTGTGGCGGATGCTGGAGATGTGGACGTCGATGCTGCGGTCGAATTTTGCCAGTTTGCGGTCAAGCGCTTCGATGGACAAAGTTTCTTTGCTGACGACTTGTCCGGCATGGCGCATCAGGACTTCGAGCAGGTTGAACTCGGTGCTGGTCAGCTCAAGCGGAGTGTCTTTGATGGTCGCCTGACGTTTGGCGGGGTAGAGGACGACGTCGCTGACGGAAATGCTGTTTGGCGCGTTGTTCGGCTCGCCGCTTTGTTGCGCACGGCGCAGGATGGCGTTGATGCGTGCCAACAGTTCGCGCGGGGTGCAAGGTTTCGGAACATAGTCGTCTGCACCCATTTCCAATCCGATGATGCGGTCGATGTCGTCGCCTTTGGCGGTCAGCATGATGATGGGAACGGTGCTTTGGGAGCGGACGTTTTTCAATACGTCCAAGCCGTTCATTTTCGGCATCATGGAGTCTAATACGACGACATCGTACTGGCCGGTCAGGATTTCGTGTACACCGGCTTCGCCGTCCGGAACGCTGTGGACGTTCAATCCTTCGGCGGTAAGGTATTCGGTGAGCAATTCAGTCAGCAAAGCGTCGTCATCTACGAGTAATACGCGACTCATGGGATTTCCTTTTCGTGATTGTATGCGCTGCGTAAACCCGAAATAAACGGGTGCGGCGGATAGTGATGGCTAATCTTAACACGCATTTTGAGTTTTTTGATAGCTTGTTTTCCTATGCTTTTGCGCTTTTTTGCATTGAAGGGACGCTGTCTTTACATTTTCAGACGACCCCTGTACCAAATCCCCAAAATATACGCCGGATACGCGCCAAACGGACGGCAAAATAATGCCGCTAAAGGCTGTGTTCGAGAAAGAACGGGGGATTCTATAGTGGATTAACTTTAAACCAGTACGGCGTTGCCTCGCCTTGCCGTACTAGCTGTACTGTCTGCGGCTTCGTCGCCTTGTCCTGATTTAAAGTTAATCCACTATAAAACAGGTCGTCTGAAAACGTATTCAGGCTTTCAGACGACCTGTTTGATGTTAGAATGATTGCTTATATCTATGAATGAATCACCAAGGGGCTTATCGATATGTCCTTATCCATTGACGAACAGCTTTTGCCGCACCGCAATGCCATCGATGAAATCGATGCCGAGATTTTGCGCCTGTTGAACGAGCGCGCAGGCCATGCGCACGCCATCGGAGAATTGAAAGGAACGGGCGCAGTGTACCGTCCCGAGCGCGAAGTCGCGGTATTGAGGCGGATTCAGAGTTTGAACAAAGGTCCGTTGCCTGACGAGTCCATCGCAAGGCTGTTTCGCGAAGTGATGAGCGAATGCTTGGCGGTGGAGCGTCCGCTGACGATTGCCTACCTCGGCCCGCAGGGAACGTTTACCCAGCAGGCAGCCATCAAACATTTCGGCCATGCCGCCCATACCGCCGCTTTTCAAACCATAGACCAGTGTTTCCGCCAAGTTGAAACGCGGCAGGTAGATTATTTGGTCGCACCGGTTGAAAACTCAACCGAAGGCTCGGTCGGACGCACCTTAGACTTATTGGCGGTAACCGCATTGAAAGCCTGTGGCGAAGTCATTGTCCGCATCCATCACAACCTCTTGCGTAAAGGTACGCACGAATTGGGCGGCATCACAAAAGTCATCGCACACGCCCAAGCGCTGGCGCAATGCAACGACTGGCTCGGACGCAACCTGCCCAACGCCGAACGCATCGCCGTTTCCAGCAACGGAGAGGCGGCAAGGCTGGTGGCAGAATCAGACGACCCCAGTATTGCCGCCATTGCAGGGCGTACCGCAGCCGATATTTACCATTTGAACTATGTCGCCGAATGCATCGAAGACGAGCCGAACAACACCACGCGCTTCTTGGTTATGGGGCATCAAGATACAGGCAGCAGCGGCAAAGACAAAACCTCGTTGGCAGTCTCCGCGCCCAACCGCGCCGGCGCCGTCGCCGCGCTGTTGCAGCCGTTTACCGAATCGGGCATTTCCATGACCAAGTTCGAAAGCCGCCCGAGCAAATCCGCGCTGTGGGAATACCTGTTCTTCATCGACATCGAAGGACATCAAAACGACGAAAAAGTCCAAAACGCACTGCGGCTCTTGAGCGAACGCGCATCGTTTGTCAAAGTCATCGGGTCCTATCCGGCAGCCGTTTTGTAATGTAGCAGGAATGAAGAAGGTCGTCTGAAAACAAAAGCAATATGGGTTTTCAGACGACCTTTTTTACGCCTTTAACTTGTAGCATCTTCAGCATAATCAGCCCATTGGGCAGCCCATTCTTTCAATAAACGGTGGCGTTCTTTAAATGTCCGACGCAAAGTCGGCAATCCGATTAGCCGGTCAACCGTTTTTCCCAGCCCGAAAGTAAATTCCACCGTATCCGTCACACAGGTACGCCCTCCGGAAAATCTGAATTCATGTGTATGGCGGAAGGAGCGGTAAATCCCTTTCAGCATCAGGTCGGTAAACGATTGGTTCGGCTCAAGCGAAATGATTTCGGCGCGATGCCGCAACCAAATCCCGCAAATTCTGTATCTGAAATCCAAAATATCTCCCCGCGCCCAGTATTCCTTTTCCGATAACCATTGCACGTCAAACGGAAACTGACAGGCAAATCCGTGTCGGGAAGTGCAGTAGCGGAATATCGGTTCGAGTGGCGCATCCAGCCGGACGCTGCGGGTGTAAGTCAGCATGATATCGACCGTTGTGGGTAAAGATGGGGATATGGATAAGAGTGGTGCGGTCGGTATCAGTTCATAAATTGCATTGAACGGCGTGATTTGGTGTTGATAATAGAATAAAGGTCGTCTGAAAATTTTCAGACGACCTTTATGATAAATCGCGGCAGCGGGTTCAAATTATTCTTGGCTGATGGGTTCGAAGCCCGGGCAGTCTTCATTATTTTTGGAATTGCTTGCCCAGAAGATGCCGTCGCTGTTGAGGTAAACGGAGCAGGTCTCGGTGGACTTGTATTCGTCTGTGGGTTTGGCTTCGAGGATGTATCTTGAGGAGGCGGAGTTTACGATTTTTTTATCGTTGTCGTCCGGGCCTTCGAAGTTGAAGATGGAGATATTGAAATATTGGTTTTGAACCAAGGGGGGCAAGGCGGGATTGCCTGCTTCGGCTTTTACGGTCGCATGCTGGGCGTAGTAACGCTCGAGGTTTTGGGCGTTGATCAGCAGCTCGGAGCGGACGCTTTCCAAGCGTGTTTTGCGGACGTAGCGTTGGTAAGAGGGATAGCCGATCGTCGCTAAAATCGCGATGATCAGGACGACAACGAGTAGCTCGGGGAGAGTAAAACCTTGTGATTTGTTTTTCATAGTAAGTGTCATTGTGTTGTTATATTTATCCAGCCGGGTCGTCTGAAAGGTTCGGGGAGGCGGCTGTTGTTGGGTTTGATGGATGTTGAATTATAGTTCTTTTCTCTTGTTTTGAATGTTTGGATAAATATTGAGATTGGGAAAATATGTAAATACGTTGAAATATTCTGGAAAATGGTTTTGATTATTTCTATTTAAAACAATAAGTTAGATTTTAGTTTGGTCGGTTATTGTCTTGGCTGGGGTAGATGTTTACAGTAAAATCTGCCCGTTTTCAGCGTTTTCGGCGGATAAGTGTTGGGATTATGCGACATGAATCGGGTGCCGGATTGAACAGATGAAATGGATGAATCAGAAAGTCAGTTATGGCAAAAATCATTAATAAATGGACGGTTGGAATAACGGTTGCTGCGGTACTTGGGTTTGCTGCGTGGTCTTATTTTCAGCCCGAACCTCAAACTTCTTACATCACGGAAACGGTCAAACGCGGCGACATCAGTCAGACGGTATCCGCTACGGGCGAGATTTCGCCGTCGAATCTGGTGTCGGTGGGCGCGCAGGCTTCGGGGCAGATTAAGAAGCTGTACGTCAAGCTCGGACAGCAGGTTAAAAAGGGCGATTTGATTGCGGAAATCAATTCGACCACTCAGGTGAACACGCTGAATACGGAAAAATCCAAGCTGGAAACGTATCAGGCGAAGTTGGTTTCTGCCGAAATTGCGCTGAACAGCGCGGAGAAGAAATACAAGCGCGAGGCGGCTTTGTGGAAGGAAAACGCGACGTCCAAAGAGGATTTGGAAAGCGCGAAGGATGCGCTGGCTGCGGCTAAGGCAAACGTTGCCGAGCTGAAGGCTTCCATCAAGCAAACCAAAATTTCCATCAATACTGCCGAATCGGAATTGGGCTATACCCGCATTACCGCGACGATGGACGGTACGGTGGTGGCGATTCCGGTGGAAGAAGGGCAGACCGTGAACGCGGTGCAGTCCACGCCGACGATTATCCAGTTGGCGAATCTGGATACGATGTTGAACAAAATGCAGATTGCCGAAGGCGATATTACCAAGGTCAAAGCGGGGCAGGATATTTCGTTTACGATTTTGTCCGAACCGGATACGCCGATTAAGGCGAAGCTCGACAGCGTCGACCCGGGTTTGACCACGATGTCGTTGGGCAGCTACACCACCAGCACGGACACGACTTCCAATGCGATTTACTACTACGCCCGCGCTTTGGTGCCTAATCCCGACGGCAAACTTTCTATCGGTATGACAACGCAGAACACGATTGAAATCAACGGCGTGAAAAACGTTTTGCTCGTGCCGACGCTGACGATTAAAAAACACGACGGCAAATCGTTTGTCAGTGTTTTGGGCGCGGATGGTAAAGCTTCGGAACGCGAGATTACGGTCGGTCTGAAAGACAGCATGAATACCGAAGTGAAAAGCGGTTTGAAAGAAGGCGACAAGGTAGTGATGTCGGAAATGAGCGCGGCGGAGCAGGCTGAAGCGGCACAACGCGCCATGCAGGGCGGTCCGCCGAGATAAATAGGCAATAGGTCGTCTGAAAGTTTTGTTTCTGAGAAAAATCCCGCTTTCAGACGACCTTTCCACTCCACACATCATTATCGGTCGGACACACTTATGAGCTTAATTGAATGTAAAAACATCAACCGCTACTTCGGCAGCGGCGCGAACCGCGTTCATGTTTTGAAAGATGTCAGCCTGTCGATAGAGAAGGGCGATTTCGTCGCCATCATCGGGCAATCCGGTTCGGGCAAATCCACGCTGATGAACATCCTCGGCTGCTTGGATAGCGCGACTTCGGGTTCGTATCAAATCGACGGCATCGAAACCGCCAAAATGGAGCCGGACGAATTGGCGGCATTGCGGCGCGAACGCTTCGGCTTTATTTTCCAACGCTACAACCTTTTGGGTTCGCTGACAGCGCGGGACAACGTCGCCCTGCCTGCCGTGTATATGGGCATGGGCGGTAAAGAGCGTTCCACGCGTGCGGAGAAGCTGTTGCAGGATTTGGGTTTGGAAGGCAAAGAAGGCAACAAGCCCAGCGAACTTTCCGGCGGTCAGCAGCAGCGCGTCTCCATCGCCCGCGCCCTGATGAACGGCGGCGAAATCATCTTCGCCGACGAACCGACCGGCGCGCTCGATACCGCCAGCGGCAAAAACGTAATCGAAATCATCCAAAAGCTGCATAAAGAAGGGCATACCGTGATTATGGTTACACACGATCCCGGTATCGCCGCCATCGCCAACCGCATCATCGAAATCCGCGACGGCGAAATCATCTCCGACAGTTCAAAAAATCCCGAAATCCCCGAAAGTAAAATAGAACGCATCAAAGAAAAATCTTCGTGGCTGTTTTATTACGACCAATTCGTCGAAGCCTTCAAAATGTCGGTGCAGGCGATTATGGCGCACAAAATGCGCTCGCTCCTGACCATGCTCGGCATCATCATCGGCATCGCCTCGGTCGTGTCCGTTGTCGCTTTGGGCAACGGTTCCGAGAAAAAAATCCTCGCAGACATCAGCGCGATGGGGACGAACACCATCAGCATCTTCCCCGGGCGCGGCTTCGGCGACAGGCGCAGCGGCAGGATTAAAACCCTGACCATTGACGACGCCAAAGTCATCGCCAAACAAAGCTACGTTGCTTCCGCCACCCCGCAAACCAATTCCAGCGGCACGCTGACCTACCGCAACACTGACTTGTCCGCTTCGCTTTACGGCGTGGGCGAACAATATTTCGACGTGCGCGGGTTGAAGCTGGAATCAGGCCGCCTGTTTGACGAGGGCGATGTAAAAGAAGACGCGCAAGTCGTCGTGATCGACCAAAACACCAAAGAAAAACTCTTTGGCACAGACGTCAATCCCTTGGGCAAAACCGTCCTCTTCAACAAACGCCCGCTGACCGTCATCGGCGTGATGCAAAAAGAAGAAAACTCCTTCGGCAACGCCGACGTATTGATGCTCTGGTCGCCCTATACGACCGTGATGCACCAAATTACCGGCGAGAGCCACACCAACTCGATTACCGTCAAAATCAAAGACGATGCCAATACCCAAGTCGCCGAAAAAGGACTGACCGAGCTGCTTAAAACGCGGCATGGTACGGAAGACTTTTTCATGAACAACAGCGACAGCATCAAGCAGATGGTTGAAAGCACCACCGGCACGATGAAGCTGCTGATTTCCTCCATCGCCTTGATTTCGTTGGTGGTCGGCGGCATCGGCGTGATGAACATCATGCTGGTGTCCGTAACCGAGCGCACTAAAGAAATCGGCGTGCGCATGGCGATTGGCGCGCGGCGCAACAACATCCTGCAACAATTCCTGATTGAAGCGGTCTTAATCTGTATTATCGGCGGTTTGGTCGGGGTAGGGCTGTCCACTGCCATTAGCCTCGTGTTCAACCAATTCGTCACCGAATTTCCGATGGAAATTTCCATCGGCTCCGTCATCGGCGCGGTTGTCTGTTCCACCGCCATCGGCGTAGCGTTCGGTTTTATGCCCGCCAACAAAGCCTCCAAGCTCAATCCGATTGATGCCTTGTCTAAGGATTAAGTTTTCAGACGACCTCCAAACCCCAAAGGTCGTCTGAAAACCCCGTTTGGCTATTGTCATCACAATGAACATACACACACCGAGGAAAACCGAATGATTACTCTGCATGTATTGGCACAATCCCGCGCCCTGCGTATTGTCTGGCTGCTCGAACTCATCGGCGCGCCGTATCAAATCAAAACCTACGCGCGCCATCCCGAAACCCTGCTCGCGCCCGACGAACTCAAAGCCGTTCACCCGCTGGGCAAATCTCCCGTTATCGACGACGACGGATTCGTGCTCAACGAAAGCGGCGCGATTACCGACTACCTGATTCAAACCTACGGCGGCGGACGCTTCATGCCCGAACGCGGCAGCCAAGATTACTGGCATTATCAACGCTGGCTGCACTATGCCGAAGGTTCGCTGATGCCCTTGCTTTTGCTCGGGCTGGTGTTCCGCAAAATAGAAAACGCCCCCATGCCGTTTTTCGTCAAACCCGTTGCACGCAAAATCAGCGGCAACGTCAAAAACGGCTTTATCGAACCGCAAACCTCCCTGCATCTTGCCTATGTCGAAAACGAATTAAACGGCAAAGACTGGCTGGTCAACAACCGGCTCAGCGGCGCCGACATCATGATGAGTTACCCGCTGCAAGCCGCCGCCGACCGCTTCGGATTGGCGGACTATCCCAACATCCGCTCCTATTTGCAGCGCATCGAAAACGACCCCGCCTATCAAACGGCGGTACAGAAAGCAGGCGGCCCGCTGCTGCGTTTGGATAAATAAGGTCGTCTGAAAAAGCAAAAGTCGGGTCAGAACCCGACGCAACACCGAACACACGATTCACACAATACATTGCGAAAACAGCCCGAGCGTCGTCCGAATCCGCAACATATAGTAGATTAACTAAATCAGGACAAGGCGAGGCAACGCCGTACTGGTTTAAAGTTAATCCACTATATTTCAGACGACCCCTCCAGAAACAGGCATCTCAAGCCTTCAATACAAGGAAACCTATGGACGTTTACGCAACATACACAGCCTATCCGCAAAGCGGCATTGAACAAATCAAAGCCTCCTCCGGCACGCCTGCCGCCGTATCCGAATGCAGCGCAGGCAAACTATGGGACGCGCTGCATTTCGTCCTGACCGGCAAAGGCTCGGACGATGCCGACGCGGCAAACCCGTTGAGCAAAGCCATTATCGGCAACATCCTGCGGCAGGATGAAGAAGCGGGCGAACACACCGGCTGGATCGACGATACTGAAATTGCCGAAGTGGCTAAAGCCCTGAACCAAACCGATTTCGCCGCGCTGCTCGACGGCAAAACCGCAGCAGATTTTCAAAACAACCAAATCTACCCCGATATTTGGGGCGACGAAAAAGCCTTTGCCGAAACCCGCGCGGAATTGGCGCAGCGGTTTAAAGAACTCGCCGCGTTCTACCAAACCGCCGCCGAACAGCATTGCGGCGTCGTGGTCAGGATTTCATGATTTCAGACGACCTTTTTGAATGGGAAGAGGTCGTCTGAAAAACGGATTCAACGGCGAAAGGTACATGAATAATTGATTTAATTGAATTTTATTGAAATGAGTAATACGAATTACGTTTGTTTTTCCTGCCGCACCGCCGTGCGCCGTCCGAAACGCTATTTCCGCACCCAAGACAGCAGTTCGCCCCGTTGTTCGCAGTGTTCCAAACCATGTGTGGAGCTGTCGGATAGAATTCCGCTTCCGTCGAAGCATAAAACCAAAGAATGGCAGAAATTGCAGCAGGATTTGTGGCGGCAACAGTTGCAAATATTGGAGAGACAGCAACGCTCCAGAGTCAGATATAAGCATGAACTCGAACACGAAGCCGATCGGTTGGAGCGTAAACTGCAAGAGCCGATGCATCCGCAAACTGCCAAACAGTTAAAACGTCTTCTGAAAAATTGTTTGAAGAACTTAGAAAAAGTCTGAAAAAAGTAGGTCGGATACTTGTATCCGACATAAATTCTACGCAGGCGGGAATGATGGCGGCGAAAGTAGCGTGGGCTTCGTCCGCGAAAACAAGTTGCTCCATCCGATTACAGATTTTCAGACGACCTCCAAACCAAAGGGTAAAACATGAACCCCGACAAAGTACAACGAAGCAAGCTGAACACGCTGACCGACCTGCCCAATGTCGGCAAAGCCGTGGCGGAGGATTTGGCTTTGCTCGGCATCACGCAGCCGCAGGATTTGGAGAGGCAGGACGCTTATGAAATGTACGTCCGCCTGTGCAGCCTGACCGCAACCCGACACGATCCCTGCATGATTGATATTTTCCTGTCGCTGGTTGATTTTATGCAGGGGAACGAACCGAAGCCGTGGTGGCATTTTACGGAACAGCGAAAAGCGGTTTTAGCCGATAAATAAACGCAGCTGATGAGATTGTTCAGACGACCTCCAAACTTTTCAGGTCGTCTGAAACCTTAAACCGAAAGACACAACATGCAGACAAAACCTTTTTTTCAGACGGCCTTATCCCTGTCGCTCGCCCTTGCCTTAAGCGCGTGCGCCGTCCACAGCACCGACAAAAACCTCACGCTCGAATCGACGGGGCAGGTCATGAGCGCGGCGGAAACCGCCGAACGCTACGACGTGAACGGCAATTGGTGGGAAATCTACCAAAGCCGGCAGCTCAACGCCCTGATGGCACAGGCTTTGGAAAACAATATCGATTTGAAACAGGCGGCCATCAGCGTCAATAAAGCCCTGTATCAGGCGAATATTTTGGGGGCGGATTTGGTGCCGTCGTTCAGCGGCTCGTTGAGTGCGTCCACATCCAAAAACCTGAAAACCGGCAGTCACGGCAACACCTTCAGCAGCCAGCTCGGCTTGAGCTACGAATTGGATTTGTGGCGCAAACTCAGTGCCACCGCCGACGCGCAAGTCTGGGAATACCAAGCCACGCGGCAGGATATGGCGAACACGCGCCTGACTTTGATCAACAATGTCGCCGATGCCTATTTCAACATCGCCTATCTCAACGAAGCCATTGAATTGGCGCAAAAATCCCTCAAGCAATATCAGGAAATCAACCGCATTGCCGATGCCAAGTTCCGCTACGGCAGAGCCGATTCCAGCCAGCCGACGCAGGCGAAACAATCACTGTTGAGCGCGCAAAACAGCCTGATTTCCCTGAAAAACAGCCTCGACACGCAAAAACAGGTTTTACGCAACCTGCTCAACCTCAAGCCGAACGAAGCCATCGCCGCCGACCCCGCACAATACCGTCTGCTGCCCGTCAAAGGCGTGAACCTCGACGTACCGATTACCGTGTTGGCGAACCGCCCCGACCTACGCGCCGCCGAATACCGCCTGCAATCCTCGCTCCAGTCCGTCAAAGCGCAAAAACGCAGTTGGTATCCCTCGATTACATTGGGCGCGAGCTTGAGCACGTCGTCTGAAAAAGCCAAAAGCGCGTTCAATATCCCACTACTGGGCGGCTCCGCCACCATCAACCTGCCGTTCCTCAACTGGCAGACCATGAAGTGGAAAGACAAAACCGCCCAAGCCAATTTCGACAGCGCCAAACTCGACTTTGAAAAAGCCCTGACCACCGCGCTGAACGAAGTCAACACCAACTACCTCGCCTACCAAAACGCCCAAGCCGCGCTTAACAACCAAGAACAGCGTTACGCCTTGGACAAGAAAAACAGCCGCTACTACCAAGTGCGCTACCAACACGGTAAAAACGAGCTGAAAGACTGGCTCGAAGCGCTGAACACGGAATACGGCTCCGCCCAAACCGTGCTGAACCAGCGGTACGAAACGCTGAAATACGAAAACATGGTGTATAAAGCGATGGCGGGACGTTATACGCCGAAGTAGGGCGTTTGGCTCGAGAGGTCGTCTGAAAACTGAAAAAACGGTCTTCAGACGACCTTTTGACGGCTTGTCGGAAACAAGCCGGTGTGCAGTAAAGACGTCGGTAATGTCCCGCCGCGGTTTAAATTTGCTGTAAAAATCGAAACGCCTCGGAAAAGCAAAGAATTTGAGTTTGAATATCGTTTTTTAGAAATTCGAATTTTATTGAAAATAGCTTGATAAACAAAAGGATATGTGCTTTTTGTGGAATTGTTGGATGCAATCGCGTATAATTTTGCGATTGTTTTATTCTGCAATTTCAGGCAGTAGATTGTCTGGGATGCTTATAGGAGCCCAATACCATGATGATATTATATTCAGGCATTACATGCCCGTTCAGCCAACGCTGTCGCTTCGTCCTGTACGAAAAAGGCATGGATTTTGAAATCAAAGACGTTGATATTTTCAATAAGCCCGAAGATCTTGCCGTAATGAATCCGTATAACCAAGTCCCCGTTTTGGTTGAACGTGATTTGATTCTCTATGAATCCAATATCATCAATGAATACATAGACGAACGCTTTCCCCATCCGCAACTGATGCCCGGCGACCCCGTGATGCGCGGCCGCGGACGATTGGTTTTGTTCCGCATGGAGAAAGAGCTGTTCAGCTTGGTGCATGTATTGGAAAACCCGAATTCCACCAATAAAGAAATGGCGAAAGCGCGCGAAGCCATCGGCAACGGTCTGACCATGCTCGCGCCTGCGTTCACCAAAAACAAATACATTCTCGGCGATGATTTCTCAATGATTGACGTGGCACTGTCTCCGTTGTTGTGGCGTCTCGACCATTACGACATCAAACTCGGCAAATCCGCCGCACCATTGCTGAAATACGCCGAACGTATCTTCCAACGCGAAGCCTTTATCGAAGCCATGACCCCCGCTGAGAAGGCAATGCGCCGTTAAAGGCCGAAAGGATTCATCATGACGACATCTACCAAGCCTTATCTGATTCGCGCTTTGTACGAATGGTGTACAGACAACAATCAAACGCCGCACATTGTCGCATGGGTAAACGAACATACCCGCGTCCCCATGCAGTATGTTCGCGAAAACGAGATTGTCCTCAATATCGGACCGACTGCCAGCCATAATCTGAATATCGACAACGATTGGATCAGCTTTTCAGCTCGGTTTGGCGGCGTAGCGCACGATATTTGGATTCCGGTCGGACACGTTGTCAGCCTGTTTGCCCGAGAAAGCGGCGAAGGCATGGGATTTGAAGTCGAACCCTATGAGCCTTCCGATAAAAAACAACCGGAACAGGAAACTGAAAACAAACAAGAAACCGATGCGCCGGCAAAATCCGGCAAGGTGTTGAAGTTTGTGAAATAGGGTGGAAATGTAAAAGGTCGTCTGAAATTAAGTTTTCAGACGACCTTTTTGTGTTCATCGGGAAGGAGGAGGAGTATTTCAAAAGTGTGCTCTAGTTTAGTAAGTTTAAACTTTCAGACGACCTCTCGGAGATTTCAGGTAAACATTGATTTAATCCGATATAATTTATTCCATTCAACACTTTTTATCCGATAGGAGAACCTCATGTACCGTCCTGCCGTCTGCTTCACATTGGGAGAAGCTGCTGCTACCACGGCCTATCAAAGCAAAATAGGCGGTACGCCCTACCTGCCAAAAAATGCCGAATATCCGTATCACGCCGAGAAAAAGCATCCGCTGACTCTGGTGGCACAAATCAACTTTTCCGAAGTGCCGCCGTTGCCCGGTTTCCCCGAGCGTGGCATCTTGCAAGTTTTTGTTGATGGGCTGGATTACGGCTTAGGTAACGACTTTGAAAATCTGTCGGAACAAGCCGGATGGCGCATTATGTACTATCCCGAATTATTGCCCGAGAGAGAATTGCAAACCGATTTTTCCGCTTATCAGGCAACCGATTCAGAATGTCTGCCGTTTTCTGGGGAGTTTCCGCTGATTTTCCAAGCGGCAAGCGAAGAGGAGGAAGATGCAGATTTCAATAAATCTCAAGGGCATAAAATCGGCGGTTCTCCGATTTTTCTTCAGGGCGACCCGTTTCTTGAGTGTGATGAAGACGCTGATTTTGACGATCCCGCTACCATCACTTGTTCTGATTGGCGCAAATACATCCTGCTGTTGCAATTAGACACTGATATCAATGAAAAAGACCGCTATACTGGAAAACTGATGTGGGGCGACTCCGGTGTGGCGAATTTCTTCATTACGCCCGAAGATTTGGCTAAACGCGATTTCAGCCGTGTGGCATTTGTGTTTGATTGTTGTTAAATGCCCGATCAGCCATCTTTTATAATGCTCCCAAACAAAAAGGTCGTCTGAAATTAAGTTTTCAGACGACCTTTTTTAGTATGTCAAACCGCTGTTAGGAAACAACTTCGCCTTGGGTGCGTTGTTTGTCGATGCTGCGGTTGATGTGCCATTGTTGGGCGATGGTCAGGAGGTTGTTGACTACCCAGTACAATACCAGACCTGCAGGGAAGAAGAAGAACATGGCTGAGAAAATCAGCGGCATGACTTTCATCATTTTTGCCTGCATCGGGTCGGTCGGCGGCGGGTTGAGGAATGTTTGGGCAAACATGGTTACCGCCATAATTACGGGCAGAATGTAGTAAGGGTCGGAACGGCTAAGGTCGGTAATCCAGCCCAGCCAAGGTGCCTGACGCAATTCTACGGAGGCAAACAACGCCCAGTACAAGCCGATGAAGACGGGGATTTGCAACAGCATGGGCAGGCAGCCGCCCAGCGGGTTGATTTTTTCGTCTTTGTAAAGCTGCATCATGGCTTGCTGTTGCGCCATACGGTCGTCGCCGTATTTTTCTTTGATGGCTTGCAGTTTGGGCGCGGCGGCGCGCATTTTTGCCATCGAGCGGTAAGAGGCGTTGGTCAGCGGGTAGAGTACGGCTTTGACGATAATGGTCAAAACGATGATTGCCCAGCCCCAGTTGCCGATAATGTTGTGCAGTTGGTTCAGGAGCCAGAAGAGGGGGGAGGCGAACCAGTGTACTTTGCCGTAGTCTTTTGCCAGTTGCAGGTTGTCGGCGATATTGGCGATGACGGATGTGGTCTGCGGGCCGGCATAGAGGTTGATGGAGGCTTCGGATTTCGCGCCGTTTTGGATGGCGGCAAGGGGAACGCTGACGCTGGTGCTGTACAGGTTGTCGTTGCGGCGTTTGATGTCGATACGGCAGTCGCCTGCGGCGCAAACGCTTTGTCCGCCTTTGGGTTGGAGAATCCAAGTGGACATGAAGTGGTGTTCAATCATGCCGAGCCAGCCGGTTTGGGTTTTGCGGGCGTATTCGGCTTCGTTTTTGCCTGATTTGGCATCGTCGTCCAAGTCGGAGAAGCTGACTTTTTGGAATTTGCCTTCGGGGGTGTAAACCACCGGGCCGACGAAAGAGCGGGTAAAGTAGCCTTGACCTTCAGGTTCGCTGCGGTCGCGCACGATGCGGTAGTCCGCGCTCAGGTTGGCGGGCTTGCCGCTGGTGTTGGTGATGTCGAAACGGACGTTGACGAGGTAGCTGTCTTTGGTAAAGGTATAGACTTTGTCGATTTTCAGTCCGTTTGTTTCCGGCGCGCTCAGGCGGACTTCGACTTTGTCGCCGTTGAGGCTGTATTGTTTTTGCGCTGCGGTAAAGTTGATGCCTTTCAGGATGTTGTTGCCTTGTGCATCCAAAAGCTCGGACTGGGCAACGTAGGTGTATTCTTTGCTGTCGTTAAACAGGGTGAAGGGTTTGTTTTCGTCGCCATTTGCTTTGTATTTGAGCAGGGTCATTTGACGCAGGTCGCCGCTTTTTTCGTCGATGACGGCTTTGACCGTATCGGTCGTTACGGTAATCGGCGTTGCGGGGGCGAGTGCGGCTTCGGCAGCAGCGGTTGCGGCGGTTTGCTGCTGTTGCTGCGCGGCTTGTTGTGCCGGATTGGGTTTGGGGCTGGGGAAGAAATGTTCCCAGCCGGCAAAGATTGCCAGCGAAATGGCAAAAAATGCCACAAGTCTTTTAAAATCCATAAGAGATTCCTGGAATTGACGGGTATGTAATGGAGATGAAAACTGCTTCAGACGGCATTATATAGAAACCGACGGGAAATTAAAGGAAATCAAGTTATCCGAATGATTCGGATTACGGGACGGGGTCGTGTCCGTGTCCGCCGAAAGGGTGGCAGCGGGCGATGCGTTTGAGGGCGAGCCAGCCGCCTTTGAATGCACCGTATTTTTTGACTGCCTCGACCGCATATTGCGAACAGGTCGGGGTATAGCGGCAGCGCGGCGGTATCAGCGGGCTGATGGCGTATTGGTAAAAACGGATCAGCGCGAGGATGAATTTGGACAACAGGGTATTCATCAGCGTTTGCGCATGAGTTGCGCCAATTGGTTTCGGGCTTCGGCGGCGTTTTGCCGGTTGAATGCCAGACGGACGCGTACGACGAAATCATGCGGCGGCAGGCTATTTTTGTTCAGCCTGAACCAATCGCGGATGACGCGCTTCATGTAGTTGCGTTCATGCGCGCGTTTCGCTGTTTTTTTGCTGACGACCAAGCCGAGCCGCGGATGGTTCAATCCGTTGTCGCCAGATTGGGAAACTTGCAGTAAATCGCGGCTGCGCCGGTTTTTGAACGCAAAAACGGATGAAAAATCATCCGTTTTTAATAAGCGGTACTGCTTTCCGAAGCGGTAGTCCAAAATTACACTGCCAAGCGTTTGCGGCCTTTGGCGCGACGGGCTGCCAATACTGCGCGACCACCGCGGGTTTTGGAGCGAACCAGGAAGCCGTGGGTGCGTTTGCGTTTGGTAACGGAAGGTTGATAAGTGCGTTTCATGATGTTTCCTAAAAAATCGGTAGATAAATAAACCGTGAATTACACTCTAATTTTCATCTTTTGTCAATCTCGATTGAGTAAATGGATATGGCGCGCGGGATGATTTGGTTTGCGGATTTTTGCGGCGCTTTGTGGATAAAATTTCCGGCGGGTTGTGGATAAAGTTGGTCGGAGTGGGTATAATCGGCAATCCCTGTCCCTTTGTCGGGCTATAGGTCGTCTGAAAATGTTGATATGGATTTATCGTGATGATTTTCCGAAAATAATTTAATTGTATTTTCAGACGGCGTCCGGTTTGACGGATAGGATTTGTGCGGTATTTGCGACACTTTTCCCGTCGGGCTGAAACCGCATTTTCAAGGGCTGCAATTTCCGACGGTTTCTCTCCGTTTCTTTCCAACGATTTCCACGACTCGAGCTTATTCATGACGCTAGCAGAATTTTGGCCGCAGTGCCTCCGCCGACTTCACGATATTTTGCCTGCCGGGCAGTTCGCACAATGGATTGCGCCCTTGACCGTGGGCGAGGAAAACGGCGTGTGGGTGGTTTACGGTAAAAACCAGTTTGCCTGCAATATGCTCAAAAGCCAGTTTGCCGCCAAAATCGAAGTGGTGCGTGCGGAATTGGCCCCGCAACAGGCGGCTTTTGCGTTTAAAGCGGGCGTGGGGCAGCATTATGAAATGGCGGAAAATGCGGGGACGGTTGCGCCTGAACAAGCCGCGTTGACGGAAGAAATGCCGAAAGCGGACGCGCAAGAATCTTTTTCGGACGGGACGTCGTCTGAAAACTCAGACAAACCCTCCGTTGCGAAAACAGCGGCGGACATTTTGGCGCAGCGCATGAAAAAACTGCCGCACGAAAGCAAACAGCCTGCCGCCGCGCCCGCAGAATCCAAAGTCGTTGCCAAAGCCAAAACGGAAGCGCAGCGTGATGCGGAAGAAGCGCGTTACGAGCAGACTAATCTGTCGCGCGACTACACATTCGATACCTTGGTAGAAGGTAAGGGCAACCGCCTTGCCGCCGCCGCCGCCCAAGCCATTGCCGAAAACCCGGGGCAGGGCTACAACCCGTTTTTCCTGTACGGCAGCACGGGTTTGGGTAAAACCCACTTAGTGCAGGCCATCGGCAACGAACTGCTGAAAAACCGTCCTGACGCCAAAGTGCGCTATATGCATTCAGACGACTATATCCGCAGCTTTATGAAGGCGGTGCGCAACAATACTTATGATGTGTTCAAGCAGCAATACAAACAATACGACCTGCTGATTATCGACGACATCCAGTTTATCAAAGGCAAAGACCGCACGATGGAAGAATTCTTCTATCTGTACAACCATTTCCATAACGAGAAAAAACAGCTCATCCTCACTTGCGACGTGTTGCCTGCGAAAATCGAAGGCATGGACGACCGCCTCAAATCGCGTTTCTCATGGGGTTTGACTTTGGAGCTCGAGCCGCCCGAGCTGGAAATGCGCGTGGCGATTTTGCAGAAAAAGGCAGAAGCAGCAGGCATCAGCATTGAAGACGAAGCCGCATTGTTTGTCGCCAACCTGATTCGTTCCAACGTGCGCGAACTGGAAGGCGCGTTCAACCGCGTCAGCGCCAGCAGCCGCTTCATGAATCGTCCCGTTATCGACATGGATTTGGCGCGTACGGCTTTGCAGGACATCATTGCCGAAAAACACAAAATCATTACCGCCGACACCATTATCGACGCGACTGCCAAATATTACCGTATTAAAATCAGCGATATACTCGGCAAAAAGCGCACACGCAACATTGCCCGTCCGCGTCAGGTTGCCATGAGCCTGACCAAAGAGCTGACCACCCTCAGTCTGCCGTCCATAGGCGACGCGTTCGGCGGACGCGACCACACGACCGTCATGCACGGCGTGAAAGCCGTAGCAAAACTGCGCGAAGAAGATCCCGAGTTGGCGCAAGATTACGAAAAACTCCTGATTCTGATTCAAAACTGAGCCAGAACCGGCTTTCAGACGACCCCTCTCTTAAAAGGTCGTCTGAAAACACAAATACACTTTGATTTTAACGGCGGCGAATCAACCATCGCGTCCGCCGAACCCGATTCAAAAACACCCGAAATAACCAATTCAAAAGGAATTGACCATGCTGATTTTACAAGCCGACCGCGATAGTCTGCTCAAGCCGCTGCAAGCCGTTACCGGTATCGTCGAACGCCGCCATACCCTGCCCATCCTCTCCAACGTCCTGCTCGAAAGCAAAGACGGTCAAACCAAACTCCTGGCGACCGACTTGGAAATCCAAATCAACACGGCCGGTCCGGAAAGTCAGGCAGGCGACTTCCGCATCACCACCAACGCCAAAAAATTCCAAGACATCCTGCGCGCCTTGCCCGACAGCGCCATCGTTTCGCTCGACTGGGCGGACAACCGTCTGACCCTGCGTGCAGGCAAATCACGTTTCGCCCTGCAAACCCTGCCTGCCGAAGACTTCCCGCTGATGAGCGTCGGCGAAGACATCAGCGCCTCGTTTTCCCTGTCGCAGGAGACTTTCAAAACCATGCTGTCACAAGTCCAATACAGCATGGCAGTACAAGACATCCGTTACTACCTCAACGGCTTGCTGATGCAGGTTGAAGGCAACCAACTGCGCCTCGTCGCCACCGACGGCCACCGCCTTGCCTACGCTGCCAGCCAAATCGAAGCCGAACTGCCCAAAACTGAAGTCATCCTGCCGCGCAAAACCGTTTTGGAACTCTTCAAGCTGCTGAACAACCCGTCCGAACCCATCAGCGTCGAGTTACTCAACAACCAAGTGCGCTTCCAATGCAACGGCACAACCATCGTCAGCAAAGTTATAGACGGCAAATTTCCCGACTTCAACCGCGTCATCCCGCTGGACAACGACAAAATCTTCCTCGTTTCACGCACCCAGCTTTTGGGCGCGCTTGAACGTGCCGCCATCCTTGCCAACGAAAAATTCCGCGGCGCGCGCCTGTTCCTGCAACCCGGCCTCTTGAGCGTCGTGTGCAGCAACAACGAGCAGGAAGAAGCCCGCGAAGAACTCGAAATCGCCTACCAAGGCGGCGAACTCGAAGTCGGCTTCAATATCGGCTATCTGATGGACGTATTGCGCAACATCCATTCCGACGATATGCAGCTTGCCTTCGGCGATGCCAACCGCTCGACCTTGTTTACCGTGCCGAACAATCCGAATTTCAAATACATCGTTATGCCGATGCGCATCTGATACAGCGGTTGTTTTGAAACTCATAAGAGGTCGTCTGAATAATTGGAAAGTTTAAGGTTATGAATTTTTTTAGAAAAACTATCTTTTTTCTGGTTGTCTTATCAATCTTGGCTGCCTGCGGTTCGTTCGTCTCACAATATGTTTTAGGAATGGACCCTTGCGTTTTGTGTATTTTGCAGCGCTTGTCGGTTTTGGCGGTCGGATTGGTGGCTTTGGCAGCAGCCTTTTTCCGCCAGGCTTCTAAGATTGGCAGGTTATTCAGCGCCTTGTTGGTCAGTGTGCCTGCGGTTTATGGCGCGGGTGTTGCGGCCTATCAATTGTGGCTGCAAAGCCTGCCGCCGGGCAGTGCGCCATCCTGCGGTGCGCCGTGGACTTTCCGTTTGAAGGATTGGCCGCTGTTTGATTGGTTTGAACCGATTGTGCGTGGCTTTGGCGATTGTGCCGTACCGGACTATCTGCTGGGTATTGCACTGCCATACTGGAGCATCGCCTATTTTGGCTTTGTGATTGTATTGGTGTGGTTTGCCTGGTTCAAAACCAAATAGCCGCAAAGATGAAAAGGTCGTCTGAAAACCGAAAATATGGTTTTCAGACGACCTTTGTTGTATTTGGTAACTATATGTTCCCGTTGTATAATCGCGGGTTTTCAATTCAATAATAAACATACAGGAACCGCCATGACAGAATCCATCACCCGCGACAGTATGCAGTACGATGTCGTGATTGTCGGCGCAGGCCCGTCGGGTTTGTCCGCCGCCATCAAACTCAAGCAGCTTGCCGAAAAAAACGGGCGTGAAATCAGCGTTTGCGTGGTGGAGAAGGGTTCTGAGGCGGGTGCGCATTCGCTGGCGGGTGCGGTCATCGATTCGATTGCGTTGAACGAGCTGATTCCCGACTGGAAAGAAAAAGGCGCGCCGCTGACGCGCGCGGTAACGCAGGACAAAGTGTTGTTCCTGACGGAGAAAAAAGCGTTCAATCTGCCCGTTACCCCCAATTTCGACAATCACGGCAACTACATCGTCAGCTTAGGCGAAGTTGTGCGCTGGTTGGCGGAACAGGCGGAAAATATGGGCGTGGAAATCTATCCGGGCTTCGCCGCTGCCGAAGTGCTGTATCACGAAGACGGTTCGGTCAAAGGTATTGCGACCGGCAATATGGGCATCGGCAAAGACGGCGAGCCGACCGACAGTTTCCAGCCCGGCATGGAGCTTTGGGCGCAACAAACCCTGTTTGCCGAAGGTTGCCGCGGTTCGCTTTCCAAACAAGTCATCGAACGTTTCCAACTCGACCAAAACAGCCAGCCGCAAACTTACGGCTTGGGCATCAAAGAAATTTGGGAAGTGTCGTCTGAAAAACATCAGCCTGGCTTGGTGGTACACAGCGCGGGCTGGCCGCTGGACAGCAAAACCTACGGCGGCGCGTTTGTTTACCATTTCGACGACAATAAGGTCGCCGTCGGTTTTGTAGTCAGTTTGGACTATCAAAACCCTTATCTGTCGCCGTTTGAAGAGTTCCAACGCTTCAAAACCCATCCCGAAATCCGCAAAACCTTCGAAGGCGGCCGCCGCATCGCTTACGGCGCGCGTTCGCTGATTGAAGGCGGTCTGCAAAGCCTGCCAAAGCTCTCGTTCAAAGGCGGCGTTTTAATCGGCGATGCGGCGGGTTTCCTCAATATGCCGCGTATCAAAGGCATTCATACCGCCATGAAATCCGCCATGCTCGCTGCAGAGGCTGTGTTTCCGTTGTTGGAAAATCTTGAAGAAGTGGAGGGTTTCGACAGCGGCAAAGAAGCGGCGGATTATCAGCAACGTTTTGAACAAAGCTGGCTGTATCAAGAGCTTTACGCCGCGCGCAATGTCCGTCCGTCATTCAAATGGGGCGTTTACCTCGGCTCGCTTTATACCGGCATCGACCAGATGATTTTCAGAGGCAAGGCCCCGTGGACCTTGAAACATCACGGCAAAGACAACGAGCAGCTCAAAAAAGCCGCCGCGTGCAAGCCGATTGATTATCCGAAACCCGACGGCGTGTTGACCTTCGACCGTTTAAGCAGCGTCTTCCTCGCCAACCTCGCGCACGAAGAAAACCAGCCCGACCATCTGGTGCTGAAAAATCCGCAAACAATGATAGACGTGAACTACAAAGAATACGCCTCGCCCGAAACCCGCTATTGTCCGGCTGGTGTGTATGAAATCGTCGAAGAAAACGGCAGCCCGCGCCTGCAAATCAATGCCGCCAACTGCGTGCACTGCAAAACGTGCGACATCAAAGACCCGACGCAAAACATCACTTGGATTTGCCCCGAAGGTGCAAGCGGACCGAATTACGGCGGGATGTAAGCTTTAGTTGCAGCGGGCTTGTCTAAATGGGACAAGTCTCTGTCGTATCAGATAAAAAAGGTCGTCTGAAAATCTTGGTTTAAGGTTTTCAGACGACCTTTTGGGTTTTTCAGGGAATGGGTATTAACAGAATATCGTTGATTTATAGTGGATTAACTTTAAACCAGGACGGCGTTGCCTCGCCTTGCCGTACTATCTGTACTGTCTGCGGCTTCGTCGCCTTGTCCTGATTTAAAGTTAATCCACTATACCTGATTACGGTACGCATTCATCCGCGCTTGAGATTTGTGTTGAATCGGCTGCGCTTTTAAAGGCGTATTTTGTCTTAGCCGTAACGCCGTTGGAAATCGCTCATAAAGTCCGCCAACGCCTGTACGCCTTCGAGCGGCATGGCGTTGTAGATGCTGGCGCGCATACCGCCGACGGTTTTGTAGCCTTTGAGCAGGCACAAGCCTTGCAGTTCGGCTTCGAGGACGAAGCGGCGGTCGAGTTCGGTTGAGGCAGTTTGGAAGACGACGTTCATTTTCGAGCGGGCATCGGGGCGGATTCGGTTGATGTAGAAGCCGCCGCTGCCGTCGATGGCGTCGTAAAGCGTTTGGGCTTTGATGTTGTTGACGGCTTCGATTTTCTTCACGCCGCCTTGTGTCAGCAGCCAGCGGAACACTAAACCGGACATATAAATGGCGTAAGTTGACGGGGTGTTGTACATGCCGTCGCGGTTGAGGTGGGAGCGGTAGTTGAAGACGTCGGGAATGCTGTCGGGGCAGCGGTTGAGCAGGTCTTCACGGATGATGACGACGGTTGCACCGGCGGGGCCGATGTTTTTTTGTGCGCCCGCGTAAATCAGACCGTAGTCGGAAACGTCAAATTCGCGCGAGAGGATTTCGCTGGACATGTCGCAAACAAGCGGCGGCAGGTCGTCTGAAAGTTTGGGAACGGTTTGGTATTGCAGACCGTTGACGGTTTCATTGATGGCGAAGTGGACGAAGGCGGAGTTTTTGTCTATGTCCCAAGTTTCGACGGGTGGCAGGGCGGTATAGTCGAATTGTTCGCCGCCGTGCGCAGCCAGTCGGATTTCGGCATCGGTCAGGCGGCTCATTTGTTCGTAGGCGATGCGGCTCCAGTTGCCCGTTACCACTGCGTCGGCGGACGGGAAGCCATGCGCCAGGTTCATGGCAACCATGTTGAATTGCGTGGTTGCGCCGCCTTGCAAGAACAGGATTTTGTAGTTGGAAGGAATGTTCAGCAACGTGCGCAGGTCTTGTTCGGCGTGATGGAGGATGCTAAGGAACATTTCCGAGCGGTGGCTCATCGCCATGACGGGGAAGCCTGTGCCGTTGTAGTCGAGCATTTCTTGCTGCGCGGTACGCAATACGGATTCGGGCAGAACGGCGGGGCCTGCGGAAAAGTTGTAGATGGGGCGGGCGGACATGGCAATGCCTTTTTGTTTCGATGATAACAGCTTTAGATTTTAGAATGACGGCGTGCTTCGTGCAAGCCGTATGGAAGGGAAATGGGGTCATCTGAAAAAGAAAGGTTGGAAATAAAATGATGATTATCAATGGGTAAGGTTTAATAGTGGTTTTTCAGACGACCGTTTTTGTCAACAATTTTAAGCTTGGTTTTATGCTGTCAGGCGTATTCATTCTACGAGGTCGTCTGAAAAAAGCCGCGATAAATCAACGCTTTTCTTTTGAGTGGAAAGCGGTTATAATAAGTCAATTTTTCAATTTTGACGAAAAATGGCCACGGGGCCATTTTTTTGTTTATGTACTCCGGGAGATTCATGGATATTCAAACAATTCTCGAAAAAACCCTGCCGGGTTTGGGCTATGAACTGGTCGATTTCGAGCTGACTGCGCAAGGCACACTGCGTGTGTTCATCGATAAAGAAGGCGGGATTACCGTCGAAGACTGCGCGACCGTCAGCAATCATTTGAGCCGCGTGTTCATGGTGGAAGACATCGATTATAAAAATCTGGAAATTTCCAGCCCCGGCCTTGACCGGCCTCTGAAAAAAGCCGCCGATTTCGTGCGCTTTGCAGGACAACAGGCAAAAATCAAAACCCGCCTGCCGGTTGACGGACAAAAGAACTTTATCGGCCGCATCGAGGGTTGTGAAAACGATACCGTAACGCTCTCTTTCGACGGCAAAACCGCGCAAATCGGCTTGGATAATATCGATAAAGCCCGCCTGCGCCCCGAATTTAAATTTTAAAACTTGATATTGGAGATTCTAAAAAATGAGTCGCGAAATGTTGCAACTTGCCGAAGCGTTGGCAAGCGAGAAAAACGTTGAAGCGGAAGTGGTGTTCCAAGCATTGGAATTTGCCCTTTCTACCGCAGCCAAGAAAAAAGCCGACCGCGAGCACATGGACGTGCGCGTCGAAATTGACCGCGATACCGGCGAATACCATACTTACCGCCGCTGGCTGATTGTTGCCGACGAGGATTACACCTATCCCGACCTGGAAAAAACCATCGAAGAAATCCAAGAAGAAATTCCGGGTACCGACATTCAAATCGGCGACTACTACGAAGAAACACTGCCGAACGAAGGCTTTGGCCGCCAAGCCGCGCAAACTGCCAAACAAATCATCCTGCAACGCATCCGCGATGCCGAGCGCGAGCAAAATCTGAACGAATTCTTGGCTGTTAAAGAAGACATCGTTTCCGGTACGGTAAAACGCGTAGAACGCCACGGCATCATCGTCGAAGTCGTTCCGGGCAAGCTGGACGCGCTGATTCCGCGCGAACAAATGATTCCGCGTGAAAACTTCCGCGGCGGCGACCGTATCCGCGCGCTGTTTTTGCGTGTGGACGAAATCGGCAATACCGGCCGCAAACAAGTTATCCTCAGCCGTACTTCGGGCGATTTTCTCGCGAAGCTGTACGAAATGGAAGTACCTGAAATTGCAGACGGCTTGTTGGAAATCCGCGAAGTGGCGCGCGATCCGGGCCAACGTGCGAAAGTGGCGGTCAAAGCCAACGACCAACGCATCGATCCGCAAGGTACCTGTATCGGCGTGCGCGGCTCCCGTGTGAACGCCGTCAGCAACGAGTTGGCAGGCGAGCGCATTGATGTGGTGCTGTGGTCGTCTGAAACTGCCGAGTTCGTGATGAACGCGCTGTCTCCTGCCGAAGTCAGCCGCATCGTGATTGACGAAGACAAACACGCGGTTGACGTGATTGTCGCCGAAGACCAGCTTGCGCTCGCCATCGGTCGCGGCGGTCAAAACGTGCGCTTGGCATCTGATTTGACAGGTTGGCAGTTGAACATCATGACCGTCGAAGAGGCGGACGAACGCACCGCTGCCGAAGATGCGGCCATCCGCGACCTCTTTACCGCGCATCTGAACATAGACGACGAAACCGCCGATATTTTGGTGGAAGAAGGTTTTGCCACGCTGGAAGAAGTCGCTTACGTTCCGGCTGCCGAATTGCTTGCCATCGAAGGCTTTGACGAAGAAATCGTCGAAACCCTGCGCAACCGCGCGCGCGATGCGATTCTGACCATGGCGATTGCGTCCGAAGAGAAACTAGAAGAAGTTTCAGACGACATGCGCAATCTGGACGGCGTAGATTCCGATATGCTCCGCAAACTGGCGGAAGCCGGCGTAACCACCCGCGACGATTTGGCGGAACTGGCCGTTGACGAACTGATTGAAATAACCGGTGTAGATGAAGAAGCGGCGAAAAAAGTGATTCTTGCCGCCCGCGAACACTGGTTTACCGAAGAGAACTAATGGGGGTACAGATGAGTAACACAACCGTAGAACAATTTGCCGCCGAACTGAAACGCCCCGTCGATGATTTGCTGAAACAACTGAAAGAAGCCGGTGTCAATAAAAGCAGCGGCAGCGATTCCCTGACGCTGGACGACAAACAACTGCTGAACGCCTATCTGAAAAAGAAAAACGGCAATGACGGCGGAACCATCAGCATCCGCCGCAAAAAAACCGAAGTCAGCACTGTCAGCGGCGTCAAAGTCGAACGCAAACGCGGTCGTTCCGTAACGATTCCTTCTCCGGAAGAGCTTGCCGCCGAAGCCAAGGCCAAAGCAGTAGCTGAAGCGAAAAAAGCCGAACAGACAGAAGCGAAAGACCAAGCCGCAGAACAGGCGAAAGCCGAAGCTGAGGCCGCCGCCCGTGCCGAAGCGCGCGCGAAAGCCGAAGCAGAAGCTGCGAAGTTGAAGGCTGCCAAAGCGGCAAAAGCCGAGCCGAAAGCCAAAGTGGAAGAGGCAAAACCTGTTGAAGCGGCTGAAAAATCTGCCGACGTGAAAGCAGCTGAAAGCAAAGCCGACGACAAACCGGCAGAGCCTGCTGCACAAGCAGTTCAGGCTGAAGACAAACCTGCCCAAAGGTCGTCTGAAAAACCTGCCGAAGGCAAAACCAAGCCTAAACAAGACAAAGGCAATAAAGGCAAAGACGCGAAAAAAGCAGCCAAACCGGCTGCCCCTGCCGTTCCGCAACCTGTGGTCAGCGCGGAAGAGCAAGCGCAACGCGACGAAGAAGCACGCCGCGCCGCCGCTTTACGCGCCCATCAAGAAGCCTTGTTGAAAGAAAAACAAGAGCGTCAGGCGCGCCGCGAAGCCATGAAACAACAGGCGGATCAGCAAGCCAAGCCCGCAGCTGAAGCCAAAGCTGCCGAGCAGCGCAAGCCTGCTGAAAAAGCCAAAGCCGCGCCCGCAGAAGGCAAAGCCGCCAATCCTGCTCGTGCGAAAAAAGAAGACCGCCACAACCGCGACGATGACAACCAAGGCCGCAACGCCAAAGGCAAAGGCGGTAAAGGCGGACGCGACCGCAATGCGCGCAACGGCGACGACGAGCGCGTACGCAGCGGTAAAAAAGGCAAGAAACTCAAACTCGAGCCGAACCAACACGCCTTCCAAGCACCGACCGAACCCGTCGTTCACGAAGTCTTGGTTCCCGAAACCATTACCGTTGCCGATTTGGCGCATAAAATGGCAGTCAAAGGCGTGGAAGTGGTCAAAGCCCTGATGAAAATGGGCATGATGGTCACCATCAACCAATCCATCGACCAAGACACCGCCCTGATTGTGGTGGAAGAACTCGGCCACATCGGCAAACCTGCCGCCGCCGACGATCCCGAAGCATTCTTGGATGAAGGCGTGGAAGCTGTGGAAGCCGAAGCATTGCCGCGTCCGCCGGTCGTTACCGTGATGGGTCACGTCGACCACGGTAAAACCTCGCTGCTGGACTACATCCGCCGCGCCAAAGTGGTACAAGGCGAAGCGGGCGGCATTACCCAGCACATCGGCGCATACCACGTTGAAACCCCGCGCGGCGTGATTACCTTCTTGGATACCCCGGGGCACGAAGCGTTTACCGCCATGCGTGCGCGCGGTGCGAAAGCAACCGACATCGTGATTCTCGTGGTCGCAGCCGACGACGGTGTGATGCCGCAAACCATCGAAGCCATTGCCCACGCTAAAGCAGCGGGCGTACCGATGGTGGTTGCCGTCAACAAAATCGATAAAGAAGCCGCCAACCCCGAGCGCATCCGCCAAGAGTTGACCGCGCACGAAGTCGTGCCGGACGAATGGGGCGGCGATGTGCAATTTATCGATGTTTCCGCCAAAAAAGGCATCAATATCGACGCATTGCTTGAAGCCGTATTGCTTGAGGCCGAAGTTTTGGAACTGACTGCCCCTGTCGATGCGCCCGCCAAAGGCATCATCGTCGAAGCCCGTCTGGACAAAGGACGCGGCGCGGTCGCTACCCTCTTGGTGCAAAGCGGTACGCTGAAAAAAGGCGATATGCTGCTTGCCGGCACCGCGTTCGGTAAAATCCGTGCGATGGTCGATGAAAATGGTAAAGCCGTCAACGAAGCCGGCCCGTCCATTCCGGTCGAAATCCTCGGCTTGTCCGACGTGCCGAATGCCGGCGAAGACGCAATGGTGTTGGCAGACGAGAAAAAAGCCCGCGAAATCGCGCTCTTCCGCCAAGGCAAATACCGCGACGTGCGCCTTGCCAAACAGCAGGCGGCGAAGCTGGAAAATATGTTCAACAACATGGGCGAAAACCAAGCCCAATCCTTGTCGGTCATCATCAAAGCAGACGTACAAGGTTCTTACGAAGCTTTGGCGGGCAGCCTGAAAAAACTGTCCACCGACGAAGTGAAAGTGAACGTATTGCACAGCGGCGTAGGCGGCATTACCGAATCGGACGTCAACCTTGCCATCGCTTCAGGCGCGTTCATCATCGGCTTTAACGTGCGTGCAGACGCTTCTTCGCGCAAACTTGCCGAAAATGAAAACGTGGAAATCCGCTACTACAATATCATTTACGATGCCATTGACGACGTCAAAGCGGCCATGAGCGGCATGCTGGCGCCGGAAGAGAAAGAGCAGGTTACCGGTATGGTCGAAATCCGTCAGGTCATCAGCGTATCCAAAGTCGGCAATATTGCAGGCTGTATGGTTACCGACGGCGTGGTCAAACGTGATTCCCATATCCGCCTCATCCGCAACAACGTGGTCATCCACACCGGCGAGCTGTCTTCTTTGAAACGCTACAAAGACGACGTCAAAGAAGTCCGCATGGGCTTTGAGTGCGGCTTGATGATCAAAGGCTACAACGAAATTATGGAAGGCGACCAACTGGAATGCTTCGACATCGTCGAAGTTGCCCGTTCGCTGTAATTTCCCGTTGTAAATAAAAGGTCGTCTGAAAACCTCATCCATTAGGTTTTCAGACGACCTTTTCATTTTATAGCGGATTGGATTGGCGCAGTGCGGCGTTGCCCAACGCTTAATCTTGGTTTGAATTCAATTCGGCATAAATGATAAACAAATTAATCAATTGAAATATAAATTCCGATTAAATAATGTTTTGAGAAAGAGTTAGAACTTGTTGAGGATAAAGCAGTCTAAGGAAGCCACGCAGTTCGACTGCGTGTAACGATTCAATCAATAAATTACGATCCCCCCAATCTGGTTATTTATCCCATCTCTCCGGATAGGCAACCGTCAGCTCACGGAAAAAATAATATCATGGATACAAAACAAGTCTTTCGCGCAATCGTTTCTGAAGAAGCCGCCGCACACTCCGCATCTTTGGAAAAGTCATCCGAACCCAAGGTTTTTCAAGGAACCAAGGGCAATGATGTCTATTATGCCACCCATACCGCAGACAACATTGTGGAAAAGGCAAATGAAGGACAGGATACCGTTTATAGCAATGTCAGCTACACCTTGCCGAACAATGTTGAAAACTTGGTTTTGACCGGTTCGGATAATATTTATGGCGCGGGCAACAATTCAGACAACGTATTGGTCGGCAACAGCGGCAACAACCGCCTGTATAGCGGGCGCGGCAATGATATGGTTTACGGGGGCGCAGGTCACGACAACATCAACGGGGGAGAAGGCGACGACCAACTGTTCGGCGATGAAGGCAACGATATCCTGGACGGCGCGGCAGGAAACGACGTATTGCAAGGGGGTGAAGGCAACGATACCTATTTGTTCGGCGAAAAAAGCGGCAAAGATACAGTAATCGACCGCCAAGGCAGCAACAGCATCCGCTTTTTAGACGGTCTCAGCGCAGACGATCTGACAGTTACCACCGTGCGCAATGCAGAAGGCGGACAGGACTGGCGTATCGCAGTGAAACACACACAATCCGTCCTGACCATTTCCAATCAATACCAAGAAGGCAGCAATATGCCTTCCGTCCAACGGTTTGTTTTCGCAAACGGCACATTAAACCTCAACCAATTCATCAAAGCCACCCAAGCACAAGTAGAAATACGCGACAATGCAGGCGAACGTATTGAAGGCACGGAAGGAAACGACGCGCTGAACGGCACCGTCGGCAACGACGTCATCGACGGTAAAGCAGGCGCGGACATGATGCGCGGCGGCATCGGAGACGATACTTACTATGTGGATAACGCAAAAGATGTTGTCGTTGAGAATAGCGGCGAAGGCAATGATACCGTGATCAGCAGCGTTTCTTATACCGCCTCAACCCACGTTGAAAACGTTACCCTGACCGGCAACGCCAATATCTACGCGGCAGGCAACAACAGCAATAACACCCTGACCGGCAACGACGGACACAACCGACTCAATAGCGGCCGCGGCAACGATACCGTTTACGGCATGGGCGGCAACGACAACATTAACGGCGGCGACGGCAATGACTATTTGGACGGCGGCGATGGCAACGACACCATCAACGGCGACGCAGGCGACGACACTTTAATCGGAGGAGCAGGCAAAGATATGTTGAAAGGCGGAACAGGCAATGACACCTATATTTACGGCAGCGACGATACGATTATCGACAATCAAGGCAACAATACCCTGAAGTTTTCAGACGACCTCCGTGTCAGCGACATCAAAGTAAACGTCATCGACAATGCCGACGGCAGCAAAAACTGGGAAATCACATCCGCCAACGGCTCGGCAACCATTCAAAACCAAGTTGACGCCAAAGGACATATTTCCATCAACCAATTCCAATTCCTCGGTGAAAACTATACAGCCGAAACCCTGCTCAAAGCCGTCAACACCGGAAAAGCCGACCAAGGCATCAAAAATGAAGGCACACCGAACGACGATGTGATTGTCGGCAGCAAGTTTAATGACGAATTAAGTTCCGGCACAGACGGTAGAGACGTGATTTACGGTATGGACGGCGACGACATTATCCGAGACGAAGGCACGACCTACTGGGGCAACGAATGGTCTTCAGACGACAAACTGTACGGCGGAAACGGCAATGACAAACTGTATGCGCGGGTCGGAGCCGATTACCTCGACGGCGGCGCAGGCGACGATTATCTGGAAGGCGGAGACGGACGCGATACCTATGTCTTCGGCAAAGGATACGGACACGACACCATTTTCGACTTCGGTTTCGATATCGACGAAGAATTCAATCCCACCTCCATCAGCAACGCCGTAAAATTTACCGGCGGCTTGACATTGGATGACTTGAATATTTCCGTGACCCCGGGCTACGACAAAACCGGCATCGACTACACGCCCGATCCGTTTGACTACACCATCAACCCCCGTCTGAACGGCAACACATGGACCGTTTCCATCAAAGGCAGCAATGACGTATTGACGATTAAAAACCAAATGGGTTCGCAAGGCGCCATATCCGAGTTCCAGTTCGACAACGGCACATACAGCACGGAACAAATCATCGAACATTTCGGCTTGAAAGTATCCCATGTCCGCAAAGACGGCACGATTATTCAATACCTGAATGACGACAGCGATACCTTTGAGCAACGGCTGTACGAAGGCTCCAACCGCATTATCCACGGTACCGACAACGGCGATACCGTCAGCTTTTCAGGCAACTACGGCGGCAAAACCACCTTTATCGGCGGCAGCGGCGACGATACCGTCAAAGTCGGACACGACAGCACCATTGATGCCGGCGCAGGCAATGACACCATTTCCGGCGGCAGCTATGCCAATACGATTACATTCGGCAAAGGCAGCGGGCATGACAAATTGTCACTGAACGCAAGCGGCGAGGACAATACCGTATTGTTCTCAGGCAATCTGACGCTGAAAGACATCGATTTGGAAATCAATAAAGCAGGAAACAACAAAGAGAACTGGGTGGTCAAACTCAAAGGCAGCGACGACACCCTGACCGTCTTGGATGCCGTCCACTCCTCAGATAGCGGCGATACCGTAGACGCATTTAAGTTTGCCGCGTCAGGCGAAACATACAGCATGTCGCAATTCCTGACCGCTTTGGGACACGATACCGCCCATCAAGGCGTTTTGTAAGTTTCACAAAGCAATAAGGCAGCATTGTCGATTGATTTGTTTTTTCAGACGACCCCTGAAGGCTTAGGGGTCGTCTGAAACTTTATTGTGTGGCGATGAACTATAAAGTGGGAACAGCCCGTCTGATTTCGACTGGGTTGTTTAGGGAACAGGGTGAAGTAAAAATATGATTGATGTCCAAAAATAAGGAATAAACCGATGAAGCATATATTATTAATGGCTGCCATGATTTTAAGCAGTTTCGCTAACGCAAATGAAATGAGCAATCCTTGTGTCTACCATCCCGATTTGTCGGGTTGTGCGGGTAATAACCGACCGATGGGGCAAACAAAACGGGTTATTAACATTCCTGATAGATGGGGCGCTATTTATTTTAATGGCGCAAATCGAGCCATAGGAGTATCTGAAAACAATACTAAAAGTGCAGAGTCAGCAAGACGAGAAGCACTAGCTGACTGTATTAAGAATGGAGGTGGCAAAAATCCAATAGCTTCTAATGGTCAGGGATGTCATTTTATGACTGAGTATGTAAATGGATGTGGAGCAATTGCAATTGGTGGTGTAATAGGGAATGGTCGTGTTTCTGCTAAAAGCGATTTCAACTTGGAGACTGCTGAACAAAATGCTATTGATTCCTGTGAAAAAAATCGCCCTTTTAAATGCACCATCCGCTATTCAGGCTGTTCCCGCCATCCTGACTACCTTCGTTACTAAATGAATTTTCAGACGATCTCTAAAGGATTAGGGGTCGTCTGAAACTTTATTGTGTGACCATAGACTATAAAGTGGGAACAGTCCGTCTGATTTTGGCTGGGTTGTTTGGGGAACAGGGTAAAGTAAGAATATGATTGATGTTCAAAAATAAGGAATAAACCGATGAACCATATATTATTAGTGGCTGCCATGATTTTAAGCAGTTTCGCGAACGCAAACGAAATGAGCAATCCTTGTGTCTATCATCCCGATTTGCCGGGATGTGCGGGTAATAACCGACCGATGGGACAGGGAGGTAGGGTAATTAATATCCCGAACCGTTGGGGAGCGATTTATTACAATGCTGCAAATCAAGCGGTTGGATATTCAGAGAACAATACCAAGAGTTATGAATCAGCCAGAGAGGAAGCTTTAGCAAGTTGTATCAAGGCTGGTGGTGGTAAGAATCCAGTATCTCATAAGGGGCAAGGTTGTCATTTAATGACCGAGTACCGTAATGCCTGTGGGGCGATTGCAATCGGTGGAGTGGTCGGAAAAGGGCGTGCAGCAGTAGAAAGTGATTCTTCGGTAGAAAAAGCTAAACAAAGAGCGATTGCAGCTTGCGAAAAAGGACGGGATTTTAAATGTTCTATTCGTTATGCAGGGTGTTCTGTTGACCCTCGTTACTAAAGCAGAATGATTTTTTCAGACGACCCTAAATGTTCAGAGGTCGTCTGAAAACTTATTTTGCAGCGATAGGGTCGAAAGCGATGCTGGTTTATGCGGCAGGGCTTTGAGAGAAACGAATAAAGGAAAAGATTAAGAGGTATAAAGATGAAGAAGATATTTTTAACGTTGTTGGCAATGCAGGTTAGCCCCTTTGTTTTAGCCGACGGATTGAATGCGATTAACGATCCTGTGATGAATCCTTGTATTCAAAGACCGGACTTGGCGGGGTGTAGCGGTAATAACCAGTCAGGTGGGCAGGCACGTCGGGTTATCAATATCCCTAATCGTTGGGGAGCGATTTATTTTAATCCAGCCAATCGAGCTGTTGGTTATTCTGAAAACAATACTAAAGGTTACCAATCTGCCAACAAAGAGGCTTTGGAAAGTTGTATTAAGGCTGGGGGAGGCAAAAATCCGATTGCCCATGATGGGAAAGGGTGTAGATTGAAACATGAATACCGTAATACCTGTGCGGCTATTGCAATAGGCGGTAAAGAAGAAGGTAAAGGAGGGTTTGGTATTGTTGGAAATGATGATGTGGAAATTGCTAAAGAACTTGCGTTAAAAGGATGTAGTAAACATTCCGATGAATGTGTTATCCGCTATGCAGGCTGTTCCCGCCATCCCGACTATCTCCGTTACTAAATGAATTTTCAGACGACCCCAAATGTTCAGAGGTCGTCTGAAAACTTATTTTGCAGCGATAGGATCAAAAGCGATGTCGGTTTATACGGCAGGGTTTTGAGAGAAACGAATAGCGGAAAAGATTAAGAGGTATAAAGATGAAGAAGATATTTTTGATATGGATGGCATTGAATAGTTTTACCGCCTTGGGCAACCCTTTGGGAGGGAATCCGACGACTGACGGTTATTGCCAAACTGTCGATGGCAGCGCGTGCGGTTGGGGAGGTGGCAGTTCGTCTTCTCGACGGGTGTATAAAGTGCCGAACCGTTGGGGTGTAATTTATTACAATCCTGCTAATGATGCGGTGGGCTATGCAGAAAACAATACTGAAGGTTTTGAATCTGCGCGACGTGAGGCATTGGCAAAATGTATTAAAGCTGGTGATGGTAAAAATCCAAGCCATAGGGATGGTCAAGGTTGTCGTTCTGTAACTGAATATCGAAACCGTTGTGGTGCCATAGCAGTTAGTAAAGAAAGTTACAGTGCAAAAAATGATACTTATCTGGAGAAGGCAGAACAGAAAGCTCTTGAAGGCTGTGGACAATATTCAAATAGTTGCAAAATCTTTTATTCAGGCTGTTCCCGTCACCCTGATTACCGCTATTGATCGATTTGTTTTTTCAGACGACCCCTAAATATTCAGAGGTCGTCTGAAAAGCCCTCGCTTTCCGTTCCGACAAAAACGGTTTTAAAACCGACCGCGCTTTGATGTGCGGTTTTTTGTTGTCTGTGTTTTGTCTGTTTTCGGTTTCAGACGACCTTGTTTTCTAAACGGCATTGGGGTCGTCTGAAAAATAGGGAAAACGGGGCGGGCGGCTGTCTTGGGATGTGGAGGAATGTAAGTTGTTGGAGTAGGGGCGGGGACAGGTGGGTAAAGAGGGGTATTTTGTGCGTATGGCGATTAAACGGGGATGGGCTGTTGCTGAAATGAAAGTAGGCAGGCATCAAAAAAGGTCGTCTGAAAATTTCAGACGACCTTTTGCGGGGTATTCAAGCTAGGATTTATTTATCGCGGCTGAATACGATTTTGGTTGCTTGGATGGCTACGCAGATTGCACCGCCGATGAAGATTAAGTCGGCTGCTGTGCGTACCCAGCGCAGGGTGTCGAGGATTTCCATTTGCAGGAATTCTTCGCTACGGGCATACCACAGACCATGAGTGATGGAGGCGTATGCTTGAATGGCGCCGACAGGCAGCAGGCTGATGGCGATCATGCCGACCAAGCCGCCGTTGAGCAGCCAGAAGCCCCAAGTCATGAGTTTGTCGTCGAATTTTGCGTTTGGTTTCAGGTAGCGGGCAACCAGCAAGACGAAGCCCAGTGCCAAGAAGCCGTACACACCGAACAAGGCTGCGTGTGCGTGAACCGCGGTAGTGTTCAGACCTTGGATGTAGAACAGGGAAATCGGCGGGTTAATCAGGAAGCCGAATACGCCGGCACCGATCATGTTCCAGAAGGCAACTGCTACGAAGCACATCAGCGGCCAACGCAGGCGTTTCGCCCATTCGGACAGGTGTTGGTAAGACCAGTGTTCGTAAGCTTCACGACCCAGCAATACCAGCGGTACGACTTCCAATGCGGAGAAGCAGGCACCGATTGCCATAGAGGCGGAGGTAGAACCGGAGAAGTACAGGTGGTGCAGCGTACCCGGGATACCGCCCAACATGAAGATGGCGGCGGCAGCCAGAGTGGATGCGGTAGCGGTACTGCGGCGGACGAAGCCCATGTTGTAGAAGATGAAGGCGAAGGCTGCGGTAGCGAATACTTCGAAGAAGCCTTCTACCCACAGGTGAACCACCCACCAGCGCCAGTATTCCATTACGGCAATCGGGGATTTTTCGCCGTAGAACAGACCGGGCGCGTAGAACACGCCGACACCGACCATGGAGGCAACGAAGATTGCCAGCAGGTTTTTGTCCACGCCTTTTTCTTTAAAGGCGGAAACGGTACAGCGCAGCATCAGGAACAGCCACAACAGCAGGCCGACCATCAGCAGGAGTTGCCAGAAACGGCCTAAGTCGAGGTATTCGTAACCTTGGTGTCCGAACCAGAAGTTGAATTTAGGCGGAATGACGTGGGTCAGGGCGAAGAAGTTACCTGCGTAAGAACCGCCGACTACGATGAACAGGGCGATGTACAGGAAGTTTACGCCGGCGCGTTGGAACTTGGGATCTTTGCCGCCGTTAACAATCGGAGCCAGGAACAGACCTGCTGTCAGGAAGCCGGTTGCAATCCAGAAGATGGCGGATTGGATGTGCCAAGTACGGGTCAATGCGTAAGGGAACCAGTCGGACATTTCGAAGCCGAGTGCTTCGTCGATGCCGTAGAAGCCTTGACCTTCGACGGTGTAGTGCGCGGTCAGGCCGCCCAGCAACACTTGTACCACAAACAGGGCGACTGTCAGGAAGACGTATTTGCCCAATGCTTTTTGGGAAGGAGTCAGCTGTACTTTGGAAATCGGGTCTTCAGTCGGAACTTCTACTTCTTCGTGTTTGGTCAGGAAGGAGTAACCCCACATCAGCAGGCCGATACCCATCAAGAGCAGGACAACGCTGGTGAACGACCACATGTAGTTTTCAGTAGTCGGCACGTTGTTGATCAGAGGCTCGTGCGGCCAGTTGTTGGTGTAGGTGAAAGTTTCGTCAGGACGGTTGGTCGAGGCAGACCATGAAGTCCAGAAGAAGAAGTTGAACAGTTTTTCACGCGCTTCTTTACTTGGCAATGTGTTGTTTTTCATTGCGAAGTGTTCGCGTGTTTTCTGAAGGGCGGGATCATCGCTGTATACGCCGTGGTAGTAAGGCAGGATACTCTCAATGGCTTTGACACGGGTATCGCTGATAACGACGCTACCGTCTTCTTTAATACGGCTTTGGTTGCGGTATTCGTCGGCAAGGCGGGTTTTCAGTACGGCTTGTTCTTCAGGAGAAACTTCGTTGAATTTTTTGCCGTAAGTCTCTTGCGCAGTCAAATCCAACCATGCGACAAGCTCGCGGTGCAGCCAGTCGGCTGTCCAGTCCGGAGCTTGGTATGCGCCGTGTCCCAAGACGGAACCGACTTCCATACCGCCGGTGGTTTGCCAGGCAGACTGACCTGCCAAAATATCGTCTTTGGTCATCAGTTGAGTGCCTGATGCCGAAACGACTCTTTCAGGGTAAGGCGGGGCTTTTTTATAAACCTCGCTGCCCATGTAGCCAAGAATGGTAAAGCAGACTGCCAGGACGGCAAACAGCAAGTACCATAGCTTCTTGTACTGTCCCATTTCAGAACTCCTTATTTTGGTAAAAAGTGGTTGCTTATAAATTCATACTATATGAATGTTAAAGATTGTAGCACTCTTTTCAGGCAAAAGAAATATTCTCTTAACAACAATCTTTAAAAAACAGATATATAGTCAATAATAATTCTTATTATCAAAAATACGGTGGCATTTTTGTAAAGAATTGGATAAAACATGTGAGCAATAATAGATGATTTGATGTAGTTTTATCTAGTTATTAAGTAGTAAAATGGGTAGTAAAAGTTCATCTTTGATGAATTAATTGATTTAGGTCAAGATATAGCGGTAAAACCACCTACATAATCCTACAAAAGTTCACAAGAGATGCCTTTCAGACGACCCGGAATAAGGCAGTTTGAAAGAGCCGAAAGCGGTATGCCGCGGACGACAAAGGTTGAAAAAATATACCCTGACCTTCTTAAAATAGTTATTAAAGGAAATGACAACTATGAAACGCCAAGCTTTAGCTGCAATCATTGCTTCAGTTTTTGCTTTAGCCGCCTGTGGTGAGCAAGCTGCCCAAAAACCTGCCGAGCAAACCGCTTCCGCTTCCGCTCCTGCAGCTTCCGAGGCTCCTGCTTCCGGTGCTCAAGCTGCTGCCGAAACTCCTGCTGCCGAGCTGCCTGTTATCGACGCGGTAACTACCCACGCTCCTGAAGTTCCGCCTGCCATCGACCGCGACCATCCTGCACGTGTCCGCGTGAAAATGGAAACCGTCGAAAAAACCATGAAAATGGACGATGGCGTGGAATACCACTACTGGACATTTGACGGCGACGTTCCGGGCCGCATGATCCGTGTACGCGAAGGCGATACCGTGGATATCGAATTCTCTAACAACCCGTCTTCTACTGTACCGCACAATGTTGACTTCCACGCTGCAACCGGTCCAGGCGGTGGTGCAGAAGCCAGCTTCACTGCTCCGGGCCGTACTTCTACATTCAGCTTCAAAGCCCTGCAACCCGGTCTGTATATCTACCACTGTGCCGTTGCCCCTGTCGGTATGCACATTGCCAACGGTATGTACGGTCTGATTTTGGTTGAACCTAAAGAAGGTCTGCCTAAAGTGGACAAAGAGTTCTACATCGTACAAGGCGACTTCTACACCAAAGGTAAAAAAGGTGCGCAAGGCCTGCAACCGTTCGATATGGACAAAGCCATCGCCGAGCAACCTGAATACGTTGTATTTAACGGTCACGTAGGCGCTATCGCCGGCGACAACGCCCTGAAAGCCAAAGCAGGCGAAACCGTTCGTATGTACGTGGGTAACGGTGGTCCTAACTTGGTATCTTCCTTCCACGTTATCGGTGAGATCTTCGACAAAGTTTACGTAGAAGCTGGCAAACTGATCAACGAAAACGTACAAAGTACCCTGATTCCTGCCGGTGGTGCAGCGATTATCGAATTTAAAGCCGACATCCCGGGCAGCTACACTGTGGTTGACCACTCTCTCTTCCGTGCGTTCAACAAAGGTGCTTTGGGTCAATTGAAAGTAGAGGGCGCAGAGAACCCTGAAATCATGACCAAAAAACTGGAAGACAAAGCCTATGCAGGTAGCGGTGCAGCTTCAGCCCCTGCCGCTTCAGCTCCGGCTGCCCCTGCATCTTCCGCAGCAGCGCCTGCTTCCGCAGCATCTGCAGGTAAAGGCGGCTACTAATCCAGTCATCTCGGCGTAGAAACAGAAAAAAGCCACTGCTGTTCCGGCTGATGCAAGGACAACAGTGGCTTTCTTCCACAACCAATCGAAAGATTGGTTTTTCAGACGACCTATCAAGTATCGAAGGTCGTCTGAAAAACCAGTTTCAAGTATAGTGGATTAAATTTAAATCAGGACAAGGCGACGAAGCCGCAGACAGTACAGATAGTACGGCAAGGCGAGGCAACGCCGTACTGGTTTAAAGTTAATCCACTATATGCACGAACCGACAAGCCCAAAGCACAATAATCAGACGGCCTCTAAGGATTTTTATCCGGTTTCGCTATATAATCAGAGCCTAATACTCCGTATTCAGATGAGAAAGCCCGTTATGAAACTCATACCACTCCTCGCCTTCTTTACCCTTGTCGCAAGCGGCAGTGCAGCGGCGGCCGAAATGGCAAAAGTTGAAGGCGGCAGCTACCGCCCGCTCTATCTGAAGAAAGAAACAAGCCTCATTAAAGTCAAACCCTTCCAAATCGACAAATATCCCGTTACCAATGCCGAATTTGCAGAGTTTGTCAAAAAACACCCGCAGTGGCAAAAAGGCAAAGTCAGCTCCAAACAAGCCGAACCTGCCTACCTCAAACACTGGGTTAAAACCGGCAGCAACAGCTACGCGCCCAAACCCAACGAACTGAAACATCCGGTAACCAACGTATCTTGGTTTGCCGCCAATGCCTACTGTACTGCGCAAGGCAAACGCCTGCCGACCATAGACCAATGGGAATTTGCCGGACTTGCCTCTGCCACACAGAAAAACGGTTCTGCCGAACCGGGCTACAACCGTACCATTCTTGACTGGTATGCAGACGGCGGCAGAAACGGCTTGCGCGATGTCGGCAAAAGCAAACCCAACTACTGGGGCATTTACGATATGCACGGCTTGATTTGGGAATGGACGGAAGACTTTAACAGCAGCCTGCTCTCGTCTGGCAATGCCGATACGCAAATGTTTTGCAGCGGCGCATCCGTAGGCTCCAGCGACCCATCGAATTACGCCGCCTTCCTGCGCTACGGCATACGCACCAGCCTGCAATCCAAATACGTCCTGCACAACCTAGGCTTCCGCTGCGCCTCGAAATAACCGGTTTCATCACCAAAGCAGCTTTGGCGGTACTGAAAGGTATCGCCTTTTTTTTGCCACTATAAAAGGTCGTCTGAAAACATTCCGTTTCTCCGAAACCGTGTTTTCAGACGACCTTTTTAGATGATTGGGTTCTATTGATCTGAATGGGTTGCGTACATTCTATAGTGGATTAACTTTAAACCAGTACGGCGTTGCCTCGCCTTAGCTCAAA
>ERZ1674236.32-NODE-32-length-40676-cov-8.442727_pt1 | contig 40676 bp, 43 predicted proteins | sample MGYA00581210_ERZ1674236 | MGnify/ENA primary metagenome ERZ1674236 (study PRJEB41354, sample SAMEA4873328) | human saliva metagenome | biome: human-associated habitat [ENVO:00009003]; feature: mouth environment [ENVO:08000002]; material: saliva material...
GGCCGTATGGGCTTCACTCAGACCAAGGGAACTGTCTCCGCTGAGACAGATGAAAACGGCGACCTAACGTGGGGCGACTAGAAGCTCTCTAAAAACACTAAACGGGGCGCTCAGAGCAATTTTGTGTTCTGAGCGCCCCGTTTTCGATAAAAAAGAGCGTTTTTTCGCCGCTAAGAGCGATATGACCACAGTCTGTCTTTTGTGAGGACTTTTCCGGCCCATACGGTTGCAAGTTCCCCGTCAATGTGAATTGGTGTCTCGCGGTGGGCTTTCAGGTTGATTCGGCACATGTGAATGGTGTTGTTCACGGGCATGTCGCGTACAGGGAACCGATCTCGGTCGCTGGGGACAGCTTGGTCAGCATGTACTTCCTGAACCCATAGGGTTCTCTCAGTGCATCGAATCACCTGCCAGAACCTAATTATTCTTACGTCGAGGGGCATGGGGCGTTCGGTTACGAAGATTGTGCCGATGGGGTAAAGTTTCGAGTCGTTTTGTGCTTCCCCTTGCTCGACTATGTAAGTGGCGATGTTCCTGACATCTTTTTCCTTTATTACTAGCAGGCGTGCAATGTGTTCGGGTTCCATTCCGAGCGCGATAGCCGCGATTATGTTGTCGTTCCGATCTAGGCCGGGGATGACATACCCCGGCGTGTGTAAGAGCATCCGGTAGTAAATGGGGAAGCCCTTTTTTAGCATTTTGTCCGTGAAGTCGATGAAGCCTTCCGCTTCTTCAACTTCCCCTGTCGAGTAGTTGTAGATGCCAGTGACTTCATAGTGTGGGCCGTGTGCTTTCAGTACGTGATCTGCCCACTTTGTGATTGCGCGTAGCGCCTCATACTTATCTAAGTTGCTAGGGAAGCTCTCTTTGTATGGCCCCACGTGAGACACGTAAGCGCTGACTTTGCTGAACAATGTTTTTGGAACCTGCGAGTCTCCCCTACTGGCGTTAACTGCGTATCCCGTGAGAGTGTCTAGGTCAACGCCGTTTTGTGCGGGTACAACAAAGCGTGCTTTTTCTTTCCCATTGAGGAGATAGGAAATCCGTGCGAGTGGAATATGCGTGCCTTTAAGGTGCTCAATCTTGAACTCATACGGCAGGAGGTCGCTTGCGCCGTGGAAATTGAGTTTTCCGCTTTTCCCTTCTTCTTCCCACTCGACAACAGCGATTACCCCGGCATATCTGCTGAGGGGGACGGTTTCTTTCTTCTGACTCATTGGGCTATTGCCTTTCTCGTGCTAAATGGTTGTGTTTGGCTAGGAGTAATCGTCGGATAGTTTCGCGCGACTAAACAGTGCGATGAGCGTCCTCTGTGAATACTTTCCTGGCCCAGATGGTTGCGATATCCCCGTCGATGCGGATGGGTGCCCCGACTGCGGCTTTCAGGTTGATGCGGCACTCGTAGATAGCGTCATTCTTCATAGTGTCACGTACAGGGAGATATCGTCCTGTCTGGCGGTCTCCTGCGGCTTGTAGCTCTTGCATCCAGAGGGTTCTTTTCGTGCAGCGGACCACCTGCCAGTACCTAACAAAAAGCTGCTCAGTTCCAATAGGGCGTGCGGTCATGAAGATCGTCCCAACGGGATAGAGTCTTGACTCGTTTCGAGGGTCTAGCCATATTCTGCGCGCGGGGGCGCTGAATGCTCTGGCTTGTTCTTCTGAAATTGCCAGTAGCCACGCGATGTCTTTGGTTTCCACTCCGAGTGCAGCGGCTGCGAAAGCGTTGCTCCCCACGCTCACATGCGGCATGAAGCGCCCCGGCGTGTTCAAGAGCGAGGGGAAGTGAACGGGGAAGCCTTTTTCTTCCATTGTTTTTGTGAAAGTAATGTCGCTACCTAGAATCTCTAGGATTTCTTTCGTGTCGTAATCGTAGATTCCGGTTATTTCACATCGCGGGCCGCGCGCCTGTAGGACATGCGCTGCCCACTCTGCAATTTTGCGCACCAAATCAGAGGCTCCTGCAAGACGACAGGCGAACTATGCGTAGTGCCCATTGTGGGTATATGTGATGGCCTTGTAATAAAGCATTTGCTCGTAGGTGCTGGGGAATTGCGACTTACCTTCAAGGCACCAGTCGGCGTAGAACGCGACCATGTTTGCATTGACGACTCTGCCTTCTTCCAAGTCCTCAATGAAGCGGGCTTTTTCTTTCCCATTGAGGAAATAAATAAACCGCGTGAGCGAGATGCTACTGCCTTTAAGATGATCGACCTTAAAGGTCAACGGCGGGAACTTATCTGAGAACTTACCTGTGCCGTGGAACGTTAGCCTCCCGCTCTCACCTTCTTTCTCCCACTCAACATCAGCGGTCACACCGACATACCCGTGGAGAGGAACGGTTTCTTTCTTCTGGTTCATTGGTTTGCCTCTTTCTCCTGCTAGATGGTTGCTGTTGGTTAGAAATAATCGCCGGATGCTTGCGCGGGCGTACCGTCCCAGACGTATGCGCGCGCGTTCTGAATGCAGATAGGGGTGTTTCGTCCGAACCGGAGGTTAATTCGACACTGGTACACGGTGTCGTCAACTGGTTCTGGGGGCATGACGGGAACCAGCTCCTTGTATGCCGGAGTGTTAACTGTTGGCGTGACGCGGATTTGTTGAACCCAGAGGGTTTTCTCGGTGCTGCGAACAACCTGCCAGAAAGCGACAGTTGTCCTCTCATAGCTCCACGAGGTCACGAGGATTGTGCCGGTGGGATAGAGCTTCGACTCGCCACTCTCCCCCGTTGTGCGAGGTTTCTTCCCTGCGCGTCGGCTCTCCTTGATGATGTCTTTCACTTCTTCCTTGGGGAGTGCGAGTAGGAAAGAAATGAAGTTAATGCTCATGTCGCGCGCGTGGCAGTAGAGCACGGTGTCGTGTGCGTCTAGGTCGTCAATGAGGCCGGGTGTCTTTAAGAACTGCTGGTAGGTGATAGATGCACGTAGATTGCCTTGGTTCACCAACGGGCGTTGCGGCATTTTGTCGAGCTTTACTACTTCCGCAGCGAGATAGTCACACATTGCTGCTTCGTCGTACTTAACGCCGTGTTCCTCATACAAGTGGAACGCCCAATGCGCGATTTCCTCGGCAAGCGTCTTGGGCCTCTTGAACTCAGGGTGGTTAACGAGCGAGCCGTTTTTAATGAGCGATACAGCCTTGTAGAAGAAAATCTTCTTCAGTCCAATCATGCGTTGAACAGAGCGCATTCTGTCCGGTGTTACTTCAATGCCTGCCATGACGCTTTGCGCGTTTAGTGGTGCGCCCGACTTTGGCCTGACATGCTGCGCAACGCCAGTGCCGCCACGGTAGTAGACGATGCGAATGATCGGCTGGTGAGTCCCTTTAAGTTCCTCCACTTCAACACTGATCGGCTCATACCGCGAGTCGCTGAAAACAAGGACTCCGCGTTCGTCTTTTTCTTCCCACTCAAGTCTGGCAGTGACGCTAGGGTTGGTCGGGACCTGAGCGATATCAGTGTTGCGTGCCATTACGCTGTTTTCCTTTCGGCTAGTTGCAGGTGCTTAAAGGTGTTGAGTACCTGCGGGTTGGTGAGCGTGGCTTGCTGGTCGATGGAGGCGAGTTGTTTGCTTGTGGCTATCACGTCGCGCGTGAGGTGGTGTGTGGCGGTGTAGCGTTTCGTGAAGCCACTGTGCGCGTGGACGTGTTGGAAGATGCTTTCGGCTACGTGCCACGTGTAGGGGTTGAGCGCGTTTTTGTGTGCGATGAGGAAGTAGAGGGCGCTGACTTTCTCGTAGCAGTCGTACATGTCGTAGCCGCCGCAGTGGGCCGCTGCGTAAGCGCCTGATGGCGTGGACGTGTCTTGTGGGGTGCGTGCTACGGGTTTACCGAGGTCAATGTAGGCCGCTGCGTGAGCTAACGCCGGGTTGTCTGCGTATGGGCTGGTTGATGCTATTTGTATGGCGCGCTCGCGGTGTTTAGCGATTGTTTCCACGTGGTAGGGGTTGCGGTGGGGCGCGTCAATGTTGAACGTCATTTCGGGAATGTAGTCGTCGAACGCTGGGCATTGCAGTTCCACGGCATCCGCGTCTACTCCGAGGCGCGGGATGTCTAAGTGCAGGTACATGTAGCGGATAGTTTCTTCAGGTACTCGCGCGTTCCCCGTGCGCTGGGCGTTTTGGGTGAGAATCTGAGCGAGAGGCTTATGGACGATGAGCGCCACGACCGGGACATTGGGGTGGCGTTTCTTCACGTCTTGATACAGGTCGGCGCGTAAGAGTCGCCTGATGTTCGTCGCGTCAAAGAACACGTCTTGTCCCATGTCCAGCAGCGTGTGAATGTAGCTGTAGGCAGTCTTGAATACTTGCGGGTTGTGTTTGTTGCCTTCCGTGAGGGAACCGTATCGTTCTATGCGGATAGCGTCTGTAGACACGGTGTTACCGGCGCTAATCCCCGTTGCGAGGCTTGTTTTACCGACTCCCGCTGGGCCGATGAGGATGTAAAGCGCTGGCATGAGAAACCCTGCCTTTCTAAGGGCGGTGTAAAAATCCGGTTGTATGGCTTATATGTCAATGCTTCGGCAGGGCCAGTAAGGAGGTTTAACACGAGTGTCTTTCGTAAACCTTAGCGGGAGCAGACGATCAGTCCATCGTTGAGGAAACGTAGGCTCAGGACACTGGCGCGAACGATGCTGTCCCACTCGCGGACGGTGAATACGCGACTGCCTGCCACTAAGGGGCGTTCTGACATGTCTTGCGGGAACGCTAAAAGCACTGCGCTGGCTGCTTCGGGCATGTCCGCTGGGTAGCGTGGCGTGGTGGCGTTCCCGTCACTGGGACGAGTCCCGTAGCCAACGTAGAGACCGAGGTCGGTTTTCAACGGCGGTTGACCTTGGGGGGACGTGAGGTTGCGGAGAATAATGTTCGCGCGCTGCCTACTGATTTCTAGTTCTGGCGCGATATTGACAACGGCCCTACCGCTTTCGCTTTGGACGATTGAGAACAAGCCCGATAACTGCTTCTGGTTGTCCGGCTCAGCGAGCGCCCACAGTTCAACAAGAACCGCTGACCCCCACGCTTGGACGCGCACTTTCAGGCCGTCCCACAGGAAGCCGTCTTTAATGGCTTTGCGCAGGACGCTTGCTGTGATCTTGGCTCGCAGTCCAGTGTCGGCTCGTACTTGGTCGAGTGTTACTTTCTGGCGTTTGAGTGTGGCCGTGGTGGCTTTACCGAGGTCGAATGCGTCTGAGAGCTGCATGATTGTTCCTTCACTAGGTGCCCGTTTGCCTTAAAACTCCTCGTTTTAATGCTTTTCCCCTGTTATTCCGCGCGTTTCATACTGTTATCGGTAACTAATTGGCCGCTTTTGGAGGCTCTAAGAATGTTTTTCCATCCTCGGAACGTGATCTTGTCCCCTGACTTGAAAGATAACGTGTGGGGAACGTATCAGGGGGACATTGTTGTGTCCTACCAGAGGCCCGGAAACCCTAAGTTGAGTCTTGGGGTTTTAACGTTGCGGCAAGTGGGTGCGTCCACGATTCAAGTGACCGCAACGGGTAAGACTAAGGGCTTCCACCCGCAAGCGTCGTTCGCGTGGAATATTTATGTCGCTGAACGTAAGCCGGATTTGCGTATGGTCGCGTGCCTCATGTTCCCACTCGTTGCCCCGTGGCGGTACACGCGGGAGGACTTGATGCTTGTTGCAAGCCGGGCGCGTGATTTTATGCGCCGAGCAGACCAGAGGGAAAACGGTATGCCCTTGGACATCGTGTTCGACCTGTTGGGTGGGATGCTGCACTACTATCGGCCCGGCGAGCTGGACGTGTTCGCGCAGACCGCGCCGGGGACGTTCATGGCTCGCACGGACTTGATTCACCAGTCTGGGGGGAACCGTAAGCGACTGTTGAACATGGTTTATGCGGCTTGGCGGGCGCATGAGAACGCTTGCGCGACCTCGTTGAACTTCCGTGGCATAGACGCTTCACGCGCCTATAACGAGATGTACAGCGTGGACTACGATTTTCAGATCAGCCAGTACAACTTGGACCGTAATGATCGGATTCCGGCTGACCTTTAACGGTGGTGTGCGCCGTTTAGTGGGCGTTTAACAGTCAAGAAGAAACCTATAAAGAAAGAGACTGTAACCATGCTCTACTACCCTGACCGCGTGTCCTTGAAGGGCCGAGACGTGTTTTATAACTTCCGGGCTGAGGGGAAGAAGAAGGTTGCCCGGTTTGAGACCGACGCTGACATGGGACGTATTCGCGTGAAGCTCCCCAATGGGACTGCGTTGTGTGAGTACACGACGGACTCATTGTTTGCTGATAAGGAAGCCTTGCGGTTCACTGTCGCTCAGCTCCTTACCGCCGCCACGTTCACTGTTGAGGATGCGACTGTCGCGGCTCGTAATGTTCGTCGCCACATGAAGGTCGTTATCGAAAACGAGGGGCTTCATAGGCCGGTTATTTTCACGCTGTTCGGTAAGGAAATCACTCAGCGTGAGGCTCTAGAAACGTATGCGTTCGGGCATTTCGTGATGGACTCGAACTTGATGCTCATGGACGAGGAACGCTCTCGTATGTTCACTCGTCACCTCGTGTTCTGCATGTGGGCGGCGTTTAAGGAAGCTGCCGAGGTGGTAGAGGCTGTTCCTGCTGGCGTTGACCGTAACACCTTGTACACGACGTTCAGGAATAGCTATAGCGAACGCTGCTCGACGCTCATGAGCGCACCAATGACCACGAACGGCCTACCCGCGTCCGTCCAGCTCTGAAAAGTGGGGACAGAGCGTGATTTACGACCCTAGATTCATTAAACTTGCGCCCAATTGAATGCGGTGATACATACACGATTTATCGTGTCGTTTACGCACCAGAGCGTAAGTCCCCTACGTTGCTTGGGGAAATGCAAGTGGGACGGTTATCCCCGGAAACCGGCTACATGATTGTGAAGCCTTACGATCTAGACCACTCCCTCAGTCGCTACTTTGATCTGGACTATTTCACATTCCCTGACACGCCCGCCCATTTGCGCTATCACACTGCGGCTTTGATGAGTGCCGTCACGAACGTTGACTTAGCTAACAAGATTGACTGTGAGCATATTGCTCGTATCGTTACTCGTATTCGGCGCGGTCTCACCCTCGCAAAAAACTCTAGCTCAACGGCTAGGTTTGACCTGTTTGGAGAACAGTTAACCGGTGCGCCGTTTGATTCATGCTTCATGCAGTTACGGACTAACTGGCGTGGCCGTAGCGATGAGGAAATTCGCCGTTCAGTTATGGTATTGGCTGACTGGCTGGCCGTCCCACGGGAGCATCACGTCTCCGGTTGGTGACTTTACGCAGTGGAATGTTTTCTCTCGGAGAATGCGTGCCATGTGTGGTTTTGCCTTTGGGTTGTAGGTGTCCGCAATCGGAACAAGGTCTTTCCTTAGTACTGCCGAGTCGTAGGCGACTACCTGTGCGCGGATTTGTGCGTACCACACGGTTCGCTCCGTGCAGCGCACTACTTGGTAGAACAAGATGACACTATCCCCTGTCAGGTAATTACCGCGATCAACGAAGATTGTTCCGACGGGGAAAATCGTGGATTCTTTTGAGACTGCCATGATCGTGTTTCCTACTCGTCGAGTGGCTGGTTGAGGATGCGGGAGATTTTGCTGGCGCTGACTCCCATGAAGAACGCGATCATTTCTTGCGTGTAGCCTTCCACGGCCCACAAGAACACGCTCTTGTTGAATGAGCAGCCGTCAAACGTGGCAGGAGTGTCGCAGATGTCCTTGTAAGTGAATAACCGGACTTGTGGCGGGAGCGGCTTGCTCTTGCTAACGGCCAGTACCCTGCCGCTATTGTCGGCTTCACAGTCGAACGTGTTCAGGTCGATGATGAACTTAAGTTTGTTCGCGTCCTCTACTGTTAGCACGTTGTCTTGCACGTATTGGCGAATCTCAAGACACCAACCATCGAGCTTGCGGTAGGCTCTTTTCGCTTCTGCCGGGTCAGCTGCGTAAGGCTGGTGTGCGCCGATAGCCGCACGAACCTTGTAGTAGAAGCCCATGCCGTATGTGTCTGCGTCACTGGGACGTTTTGGAGCGCAACGAATACTGGTTGGGGATTCGATTTTCAGGCCGCTTAGCACGTCTACCACTGATGGGGGTTGTCCGGGCAGTGAGCGTGAGATGAGTCGGTATCCGAGGAGTGGCTTATCGTCGGTGGTCATGTATGCCGCCTCAAAGATTTGACCTCTCTTGTCGATGGGTTTGAGGACGAAACCAATGGTGGGGAACTCAGGGTTGGAGAAGGTGATTTTCCCACTGCGCCCACCTTCACCCATGTGCAATTGCGCTGTCACGCCTGGACAGAGCGGGAGCGGATAAGGCCGGTTGGTCATTGATATCTCCTACGGTTGTTTGGAGCTGTTCTTACCGCTATAACCACTGGTCGAGCGGCCTGCCCGTGGTTTAAGCGCGTTGTTTTTCCGCAGCTCGCAGCCTCATATACGTGTCCATGATGGTCTGGTCTACGATTTTCGACACTCTGTCGATACGCGCGAAAGCAGCCGCCGTTTCCAACAGTTCCGTGTCGAGGTGGTGGCGGTTGATGTACCTGTCAGTGAAGCCTCGGTGCGCTTGCATATGGTGAAAGATTGCTTCCGCAACAAACAGGGCTTGTGCGTCAAGGCAATCCTTATGGGCGATCATCCAGTAGACGGCGCTCACGTTCTCGTGGCCTGCGTACTGGTCGTGACTGCCGTAAATGGATGCGATATACGCTGATGACGGTCTCGACGTGTCTTGTGGCGTGCGAGCGACGCTCTTACCGAGGTCGTGGAACGCTGCAATATCCACTAACAGAGGTCGGTCGGCCTGTTTACGCGCGTTATGTACCGTGAGGGCAACATGCTCAGCAATGGACTCCACGTGGTACGGGCTGTTATGTGGGGCGAGATACGAGTGGTTGATTTCCGGCAGGTACGCCGAGAAGTTGGGTGTTTGCAGCGTGAACGTGTCGCAGTCAACGCCAGTGCGCGGGATTTGCACGCTTAGATACTCGCCTCGAACATGGGACGCGCTCACACCGTTAGAACGCTTGAGGATGTCCGCGAGCGGCATATGCACCAACACGACAACCACCCTCACGCCCGGAAACCGTGCTTTAACCTCCCGGTACAAGTGCGCGCGAGACATACGAGAAACGTTAGGCGCAATAAAAACCGCGTCCAAACCGCGCTCCAATAAAGCGAACAATTGCTTAAATGCGCGTCGCGTCACCGCGTCTTTATGTTGACGCTCAACCACCGGGGAGCCATACGCTTCACGGTGAATAGCGCTGAGTGAAACGACCGTGAAATCCAGAAAACACGAAGCCGCGTCTTGTGTCTTACCAACGCCAGTAGGCCCCATATAGACAAATAAAGTCCCATACATGCTGTTAAACGCCTCAAATCAAAGCGTTTTAGGCACAAAAAGGCCCCTCCGGGTAGCTTTGCTTTTGCTTTTCTCTTCTCTCTACTGTGGCTGAGTTACTGAGTTATCGTTTCGCGTCGGTTGCGCTTCCACGCTGCACTCACGCTTTGGAACTTTGAGCGCGGAGTTGAACGTTTGTGCAGTCCTGAGCGGAAAGCAACCAACAGCGGAAGCGGGAACAATTAAAAGAAACTCAAGAACACGAAAACTGAAGTTAACTGCTCACTGTTCAACAGCGTTACTCAACTCTTTTCTTTGAGCGGCAGTGGGCAGAGAAGTGCCTCTAAGTAATCTCAGCTAAAAACAGCAGGTAAAACTCGCTGTAAAGCTAAGACTCTTAGAGGCACTACGAATCAACCCGAACTTTTCTCGTCACGTATAGCGTCGTCGTAGGGGCCGGGGCATTACTCCCAACCGGTGGCGGCATATTCTGCAAACTCCGGTAATCTCACTGGTTTGTTAGACACACCCAACCGCTTTGTATCTGTGTGAGCGGTTGAATCGAGCCGTGGCACCCCTTCGCCCCCGCACATCACCATACGGGGATAGGCTCGCTGTTTTGCAGATCGTTAAAAAATCCCGCACAACCGGGGACGCACCGAGTGTCAGTCGGTGGGGAGGTCGTGAGGCTTCTGTACTCCTGGCCCCCCAGTGAACAGCCAACTTTCGCGGCTTCCAAAGGCTTCGCACTGTTAAGGGGATGTGCTATATTGGGTCTAGTTCGGTTCGCTGCTTATCCTAGCAGCTTTCAGGTCCGTGACAGTTGGCTTTTTGGGTCGCTACTGTTGCGGGCCTGATTTTTTTCGCCTATTTACAGTCCTTACTCAGTAAAGTGATTTGTGTTACGTCGTGTTGCTGTATGCTTACGTGTGAGAACAAGAAACGCGGTAGCGATGATCGTGTTTCGAGTCCTCTGTATTGAGATCGCACGGCGGCATGGGCGCGAGGTTTCCTCATTTTCCTTGTGTTTGTGTCGTTTTAAGGCTCGCGCGGTGCCCCCTCCACTTCCGGTGGGCCGCGCGGGCCTCGTGCTTTATAGGCGTGTTCCTGACAAGACGACTAGCGGCTTGTAGCATTAGGAATGTGAGTGCTGGCGGTTGTGCTGCTTCCAGTTGATTCACAGCGAATAAATACGGCGTGAGCCGCACGGTCTTGGCCTCGATGGGCCGTGCGGCTCACGCATTTTTACGCCCTCTCCCCCACGTTTTTGGGTGTTGTAAGTTGGTAACTTTCTTTGCCCTTAGTGTGGGCACGACTAGAGAGGTGACGCTGGGCATGGTGTCTGTAGATGACGTGTTGAAGGCGTTGGGTGGTCATTGGGTCACTGACGGTGAGGGCACGGATTATGGTTCGTGGACTCCTAACACGGTGAAGAGCCTGATTATTTCCCATGACGGCGTGTATGTAGAAAAGCATGGGGCGAATAAGGGCGCGTTGACTCCCGCTAACCCGAAGAACGCTGACTCGCGGCGGTCTCCCCTGCGCGCGTTGTCGTATAAGCAGTTCGGCGCGTTGGAAGTGATTGTCGCGCCGGAAAGCATGTTTGAGGGCGTGGACTTGTCGCGGTTCTTCACTGAGGGCACTCGTATTGGCGCGATCTACCGTATTCCCGATGAGAACGTGATGGGGATTGAGTTGCTTGCGGGCGCGTTGCGTCGTGAGCGTGAGGCTTACGCGGAAGCTCAAGGGGGTGGCGTGGATGCTCGCCCCCTCTTGTTGGATGCGCCTGTCCCCTTACAGTTCGCTGTTGACTTGTCTCAAATGGGCCAGTACGTGCAAGTGAAGCCCTATGACATGGTGATGAACAGTTTCCAGCTCTCACCTCAGACGTATTCTGCGGACATGATCGGCGGGACGCTCGAAACGTTCCTGTCGGGGTTGTGTACGCGCCCTCGTATGCCCGAAGAAGAAGGCCCCATCGAGACGGTTGATGCTTTCCGCGCGCCAGAAGATGACGGGTTGGCTGAGCGTCTTGCTGAGTTCGAGGCTTCCCCACTGCGCATGAGCCTGCTGCGACTGTTGAAGGCCGCTGCCCAGCGTGGCGGCGTGTACCTTGACGCTATTGCCGCGCTCACGTGGGACCTCTCCCCCCTTGACTCTCAGCCCGAATGGTTCCCTGTCGTTGCAAGCAGCACTGTTCTCGGGCAGCTCACGAAAGAACAGTTCCACGGCGTGATGTGCGACTGTGAGAACGAAGCCCTGTCTGCCGCGCTGTATCTCCATGCCCTACCGAAAGAGCAGCGCGAAGAACTCGGGTTCGACACGGTTTCTAAGAGCATCACGATTCAAGAAGTGATTGACGCTCTCAACGGGGAACGTGAGCCTGACAAGACTGTTCCCGATGAAGCCTTGTCATTCTTTAACGGCATGATTTTCTCCCACGTTGAAATGATCGCGGAAGAATACACGCGAATCTTCTCCTCCGGCTACGAGGTCATTAAGCCTTTCGGTATTCTCGCCCCCGAAAACACGGGCGCGGATGGGAAGGACTCTAAGGGCCGCGTGCTGGCGATCAACGACGATGACCGCGCGTTCATGCGCCTACCGGACTCGGTGACGATGGAAACATGGAAGGTCATCAAGGGCCTCGTCCCCCAGTTGGAAGCCATGCCCACGAGGGACATTAACGAGATCGCTGAGATCGTCGTAAACGGGAAAGACTCTAACGGCAAGGTGTATGCGAAAGACACCGAGTTCTACTTCCCCTACAAGATGCTCGAATACGCTTTCGGGCGCGGTTTTGACCCCGCGTCACCGGAGGCGTATCCGCGCCTCGCTGCGGCCTCCAAGTGGGAAACCTACCTCGAACAAGAAGTGAAGCCGAGCTTGGAAACGATGCTTCAAGCTGTCGTGAAGAAACTCCTACAGCGGGCCGCAAGCGACGGCGAGGACTACACGTCTAAGAGCGTGAAGAACAGTGTTTCAGGCGCGTTAGAACGTATCTACAATGCGATGACAACGTGTTTCCTCGTGTCCTCATTCGAGGTCAACAGTCGAGCAACCCTCACCAAGCTCAAACTGCGTTCCCTCACGCGCCACGAGGAACTAGGCGACGACATCGCTAAAGAGTCCGTGGAACGCGCTTACGGTGTGGCTGCGGGCAATAAGAGCCGGTCGTATGCGCCGGTTCGTAGCAGCCTCATGTGGGAACACCGCTATGACGTGGATACGATTCTCGCTAACGCCGCCCCGATTTTCGCCTACAAGATTCTTGAAGCCAAGATGAGCCAAGGCGCGAACCTGCGGGCAGAAACCGTCGCTATTTTCGGCCTCGGACTAGACGAAACAATCGTTGACACGTCCAAGGCCCTGTCCGCTTTCGCTAAGAGCGGCCTGCATGTTGTTCTCGCGGGTTCCCGTTCCGGTAAGGGCCTCATGACTCAGGCGTATCTCGCGGCAATGCTCATTGCCGGTAAGGCCCTCGGTCTTGCGGACAATAAGCCCGACATGGCTTCCCTCCTGCTAGAGATCAACCCGAATGCGTTCGTCATTAACGGCCCTGACTTCGGTAGCGAGAAGGGCACGGACTTGTTTGGGCATTTCGGTGCCGATCAGGTAGAGAAACTGGGCCGCATGGCTCACGTCCCGTCCTATTTGAGGCCGCTTGGTTTCCAAGGGGAAAGCTACCCCGGTCTGCTGGGTACGGTCGCTTACATCCGGTACATGATTCTCGCTATGGGTATCCTCCTTGCTCGCACGAACGGTGAGGATGTTGCCGAACAGCTCGGCGGCAAGAAAGGCGTGTCGTTCGTTTTCGATGAGATCAGTAACGTCGGCTTGTCGATGAGCCGGTTCTTTGTACAGCTCGCTAAATATGCGCGCCCCGCCGATTACGTGAACAGCTATGACACGTGGGAAGCGTCCGGGTTTGATGAGAAGAAGAAACCCAAGGACTCAATCACCGAGGTTCACTTGTGGGCCTCCATGTTCAGCGAGTGTATCCGTATGAGCGCGGACAAGATCACGACGATTGGTAACGCGAACTATAAGAACCGCGAGCAGGCCGTGAGCGATATCTTCCTCATTGGTCAACATGAGGTGGCTCCTACTCCTGTTTCAACGTTCGTACCCCCGTTGAACCGTACTCAGGGCGTGACCGTGAAGCTGGGGAACATGGACAATTTCGTGTTCTCGTTCGCCTCGTCCTTGACTGCTGCCGATGCGTTTATCGGCTACAACAAGGAACGCCCCCAGTACCTCAATCAGGGTTCCCCGAATGGGTTCATGCATGACAAGCTGTCTGAGACGGTGCGCGCGTTCGCTTACGTGCAAGACTTCAACGGGCCGAACATTGAGCGTGCTCTCGTGAAGGGTGATGAACAGTTAGCTAAAACTGCTCTCCCGTTCCGTCCCGGCCTCCTGTATGCGGAAGCCGAAGAGGACGGGTACTGCTGGCCGTTCTCCGTGGAATACATGAAGCGCGCGGGCGTGGATGTTGATTCTGTCCGTAAGGACGTGTCCCTTGACGATGGGCGACTTGACCCGGCCTTGGGGTTCATTGGCTACCTTGAACGCGCGGGAGTGTCTCGCGCTGAGGCCGCTGCAACCCTACAGAAACTTTCCGACGCGGCGAACCTCGTCGTGAAGGAAGCCGGTTATCCGGGGACGTGGCAAGAGTGGCTTGTGGACTTGCGTCCGAAGTACATGTACTCGTCTGCTGAGTTCTATGCGGCGTTTAACCGTTCGGAAAACCCAGTGAACGCTGAACGTGAACTGTTTGCCCGCGTGTATCCCAATGAGTTCCCCGAAGAGGACGCTGCGGACCCGTTGCGCATGGAAGAAGAGGACGCTTGGGATGACTCGGCGTTCGCGTCACTGACTGATACTGCGCCCGCCGGGAAGGTGGAAACCGTCGGCGGGTGGGGTGAAGAGCCTAAGCCTACTGCGGCTCCTGTCATGCCGGTTGTGAGCGCTCCGGCTCCCATCATGCCTGACATTCCCGATGACGCTCCCGTGCCGGTGAATGCTCGCATGAACGACGTGACGGCACCCGCTCCCGGATGGGACTACTCCACCAGCCCTGTCACACCGAACCAGTACGGCGGGTTCTCGTTCAACAAGGGCACGCCTCGCACTATCCACGCGCAAGAACTCACCCCTGATGGTGTTCAGGACGCGATCTATCAGGATATGCGCCAGTGGGTTGGCGACTGGGGGCGCGTGAAGCGTCTGGGCGTGGCCGGTGGCCTCGTTATCCTCAACGGTGTCGCCTACCAGACTAAGGTCGCTGAGGAATGGGATATTGAGGCTATCCCCGAGTACCTGCGTGAAGCAGTACGGTCAAGCAACATCGCTCCTATCGCGAACTGGCGGATGATTCGCGAGATGCACAACCTACGCCGAATGTCGTTCGACTCATGGCAGTTCTACATGTCGTATGTGTGCCCTGACCTCGGGTTCGAGGGGCGTAAGAGCATCGGGCAAATGTTCGCTGCTTTCCCGACTCTCCAACACATCACGATTGCTGGGGAAGAGTTCGACCGCTCCACGTGGAGTGAAGAACACGGTGTTCCGACTGGTATGCGCCGCTATGACGACACTCAAGCAGCCATGTACGCCGCCACCCGCTACCTGTCGCGTGGTCGTAAGCGCACGTGGGAGTGGACGACTGACACGTGGAAGCGCAACGATATCGGGTTCCTCGGTAAGACGTGGCGTAGCGCGTTTGGGTTCACCGCGAGCGCGTTGTTTGGTGTGGGCCAGTTGCTTGGTGGTGGGGGTAAGCGTGCGATGGGTGCGGTTGCTCGTGGCCTGAACGACGCTCGCTAGTGGCCTAGTTCACACCAAAGTAGCTTGCTTAACGAACCGCCATACTCCTACAATTTAGGTACACATCATTCAGGTGTGCGCAGTTCACAACAACATAACTCAATACGCCCCCTCCCTGCTGTCAATACTGACTCTGCTTTTCCTTGGGGAGGGGGCACCCAAGGAACGGTGCCTGATGGGGATAAAGGGATTCGCGACAAGCGGAGGCGACCTTACCGACTGAGCCGTCAACACAAACGGTTCTTACAGACTGGTCAAGCAGGTTCGACTCCTGCCCGTTCCGCTGGTGGCGTTAGAAGCGCTGAACTGGGTTACTACATGATGGATATGTTTTTTCACCTAGTTCGTCTTTCCTCTAACGCCACCTCTTTTTTCTAAATAAACACGCCAATAATGGAGGCAATTATGTCGCGCATGAATACGCGAACCGCTCGCCCTAAAAACACTGCAACCACGCCGGTCGCTACCACAGGCCGTGTCGCGCTCACTCATGAAGGTGCCTTGGGTTATACCCGCACCCCTAAGAGCGAACTGTTTCTCGCTGCCGTCACCTCGCTAAATGAGGACACGTTTTATGAGAGCGCTAATGATCGCGTTAAGCGCGTCCAGAACCTTGCTCGTAAAGACGAAGTATTGAACTCTCCTGAATGGGTTCTCGGGCTTGTGGGTTGGCTCCGTAAAGATGTTGGCCTACGTTCTTTCCCCATGATCGTCGCAATGAGTATCGTTAAGGCTCGCCTTGAAGCTGGGCTTTCTGGCTACAATCGCGAGATCGTTAGGGCTTCCATTGGCCGTTTGGATGAAACTAGCGATTTCCTTGCCGGGTGGCTGAGCAACTACGGTCGAAACGTCCCCTCGTGTGTGCGTCGAGGCGTGTCCGACGCTCTCAAGGCGCTCTTGAATGAGCGCTCGTACTTGAAGTGGAACGGGCGCATGAACTCAGGCACCGTCAAGCTGCGTGACGTTATCAACCTCGTACACCTCTCCCCCCGTAATGAGGCACAGTCTCGCCTTGTTCGCCTCGTCCTCGATGAGTCGTATGGAAAAGCCAACTCTGCTGAGGGATTGGAGACTATTCGTGCGCGTCGAGCGTTCCTGTCTCTACCTGTTGAGAAGCAGATCGAGGCCCTAACTGGCCCCGATAGCGAGAAGGTCATTAAGGAAGCAGCTTTGAGTATTGAAGTTGTTTCTAGTGCTTTGCGTAAGGTTCCCGCGAGCGTGTGGGAGTCTCTTGTTCCTTTTATGGGCTACACGGCGCTGCGCATGAGCTTGCGTCGTATCGCAGGAACAGAGGACGTTTCCGACAGTTTGCTAGACGCTGTGTCAAAGCGTATTGGAGACCGTGAAGAAGCACGCGCCTCGCGTACTCTCCCCGTCGCGTTCTACTCTGCCTACAAGAACACGCCGTTAGAGTTCGCTCCTGCTTTGCAGCGGGCAGCTAACGCCTCTTTGTCGGCGGTTCCCGCACTCAAGGGCCGTACTCTCGTTCTCCTTGATACGTCCGGTTCAATGCACGCTGCCTTGTCTGAGCGCTCTAGTTTGACTCGTCAGGACGCTGCTAACGTGTTTGCGGCTGCGCTCGCTATCCGAGGCGAAAACGTTCGCGTCGTCGCTTTCGCAGAAAACGCAAAGGATATTCGAGTAGATACTCGCGACCTTTTGCGTGCGACGGAAGCCATGCCCAGTTCTTACGGCGGAACTTACACTGACCGCGCTATCGAGTACGCATACGCGAACGGTGAAACGTATGATCGCGTCATCATTTTGACTGACGAACAGACCTCAATGAACTCTTGGGGCCGCTCAGTCGATGACGTTCTCGACAGTTTCGCTGAGAACACTCCCGTGTTCACGTGGAACCTCGACGGATACGCCGTAGCGCAGGGAGCCTCACGGCCTTTGCGATGGACGTTCGGTGGCCTCACCGATAACGCTTTCAACATGATTCCTCTCCTTGAACGTGGCATCACCCAAAAGTGGCCGTGGGAATAAGCACGACAAGCGCATAGCTTTAAGTGTTCAAGCGTGGAGGAAAGAACATGACCGGCCTCTCTACCAGCCAACCCCGGTTGGTAGAGAGGCTTTCTTCAGAAAGGGACTGTTTTGTTCAAGCTCATCTTCAAGACTATTGGCCTAGTCAAGACTCTCATTTACCTTGCCGTCCTCGTGGCCCTCGTTTACCTTTTCGTCCAATACAACCCGTGGGCTAAAGAATACGTGCCGGGCAGCGTCCTAGAGATCGGCGGCTACAGTGCCAGCGTCTCACAATGCATGGTCGAGAAAAGCCAAGGGGAAATCAGCGACCGTGTTCTCCGGCAAATCCAAGACACTAGCAGCGTTCAAGGCGTGTCACTGCAAGACATGAACACCTTGTACTCTCACGCGAAAGAATGCTCAGGGAAGTGACCATGATTTCTAACCGCGAAGTCGTGGACACGTGGGCCGGAACCGCTGTCATGGAGTGGCAAAGACCGCGCGGCGCTATCCACACGGGCGGCATACTTTCATTGCCTGACCCAACAAAGCCCAGTGCTCCCCCGATTAACTATCAAGTGAGCATTTTTCAGACGAGACCTCAGCCAACAGACATCTTCTACTGGGCGCGAGTGACATTCGAGATTTTCGACGATTGCAAGGGACGTTCTTTTGACGGCGGCACGGGTAGGACTATCAAATCTTTTTTACATGAGCCATTGACTATCAGGCATGTGCTTGACTGCCTCATGGTTGACTCGTCTGGATGGCGACTATTTGGGCTGGAATCAGGCCCAACAAGAACCGCCCGGACCCGGTGAAGAACTAAAACCGGAAACACACAGTGCGGGTGCCTGTGTCGCGTTTACGTGCGGCACGGGCACTCCCCTTGTTTTAAGCGGTGTCTATTGTCCGTCTAGGTGGTTCTCTAAATAAGAACGCAACCTGTTTCGCTTACCCGGAAAGGAAAGAAGAGGCATGTCGGAAGGTATCTACGCGACCATTAACCAGCGCAAGGACGGGAAAACACTTGTCCGTATCGTCGAAGTGGGAGATACGGTCAGCAGTTACGACGCAATCCATCACATGATGTCTCTACCCCAGCAGGGCTGGGACCCGTATAAGGTCCTCGATGTCTTAATGAAAGTCATCAAAGACTGTGAAAGCATCTACGCGATAGCGCACTGTCCAGCAGAAGAAGCTGAGGCCCATGACGATTGGGCTGCTTTCTACACGGACGACGAGAAGCAGAAACTTTTAGTCGCAAACATGCGGCTCTCTAGTGGCGTGCCAGCGTTTGAGCGTGATTTTGATGAGCGAGTGTTTGATTCTCGGCAGGAAGCTCTCGACGCAATCTACAACCACTACTCCCCTATTCTGAGGAGCAAAAACCTCCTATGAGACTTAGACGCGAACACTTTCACGTGGTTCACCGCTCCGGGCAAACGCTACAGTTTCGTAGCGTTTAACTTCGGCCTAGAGAAAGTCGAAAGCTGTTCCGCTGTGACTTACACGTTCGAGCAAATGTGTGACCGTCGGGCCGTAGTCAACGCTATCAACGGCGAATCACGCCACCGACTTCCTGAAATCCCGCTTTACCGCACACCCTTAGAGGAGCGTCCCCCAGAGGAATATGAGAGCAAAATCCGGCCAATAGTTATCGAGTACCGGAAAGGCAAAGAAAACACGGAAACCAGTCTCACCGGGACTGTTGAGAAAATCCTTGTTCACGGGAAGGAACGTGAACAGTGGGAACCCACCTCGTTCAAGGTCGTTCTCGACAAGCGGTTCGGGTACGACACTTTGGTTGTCACGTTCTACCGCGATGAAAAGCCCGTGTTCAGGACAAGCGTTAATCCGTCTGCCTATAGGAACATGAGGGAAGCCGTGTTTGAGTCGCTGTGCGCCACCGCGAGGTTCATTGCCGACAACCATGATGAGTTGATGATCGGCGTGAAAGACGGCCTACGTTACAACGATGACTGGACCTTGTTCCAAGACAAAGCTAAGCATCTTCTCCTCGGCGCATACGACACCTACAAGAGCATGCGAGATATGAGTGCTCCACGTAGTGAAGGGCTGTCCGCCGGTGAGCAGAATCTAGCTGAACGCCTAGTTCTCAGCGCCGCAGCGACATTCAAGGCCATTGAAAAAGCGGAAACCCGTCAGGAAAAAACACGCCTTAGAACCACGTACTTCATTGTTGACCGGCAAAACGGCGTGTTCACGCAGGCTATTGGCGCAGCAGCGGCCAAGAAGAAACTCAAGCAAGCCGCTAGTGCCCACACGCACGTCATCGCTTACAAAGACCTCGCAGGCTCTCCGCTGGTTCACCCGCAAGCCCAAGATCGGCCATTCCGGGAAAGCGTCTTGGCCTACACGAAGGAAGGCTACTCGCAAGAAACAATCGCCCTACTCCTCGGTATGACCGTCAAGCAGGTCGCTGACATCCAGAAGGCAGGCCGCTAACCATCTCTCCCACTGTCCCCGTCTCGGCACCGTCCGGGGCGGGGACTTTTTAGTGTCGCCCTCTGCCAACGGGCACCCGTTCCATAGACATGGACATGAACCAACGTTGCAAGCTAGTTTGTTCCGGCTTGCAGGGTGGTCTTACGACCGCCCGCTCCAAGTCTTACGCTGCTTGCGCCGCTGCTTGGTTCGCACTTCACAGGGTCTAGCGTTGCGCGGCCCGATGGGTCGCTCCGTCTTACTGTCCCTCCATGCGCGTTTAGGGTCTCCGGGGCACTCCCGGCGACCATGATATTGATAGCCGCGTTCAAGTCACGGTCGATCACAAGCCCGCAGTGTTCGCACCTGTAGGTTCGCTCTTTGAGGGAGAGTTTGGTTTTCACGCTCCCACAATTCGAGCAGGTTTTACTACTGGGGTACCAGCGGTCGATCACGTGTAGTTTCGCGCCGGTCTTTGCGGTCTTGTATTCCAGTTGACGACGCAACTCGTAAAAAGAAACGTCCGAAATTACCTTAGCGAGATGGTGGTTCTTCACCATTCCCGCAACATTCAAGTCCTCGATACAGATGTCTGAGTAGGTCTGGGCGAGGCGGGCGGTGAGCTTGTGTAGCGTGTCGGTGCGGCGGTTCGCGATACGGGCATGAAGGCGAGCAACCCTATCTTTCGCCTTGGCGCGACGCTTCGAGCCTTTCATCTTGCGGCTCAACGCTTGCTGCGCACGCTTCAACCGCTGCTCATCAGCTTGAAGATGGTGGGGGTTGGGGATAACAGTCCCGTCCGAGAGCGTGGCAAGCGCCTTAACTCCAAGGTCAATACCAACAGCCCCGCCCTTCGGAGCCTGCTTCACTGTTGGCTCGTCACGTTCGACAGTCAGCGCAGCGTACCAACGCCCCCCGCGACGGGAGATGGTCATGTTCAGTACTCTCGCCCCGTCTACGCGGGCCGTGACGTTCTCAAAGCAATGTACGCGGCCAATACGCGGCAACCACAAGGCTTTCGGGTCGCCCTTAATGAGGCCACCAGTGTGGGCACCGCTGGTCGAGTACGAGAACCGGGGTGTTTCACGGTCTTTCGACTTGAACTTCGGGAACCCAACCCTGCGGCCCTTCCGCTTTCCTTTACGGCTTTTTGACCAGTTCGACAGGCCGTCTGCTAACCATCTAAGCCCAGTCTCTGCGGCACGCTTCGAGTTCTCACGCCACCACGGAACACCGTCAGCGCTCACGGCCAACGTGTCTTTGTTCGCGTTCCACCAGTTAATCAGTGAAAAGTACGACCACTCGGGTTTCTCCCCGGCATCAAGGGCGGCTTTAACGTGAGCGAGGCCAGCGTTATACGCGAACCGTGCGGCTCCCGCGTGCGACAACATGCGTCGCTCCTGTATGGGAGTAGGGTCCAACGCCACCTTAACGGCCTCAAACATTACGTACTGCCTTCAATGCGGCCTCTGCTTTATTCCTTGCCGCGCGCCGCCCGTACAGACGGGCGTAGAACGAGGTCAGCACCTCGGTCATGTCAGCTTCAAGGTCGTCGTCTCGTTCTGAGTCGTCTACGACGATCAACCGTCGCCCCTGAGCTGTCAACGCGGCCTCGATCAGCCCGGCGTTCACGGAAGCCAAACGGTCACGATGCTCCACAATAATCGTGCCAACAGTAGGGTCAGCAAGAACCTTGTTCAACTTGCGGCGGTTATCGCTCACGCCAGAACCGACCTCTGTCACTGTTTCAATGTTCGTCGCGCCAAGGTTGATAGCAAACGCCTTCAACCTGTCAGCTTGACGTTGCAGGTCAGCTTTCTGGTCAGAGGACGAGACGCGCGCATAACAAACGGTGCGTGAACCAGCCGTGGGAACGGGCGGAGCCTCATATTTCGGGTCATGAACAAACCACAGGCCCCCGACTTTCTCCACGGGTACGGGCATAAGGCCCTCACGACACCATTTCCATACTGTCTGCTCGTTTAAGCCTTCAAGAGCAGCCCATTCTTTCGCACGCATAAACAAAGCATATCGCGCAAAATCAAATCACGACAAGCCGGAACTACAGCAGGTCACAACTCTCTCCGCAGAACGCGACATCAAGATCAACCAGATCACGCAACTAGCACGAGCGTTCCACACCACGCCCGCCGACTTAGTGTGGCGAGCACAAGAGATCATCCGGCGACGATAGAAGCCCCCAAAGACACGTTCCAGACATAGCCATACTCGCACAATTACGGCACAAACCAGCGTTTATAATGCCTTGGTCATGAACATTTTTCTTGGTCATATAGTTGTGTTTCTTGGTTATGGAAATCGTGTTCCTTGGTCATGAAGTTTGTTTCCTTGGTCATATAGTTTCTGTTTTTTGCATGGTCATGTTTTTGGGGCGTGTTTTACGTCTTGGTCATGAAGTTTCACTCCTTGGTCATGAAAATCAGGTTCTTGGTCATATAGTTTCCGGTTTGTAGCACGGTGCGCGTTAGGCCCACGTTTTGAGCGTCTAGTCCACGTTTTGAGACGCTACAGCACGCTCTCAGGTTTGGTCACGGTCTCGGGTTTACAGCACGCTACCCCAAGAGACCTGTTTCGTTGGGAACACTAGCATCCCGGCGTGTTGATGACGTTTTTTGATGACTGATGTAAACTGATGTAAGAAAACTGATGAAAAACACCATCAGAAAACCCCCGCAACGACTTCCCAAACCCGAGGAGTCTCCGAAAACGCGGGGGTTAGACCAAACCCACACCCACGGTTGATGTGTTTTGACGACAAAAACCATCAACAAAACAGGGTGAAAGAGAGGAAGAAATGGGTATCAGGCAGGATATCGACGCAATGCGATTCAAGATCGCTGAGGTCGATACGGACGGCAAAGCGCTCGTGGGCGCACGCGGACAGAAGATCGCGAAGCGCGCACTCGCGTTCATTCGTGGCGGCTCCTACTATGACAAGCCCCTCTACCGTCAAGTCATCTCGCTTTATCTTGACGGCTACACGGACGTTGATGCTCTCGCTCAAGCTGTTGGCCGTAAGCCGAACACGGTTCGCCAGCTCAGGGACGCTGGGTTGCGTGAAGCATCCCGCAAGCTCGGCGCTGGGTTCTTCCGTGACTTCCTTAATGGGGGTAGCGCGTGGGATGCGTGTGAGCGCGCGTTAGATGCGTGTGAGAACACGGGGCGCGAGGACTTGTCGGATTTGTTTGACCCGTACATGCTGCAAGCGATTCGTTTCCGTGCGGGTAATACTCCGGTGAGTGAGTCGATGAGTCACGTTGAGGCCATTGCCGGTATGCAGCTCCTTGCTGATGCTCGTAAGAGCGTGTTCCTCGCCGCGCTTGAAAAGGTTCCGCCCGTTCAGTTGGCGTTCGCGTTGAAGCTCCTTGAGGGCGAGATCGGTTCGTCCAGTCAGATTGAGGACTACCGGGCGTTCATTAAGTCCGCTCCGAAGCAGGCGTAGCCAGATGAGTATGTGGGAGGACGCGCGTAAGCGTGCAGATGAACTCACTGCCGTTGGTGATGTGGTGGCGCTCGACGTGGGCGACAACTATGCGCTCACGGTTCCGTCTGACACGTCCTCGGAAGCAGTGTTCCGATACCTGACGGGGATCGCCCAGTGGGAAGCAATGGGGAAAGACAAGCCGCTCATTGTCGAGTTGGACGATGAACAAAAACGCCTACCGTCGTTCGTGTATCCCATTGAAGCGGCCTGCGCTGAAACCGGCGGCGTGTTCATCGTTGAGGACGATACGAAGCGTTCAACGGACATGGACTACCGGCTCCATATCGAGCGGGCGCGCTTACACGGATTGTTTCGTGTGGCGAGCGTGAAAGAAAAACGCGAGGCCGCTTGGTTTGGGCCGGGTAGCGTCGTCGTCGTTCATTCTCGTAAGCAGATACGCGCCGGGGAGAACGCTATCGGGCAAATCTTCTCCTCTGTTGTCGTGGTCGTATCGTCGGTGACTGACAGCGGGTTCACTGGCTTGGCTTACCCGGTGATGTACACGCTCGAAGAGGACATGGCAGCATATCGCGAACTTCTTGCCCGCAGCCCCGAGTCCGCGAGTTCGTTTGTCGATATCGTTGCGGCTCCCGTTGAGGGCAGTGAGAAAACATTCGACTTCAGGGACACGGCTATTAACTTCTTGGGCTACCAAGAACCATTCCTCGTCACTCCCCTAGATGAGACGGTGAGCGTGGAAATGATCGTGACCAGCGGCGGCGAGCCGGTGAGTCGAACGTTCACTGAACCGGACGGCATGTATTGGATTCTCAAACAGCGAGGTATCCCATTTGACGATGAACGCTTTAAGCGCGAGTACAACCTCGCGTCCCCCTCGTGGGACATGTGCGGGGAGAGTATCGACGAAACCCAGAGGCGTGCGCTCGTCCTTGAAGGAACACGCTTCAATGCGTAAGGCCATGACGGTGAGCGCGATCATGGAACAAATGTGCTTGTCCTACTATCAGGTAGACCCGCAGCGCCGGGAAATCATCTACGCACGCAGCGAGGACAACGTGTTCCGCAGGTATCGGATTGGCTCACGTAAAGACGACCAGCACAGGTGGTTGGAAGCATTAAACCAACTGTGCATCATTCCCCTGCCGCGTATAGATTCTCGCGGAACGCGCAGCGCCGTGTACTTCCAGCACGCCTTGTGTTGCATCCAGAACCGTCGCACCGGACTGTCGGCAACATACGGGGTGCCCGTAGACAACCAGCATTACCGGGCGCGCCCCTCAACATCAGGCGGCATATTGTTTGACTCCATTCTTCTTGACCTGACCCGCGTGGAAGCATTCGTCACTCAAGGCGGCTTCCGGTTCCAATACGCGGGGCCGCTCGGCGTGGGCCACGTGGTGCCAGCGTCCTACTATCGGCTCCCGATCATGGCGGCGAACGCCTCCTATCAGGCGACCCTCGACCAGATGGGTTTAGCGTCTCTCATGGTCATGCCCTCCGGTAAGCCCGCCGCCAGCACCGGGTGGCTGCAAGCCCTCGGGCACCCTCCCTCTGATAAGTCCCTGCGTAGGCTCGCTAAAGTCTCACGCTCTGTCCCTATGCTCCCCAAAATCCTATCCACACAGAAAGGCATCACCCTTGGAATACTGTGGCCGTGAAATCACGCTAGAAAACCTCGACGCAATTTTCGCCGGGTATAGTCTCGACACTCGCGAAGAAATCAGAAGCGCCCTGTTTCGCGGGACACCCATCCTGCCCTACATTGAGCGCACGCCAGAGGACCTGCACCAGATCAGGCTCGCAATGATCGAGACCGTCCCAGACGTGTTTTTTGTCCTCCCCGCCCCCGTGTTGAAGCAAGTACGCGAGTATATGCAAGAAGGACTCAACCTCAACGTCCTCAAACCATTCGTCACGCAAGGCTTGTCTGAGGAAGCATTGAGCGCGATCATCACGTGGGCGCGGCGCGGCTACCCCATTCAAGACTGTGACTTCAGGGGAATGAAGCGCAGCCAAATCCCCCTCTACGAGTCGGCTCTCGCGCAAGGCATCGACATTCGCCCCTACCTCAAGAGCGGTGCGGCCAGCAACGCTGCCCTACAGTCCCTCCTCCGCTTAGCGCGCCCCTCGCTGCTGAGCAAGAACCTCACTGAGGAACAGTTATCCGCTATCAGCCGCGCGCCCGCACTGTCGTACCTGACTCTCACGCGCGCAACCCAAGCGGACGCGCTCGAAGCGCTCGCGGACATCTACCAAAGCGACATGTACGTCAAACACCGCGACATTGTGGAAGCCCTGAGCGCACAAGACGAAACGGGCGCGTTCATTTACAGTGCGTTCCACATGCAAAGAGTGCAAGAAGCGTGCGAGGAAGGGTTAGACGTTGGTCCGCTGCTTGAGCCAACATTGTCCGCGTCGTTGGTTAACGACATCATCTTGAACCAGCGATTATCGAAACCGGCCATTAACCGATAATTTCGGTACAGCACAAGTATTATTAGATTACAACAGACCGTTGTCAGCCCAGAAAGGCAGATGAAATATGAGTGAGGAAAAGACCAGTGCTGGAATCATCATTGATTTCGGTAACTCCGAGACCCGCGTATGCAGCTTGCACCGCGCGTCCCTCCAAGAGATCGTGCGATTGTCGAACGCCTTCGCACAGCTCCCCGATGATTACGTTGTCCCCGACCAGTACACGTCCGGGCCGCTGGAATCTATCGTTTTTGATGCTCCCGCTTCCCTAGCGGACGATGCTCCTATCGTCCGGTTCGCCGCCGGGCCGATTGTCGAGCGAGAGTTCGCTGTCGAAGCTATCCGACCGACCGCAACAAGCCGCAAGTACGCGGCTCACGCAACGCTCCTGTCGTTCCGCTACGCCCTGTATGTCGCGCAAAAGCAGATCGCCGCTGTCGTGAAGCGCGCTGTTGGGAACCTTCATGTCACGTGGGACGTGACGATTCTTGCCCCCGCTACAGAAACCAGTCGCGATCACGCTGATATGTTCCGCGCGTTGTTCACTAAGACGGACTCGTTCACCGTGTCATGCCCCTCAACCCTGACTATCCCTATCGACATTGATAGTCTCACTGTCCGCCCCGAGGGAATGATGGCGTTCGCCGCGCTCGCATTCACGAACGGAACCCCGGCAAGTGAACGATCAAAGTACGCGGACTCGAAGATTCTCGTCATTGACGTGGGTGCGGGAACCACCGACCTGACTTTCATTGACCAGATGCAGCCCGTCGCAGGTAGCTACGACTCGTATCCGATTGGCGGAAACAATATCGCGAGCCGCGTCGCTAACCTGATTGACTTGAAGCTCGGGCGGCGCGTGTCCCGTCACGCGCTCGAAGAAGCCCTCTCTACCGGGTATCTCACGTCCGGCGCTTCTAAGCGTGATGACATTACTCCGCTCATTGAGTCCGCTACACGCGAGACTGTCGCGAAGGCCGCTGCCCAGATCAAGCAGACGTTCACTCGCATCAGCATTGACCCGCAAGAACTCAACTACGTGCTGATTGTCGGTGGCGGTAGTCTCCCGCGCGGTAAGGCTGACACATCGTTCGCTGAAGCCGTCGTCGAGGAATTGCGTTCTATCGCCCCATACATTGAACTCTTCCCCTACTCGTCTACGGACGTGCGGTTGCTCAATATTCGAGGCGCAGCGAACGCGGCGCGCGTCAAGCTCGCTAAGAAACTGAAGGCGAAGAAGTAAAGCGCCTCTCCCCTAAGCCGCTCACGTGCGCTTGCCGCGTCCCTCACTCAGTAGTAGGCGCACGTGAGCTTCCCAGAAAGGTGGTGAAACCGTGGGAACATTTAAGACCCTACACGCCGGGCTTCCAAAGACTGCTGTTGATTTGCTGAGTCAAGCGTGCGATCAGATTTACGGCGCTGGGAACGTGAGCGTCATGGAAGTGAGCGTTTCAGCTCTCCAAGCTGCCGCGAACATGAACCGCGCGAACGTCGTGTTCCTTGTCGCCCCCGAACAGTACGTGTCCTCTGACAGTGGGGTGACTATCCCCTACGTGGGGGACGCGAAGCTCGTTGAATCGTTGAACGCGCGGGGCGCGTCCCTTGAGCCTCCCGCGTCTACGGGCGGCGTGAAGGTTGATACCGAAGCTCTGCTTGCGATGCTCGCAAAGGGACTTGGGGCGGGCGCAACGACCGCTGATTTTGATGAACTTGAGCGCGTTAAAGCTGAACTCGCAACCGCGTTGGAAACCAGTAAGACGCAAGTTGATGAGATCAGGTCACTACAGGTGCAAAACGCTCGCTTGACGAAAGAAAACCTTGATCTTAAGCGCCAGCAGCCCACGGGTGACAGTGGGCCGCGTAGCGTGAGTTTCATGCTGCCCCGCTATGCGAACGCAGTCCAATCCCCTACACAGTTCCCGTCGGTAGCGCTCGCAGTGTCCCAAATTGATCGGGCGAAAGTTACTTTCCTGTTCGCCGGTAACGATGGGACTCTCGGTGACATGCTCTATCGGTCTCTCACGGCTCACGTGCTGCCAAAGATCAACGCTGAGCGCGTGTGCGTGCTCGACGTGAACCCGGAGAGTATCGCTACTTATAAGCTCGGTTCGCGCGCTTCGTCGTGCGCTGACTGGCTCGTGGGCGGCGTGGGGAACCCCCCGTATGCTCTCACGAAAGAAAAGAACCTCATGCTGCTTGTCGCAGCGGAGGGAATCGCTTTCACTGAAGGCACACTGTTAAACGTTGACTGGAACGCGCGGCTCTCTCAGATCGTCGCTGACGGGTATCACGTTGTCGTTGTCGGCGGGCCTCTCACGCACGATATCCCGCGAGCGCTCTACAACGCTCTGGGTGGGGTGTCCCGCCCTTACGTTGCGGCGACGACCATGCGGTTCACGCAGTTCTTCCGTCTCGCGTTCCTCACTATCCCCGCGTTGCAGTACCGTCCCGAGACAGTGGTCTTGGACGTTGTACACCCCCAAGCGTTGAAGAATACTGAGGGCAGGCCGAGTGCATATCAAGAGTTCGTGAAAACCGTTCAAGTACAGACTTTAGGAAGGCCCGGAAAGTCAACTACCGCGATGTGAGCGTCGCGGTTTGTCCCTGCCCGGCGGTAATGGGAGCCGATTAACGTCGGTTCCTCCCGCTTTTGTCACCCATTACTGGGGTGGCGGAACATCATGGGGGTGGTTGACGGCACCCCACCCAAGTCAGACCTTGTCCAACTGGGATTCAACGAGACTCTGATACCCGAGCCGTTGAATGTTCATTGCGGCCACACGATCATCGTTAGACCTGTAGCCACAGTTCGAGCAGTGGTATTCGTGCAGCCGCTTATCCCTGTTCGCTTTGCGTACTGTGCCGCATTTCGGGCAGGTCTGACTTGTATGACGCGGGTCAACCGCGATGACGGAATGCCCGGCCTTCTTGGCCTTGTATTCAATCATCTGGCGCAGTTGGTAAAACGCCCAACTGACCTGCACGTATCGGTCTTGCACGCGGGCTTTTTCGGTTGCGTGACGAACACCTTCGAGGTTTTCCAACGCGAAGAGCGTGGGCTTTGACTGTCGGCTGACGAGTGCCTTAGAGACCTGATGGTTCACGTCTCTCATCCAACGGTTTTCTCTCCTGCCGATATTCTTAAGCCTGCGTCTTGCGCTGCGCGTCCCCCTCTTTTGCAGGGAGGCGCGTAGCCTCTTGTAATGCTCGCGCTTGCTTTTCACCTCCTTCCCGTCATAGAAGTCGGTATGACCGTCACTGTCATAGCTGGTGGCGAGGAAACGGATACCCAAGTCCACTCCGACGACTTGCTGTGGTCGGGATGGTTCGGGGAGTTCCACGGTGCTGGGAATGAGTAGGAACCATTTCCCGTTCCTGTTCAGCAGTCGGGCTGTACCGAACTTGCCGTGACGGTACTCTTCGGGCATGTGAGTCCAGTCAACGGGGACTTTGATTCGCCCTTCAAGGGTGTTTACGCTCAATCGCCCGTCTTTGAGGATGCTGTAGTCCCTGTTCCATACGAGGTCGTAGCCGGGGGAATGGTATTCCGGGTGTCTGGTTGTCCACGGGCTTCCGTGCATGGCTTTGATTGTCCGATAGTTCCCGATGACGCGGATTATGGACGATTGCGCCATTTGCGCGCCCACATGGTATTCGTCGCGGAGCCTACGGTAAACGAGCCGGTTGAGCGTTTTCTGACTGAGCGTCCTATGCTCCCACGCTGTCTTGCTGACCATGTTGCAACAGTCGAGGTAAGCGGAGCACGTGTCGGAGAGTGTCTTGGATTGGTCGGGAGCTGTTTCGACACGCACCGCGTAGGTAAGCGTATTAAGCATGTCGCATCTCCCTTACCTGATATTAGTTTCAATAACGGCTATTATAATAACAGATTATTGAAAGGAAGGGAAGGCGATTCCTCCCCACCCACAAGGGGTGGGGTATCTTCGCCGCAAAATCATGAGCAAAAACCGTTGGACTATCACCATTAGTAACGTCCCCCCGCGTCTCGCAAGCGAGGTGCTTGTGCCGTTCGCGTCAAGCAAGCGTCTTACTCGTCTTGTGATTGCTCTCCTTGAGGGCTATCAAAACGATGAGGGTGTGCGCACTTACGTGGAGAAAGCCCTCGGGGCGAACACTGAACCTAGCGTTGAGCAGGTTGCGGCAAGCGCGCCCGCCGTGTCGAACATTGAGCAGTTGGAAGCTGAACTCGCGGATATTCGCGCGTGGATGACTACTCTCGTTGCGCAAGGCGGTCTTGTCCCCACCACGGTAGACGCGGACACTGTTGAATCAGTGGAGGAAGAACCCGCAGTAGAACCTCGGGCAGAAGCCCCCGTTGAGACGGTGGGGCCGACGCTCCCGCCCGTGGAAGAAACCGTCGATACGGACGGTTACAACATTGACATTGACCTAGAAGATGCAGATGCGATGGACAGTTTCTTCGCTGGCCTCGATAGCTTCGAGTAGGCCGAAATAAAACGCTGAAAGTAAAAGAGTGAGGACAAACCATGAGTGACAACTACGGGTGGGGCATGGAACCCGCTGGCGGCTCGCAGCCTCAAAGCTGGGGCGGTGGTTGGGGTGAAGAACCCGCCCCCGCAAACCAAACGACTGCCCCCGCGTGGGGTAACAGTGACACCGGAGGGTGGGGTGAACCCGCCCCCACTCAAACCCAGTCGTGGGGTGAAGCTATGGGGCAGGTCGGTCCCGGCGGCGCAGCATGGGGCCAACAGACGAAACCTAAAAAGAAGCGTCGGTGGGTGCGCCCTGTCATTGCGGGGACTGCAACGCTGAGCGTGTTTGTGTTCTATTTCGGTTTCCTCGTTCCCCCGGTGAAAGACATTCCCGCCGAGAACCGTGGTATCACCTCGTACAGTGCGTACATGACGGCTCTCGCTGGGTTTAACGCTGACGGGTTGAACGCGGTTATCCATGACTCGTATGTTGCGAAAGAATCCGCGTACTTGAACGGTAATCAGACGCGAATTAAAGCCGTTCAAGCTATTACCGGCACGGTGTCTTACTCTGTGCCTGACAGTCCGCAGCTCACGTGGCGAAACACTGAGCACCGCAACCCGTTCACGTGGAAGATCACTCAAGCCCCGTCCACGCTGAACAACGGGGAAAGCGTGAGTCTACAGGTCGTGGACTACAGCAAGATCAAGCTCGACGTGTCCCAAGTGAAAACCGCTCTCGCAGCCGCCGGATTGCAGGACGCGAAAGACGTGGAGTACCAGAAGAAACTCACGGACGCTTTCGCTTCCTACATTGCCGCGCAGAGCGATTTGCCAACGAAAATCGTGAACCGCGCGCCCGCGTTCACGTGCAATGGTGTGGGAGTGAAGTCCTCGTGTGTTTTGTCTGCTGATGAGGACGTGTACATGGACGACACGCTGTTTGCCGCGCCCGAACTGTCAGCCCTGCAAGACCAGTTCGCTGAACAAGCCGCGTCAATCCTCGACGCTAAACATGAGACCATTCAGATCGTCCCCAACAATGGTGAACGCAAGTTCGACGCGAACAGGTATCTCGAACCGTGGATTGGCGCACACAAGATGGCAACCAGCACGGACGGCGCTGTCATGCCCCACGTGGGAAACGGCTCATTCAACCAGCCAGCCGGTCTGGGCACGCCGATTGTCACCAGCTACATTGACGGCGACCAGAAACAACCCATTGAAGTAACGCTCTCAAAGTTCGTGACCGGAACAGACGCTCACCAAATCATGGAACAAAAGAGCGAACAAAACCGAGGATTCAGCCCAACCAGTGACGTGAAATACGCTTACTACGCTTTCACGGTGCGTAACCTCTCCGACAAGGAACTCACAATCACCAGCAGGGACGCTCTCGTAGACGCAAACCGTACAGTAAGTGTACGCACAGGCACCGTGTACGGCCTGAAAACGTCTCTCACGCTCAAACCCGGCGAGAGTGGACAGTTAGAGTCATGGACTTCCTCGACGCGCTTAGACAGCCTCTACCTGATTTGGGGAAGCGACTTCCCCAGAGACATGAACCCCGTATGGTTCAAGGTCCTCGCAGCGAAATAACCGCTAGACTCACATCCGAGAGCCAACCGCTCTCGGATGGACACAAAAAACCGGAAACGCCTCCACGATCATCTCGTAGGGGCGCTTCCGGTTTTTTATTAGTGGTCCAGACAGGACTCGAACCTGTGGTGTGTCGTTAACTGTGGCCGATTTACAGTCGGCTCCCTTCGCCGCTCGGGGCACTGAACCATATGCAATTTAATGAGACGGTGAGGGCCGTTTTGCGCATCTTGTACACAAACAGCCCTCGCCGCACTCCGATATTCAACCTGGAACGCCTGGACGAATGATTTTTGCAGGTCTGACGCCCGTGGCTTTCCTTCTCCAAGGATACAGGAAGTACTTGTGCTGTGTCAGTTTTACGGTTAAATCTCGCCGTTTTTGGTGGCGTAGTATTCTGCGAATATTTCGTCGTCGTATCGCGGGTCAACTTCTATGATGCCTAGTTCTGGTTCTTCTTCGTCGTATTCACCACAAATGAGATTGTCGTAGAGTGTGGCGAGTTCTAGTAGCGCGGATGCCTGTGTTGTCCACGGGTTGATGTTGTCGAAATGGAGCCATTCGTCGATTGTGCTTGAGCATCGTGGTCGGCGGATGAACTTGAAGGGGCGTTCGCCGGTGGTGTCCATGTAGATGCGGTCACCTTGGCTGAAGCTGTCTACTAGCTCGTCGTTGATCTCGTTGTATCCGATTAGTTTTTCACTGTCGGGGAGCACGTCGTTTTCGACTTGAGTGGCGTATCCGAGGTTGAGTGCGAGGTCGCGTAGCTCTCGGATTGCTTGCGTGAGTTCACGTTGGTCGTCTGGCGAGGTCGAAGGGTACGTCAAGAGTGAGAGTAAGAGCCTGCGGAAGTGAACGAGGTCCGTCCATGTGAGTACCGATGGTTCGAGTTCATCATTGGTGAAGAGAGTGAATGATAGTAGCGGCGAGAACTCGGCAGTATCGTTACAAACGTCCGTTCTCAGCGTTGGAGTGTCGATGTTGGCGCACTGTGCGTTGAGTTCTCGTATCCGCTCGTGTAGGTCTTGCGCGAGAGATGTTTCTTCTTCCACTGTTCTTTTTCCTTAGACGTGGATGCTGAAGCTGAGCAGGAGGCAGGCGATTGCTGGCAGGCATATGACGAGGAGCGCGGCGCGTAGTCCCAGAACGCATCTTCTTCAGGGTTTCCGCGAGCCGCAATGTCGCCCACAAGGTCCTCCCATTCGTTGAAGGCTTCAACGATGATGAGCTTGTCTATAAAGAGTTCTGCCCCGTCGTATTTGTAGTCGTCGCCACGATCACAAGTAGTGTCGTCGAACTCCCATGAAATCGCCCCGTTTTCGTTTGGCATACTGTGCGCCTTGTATGTGGTTTTCTCGTAAGTAAGGCACTCTCCTTCGCCCCACACGGCGACAGTTAGCGAAATATGGTCGCCGTCGTCCACTACATGCATGATCGTTGGCCCGTAGTCTAGCGACGGGGCGGAAGCGTGGCCGTAATATACGCCTTTCTTCATGAGCTTCGCATACAGGAAGCCAAAGGGGTCTCGGCGGGCGGTTTCGATAATGTTGCGTTTGAGCGTCTGGTAGTCCATTGGTCCGGTTCTCTTTCCGTGCTTTGGCTGTTACTTCCGGTTGGTGGCGTACATCATCAGTCCCTCGTGCTTTGAGGCCGGTCCCAACCCGAGGGGGAAGAACCATGCGTGCTCTTCGGGGCCTTTACGAGCGTCGAGCCTGCATACAAGGTCCTCCCAATCGCTGAGAGCTGTGGCGACCGTAATCTCGCCCGTGAATCGTTCTGCACCATCCGGTATGTAGTCGCTGCGTTCCCAAGTGTCACCGTCAAACTCCCACAGAAGCTCTCCACGTTCGACTGGCATACTGTGTGCCGTGCTTGTGTGCTTATCAAAACAGCTCATTTCGTCGTACCACTCGGTGATGGACAAGGAAATGTGGTCATCGTTTGTTAGACGCATGAGCACTGGAACGTCTCTTAGGTTAGGAGAGAAAACGTGGCCGTCGAACGCGCCTTCATCCCCGAGGTGTGCGTATAAGAAAATAAGCGGGTCAAAGCGCGCTGATTTAACGGTTTCGCGCCTGAGTGCCGTGTAGTAGTCCATGTTCTTCTCTTTCCTGTTGTTGTTTTATGTTTTGGTTTGTGGTGCCCCCACGGGGACTCGAACCCCGGACCCACGGATTAAAAGTCCGTTGCTCTGCCAGTTGAGCTATAGGAGCATTCGCGGCAACTACTTGCCGCGTTTACTTTTTAACGGTTATTCCGAGAATTCTTCCACCTCTAAGTGGAGCGTAGGTGGGAGATGAATCGGCTGTGAGTTATACTCGTAGTATAACATTCAGTCGCACGTAACAGGAATGAGGTAATTACAGTGATTTTAGACTCAAATCACCACTCGGTGTTCTTGCTGCATTACCACCTTGTGTTGGTCGTGAAATACCGGCGCAACGTATTCGACGATGAAATCTCAACCCGCGCGCGCGAAATCTTCAACTACATCGCCCCCAAATACGGGATAACACTAGAAGAATGGAACCACGACAGTGACCACGTACACGTACTATTCCGTGCGCAACCCAAGAGCGAAATCAGCAAATTCATTAACGCCTACAAGAGTGCTTCCAGTCGCCTACTGAAACGAGACTTCCCACAAATACGACAAAAACTATGGAAGGAATACTTTTGGAGCCGTAGTTTCTGCCTGCTAACAACGGGCGGCACGCCCACTGAGCTAGTCCGCAAATACGTTGAAAACCAAGGCCAGAAACAGTAAGAGGAGGTGAACCGTATGCAGGTGAAAATGCGTCGCGCGGTCAAATACCGCATGTATCCAAGCGAAACGCAAGCACAGTTAATTGACCGCACCATCGGCTGCGCACGGTTCATCTATAACCAGATGCTTGAAACACGCATCGCTACTTACAAGGCCACCGGCGAGACATGTAATCCAACGCCAGCCCAATACAAAGACAGGTTCCCGTTCCTACGCGAGGTAGACAGTCTCGCATTGGCTGGCGCGCAGAAGCACTTGTTTACGGCGTACCGAATTTTCTTCCGTGACCCCGGTTGTGTGGGCTTCCCTAGATTCAAGACGAAGCACCGCTCACGCCAGACATACACGACATATAGGGTCGGCAACAACATTGTTCTCAACGAAGGAGGTAAGCGCCTCAAACTGCCGAAAGTAGGTAGCGTGCGCGTCCGCCAGCACAAGCACATTCCAAGCGATTGGAAACTAAAAAGCGTGACTGTTGAGCACTGTAGGTCAGGTGAATATACGGCGACAATACTGTTCGAGTACGAGACACAAGCACCCGAACCTGTCACCCCCGTATCGTTCGTCGGACTGGATTACGCCTCGCATGGACTGTACGTGTCCAGCGCGGGCGAGCACGCCAACTATCCGCGTTTCTATCGCCAAATGGAACCACGCTTAGCTCGTGAACAGCGCAAACTTAGTCGCATGACACGAGGCTCATGTAATTGGGTGAAGCAAAAACACCGCGTCGCTAAGCTCGCCGCTAAGGTTCGGAACCAGCGGGCCGATTTCCTTCACAAGGCAGCTAACCAGCTTGTCAGTCAATACGACTGTGTGGGCGTGGAGGATTTGGATATGCAAGCACTGAGCCAGTCGTTGCGACTCGGGAAAAGCACGCTAGACAACGGTTATGGGATATTCCGTGTTCTGCTTGCTTACAAGCTCGAACAGCAAGGTAAGCAGCTCATGGTCGTAGATAGGTGGTTTCCGTCTAGCCAATTATGCTCAGACTGCGGACATCAGGCGAGCATCACGAAAGACTTGAGTGTACGCGACTGGGTGTGCCCAAGTTGCGGGGTTTGGCACGAGAGGGACTTGAACGCGGCAGTTAACATCATGCGTGAGGCGCAACGACTTTCGCGGGAACAATAACCGCAGATTATTAAACCGTGGGGCGCACGGGGATAGCTTGTTGATACTTGTCTCGTTAGAGGCATTGAGCAAGAAGCCCCCACCTCTGACCGTCATGCGGTCAGGTGGCGGGAGCACGTCGCTCCTCGACGATTTCAATCCACTCGATAGCGTGAGCCGGAATAAAAATGTCCCCCAGGTCGCACGCTGGGCCGTGGAGCATGGACAGGTTAAGAATGCTCCTCATCATAGAATCGAACATCTTGTCGGCGTATTCACCTAGTGCTTGAGTGCGGAGGACGCGGCCTGAGTTAATGAGTTTTACCTCGATGTGACGCTCGGGCTTGGGGGTGTCGCTCATAGTCTTGTTGTCCTTAGGTGGTTTGTGTGGATTGAGTTTATTCGGCTTTGTTTGCGTTATGCCTGTACCTAAATAGTAGCAGTATGGCTGTATGTAAGCAAATACCTTTTGGTGACAAGCCACAAGCTAAGAGGGCCGCCGCGACCTTTCACGACGGCCACCTACGCTACTCTCGCCCGAAGCAGTAACTGTCGATGCCCATTCGCTCGAACATGCGGGCGATTTCGAGCTTGCTACTCGCTTCAACGACCTGAATGTCGAGGCAGTAGTTTGCAAAGCGTGTTGAGAGCATCGGATAGGTTTCTTTGAGGTCTTTGCGTGTCATTCCTCCTGCTTGGACGAACTCGCTCTCAAAGAACCGGAAGTCGTCTGGTAGTGGGAGGTTTCCGTTCTTGAATGCTGCGATAGCGGTGAGCCGTTCGTAGCCGTCAAGAATCTTGTACTCGTAAGCCCAGCCGCCAGGGCCGATGATTTGACGCGGGTGGCGCATAAGGAAGATCGTGCCGATAGGGATATTGTTCAAGATCGAGTCGATCAAAAGCATGTTCTTTTGTTCGTCCCACAGTGGCTCAGTGCCCGGCGGTTCAATGAGCGGCAGCGTCCTAATGAACTCAAGGATGCACATATCGTTGCGCTTAACGGTGAGAGCCATGATTGGTTGTCCTTTCTAGGGTTTTTGTTTGGTTCTAGATTTCTTGCAGGTATGCGAACCAGAGAGTTGCATACGCTACTGTCGTGACAATGATGGAGGGCGCGTAAGCCAGCCAGTTCAGCCATTTCGGGAACTCGAAACACTGCTTCACGTGTTTACTGCGCTTTGCCGTGAGGTCGATCAACAGTCGGGTTAACGCTGGTGGGACAGCGAAGCATGTGAGTGCGGCGATCATGGATATGTGCGAGAGGTTTTCGCCCAGCACGTTCGCGTTAGTCCGATACGTTAACACTAAATACACCGCATTTAGGGCGATTCCAGCCCACATCAACACCGCCGTGATCTTGCCCGTCAGGTTAAGTGGCCTGTGAAAGTTGTTAAGCGTCCACGCCACGTCTTTCTGGTCGTACAAGTGGTAGACGTTTGCGAGAGACAAGGTTCCCGCTAGGCCGAGGAGCATGATGCTCACGGTGAGGAATATGCGTGTTTCTGTCGCGAGCGTAGGGAATGGCATGTTCTGGTTGCTTTCGGTTTTGGTTTAACGCTTCAGCCACTTATGCGTGCTACCTGACGTGTTGGAGTGTTCGCGCATGTGGTACCAGCGGTCAATGTAAGCGTCTTGGGTGACGTAGACGGTGATAGTGAAGCCGTTCGGGTAGTAGGGTTCGTCCTCTCGGGCGATTTTGAGGATGGGGCGTTCCAAGTCGTTGACCATGACAAACAGCGTGTATGTCACTAAATCCGTGGTGAACGAGCGCGGGTTTTCCTCGTAGTCACCGACGAGACGCGCAGACATGATACGCGCGTCGTTCCTGCCGCAGACGTTGAGGTACTGGATAAACGTTCCGCCTTTACAGTCCTCATTCTCTGTTTGGATGTGGAGCCACATGCCGTTGTCGAGGACGAGGATTTCATCGTCAACAATGTCAGTGATGTAGCGGCCTTTCAGTAGGTCAGTGAACTCGCTGTTAGCGCTGTAAGCGTGGAGTTCACAGGCTATGCCGCGCCGAGTATCCATGCTGGTAGTCCTTTCTTCCCGCGCTTAACGGTGAAAGCGGCCTCGATGTTGCGTTCCAGTTCGTCGAACAAGCCGATGAGCGGCCCTGTGTAGCCACTGCGCTTGTAGGACGCGCGGATTGCATAGAGCTTTTCGCGGCTAAGCAACAGTCCTTCTGCTGGCTCGATTTCTTCCGGGTCACGCCACGAGGCGAGGAACTGTTCTGTCTCAGCGACAAGCTCAGGTGTGGGCCGCGAGACGCGGGAGGAGATCAACTGCTTGATCGAGGTGACGATCATCAGGTTCGTGTATTTACGGCGACTCATTTTTTAGTGTCCTCTAGTCCTTAAAGTACGACGACCAAGACAAGGAAAAGCGGGATGAGAGCCAAAGTTACGCCCGCGCACACCCATACGGGAGGAAGAGCGTTGTCTATAGCCTTTAGCGCTTTGTATTCGCGGTTGCTTTCCAAGTCCTCAAGCTCTGCATCCACCTCAATGCTATGCAATCCCACAGACACGGAGGCCGCTACAACCGACAGAGCTAGAGCTACTGCAAAAAGCACTACGACTACGACTCTGCCGATTTGACCAGCTACATGCCAAAAATCGGCACTAGCGTTCGTGAATAGCCAGAACCCGCCAGCGTAGAGAACATACGTTGCGAGCGGCGCTACCAGCAGCTTACTGACAGAGGAAATGCCATACAAGATCACTTCTGCGGCGGACGGCGTTTCTTGCTTTTCGTTGAGATTTGCGGCGATCTTCCGTGAGAAGAACGAGACCAGCAAGAGAATTGGGAGCGCGATAGTGAGACCGAGTAGTACCGGCTGCGGGGGGAAGAAGATAGTTGTCAGGGACATTGTTTTATTCCTGTTCGTTACTGTTGTTGGTTTGGTGTTTTAGAGGTTGAAGAAGAGCTTGGCGATTGCGAGGAGGGCAAGCGCCGCAAGAGCTAGAAAGAAGGGTGCGAAGAGGACATGGAGAAACCACAGCTTGTCATCTAGGGCTTTTAGCGCCTTATACTCGCGGTTGTTTTCCAGATCAGCACCTTCTTTTGCCGCGTTCTTTTCAATGGTTTGCATTCTCAGAGAGACAGGGATGAATACTGCTGCCAGTGGCACTATTACGACAGCGACCAGTATGACAATGACCATGCCAGCTTGGTCGAAAATGCGCGTAACGTTTTCGTCGTTGTTCCCGGCTATTCAGACTATGCTGCCGACGCAAAGATACGACAGTAATGCAATCGCTCCCCATTTGCTGACCGTATGAAGCCAGTAAAAGCCCGCCTCAACACCAGAAGGTTCCCCCTGCCCTTTGGCGAGACGTTCAGTCACTTTCTTAGAGGAGAGCGCGGTCAGTGCAAAGACTAGGAGTGCCATAAGGGCGGCGACCAGTACTGGCAGTGGCGGGGCGATGAGAAGAGTTAATGGCGACATTGGTTTATTCCTGTTCAGCGTTGGTTTGGTTGTGGAGGCGAACCTTATCGCGTAGTTCTTCACTGGTGAGGCGATTGCTTGGGACGGTGCCAGTGAGGATAGTGACCAAGGCGCGTAGGTCGTTCTTCTTGAGGCCGCTTACTGGCTTCTCATTCAATGCCCCGATGTGCGTGAGAGCGTCCTCTAGGCTCTGGAGCCCGGCGTATGCGGCGAGAGCCTTAGCGAGAGTTTGTTCCAGCCCATTAGCGAAATCGTTTTTAGCTTCCCTGATCGCAATGGCAGCGCGTTCAGCGGAGCAGCAGAGTGCGACGCGCGTTTCGAGCTGAGCGGGCCAGTATCCGTGGGCCTTGTAGTAGGCCGCGACCCATGCTTTAATTTGCTGGTTAGTGTGGTTTAATTTTCGGCTCATATGCTCATGATACTACCAGTTATCGGAACGGTCAATACTATTCCTTGTTCCGGTTTAACGAGGCGCACTTTCCTCGGATTATCAGCAGACGCACACGCGCCTATGAGCCGACATGAAACCAACATAGATACGCTTACAACACCACAACCGAAAGGGAAAACATCATGTCCCACAAAAGCGCTCACAAAACACGCAAAAGCAGCGGTTCTATTTCTATAGATGAGATCACAAAAGGTCTCGGATGCAGCAGAAGCGAAGCAATAAAAGGTCTCGCCCACCTTGAGGAACTTAACCTCATTGAACTAGACGGAACATCCCGTAAAGGCGGCGGGAAATGGAAAGTAACCGGCCTTGGAATGGCTACAGCAGCCATCATCAAGAGCGAACGCGAGGGTACGCCGGGGCCTTCTCCTAAATGGATGAGCCTAGCTTTTTCACACATGTAATAGTTTTGAGCGCATCCGCTTCTAACGGTTTACACGCGGCCCACAGTGAGATAGCCTCTAGGTGAAATCTCTTTGTGGCGGCGCTCCTCCTGTACTTTGGAGCGCCGCTACTTTTTATCCTCAGCGATCTTTGCTTGTAATCGTTGCGCCTCCTGCTGGCAGCTTGCAAGAGCTTTCTCCTATGCTGCTACAGCTGCAAAAGTGTCCATGTAGGGTTGCTGTAGCTATATAAAAAGTCTCAAAAGCAAAGGCTTTGAGACTTTCATCAGAGCGGATGGCGGGACTCGAACCCGCGACCTCCCGGTCCATATCCGGGTGCTCTACCAACTGAACTACAGCCGCTATATAGAAGCGAAGCATATTAGCGCGCTATTTTCAAGATGTTTTCGTGCCGGGCGGCTCTTTTTATCTCGATGCCCATTCACGCATTGAGCGGTGAGAACGCGGTGTAGCTACTTGTAAGAGTTTTTCCCTAATCTGCTACAAGCTACAAAGGTGGCTAGAAGGTAATACTTATAGGGTTGTCCGGTATAGGAAGCGGGATGAAGCGCCCTTGTCCGCTATAAGGATGTCCGTTATAGGGGGAAGGCGTATTTGTCCGGTATATATACCTTATGAGAATAAGTAATGAATATAGATGAATACCCCCCTACCCCCCCATGTGGATGCAGCGCAGCTGACACGCCTACCGCCTAGCGGCGGGGAAAAATTATTTTCTCAATTGCCTATCGGCTAGTGGACAGACAGCGATACACGTCAAGGTCTCGTCATGGCAGATTGCAGGAAACTCTTAGCTGGAATCGCGTGGTAACAGTTGTAAACACGGCTGGGGTGTGACATTATTTTCTTACCTCACTTGAGGTGGTTTTTTTTCGTAAGGCCCGGTTGGTTCATTCCAGCC
>ERZ1674236.34-NODE-34-length-40134-cov-32.440455_pt1 | contig 40134 bp, 36 predicted proteins | sample MGYA00581210_ERZ1674236 | MGnify/ENA primary metagenome ERZ1674236 (study PRJEB41354, sample SAMEA4873328) | human saliva metagenome | biome: human-associated habitat [ENVO:00009003]; feature: mouth environment [ENVO:08000002]; material: saliva material...
ATGGTTAGACCTTCAAAGTTGAGTATTGTACCATTTTGTTTTTAATTGACTATAGTACGGCAAGGCGAGGCAACGCCGTACTGGTTTAAAGTTAATCCACTATAAACCACCATATCGTGTAAAGATTGGAATGTAAGGCGAAAGTTGTTGTAATTCAGTCAACAGAAAAAGTCAGATTGATATAGAATTTGGTTATCTGGATAATCCTGATTATAATGGTAGACATGAAAAAATATATCCCCATCTTATTTGCGTTGGCGGCACTTGCCGGTTGTGAGACCATTTATGTCCCAAGCTTGCAAGAAGTGCCTGTCCGTCCGACTAATGTTAAGCCTAATGTTAAAACGACTAAGGGTGAAAAATCTGCGGCGTTCAGTTTGGCTTCTTCGCATTGGAGTGATGTTTCAAAAATCCGCGATGAGGCGACACGTTTGAGCTATCAGGTCAGCCAAGGAAAAATGACCAAGGTTCAAGCTGCCCAATATCTGAACAAGTTCCGCATTCAGCTTGTCGGCCGTAATGTTGTGGATGACAGCGTATATGAGGTTTATTTGCGTTCTGCCGTTGACAGCCAACGAGGCGAAATCAATACCGAACAATCCAAGCTGTATATCCAAAACGCCTTGCGCGGATGGCAGCAACGCTGGAAAAATATGGGTAACAAACCTTCTAACCCGGCATTTACCAACTTCCTGATGGAAGTCATGAATATGACTCCGTTGAAATAAGTTTCTCATTTCAAACAAAAGGTCGTCTGAAAATTTTCAGACGACCTTTTGTTTTGGATGCCGATATTTATGATGTTTTACGCAGCAGCTTCTCAGTTGCCAGTCTTGCCCGCTCTTTAATGTCTTCCGTCAGGTAAGTTTTCATCTGGCTGTACACCAAAGTAATGACGGCAATGTCGTCGCTGAATCCCAAAGGACCCAGCAAATCGGGAATGCTGTCGATAGGGCTGAGGAAGTAAACCAATGCGCCGACGATAATCATTTTGGCGCGTCTGGGGGTGTGAGGGGAGTCCCAAAGATAATACAGCGCATACAACTGGCGTACGATGGGTTCGCCCAACCGGCCTGCAAAACGGGCGAGTTTATTGAGAAAACCCGTTTTATCCAAATTGCGCCTTCTGAATTTGGGGATAAAGTTTTCCGGATCGGAAGACTGGGTGTATTGTTTTGCTTCGGAATGTTTCATAACAAGCCTCAAAGTAATTGAGTGGGAAGGGTTTGCCGTAATGCGGGCAAAGTATAAAACGGAGTAAGGCAAAGAAATGTCAGTATAGTGCAGTTTTGTGATAGGTGCTGAAGAGGTCGTCTGAAACATACCGATCGCCGGCGTTGAATGTAATGTTTTTGCAGTTCGATTTATATTCGAATTTTGTGGTTATTAGATTATAAAAATAATATTTATTTCTATTTATATATTATAAAAACAAAGATATTAAGATGGTATTGCAGGGCATGAAAGCCATATGGAGGTTACTGAACAGCGGTTAAAGCGGTATTGGTTCAATTATTAATGGATAGTGTTTTGTTATTGGTACAGTTTATGATGTTTTTTGGTAAAATTTATTAGATTGTTTATAAATTAGACTGTTCAAAATCGGATAAAACAGGTAAATTATAGTTTATGTAACTCGATGTAATTTGAGTTATTGGTTTTGATCTGATAAAAAATACAGAGGAACTGGCTATGTCCGTCAAACCGCGTCCTGTCTTTTTGGAGATTCCCAATATACGGTTGCCTATACCGGGAATTGTCTCCATCTTGCACCGCATCAGCGGGGTAGGGTTATTTATAATGCTTCCCGTTTTGCTGTATCTCCTGTCCGGTACGTTGAGCCGCGAGTCGGCGTTTGAAACTTACCGTGCCATCGTTTCCAATCCTTTGGTTAAGTTGATTTTAATCGGCGTGTTATGGGCTTATCTGCACCATTTTCTCGCCGGTATCCGTTTTTTATTTTTGGATGCACACAAAGGCCTTGAGCTGAATACTGCGCGCAATACCGCCAAATTGGTGTTTGCTGCCGCATTGGTGCTGACCGTCGTTTTGGGAGCGTTGTTATGGTAGAGCGTAAATTGACCGGTGCCCATTACGGTTTGCGCGATTGGGCGATGCAACGTGCGACTGCGGTTATCATGTTGATCTATACCGTCGCGCTTTTAGTGATTCTGTTTACCCTGCCTAAAGAATATTCGGCATGGCAGGCATTTTTCGATCAAGTTTGGGTGAAAGTGTTCACTCAAGTCAGCTTTATCGCCGTATTTTTGCACGCTTGGGTGGGTATCCGCGATTTGTGGATGGACTATATCAAACCCTTCGGCGTGCGTTTGTTTTTGCAGGTTGCCACCATCGTTTGGCTGGTCGGCTGCCTGGTGTATTCAATTAAAGTAATTTGGGGGTAAGTATGGGTTTTCCTGTTCGCAAGTTTGATGCCGTGATTGTCGGCGGTGGTGGTGCAGGTTTACGCGCAGCCCTCCAATTATCCAAGTCCGGTCTGAATTGTGCCGTTTTATCTAAAGTGTTCCCGACCCGTTCGCATACCGTAGCGGCGCAGGGCGGTATTTCCGCCTCTTTGGGCAATGTGCAGGAGGACCGTTGGGACTGGCATATGTACGATACCGTGAAAGGTTCCGACTGGCTGGGCGACCAAGACGCGATTGAGTTTATGTGTCGCGCCGCGCCTGAAGCGGTGATTGAGTTGGAACACATGGGTATGCCTTTTGACCGCGTGGAAAGCGGCAAAATTTATCAGCGTCCTTTTGGTGGACATACTGCCGAACACGGCAAGCGTGCGGTAGAACGTGCTTGCGCGGTGGCCGACCGTACCGGTCATGCAATGCTGCATACCCTGTACCAACAAAACGTCCGTGCCAATACACAATTCTTTGTGGAATGGACGGCGCAAGATTTGATTCGTGATGAGAACGGCGACGTCGTCGGTGTGACCGCCATGGAAATGGAAACCGGCGAAGTTTATATTTTTCACGCTAAAGCCGTGATGTTTGCTACCGGCGGCGGCGGCCGTATTTATGCGTCTTCCACCAATGCCTATATGAATACCGGCGACGGTTTGGGTATTTGCGCCCGTGCGGGCATTCCGTTGGAAGATATGGAATTCTGGCAATTCCACCCGACCGGCGTGGCAGGTGCAGGCGTGTTGATTACCGAAGGTGTGCGCGGTGAGGGCGGTATTCTGTTGAATGCCGATGGTGAGCGCTTTATGGAACGCTATGCACCGACCGTAAAAGACTTGGCTTCGCGCGACGTAGTTTCTCGCGCGATGGCGATGGAAATCTATGAAGGTCGCGGCTGCGGCAAAAACAAAGACCATGTATTGCTGAAAATCGACCATATCGGTGCTGAAAAAATTATGGAAAAACTGCCGGGCATCCGCGAGATTTCCATTCAGTTTGCCGGTATCGACCCGATTAAAGACCCGATTCCCGTTGTGCCGACTACCCACTATATGATGGGCGGTATTCCGACCAACTACCACGGCGAAGTTGTTGTCCCGCAAGGCGACGAATACGAAGTGCCGGTGAAAGGTCTGTATGCTGCGGGTGAGTGCGCTTGTGCTTCCGTACACGGTGCGAACCGTTTAGGTACCAACTCCCTGCTTGACTTGGTGGTGTTTGGTAAAGCTGCCGGCGACAGCATGATTAAATTCATCAAAGAGCAAAGCGATTGGAAACCGCTGCCTGCCGATGCGGGCGAGCTGACCCGCCAACGTATCGAACGCTTGGATAACCAAACCGGCGGCGAAAACGTTGATGCATTGCGCCGTGAACTGCAACGCTCCGTCCAACTGCACGCCGGTGTGTTCCGTACTGATGAGATTCTGAGCAAAGGCGTTCGAGAAATCATGGCGATTGCCGAGCGCGTGAAACGTACTGAAATCAAAGACAAGAGCAAAGTGTGGAATACCGCGCGTATCGAAGCTTTGGAATTAGACAACCTGATTGAAGTGGCGAAAGCGACTTTGGTGTCTGCCGAAGCACGTAAAGAATCACGCGGCGCGCACGCTTCAGACGACCATCCTGAGCGTGATGACGAGAACTGGATGAAACATACGCTGTATCATTCAGATACCAATACCTTGTCCTACAAACCAGTGCATACCAAGCCTTTGAGCGTGGAATACATCAAACCGGCCAAGCGCGTTTACTGATGCGTTTTCAGACGACCTCCGTATCCAAGGGGTCGTCTGAAAATCAAATATACCACCACACTGAACAGCCTGAACCCATAACATAAAACCATCAGGCGGTTTATGAGAAAAGGAACACTTCTCATGGAAAAAATGAGTTTTGAAATTTACCGTTACAATCCGGACGTTGATGCCAAACCATATATGCAACGTTACGAGTTGGAACTGGAACCTACCGACGTCAAACTTTTGGACGCGCTGGTGCGCCTGAAAGCGCAAGACGATACCCTGTCTTTCCGCCGTTCTTGCCGCGAAGGTATTTGCGGTTCAGACGGTATGAACATCAATGGCAAAAACGGCTTGGCGTGTCTGACCGATTTACGCAGCCTGAAACAGCCGGTCAAAATCCGCCCGCTGCCCGGTCTGCCCGTCATTCGCGACCTGATTGTGGATATGACTCAGTTCTTCAAACAATACCATTCCATCAAACCTTATGTCGTCAACGATAATCCGATCGATGCCGACAAAGAGCGCTTGCAAACTCAAGAAGAGCGTAAAGAGTTGGATGGCTTGTACGAATGTATTTTGTGTGCCTGCTGCTCGACTGCCTGTCCGTCGTTCTGGTGGAATCCCGACAAATTCGTCGGTCCGTCCGGTTTGCTGAACGCCTACCGCTTCATTGCCGACAGCCGCGATACCATTACCAACGAGCGTTTGGACAATTTGAACGACCCGTATCGCCTGTTCCGCTGCCATACCATCATGAACTGCGTGGACGTATGTCCTAAACACTTGAATCCGACCCGTGCCATCGGTAAGATTAAAGAAATTATGTTGAAACGAGCCGTTTAAGAAATGATGGTTTTTGACGATATTGCCAAACGGAAAATCCGTTTTCAAACCCGCCGGGGATTATTGGAGTTAGATTTGATTTTCGGCAGGTTTATGGAAAAAGAATTCGAGCATTTGAGCGATAAAGAGCTGTCCGAGTTTTCCGAAATCCTTGAGTTTCAAGATCAGGAGCTTCTTGCCCTGATCAACGGACATTCGGCGACAGACAAGGAACACCTTATCCCCATGCTTGAAAAAATCAGACGAGCTTGACGTATTGGAAATCCGCCTGCCTTTCGGCGGATTTCTAGGATACGGAGGTCGTCTGAAAATAAAGACCGTGCTGCATAGGCAGCAACGAAAGCCCCAACCTACAAAGGAGCGATAAATATGTCCAAATCAATTAAACTCAACGTACCCAATCAAGAGGATTTAGAACTGCCCGTATTGGAAGCGAGCATCGGTCATGACGTGGTCGATATCCGCGCACTGACGAAAAACACAGGCTTATTCTCATTCGACCCCGGGTTCGTTTCAACAGCAAGCTGCGAATCCAAAATCACTTATATCGACGGCGACAAAGGTCTGCTGTATTACCGTGGTTATCCCATCGAACAACTCGCCGAAAAATCCGATTATTTGGAAGTCTGCTACCTGCTGATTTACGGCGAACTGCCGACGCCTGAGCAAAAGGCAGAATTTGACAATACCGTCCGCCGTCATACGATGGTGCATGAACAGCTGACTTGGTTCTTCCGCGGCTTCCGTCGCGATGCGCATCCGATGGCGATGATGGTCGGCGTGGTTGGTGCATTGTCTGCGTTCTATCAAGACAGTCTGGACATTACGAACCCCGAACACCGCAAAATCGCAATTTACCGTCTGATTTCCAAAATTCCGACGATTGCGGCGATGTGCTACCGCTACTCCAACGGTCTGCCGTTCAATTATCCGAGAAATAACCTCTCTTATTCCGAAAATTTCATGCACATGATGTTTGCCACACCATGTGAAGACTACAAACCCAATCCTGTATTGGCACGCGCGCTCGACCGCATCTTTATCCTTCATGCCGACCACGAGCAAAACGCATCGACTTCGACCGTCCGTCTGGCAGGTTCTTCAGGCGCGAACCCGTTTGCCTGTATCGCTGCCGGTATTGCCTGTCTGTGGGGTGCGTCCCACGGCGGTGCGAACGAAGCCGTTTTGAAAATGTTGGACGAAATCGGCGATGTGTCCCGTGTTGCCGAATATATGGAAGGTGTGAAACAGCGTAAATACCGCCTGATGGGCTTCGGACACCGCGTGTACCGCAATATGGATCCGCGTGCCAGCATTATGCGCGAGACCTGTTATGAAGTGCTGAAAGAATTGGGCTTGGAAGACAGTCCGAAATTCAAGCTGGCAATGGAATTGGAACAAATTGCCCTGAAAGACCCGTTCTTCGTGGAGCGCAAGCTGTACCCCAACGTAGACTTCTACTCTGGTATTGTTCTGTCCGCACTGGGCATTCCGACCGAAATGTTTACCGTCATCTTCGCCCTGTCGCGCAGCGTGGGCTGGATTTCGCACTGGCATGAAATGATCGGCGATCCTTCGCTGAAAATCGGCCGTCCGCGCCAACTTTATACCGGTGCGGAACGCCGAGATTATGTGCCGGCGGATAAACGCTGAAAATCGGTATATTAATATGTTGTCGGAACTTCATTTGAGAAAGCCGAATAGTTTTTTTAAATAAGTTTGTCTGCAGCAAACGAAACAGATACAAGTAATTTGGCTGGAAATAGGGTAGAATGAAGTGTCATTTCAAACGGCATGGATTCCGTTGAAACACATGGAATTCTACCCTTTGTTTATATTTTAAAGAAAAGAGCTCGCGTCATGATGGATGAAAAACTCAATTTTTCTTATCTGTTCGGTTCAAATGCTCCCTACATCGAGGAGTTGTATGAGAATTTCCTGGAAAACCCCAATTCGGTCGATGAAAAATGGAAGCAGTATTTCACCGACTTAAGCAAGCAGCCCGGTGCAGCGGATGTTGATATCGCCCATGCGCCGATCCGTGAATCCTTCGCCAATTTGGCAAAAACCAAATCGACAGCGGCTATTGCCGGCGGTATGGACGAAGCCATGATGAAGAAACAGGTCGGCGTACTGCGGTTGATTTCTGCTTACCGTATTCAAGGTGTGGGCGCCGCACAGCTTGACCCGCTCAAACGTATCCCTCCACGCAACATTGAAGCCCTCGATCCCAAATTCCACGGACTGAATGATGCCGATATGGCGGTTCAGTTCAATATGGGCGAGGGCGATTTTTCCGGCCAAAGCAAACTGCCTCTGTCCCAAATCATCAGCAACCTCAAGCAAACCTACTGTGGCCACCTCGCATTGGAATACATCTACATTCCCAATACCGAAGAGCGCCGCTGGTTGCGCAATTATTTTGAGGATGTGCTGTCCACCCCGAGTTACAGTGCCGAACAGAAACGCCGCATCCTGAAAGAAATGACCGCTGCCGAGACTTTGGAGCGTTATCTGCATACCAAATACGTCGGTCAGAAACGCTTCGGCGTAGAAGGCGGCGAGAGCGTGATTGCCGGTCTGAATTACCTGATTCAAAACGCAGGTAAAGACGGTGTCGAAGAAGTCATCATCGGTATGGCACACCGAGGTCGTCTGAATGTCTTGGTCAACATTTTGGGCAAGAAACCGGGCGATTTGTTTGCCGAATTTGAAGGCCGTGCCGAAATCAAGCTGCCCAGTGGCGACGTGAAATACCACATGGGGTTCAGCTCCGACATCGCTACGCCGAACGGCCCGATGCACGTTTCTTTGGCGTTCAATCCGTCGCATTTGGAAATCGTCAATCCTGTCGTTGAAGGTTCTGCACGCGCCAAACAAAAACGTTTGGGCGAAAACGGCCGCGACAAAGTATTGCCCGTATTGATTCACGGCGACTCTGCATTTGTCGGCCTGGGCGTCAACCAAGCAACGTTCAACCTATCCAAAACGCGCGGCTATACCACCGGCGGTACGGTTCACATCGTCATCAACAACCAAATCGGCTTTACCACCTCCGATACCCGCGACACCCGTTCGACCGTGCATTGTACCGACGTGGCGAAAATGGTTTCCGCTCCGGTCATCCACGTCAACGGCGACGATCCGGAACGCGTTTGCTTCGCCATCCAAGCCGCTTTGGACTACCGTAAGAAATTCAATAAAGACATCGTGATCGATGTCGTCTGCTACCGCAAATGGGGTCACAACGAGGGCGACGATCCGACCCTGACCCAGCCGATGATGTACAAAAAAGTATCGCAACACCCCGGTGCGCGTGCTTTGTACACCGAACAACTGATTGCAGAAGGCGTGGTGACACAGGCAGAAGCCGACGGCTATATCCAAGCCTACCGCGATGCTTTGGATAAAGGCGAACATGTCGAACAAACGACGTTGAGCAATTTCCAACGCACGCAAATTGACTGGAGCAAATACCAAGGCAAAGACTGGCGCGAAGATGTGGAAACCGGCCTGCCCGCTGCCGACATCGAGCGTCTTGCCGAGAAATTTACCGCCGTTCCCGAAGGCTTTGCACTGCATCCGACTGCCAAACGCGTGCTCGAAGCGCGTAAAGGCATGGCTGCGGGCAGTCAGCCGATTGACTGGGGTATGGCGGAAACCCTCGCATACGCCAGCCTGGTCACCAAAGGACACGGCGTGCGCATTTCCGGCGAAGACTCCGGACGCGGTACGTTCTCACACCGCCATGCCGTATTGCACGACCAAAAACGCGAAAAATGGGATGACGGCACTTATGTACCGCTGCGCAATATGGGCGAAGGCGCAGGCGAGTTCCTCGTTATCGACTCCATCTTGAATGAAGAAGCGGTCATGGCGTTCGAATATGGTTTCGCCTGCTCCGCGCCTGATAAATTAACCATTTGGGAAGCGCAGTTCGGCGACTTTGCCAACGGCGCGCAAGTCACCATCGACCAATTCCTGTCTTCCGGCGAAACCAAGTGGGGACGTCTCTGCGGTCTGACCACCATCCTGCCGCACGGCTACGACGGTCAGGGTCCGGAACACTCCTCAGGTCGCGTGGAACGCTGGTTGCAACTCTGCTCCGAACACAATATGCAAATCATCATGCCGTCCGAAGCGTCGCAAATGTTCCACCTGCTGCAACGCCAAGTCTTGGGTTCGTACCGCAAACCGCTGGTGATTTTCATGTCCAAACGCCTGTTGCGCTTCAAAGGCGCGATGAGTCCGCTGGAAAACTTTACCGAAGGTTCGCGCTTCCGTCCCGTCATCGGCGATACCGCCGAGCGTGGCAACAATGAAAGCGTGAAACGCGTGATTCTGTGCGCCGGACAGGTTTACTACGATTTGGAAGCAGGCCGTGCCGAGCGCAAACTGGAAAACGATGTCGCCATCGTCCGCGTCGAGCAGCTTTATCCGTTCCCATACGACGAAGTGCGCACGGAGTTGGCGAAATATCCGAACGCAAAATCTGTGGTTTGGGCGCAGGAAGAGCCGAAGAACCAAGGCGCGTTCTACCAAATCCGCCACCGCTTGGAAGACGTTATCGGCGAAAGCCAAAAACTGTCTTATGCCGGCCGTCCGAGCAGCGCATCGCCAGCCGTCGGTTATATGAGCAAACACGTCGCCCAGCTGAAACAACTGGTTGAAGACGCCATGACGCTGTAACGCAATACGGTGCGGCGTTCCGAATGAAACACTCCAGACGGAACGCCTACCAAACAAAAGAGATAACACACAACAGGTCGTCTGAAAACCAACGACCATCCGGAGACACAAAATGATTATTGATGTAAAAGTACCCATGCTGTCCGAAAGCGTATCCGAAGGCACGCTCTTGGAATGGAAGAAAAAAGTCGGCGAAGCCGTAGCGCGCGACGAAATCCTGATCGACATCGAAACCGACAAAGTGGTTTTGGAAGTACCTTCCCCACAAGCCGGCGTATTGGTCGAAATCATTGCCCAAAACGGTGAAACCGTTGCTGCCGAACAAGTATTGGCACGCATCGACACTGCAGCAACCGCTTCCGCTTCTGCTGAAACCCCAGCCGCCGCGCCTGCGCCTGAAGCCGCTCCCGCCGCAGCGCAAACCAATGCCGCCATGCCTGCCGCCGCCAAACTGGCAGCCGAAACCGGCGTGGATGTGAACGCGCTGCAAGGTTCCGGCCGCGACGGTCGCGTCTTGAAAGAAGACGTACAAAACGCCGCCGCCAAACCTGCTGCCGCACCCGCTGCCGCTCCTGCCCCTGCCCCTGTTCCGGCGGGCGCACGTCCGGAACAACGCGTTCCGATGAGTCGCTTGCGTGCCCGTGTTGCCGAACGTCTCTTGGCTTCACAACAGGAAAACGCGATTTTGACTACGTTCAACGAAGTCAACATGAAACCCATCATGGACTTGCGTGCGAAATACAAAGAAAAATTCGAGAAAGAACACGGCGTCAAACTCGGCTTCATGTCTTTCTTCGTCAAAGCAGCCGTTGCCGCGCTGAAAAAATATCCGGTGGTCAATGCCTCCGTTGACGGCAGCGACATCGTTTATCACGGTTACTTCGACATCGGTATCGCCATCGGCAGCCCGCGCGGTTTGGTCGTGCCGATTCTGCGAGATGCCGACCAAATGAGCATTGCCGACATCGAGCAAGCCATCGTCGATTACGCCAAAAAAGCCAAAGACGGTAAAATCGCGCTGGAAGATTTGACCGGCGGTACGTTCAGCATCACCAACGGCGGTACATTCGGTTCCATGATGTCCACCCCGATTATCAATCCGCCGCAATCTGCCATTTTGGGTATGCACGCGACCAAAGAGCGCGCAGTCGTAGAAAACGGTCAAGTCGTCGTTCGTCCGATGATGTATCTGGCACTCTCTTACGACCACCGCATCATCGACGGCCGCGAAGCCGTGCTGACTTTGGTTGCCATCAAAGACGCGCTGGAAGATCCGGCACGCCTGTTGTTGGATCTGTAAACGCCGCCAAAGTGATATAAAGCGGATAAAAACAAAGCAGTTTGAAATCGGGCTGCTTACTGGTTTTCAGACGACCTTGAAACGAAAAAAGGTCGTCTGAAAACGGCGGGATGTTTGAAATCTAAGGGAGAAAGTTTGTTGCTGCCATTTTCCGTGCATAAGCAAACGGTTGAAAATCCATAGGAGTATATCCATGAAACCCATTTCCCTGTTTCCGCTTTTGGCTGTCGTTTCCCTGCTTGGCGCGTGTGCCGCATTCGAAGGCAAGGAATATTCCGTCAACGCTTATGATGCGCGCGGTAGAATGTTGAACAAGCGTTTTGAAATGGACAGCAACAAAGCAGGCATTCCCGTCGCCCGCAGCGTTTTGTGCAAACGCTATCCGCACGCTACCGTCCGCGTTTACAACAATTTCACCGGACACGAAGTCAGGGAATACAGCCCGCATTCCTGCCGCCGCTGATGCGTCCGAACCAATCGGGCTGAAGTTTCAAAAGGTCGTGCTTACGGGCAGGCTTCGTACTCTGAAAAGGGCAGAATGAGTTTTAACTGCGTTGAAGCCGCGCTTTCAGACGACCTCTTATGCAAAATGTAGTGAATGAACTCTTGCTGAAGGTCTTCCTGCGGCAAAAATGTCAAACAAAGGATTTTTCACATGTCTCAATACGATGTAGTAGTCATCGGCGCAGGCCCCGGCGGATATGTTGCCGCCATCCGCGCCGCCCAACTGGGTTTCAAAACCGCCTGTGTCGATGCGGGCGTCAACAAAGCAGGCGACGCGCCCGCGCTGGGCGGCACCTGCCTGAACGTCGGCTGCATTCCTTCCAAAGCCTTGTTGCAATCCAGCGAACATTTCCATGCTGCGCAGCATGATTTTGCCGAACACGGCATCAGCGTCGGCGACATCAAATTTGACGCGGCGAAAATGATTGCGCGTAAAGACGCCATCGTAACCAAGCTCACCGGCGGCGTGAAATTCCTGTTCCAAAAAAACAAAGTGACCAGCCTGTTCGGTACGGCTTCATTTGCCGGCAAAAACGGCGATGCCTACCAAATCGAGGTCGATAATAAAGGCGAAAAAACCGTTATCGAAGCCAAACACGTCATCGTAGCGACCGGTTCCGTGCCGCGTCCGCTGCCGCAGGTAGCCATCGACAATGTAAACGTTTTGGACAACGAAGGCGCATTGAACCTGACCGAAGTGCCCGCCAAACTGGGCGTCATCGGCTCGGGCGTGATTGGTTTGGAAATGGGTTCTGTATGGAACCGCGTCGGTTCGCAAGTAACCATCCTCGAAGCCATGCCGACCTTCCTTGCCGCCGCCGACCAGCAAATCGCCAAAGAAGCCTTCAAATATTTCACCAAAGAGCAGGGCTTGAACATCGAACTGGGCGTGAAAATCGGCGACATCAAATCTGAAGGCAAAGGCGTTTCCGTTGCTTACCAAACCGCCGCAGGCGAAGCCAAAACCGAAGTCTTCGACAAACTCATCGTCGCCATCGGCCGTATTCCGAACACCAAAGGCTTGAACGCCGAAGCCGTCGGCTTGGAAAAAGACGAGCGCGGCTTTATCAAAGTGGACGGCGAATGCCGCACCAACCTGCCTAATGTCTGGGCAATCGGTGACGTGGTTCGCGGCCCGATGCTGGCGCACAAAGCCAGCGACGAAGGTGTGGCGGTTGCCGAGCGCATCGCCGGTCAGAAACCGCATATCGACTTCAACAGCGTACCGTTCGTGATTTACACCGACCCCGAAATCGCTTGGGTCGGCAAAACCGAAGAGCAGCTCAAAGCCGAAGGCGTGGAATACAAAAAAGGCACTTCCGGCTTCGGCGCAAACGGTCGCGCGTTGGCAATGGGCAAGGCAAAAGGTACGGTCAAAGTGTTGGCAGATGCCAAAACCGACCGCATCTTGGGCGTACACATGATCGGCCCGGTTGTCAGCGAATTGGTCACTGAAGGCGTCACTGCGCTCGAATTCTTTGCCAGCAGCGAAGACATCGCCCGCATCATCCATGCCCATCCGACCTTGTCCGAAGTGGTTCACGAAGCCGCACTGGCCGCCGACAAACGCGCTTTGCACGGCTGATAAGGTCAAGTAAAGCATAAAAGGTCGTCTGAAACTTTTTCAGACGACCTTTTCGGAAAGATGAATGTTTGGAAGCAATGTTCCGATAGGTATGGAGAGAAAATAGGGCGTATCAGTTGCCATTGTTCTCTTGTCGGAATGACGATTTAAGCAGAATCTACTATATAATCGGCGACACATTCACAGACAGCATTTGATTATGAATAAAGAAGTAATCGGTATCTTGTTCATACCGATGGGCATCATCAGCATGTGTATGGCCGCGTTGTGGCAGATGTATGTGATGATGACCGAAACTTATACGCTCAACCGTTTCAAAGACAAAGAATTGGTTTGGCGCGTGGCATTGTTATTTATCAGTTTCAGCCTTGCCGTTTACCTGCTCTGCCCGAATTCGCGTAAAAAAGGCATCGTCTTTTTTATCCTCGGGGGCGGCGGCGCAATCATGTATCTGCTTGCGCGGATGTGGTTGCCGTTCAGCAAGTGAAACGACGATTTTCCGACCGCCGAAAGGTCGTCTGAAACGCACGGGGTTGCCATTCAGAGGCAGTCTCAGGGCATTCCACTAATCTAAAGGAGAAATCCATGAATCTACACGAGTATCAGGCTAAAGAACTGCTGGCAAGCTACGGCTTGCCCGTGCAAGGCGGTATTTTGGCGCACAACGGCGAAGAAGCCGCAGCCGCTTACGACAAACTGGGTGGCAAATTTGCCGTCGTCAAAGCGCAAGTCCACGCAGGCGGACGCGGTAAAGCGGGCGGCGTAAAAGTCGTCAAAAGCCGTGAAGAAGCCAAAGAAGTGGCAGAAAGCCTGATTGGCACCAATCTGGTTACTTATCAAACCGATGCCAACGGTCAGCCGGTCAACAGCGTTTTGGTTTGCGAAGACATATATCCGGTGCAAACCGAGCTGTATTTGGGCGCGGTGGTCGACCGTTCTACCCGTCGCATTACATTCATGGCTTCGACCGAAGGCGGTGTGGAAATCGAAAAAGTTGCCGCTGAAACCCCTGAAAAAATCTTCAAAGTAACCGTTGACCCGCTGGTCGGCCTGCAACCCTGCCAAGCGCGTGAAGTTGCGTTCCAACTGGGCTTGAAAGACAAACAAATCAACGAGTTCGTCAAACTGATGACCGGCGCGTACAAAGCGTTTGTCGAAAACGACTTCGCCTTGTTTGAAGTGAACCCGCTGGCAGTCCGCGAAAACGGCGCGCTGGCCTGCGTGGACGGCAAAATCGGTATCGACAGCAACGCGCTCTACCGCCTGCCGAAAATCGCCGAATTGCGCGACAAATCCCAAGAAAACGAACGCGAGCTGAAAGCTTCCGAATTCGACCTGAACTATGTTGCGCTGGAAGGCAACATCGGTTGTATGGTGAACGGCGCAGGTTTGGCGATGGCAACCATGGACATCATCAAACTCAAAGGCGGCCAACCTGCCAACTTCCTCGACGTAGGCGGCGGTGCGACCAAAGAGCGCGTAGTTGAAGCGTTCAAACTGATTCTCGAAGACAAATCCGTCAAAGGCGTATTGATCAACATCTTCGGCGGTATCGTCCGTTGCGACATGATTGCGGAAGCCATCGTGGCAGCCGTTAAAGAAATCAACGTTGACGTGCCTGTCGTTGTCCGTCTGGAAGGCAACAACGCCGAACTCGGCGCGAAAATCCTGAACGAATCAGGTCTGAAACTGACTTCCGCCGACGGCCTGAATGACGCAGCCGAAAAAATTGTCGCAGCCGTAAACGCCTAAGGAGAAAAGAATGAGCGTATTGATTAATAAAGACACCAAAGTATTGGTTCAAGGTTTCACCGGTAAAAACGGTACTTTCCACTCCGAACAAGCTCTGGCTTACGGCACTAAAGTTGTCGGCGGCGTGACTCCGGGCAAAGGCGGTCAAACCCACCTGAACCTGCCCGTGTTCAACACCATGAAAGAAGCGGTTAAAGAAACCGGCGCGGACGCATCCGTAATTTACGTTCCCGCTCCGTTTGTATTGGACTCTATCGTTGAAGCGGTTGATTCCGGCGTAGGCTTGGTCGTTGTGATTACCGAAGGCGTGCCGACTCTGGACATGCTCAAAGCCAAACGCTATCTGGAAACCAACGGCAACGGTACCCGCTTGGTCGGCCCTAACTGCCCGGGCGTGATTACTCCGGGCGAGTGCAAAATCGGCATTATGCCGGGCCACATCCACACTCCCGGCCGCATCGGCATCATTTCCCGTTCCGGTACATTGACTTACGAAGCCGTGGCACAAACCACCAAACTGGGCTTGGGTCAATCAACCTGTATCGGTATCGGCGGCGACCCGATTCCGGGCATGAACCAAATCGACGCGCTGAAACTCTTCCAAGAAGACCCCGATACCGACGCCATCATCATGATCGGTGAAATCGGCGGTACTGCGGAAGAAGAAGCAGCCGAATACATCCAATCCAACGTAACCAAACCTGTTGTCGGCTACATCGCAGGTGTTACCGCTCCTAAAGGCAAACGCATGGGCCACGCCGGTGCGATTATCTCCGGCGGCAAAGGTACTGCGGAAGAAAAATTCGCCGCTTTCGAAAAAGCCGGCATCGCCTACACCCGCAGCCCTGCCGAATTGGGCAGTACCATGCTGGAAGTGTTGAAAGCAAAAGGCTTGGCGTAATAACGCTTAGTCGTTTTGACTGAAAAACCGAAAGGTCGTCTGAAAACTTGGAAACAGGTTTTCAGACGACCTTTTTACTTGGTTTGCCATAATCTGCAAATTTCGTTAGGCGTTTGTTTCCAGCGTTATAGTGGTTTAAAGTTAATCCACTATATCGTACAGATTGTCGCATAAGCTACATAAATTGTCGGATATTCTATACTTTGCAGTGTTATCTTTAATTTTCATTCAATATATAATCATTCTCAAAAACAAATCAATCATATCAACATCTTCCTATCTTACTTTTTCAGACGACCTTACTCATATCTGAATTCATTTCCCATTAAGGAGCAGTTATGAACAGCCTGTGGCAGCCTAACTGTTTGAGTATCGTCATCGCTTTTGCATTTTCATCCGCATATGCTCAAACTGTACCCGATAAAGTCAATCTGAACGAAATTACCGTAAAGGGGGCAAGAAATACACCCGTCCAGAGTAATGGCAACTACACCGTCAAAGGCAGCACCTCGGCCACCAAGCTTGACTTGAAACTCAAAGAAACCCCGCAAAGTGTAACCGTTTTCACCCAGCAGCAGATGCAGGATCAGAATTTGCAGAACCTCGATCAGGTGCTGGAAGAAACTCCGGGTATTACCGTATTGCAGGACTCCGTTACCGGCATGGGCGAAGCCCAGTATTATTCGCGCGGCTTCCCCGTCGATAATTACCAGCTTGACGGTGTGCTGGCCAATAAATACCTGCTCGGCGGGCCGCGCTTTATTGCCGCATAGGACAGCTATCTTTACGACAGGGTGGAAATCATCCGCGGTTCGAACGGGCTGAGCACCGGAGTGGGCGATCCGGCGGCCAGCGTCAATTTCGTGCGCAAACGCCCGATGGCGAAAAAATCGGGGGAATTGAACCTGAAATACGGTTCTTGGAACAACAAACGTGTCGAATTCGATTACGGCGGTGCGTTGAACAAATCCCAAACCCTGCGTGGCCGCGTCGTCGGAACATGGGAGGACGGCGACAGCTTTATGGACAGAATCAAACGCAAATCCCATGCCTTCTACACCGTATTCGATTGGACGCCAACCGACAAAGACAGCTTTACGTTTGGCTTCAGCCGTCAGCACCGCAACATCACCGGTGCGCCGACCAAGGGGTTGATGCGTTATTCGAAAGTTACCCAGGATTATGATTTCGAGTTGGGGGATTCCCCGACACATTGGATAGATGCCCGCGACGTTCCCCCGAGTTTCAACAACGGGGCGGAATGGGCGTTTAACAAAGCCACCAGCGACAATATGTTTGCCGAATACAAACATCATTTCAACGACCATATCAAGCTGCAAACCGCCTATACCCGCAGCCGTACCAAAAGCGACCTGCGTTACGGCGATATGGGGGTAAACGGCTACGCGCCGCAATTTAACGCAGCAACTTATGATTTCGGCCGCGAACGCGACAAATACGACGACAAGGCGTTCGATATCCATCTGGACAGCCGTTTCAAACTTTTTGACCAGGACCAGCAGTTTATTGTCGGTTTCGGTGGCATCCGCCATACCCAGACGAGGGACGATTATAATTTCAGCAGCAGCGGCGAATTGAATGTCGATGATGCCAAACCTACAGGTATTGCGGCCATGACGGGAGAACCGATAGACCGTAATTTCTATTTATGGCAGGCGATTCCGCTTGATTACTGGAATAACGGCAGCTATCCCATGTTGGGGTACAACCGGGCTTGGGAGAAAAAATTGGGACCGGACGGGTTGATTTCCCGTGATCATTTGGCTTCGGAACAATACGGTCCCTATTTTGCCCTGAAACTCAAGCCGGCCAAGTGGCTGACGGCGGTGATAGGCGGGCGTTGGCTGACATGGCGGGACAAAGGGGGCGGGAAATGGTCGTTTTACAAAAACAAAAACAACGTGATAACGGACGATACGGTTGAAATGCCCGACGAAGGGTACGCCCCCGATCACAATAAAAGCAGTATGTATCACGATACAGTGCGCAAATTCGTCCCGTACGGCGGCGTGATTGTAGAACTGACGCCGACCATCAATGCCTACGCCAGCTATACCGGCATCCTGAAAACCAACAATGTCTTAAGGAACAGGCCGGCCTATGGCGAGGGCGGCGGATGGCTGCCGCCGATTACCGGCAATTCCAAAGAAGTCGGCATTAAAGGCGGCTTGTGGAACGACAGGCTGAATTTTGCCCTGTCTTACTTCACCATGACCCAGAAAAATTACCCCACGCTCGAACCTACCGGCTCGCGCTGTTACGAATGGAAATACGGTGGGGAAAACGGCAACGAACCGTGGTGCTTCCAAGGCGATTGGGAATACGGCACAGGCAAGGGCTATACCAGCAGGGGTTTCGACATCAACCTTGCCGGGCAGATTACCCCGAAATGGCGAATGCAGGCAGGCTTTGTCAAACTGAAGATAGACAAACCTTACGACGCGCCCAACTCCTCCAACGACTTGGGGGACGACATGAATCTGGAGTACGGCGGCACCTATACCGCGCCGGATAAAACCTTCAAATTCTTCACCAGCTACGACTTTACGCCCAAGCTGACGATGGGGGTGGGGATGCGTTGGGTCAGCGGCACCAAGCCCAAACCTTGGGGGCATGGTCTTTCCAACGGGCAATATTACGTTTCCGACAAACCCAAAGCCCTGTGGCAGCCTTCCTATTCGATATGGAATGTTATGGCGCGCTATAAAATCAACAAACACGCCGCACTGGCGGTCAACGTCGGCAACCTGACCAACAAACGCTATTACACCAACTCCCGCAGCAATTTTTACGGCAAACCGCGCAATGCCTCCGTTGCCTTGAAAATTAAGTGGTAGGCTGTTTGCACGGAACCCTTCCGCCAAGAAGCAGTTTGCATGATAGAAAAGTTTTAAAGAGGCCCAAAGGTCGTCTGAAAGTTTTCAGACGACCTTTTTATCTCCCGCGTCAATCTTTACATGTTTTCAAACCACCTTTAGCCGAATTGACTTGAGCAGAAGTGTAAAGGGGTTATAATCGATTAACAGATGAACAATCTGTTATTTCAACGGTAAGGACATCAAGGAGAAGGTAATGAAAAAACATGATTTTGAATCCCGCAAAGAAGCTTTGTTGAAAGACATTCAAGACGTAATGAACGATGTCGAAGAGCTGTACACCAAAGGCGTGGAAGCCGGTTCGGAAGAAGGTAAAAAAGCCAAAGCCAAATTGCAGGAAAAACTCGAAACCGCCAAAGAGCGTTTGTATCGTTTTGAAGACGAAGCGGGCGAGCGCATCAGACATCATGCCGACCGCGCGCGCGAAAAATACGACGAATTTGAAGAATTGGCAGAAGAGCGTTTCAAAGAAGGCAAAAAACGCTTTGCCGAGTTTGGAGAAGAAGCGGGCGACCGCATCAAACGCGGCGCACGCCAAGCCGATGCAGCCGTACACGACAAACCTTATTACGCAATGGGCTTTGCCGCACTGGCAGGCTTGGTGGTCGGCGTATTGCTGAACCGCCGCTAATCGGTAAAACATGAATGCCGTCCGGACATGATTTTCCGAAATCTTGTTCCGGCGGCGTTTCCTTATGTGGGTCAGTACATTTCAGACGACCCCAAAGCCTTCGGATTGTCCATTTCGGAGCAATCAGGGAAATCGGAATATGGGTATCAGACAAAATATCGAACATACGAAAACGCTGCTGAATCAAGGTATTGATTTGCTTTTGCTGCGGTTGCAGATTTTGAATCTGGATTTGGCGGAGCAGGCGGAAAACGTGTTCCGCATCATCATATGGCTAGTCGTATCGGGCATATTGCTGCTGATTGCATTCATCAGCCTATTGTTCGGGCTAAACCGCGCGTTGTCGGATACCGCGGCGATATGGGTATTTTTCGGGATAACTGCCGTCAGCCTAATTGTCATTGCAATTTTGTTCGGCAAAGTCGCAAAAGACTGGCGCAGCCAAAACAACCAAATCGCGGCAACCTTGCAGGACATCCGGGCAGACATCGCCTGCCTGCGCGGTCAAGATATGCAGGAAGGAGGGGACGATGAATAAAACGGAACGCGATGAAGCACGCGAACTGCTGCAACTGGAAGCCAAACTCGTCCGCCTGAGGATTGAGGCATCGTATTTGAAACAGCGCAAGTTGAAGGGACAGGAAGAGCGCAAGTCGGACACGCTGATGAAGCTGCTGGATTTGGGCAACGAGTTGACGCAGACAAGCCTGCTGTATAAAACGGCAGGACTCGCCATTCCACGCAAGTACCGCTTCGGCGCACTGCTGGCAGCGTTTGCGTTGAAGGCTGCGATGAAGTAGATGGGATTAGAAAGAAGGTCGTCTGAAAGTTGGGCTTCAGACGACCTTTTTGTATTTGTGGGGTTCGTGGGTGAAGCCCACGCTACGGGTTGCGTGGTTGCAGTTTGGGGGAGTCCCGACGGGATATTTGTTTGCCGTCATTCCCGCGCAGGCGGGAATCTATAGTGGATTAAATTTAAATCAGGACAAGGCGACGAAGCCGCAGACAGTACAGATAGTACGGCAAGGTGAGGCAACGCCGTACTGGTTTAAAGTTAATCCACTATACTTTTGAATTTCGGCAACTGTTTTTGAATATCTGTTTCTTAGGATTTCCGATGGATTCCCGCCTGTGCGGGAATGACGGCTGTTGGAGGAGATTATGGGTTGGCTTGTCAGCGTTTGCGTTGAAATTTGCCGAAGTGAGTGAGGTCGTGGAGAGGTCGTCTGAAAAACTAGGTTTGTGTTTCAGACGACCTTTTTGTATTTTTGGAATTCGTGGGCGAAGCCCACGCTACGGGTTGTAGCTTTGGTCGGAGAATGGAGGTATAGAGGCTTTTGTTTGCATTCGTTATATTTTTGAAATGTCGCAGTCGGTCAGGCGATATAGGAGCGGTAGCGTAGGCTTTGCCCACGAATAATGATTGCTTGAAACATAAAAAGGTCGTCTGAAAGTTGGGTTTCAGACGACTTTTTTAGTTTGTGGATTCGTGGGCGAAGTCCACGCTACGGCTACCATACGATTACTATGATTCATTTAACCAAATATTCAGTCTTATCAAACAACAAGGTAATGTTAATTGGGTCTTGTTTGGATAGAGATATAGATTGATAGTTATTTAATATTGTTTTTTGTATAGATTCCAAATAATCATCTAATTTATCAGGAAATAAACTTGCTATATCTTCAATTTCCGTGCCTTGGTGAATAATATCTGAGTATATGGATTCAATAGGAATCAATTTTAAAAGTTCAATACTCTTTGGTCCAAACATTAAATATTCTATATCGTCAATATTTGCTTTCTTTTGCAGTAGAGATGTTACTCCCCCTAGGAGCAAGGTATTAAGCAAGAATTTAAACTGATCTAGATTGCTTGTATCTATTGAGATTTTCATAGTCGTCTTTCTCTTCATCTAAATGTCAAAGCACATATTATCAATATTACTATGAATGACCTTATCTTTGCTTTGGTTTGCTATCAAAAAAAAACAAACCGGTTTTCGTATGTTCAAAATAATACAATGAATGATCTCCAAAACCATCATAACCAGGAAGGTAGCGTGGGCTTTGCCCACGAATCATGATTGCTTGAAACATAAAAAGGTCGTCTGAAACTGTATTTTTCAGTTTCAGACGACCTTTGGTTTCAGAAAAGCATAGGGTGATACGGTATCACTATGCTTTAAACTTCAAGCCTTAACGCCAGTAGCGCCACCAAGGCATATCGTTTGGCTGCCATTGGTGTTGCAGGAACGGGCTTTGCGGGAAGTTGGTTTCCAAGACGCGGCGGGTGTCGGCGGCGAGTTGGGGTTTGTCCAGTTTTTTGTAAGCCAGCTCCATCATGGCGAGCGATTCTTCGACGTAGCGGGTATTTTGGTAACGCTCGACGATTTTTTGGGCGCGGTTGACTGCGGCGAGGTAGGCGCCGCGTTTCATGTAGTAGCGGGCAACGGAGATTTCGTTACCGCCCAAAGCGTCCACCAGTTTTGCCATGCGCTCGGTTGCGTCGGCGGCGTATTTGCTCTCCGGATAGCGTTGTACCAATTCGGCAAACGCTTGGTATGCGCTGCGGTTGGCTTTAGGGTCGCGGTCGGACCAGTCTTGGGAGGCGAGTTTGTTGAGGAAGGATTGGTCTTCGTTGAACAGAACCAAGCCTTTGAGGTAAAGCGCGTAATCCATATTCGGATGTTGCGGGTGGTGACGCTGGAAGCGGTCGATGGCGGCGAGGGCTTTTTCAGGCTCGTCGTCTTTGTAATAGGCGTATGCGGTGTCCAGCTGCGCCTGTTGCGCGTAGCGGCCGTTGGGGAAGCGGGATTCTAAAATTTCGTATAACTTGATGGCTCGCGTATAATTGCTGCTGTTCAACTCGTCATGCGCTTCGGCATAGAGTTTTTCCACGTTCCAATCTTGTGTGATTTGCGCGTCTTTATCGACCGTACCTTTATTGCTTGCACAGGCACCCAGTGCCAGACTTAACGAAACTACTAAAAGAATTTTTTTCATGCAGAATACTTCCTTTGATAATGAAGCCGATTATAGCGACGATTTAGACTTTACGTCAGCCCCCGAAGCAGAAAGTTGTGTTAATTTGACTGTTCCGCTGGAGCTTGCGGGCGGGCGGCTGGATGCGGTGTTGGCAAAGCTCATGCCTGATTATTCGCGCAGCCGCCTGACATCGTGGATTAAAGAAGGCGCGGTTATTGTAAACGATAAGCCTGCCCAACCCAAAGACAAAATGATAGGCGGAGAATCCGTCAGCGTAACGGTACGTCCGAGCGAAGAGAATCTCGCATTCAAACCTGAAGCAATGGATTTGGATATTGTGTACGAAGACGATACCGTCATTGTCGTCAACAAACCTGCCGGACTGGTCGTCCACCCCGCCGCAGGCAACTGGACGGGGACGCTGCTCAACGGTTTATTGGCGCATTGTCCCGAATTGAGCCAGATTCCGCGCGCGGGCATTGTCCACAGGCTAGACAAAGAAACCAGCGGCCTGATGGTGGTCGCCAAAACCCTGCCCGTACAAAATTCCCTCGTGCAACAGCTTCAAGAGCGCACGGTCAAACGCATCTACCGCGCCGTCGCCAACGGCATCGTTCCCTTTGACGGCAAAATCGAAACCCAAATCGGACGCGATCCGCACAACCGCCTGAAAATGGCGGTCGTCAAATTCGGCGGCAAACCTGCCGTTACCCACGTCAAAGTGTTGGAACGCTATCTCGCCCACAGCTACATCGAATGCTCGCTCGAAACAGGCAGGACGCACCAAATCCGCGTCCATATGCGCGAAGCCAACCACCCGCTTGCTGCCGACCCCGTTTACGGCAACCTGCGCCATCCGTGCAGTGAACCGGTGAAAGAAGCCGTCAAAAGTCTGGGCGCGCGTCAGGCTTTGCACGCCTACCGCTTGAGTTTCGTCCATCCGAAAACCGGCGAAACCGTTTCCTTCGAAGCCCCGATTCCCGACGATATGTATCACCTGCTCTCCGTCCTGCGCCTCGAGTCAGGCTTGGATTCGTCTTTGAGCAACGAAGAAGAATGGCAGGACAAACTCGGCACGGATGACGACGATGATTGGAACGAAGACGACTACGATGTCGAAGTGGTTTATGTGAGGGATTAAATAGGTGTTTTCAGACGACCTTCATGCAGAAGGTCGTCTGAAAACAATATTCTGTTCAAGTTAACAAAATAGCAGATCAAATATGAATATAGAAATGTTTGACAGATTGTATCTTCAATTATTTCAAGAAAATAAAGAAATACTTGATCAGATCCGAGACACTGATGATGAAATTGGAGCAGTCCTAAGAATACATTTAATTTGTGAGCAGTTTTTAGAGATTTACATATGCAGCTTTTGCAACCAAGAAAAAATGTTTTGGTTTCAAGAAAAAGGGAATAGCGAAGAGCAAAAAATCACTATCAGTTTTGATCATAAATTAAAAATGGCTAAGTCTTTAAAACTGCCTGACTGGGGATACAATATATTCGCAAATGTAAATACTATCAGGAATCGGCTCGCTCACCGGATTAATGGTCAAATTGATTACACAAGATTAGAAAGCATCTTGAGCTTTATTAAATCAGATGTCGAACCGCTTATTCCATTTCATAAGCATTTTTTGGATAAATTTAGTCTCCCAGATCATTCTGAAGAAAGTGGTCTCTTTAAATTTCTAAATAAAATAAAAACATCTGAACCTAGAATGACATTAGTTCTATCTATTTATTACACATTAATATTCCTTAATTTAAAGATTCGGGAAAAATATGAAACAAATGAATAAATTTTAACTCCAGCTGACTGAAAACCCGTTCCCGACATAGCATGAAAACCATCACAGAAACCCTAAACCTCGCCCCGCAAGGCAAAAACTTCCTGACAGCCGATTGGCCTGCGCCTGCCAACGTGAAAACCCTGATTACCACGCGCAACGGCGGCGTCAGCCAAGGCGTGTATCAAAGTTTGAACCTTGGTTCGCACGTCGGCGATGATCCCGATGCCGTGCGCCGCAACCGTGAAATTGTGCAGGAACAGGTCGGTCTGCCCGTTGCCTATCTCAATCAAATCCACAGCACCATCGTCGTCAACGCTGCCGACGCATTGGGCAACACGCCCGACGCAGACGCTTCGGTGGACAACACGGGCAAAGCCGCCTGCGCCGCGATGACTGCCGACTGCCTGCCTGTCTTGTTCTGCGATAAAGCCGGGACGGTCGTCGCTGCCGCACACGCGGGCTGGCGCGGTTTGGCGGGCGGCGTATTGCAAAACACCATAGCCGCAATGAATGTCGCGCCCGTCGAAATCATGGCATATCTCGGCCCTGCCATCGGCGCGGACGCATTCGAAGTCGGACAAGACGTGTTCGACGCATTTTGTACGCCCATGCCCGAAGCTGAGGACGCATTCGAAGACATCGGCGGCGGTAAATATCTTGCCGACATCTACGCACTGGCGCGTTTGGTTCTGCGCCGCGAAGGGGTGGACATGATTTACGGCGGCACACACTGCACAGTCCTGGAGCGCGACACTTTCTTCTCTTACCGCCGCGACGGACAAACCGGCCGCATGGCCAGCCTGATTTGGTTGGCGGAATAATGCGCGGTAAACCGTGTATCCGATATTTGACTGAAAAAAGTCGTTGTTAAACGTATCGGTTCCAATATCGTTAAGGTCGTCTGAAAATATCGGTTTCCTCAATTTCAGGAACGGTTTTCAGACGACCTTTGTTCGTTGTATCCTTTAGATACAGTGGATTAACTTTATAGTGGATTAAAATAAAAATGAGACAAGGTGGCAACGCCCGCCGTGTACGGGTAGTACATAAGGGCGTTGGCAACACCGTATCATTGCAATTTTAATCCACTATAAATCAGGACAAGGCGACGAAGCCGCAGACAGTACAGATAGTACGGAACCGATTCACTTGGTGCTTCAGCACCTTAGAGAATCGTTCTCTTTGAGCTAAGGCGAGGCAACGCCGTACTGGTTTAAAGTTAATCCACTATAAATCAGGCGGTATTTGTCATTGCATATGACGCTATTGAGGTCGTCTGAAAACAAGGAAACCGTATGTTTGATTTGCACCGTGCTTTAACCGCTGACGGTATTGCGATATGCCGTCCTGCCGACTATGTTTCGGGTAAGAAGGCGTCGCTTGAAGATTATTGCCGTGATGTGATTGCACTTTTAACCGACTATCCGCCCGCCTGTTTTTACTTCGTCCGCTTTTCCGATGAAACGGTGTCTATTGATACGCCGCTCGGTGAGGTGCGTTGTTTCGGTAAGTACGGTTACGGCGGAGCTTATTTTGTTGCTGGTGCGGACGGACGGGTGTGGCTGTATTCACCCGAGGCGAAAAATGCTTGGGAGAAGGAACTGGTGTTTGCCGGCAGCAGTTTGGATTTGTTTGTGCAGACTTATTGCCGTTTGATGGCGGAAGTGTTCCTGCTCAAGTCAGGCTTTGTTCTAGAAGGCGGGTTGCCGAAAGATGGAGAAATAACCGAAAACTTGACCCGTTGGCTGGAGCAAGCCGATCTTGAAGCGGCTGCGGAAGATGCTTTTTGGGGACAGTTGCTGTATGAGCTGGAGGAGGGCTTTTTTCCGTTGATGGATAATCCTGTTACGCGGAATGTCGGTATGCCGGAGCATCGTTATCTGGAGGCAGAGAGGTCGTCTGAAAAATTGTAAAACTTTCCGTTGAAGAAAAGTAATATAGAGACCCAAGCCATCCAAAATCAATTTAACGCTGTATCTGCGTAACATGACGGTCAATGCTATGAACGATAAACTGATTCAAACCTTTGCCCAAACTTTTGGTCTTCCTTACAAGCAAGAGCCGCAGGAATTGCCGCCGTTGGAAGGCGGGCCGCATCTGCATTTGGGCGCGTTGGACGGGTTTTACCGCTATATGGACGGCGCGTGGCGGAGTGAAAACCTGCTTGCCGATTATTGGCTGGAAATGGAAACCCTGTTTTTGCAATGGCTGACTTATGCAAGGCTGTCGGATATTTGGAACGATTGGGCGTTTGGCTGGGACCTCAAAGCCGAACAATATCTGCCGATAGAAGGCTGGCGCGAAGAATGGGCAGTGTTTGGCGTAATGTCTGACGATTCGATTCTTTTTGCCGATACCGCTGTACCTGACAGCCCTGTTTATTGGCTGATGACCGGTTACGGCACGGTAGAAAAACGCCGCCTTGTTGCGCCGTCCGTGGCTGCATTGATGCAAACTTTGTTGGCTATTTATGATTTTGAACAGAAATGGCAGGCGGAGGGCAGGGCGATTTATGATGAAGAAGGCTGTTGTATGGTTGCAGAATTGAGCGCGGCATTGCACGATTTGCTGTACAGAGAACTGCCGCCCGAATGCGCGGCAGGGTTTGAAGAAGCGTTTTGGGGATGATGTTGGCTTGAGGTCGTCTGAAAAAACAAATAGCAGATTAAGGAAATTCTGATGAACACCGTTTCCATCCAAAACCTTTCCCACCGCTACGGCAAGACCCTTGCGCTTGACGGTGTGTCGCTGGACATTCCGAAAGGCGCGACGGTCGGTTTGATCGGGCCGGACGGTGTGGGCAAATCGACGCTGCTCTCGCTGATGGCGGGTGTGAAGGTGATTCAGGACGGGCGGGTGGAAGTGTTGGGCGGCGATATGGCGGACAAGGACGTGCGGCGGGATTTGTCGCACCGCATCGCCTTTATGCCGCAGGGTTTGGGGCGCAACCTGTATCCTACCTTGTCGGTGTATGAGAATATCGATTTCCACGCGCGGCTGTTTGGTTTGGACGGGCAGGAACGCACGCGGCAGATTGCGCGGCTGATGGAGGCGACCCGCCTCGCGCCGTTTGCAGACCGAGCGGCGGGCAAGCTCTCGGGCGGGATGAAGCAGAAGCTGAGTTTGTGCTGCGCGCTGGTGCACAGCCCGGATTTGCTGATTTTGGACGAACCGACCACGGGTGTGGACCCTTTGTCGCGCCGCCAGTTTTGGGCGTTGGTGGACGATTTGCGGCGGGAACACGCGGGCATGACCGTGATTGTGGCGACCGCCTATATTGAAGAGGCGCAGCGTTTTGAGCGGCTGCTGGCGATGGACGCGGGCAGGCTGCTGGAAAACAAGCCGACCGCCGACGTGCTGGCGGATTACGGCACCGATGTGTTGGAAGAGGCCTACGTTAAAATGCTGCCGCCGGAAAAACAGCAGGGTTCGGGCGGTTTGGACATTACGCCGTTCGTTCCCGATCCCGATGCGCCGCCCGCGATGGAAGCGCACGGGCTGACCAAGCGTTTCGGCGATTTTACCGCCGTGGACCATGTCAGCTTCACCATTCAAAAAGGCGAGATTTTCGGCTTTCTCGGCAGCAACGGCTGCGGCAAGTCCACCACCATGAAAATGCTGACCGGTTTGTTGGAAGCGACCGAAGGCGCCGCCACGCTGTTGGGCAAGCCGATAGACGCGGGCGGTTTGGATACCAAAATGCGTGTCGGCTATATGTCGCAGGCGTTTTCGCTGTATGAGGAACTGAGCGTGCGCCGCAATTTGGATTTGCACGCCAGACTTTATCAGATGGGCGCTAAAGGCGCGGCGGCGGTGGAAGAAGCCCTGCAACAGTTTGATTTGGCGGACGTTGCCGACACCGCGCCCGCATCGCTGCCGCTGGGCATCCGCCAACGCCTGCAACTGGCCGCCGCCTGCCTGCACCATCCCGAAGTATTGATTTTGGACGAACCGACTTCGGGGGTCGATCCCGCCGCGCGCGATATGTTCTGGCGGCATCTTCTGAAACTCTCCCGCGAAGACAAAATCACCATTTTCGTTTCGACCCACTTTATGAACGAAGCCGCCCGCTGCGACCGCATTTCCTTTATGCACAAAGGCCGCGTGTTGGCGGTGGGCACGCCCGCCGAACTGGCGGTAAGGCAGAATGCGCCGGATTTGGAAGAAGCGTTTGTGCAGTATCTGATTGAAGCGGAAGGCGGGGAAGGTGGGGAAAGGTCGTCCCGTCAGGAGGCTGCGCACTCTGAAAGTGAACAGCGCGAGTTTCGCCAAAATACAGACGGCGTGCGTGAACAAAGTTCACACACCCTACCAGCGGAAACTCCGACCGTAGGGTGTGTGGCGCAAGCCACGCACGCGGAAGGGGAATCGGACGACAGGCATTCTGAACTTTCAGACGACCTTCAAGGAAAAGATATAGGGTCGTCTGAAACCCAAAACGGCGTGCGTGAACCAAGTTCACACACCCTACCGGCGGAAACCCCGACCGTAGGGTGTGTGGCGCAAGCCACGCACGCGGAAGTGGAATCGGATGACAGGCATTCTGAACTTTCAGACGACCTTCAAAGAAAAGATACAGGGTCGTCTGAAACCCAAAACGGCGTGCGTGAACCAAGTTCACACACCCTACGAGACAACCCAAACACCCAAAACTTCAAATACCGCTTCTCCATGATTTGGACCTTCGCCCGCCGCGAAGCCAAAGAACTCCTGCGCGACAAAATCCGCCTGTTTTTCGCCGTGTTTGGTCCGCTGATTATCATGGCGTCGGTATCGTGGGGGATTTCGTTTGACGTGCGGAATCTGAAATTCGCCGTTTACGACCGCGACCAAACCGCCGCCAGCCGAGAGCTGGTTGAGTATTTCGACGGTTCGCGCTACTTCCTCCAACAGCCGCCGATACAGTCCGAAGCCGAAATCGACACCGTGCTCAAAAGCTCCGGCGCCATATTGGTCATCGATATTCCGAGCGGTTTCGGGCGCGATTTGGCGCGCGGGCTCAAGCCTGAAGTCGGGTTTTATGTGGACGGCTCCATGCCGTTTAACGCCACCAATATCCGCGGCTACATCGGCAGCCTGATCACCGCCTACACCAAAGACCGCATCGCCGAAAGCGGGCTGCCCGTTTCGCTCAAAGCCCCCGCCGGTATCGAACCGCGCTTTATGTACAATCAGGATTTCGACAGCATCAATGCCATCGCCCCGGGCGTGATGATGCTGGTGTTGATGATGATACCCGCCATGATGTCGGCGGTCGGCGTGGTGCGCGAACGCGAAATCGGTTCCATCGCCAATTTCTACGCATCGCCCGCCGCCGTGGCGCAATATCTGATCGGCAAACAGCTTCCCTATATCGCCGTCGGCATGGTCAATTTCGCCGCCATGATGCTGATGATTATTTACCTGTTCGGCGTGCCGCTCAAAGGCTCGTTTACCGGACTCGCCGTCGGCACGCTCTTGATGGTGTCCGCCAGCACCGCGCTGGGGCTGCTGATTTCCTGCTTCGTGCGCTCCCAGCTTGCCGCCATTTTCGCCACCGCCATCATCACCATGATCCCCGCGCAAACCTATTCCGGCTTTATCTACCCGCTGTCCACCATGGAAGGCGGCGCGTTGGTTATCGGCAAAACCTTTCCGTCGTCGTGGTATTACACCGTCAGCGTCGGCAGCTTCACCAAAGGGCTGCACACCGCCGACCTGCTGCATGAATACGCCGCCATCGCCGCCTTTGCCGCCACCAGCCTGATTCTGGCGTGCGTGTTGTTGAAGAAACAGGAGAAGTGAGAGGTCGTCTGAAAACTCAGCAGGCGGGTCTTGATGCCTGACTTGTTCCTTAACTATAGTGGGTTAAGTTTAAATCAGGACAAGGCAACGAAGCCGCAGACAGTGCAAGTAGCACGAAACCGATTCACTTGGTGCTTCAGCACCTTAGAGAATCGTTCTCTTTGAGCTCAGGTGAGGTAACGCAGTACTGGTTTAAACTTAGCCCACTATTAAAGAAAGAAACGCCATGAACCGAACAACCCTGTTTGACGGACTGGCCGAACGCTACGGCGCGGCGGCGGAATATCCGTGGGCGAAATCTCCCGACTTTGCCGTGTTCCGCCACACGGGCAACCGCAAATGGTTCTGCCTGTATATGCCCGTGCCGTCTGAAAAACTGGGCATGGGCGAGGGTGGCCTGACGGAAATCGTCAACGTCAAATGCCGCCCCGAACACATCGGCGCATGGCGCGCGATGGCAGGCATCCTGCCCGCCTACCACATGAACAAAGAACACTGGTTGAGCATCGTATTGGCGCAAACGCCCGCAGAAAGCGTGTGGCGGCTGATAGATGACAGCTTCGTGCTGACGCGCTAGGATTGATTAACTCCACACATTAGATACAAGAGAACATGATGACTGACATTACCCTTATCCCCGTTCAAGAACACGAAAAAGACGAGTTTATCCGCGTCTTGCAGCAGTCGTTCAGATTGGCGGTGGCAGACGATTTGGACGACGGAGAAGAAGTTATCAGCCGAGAAGAAATCGAAGAATCTATGAATGCACCCAAAGCAGAGAGCTATCACATTGTTGCCGACGGCGAAAAAGCGGGCGGCGCGGTAATTGTCGTCAATGCCGAAACGGAGTGCGGTTCGTTGGATTTACTGTTTATGTTCCCGCAGAAACACGGGAGCGGCTTGGGTGGGAAAGCGTGGCGGGCGATAGAGCGGCTGCACCCCGAAGTACGTGTGTGGGAAACGCATACGCCGTATTTTGAGAAGCGCAACATCCATTTCTACGTCAATAAATGCGGCTTTAAAATCGTAGAGTTTTTTAATCCGTACCACCCTGATACCACCAGACCGAAAGCTGTGGAACAAGATGAAGCGTTTGAATATTTCTTCCGTTTTGAAAAAGAAATGCCGCAACAACCGTAGGATGTGCTTCCTTGTCTTGAGCTTTGCAGACTTTATTTATTAAATTTCAGGAGAAAACATGAAAACCATAGGCATCATCGGCGGCATGAGTCCCGAAAGCACCGTGCTCTACTACCAAATCATCAACCGCGAGACCAACCGCCGCTTGGGCGGCAACCGCAGCGCCAAAATCCTGCTCGACAGCGTGGATTTTGAAGAAATCGTCCGTTTGCAGAAAAGCGGCGACTGGGCGGCGGCGGGAAACGTGTTGGCGCAAAGCGCGCGGAAGCTGGAAGCGGGCGGCGCGGATTTTTTGCTGCTTGCCACCAATACCATGCACAAAGTCGCCCCCGCCATCGAACAGGCGGCCGGCATCCCCTTGCTGCACGTCGTCGATGCGACTGCCGCCGCCATCAAACGGCAGGGCTTGTCCGCCGTCGGCCTGCTTGGCACGCGCTTTACCATGAGCGACGGTTTTTATACGGAGCGCATGGTTTCGCAGGGCGTACAAACCATAGTTCCGACCGCCGTCGAACAAGACGAAATCCACCGCATTATTTTTGATGAACTGTGCCTGAACCGCATCCGCCCCGAATCCGCCCGCTACTTTTACGACGTGATAGGTCGTCTGAAAAAGGAGGGCGCGCAGGGCGTGATACTCGGCTGCACCGAAATCTGCCTGCTTGTGAACGAAACCGACAGCCCGCTGCCCGTATTCGACAGCACCGCCATCCATGCGCTTGCGGCGGTGGATGCAGCGCTGACGGAATAAGTGGGACTCCTGATTAAACTGCTACGGAGTGGGTTTGCCATTTCGTATCAGTTTATCCGTAGTCCCACCCATGATGCGGCAAACGCCAAATTTCAGGATATAGATGTTATCCGCTTATGAAGAGTAAACTTTGTGAATAATTTTGACGGTTTTTCCGTTGCGGTTAAATTCCGTATCGGTATGAGCGCCTGAAGCGCAATCCAAACTTTGGTATTCCATATTGATATGGTTGGGATTTTTACGGCGCAGTTTGAAGGACCATTCAAAGGTTTCGGGTTGTGCGTTTTCCGTGTTGCCGCAGTCCATTTTTTCTTTACCGTTCAGAGTCAGGTTTTTGCGCGGCAGGGTGGAAGGAACGGTTTTAGGGTAGGGCGCTTCGCCGTTGTAACCTTGCTTCATAAAGGCGGAGTAGGCTTGTTGCAGCGAACCGGTGTAACGGCATTCGTAGCGGGTTACGATGGCATCGAGTTCGGGGTTGCCCGTGGATTTCGGGCTTTCATGGCAGGACAGATTGCCGGCAAAGGCGGTAGGGGAAGCGAGAAGCAGGCAGAGCAGTAAAGGTTTGACGGACATCATAGTTCCTTAGATTGGATTGATGAAATAGGTCGTCTGAAATCAAAGCTGATCCCAAATGACCTTATTTGAAAAACATAATTATACATCGTCGGTCTGACTAAACGAGTCGGATTGACCAATCGGCATGGTAGCCGATTCCATATGCGTTGTCTTTATCCGCTGCGTTTCGACGGATTTTTTAGGAAAAAACAGACTCTATTGTGTGTACACAGCGAACCTGCTGTCGGACTTTTAATGGGAAAACCGAGGCTGTAAAGCTGAAAAACAGCCGGACAATTTTTCAGACGGCCTTTGACAATACAACCCATAAACAGGAATCCCCATGCGTACCCTGAAAAACATTCTGACCCTGATGCTCAAAGAGTTCCGCAGCGTGCTGACTGATCCGGTGCTGATGGTGCTGATTGGGTATATCTTTACCGCCACGATTTATCAGATGTCACAGGTCGGATCGGATTTGAAAAACGCCACTGTCGGTATCATCGACCAAGACCGTTCGGTTTTGTCCATGCGTATCCGCGATGCCGTGCAGCATCCGTTTTTCAAACCGGTAGAGGACGTGCGGCGCGAGGATTCGGACGAATTGATGGACAAGGGCGAGTTCACCTTTATTTTGGAAGTGCCGCCCAATTTTCAGCGCGACATGGCGGCGGGGCGCAATCCCGATTTGCAGCTTTTGGTTGATGCGACGTCGATGACGCAGGCGGGGGTAGGCGCGTCGTATCTTTCGCAAATTATCAACCGCGAAATTTACGGATTCACCGGCGTGACGCGGCCGGAGTTAATCAGCCCCGTCATCAATACTTATTACAATCCCAACGGCGAAAGCGCGTGGTTTATGCCGACTTCGCAAATCGGCTCGATGTCGTGTATGTTGCTGATTTTATTGACAGGGGCGGCGGTTATCCGCGAACGCGAACGCGGCACAATCGAGCATTTGCTGGTGATGCCGGTCAATGCGTTCGAACTGATGATGGGCAAAGTGCTGGCAAATGCCGCCGTGATTTGGGTGGCTGCGTTGTCGTCGCTGTGGTTTATCGTGCATTTGAGCATAGGCGTGCCGCTCATCGGCTCGGTACCGCTTTATGCGATAGGGCTGGCGTTGTTCTTGTTTTCGGTGGCGTCGCTGGGCATCATGATTGCCACGTTCGCATCGACGATGGGACAGTTCGGTATGCTGATGCTGCCGGTGTATATCGTGATGAACCTGTTTGCCGGCGGCGCATCCCCGCGCAGCAACATGCCGCACGCGGCGCAACTAATCAGCGAATATTGGCCGCTGACGCAGTTTGTGAAATTCTCGCAAGACATTCTGTTCCGCGGCGCGGGGATTGAAATCGTCTGGGGACATATGCTGATCATGGGCTGTATCGGCGTAGGATTCTTATGGCTGGCATTGTTGCGGTTTCAAGGGATGCTGGAGAGGCAGAATTGACGAGATCTTCCCGCTAGGAGGCTGCGCACTCTGAAAACGAGCGAAGCGAGTTTCGCTAAAACTGAAAAGGGAACTTCAGTGAGAAATTACCCAAATAAACAAGCATTATTGGATGCCGTTCAGACGGCCTTGGATAAGTATCTCGCCGAGTTTGCCGATATACCCGAAAGTGCGAGAGATATTCGTGCGGCGGACGGCGGCAAAACCCCTTCGGAACATTTGTCTTACCAACTGGGCTGGGTCAGTTCCCTGCTGGATTGGGAACGGCGCGAACAGGCGGGTGAAGAGGTGCATACGCCTGCCGAAGGCTTCAAATGGAACAACTTGGGCGGTTTATACCAACGTTTCTATCAAGTTTACAGCGTTTACACTTTGGCGGAACAACAAGCGATGCTGCGCGGGAAAACCGCCGAATTGTGTGCGTGGATAAAGAGTTTGAGCGAAGACGAGCTGTTTCTTATCGGACAAAGAAAATGGCGGAAACTGCCGCGCAATGGCCGTTGTGGAAGTGGATACATATCAACACAGTCGCCCCGTTCACCAATTTCCGTACTAAGATTCGGAAGTGGAAAAGGGAGGTGGGGAATAGGGCGGATGAGTAATTTTTTAGAGAAATTACCTCTACTTGTTTTATCGAAACTCGTTTTGCTTGTTTTCAGAGTGCGCAGCCTCCTGGTGGGACGACCTTTTGCCGTTCTTGAACAAGTTAGGGCTTTTCCGGGCAGAGCTTCTGCAAAACCGAGAATCGCTAAAAAGCAAACCTGACGGTTCGCTGCCCTCTCCCTAGCCCTCTCCCACGGGGAGAGGGGATTGAGGATACCGAACCCCAACCATGTTTTGGATTTCCAGCCAATTTGTCCCCTCTCCCCGTGGGAGAGGGTTAGGGAGAGGGCAGTAAGCCGCAGGCTTACATTTAGGTTTCTAGGTTTCGCAAAAAATCTTCTGAAAGTTTGCTCCAACAGGAGATCGCGTATTCTGAAGCCGTTGCGGCAAATTTTATTTGTGTGCAAGATAAACAAAAGGTCGTCTGAAAACGTTTTATCCTGTTTTCAGACGACCTTTTTACTTCCTTAACAACTTTACCTGACGCGCTTTACCTGCCCGACTGTGCCCACACGTTTTGCAGGTAGGCGTAGGTCAGCTCGGCGGTGCCGGAGACCAGCGCGATGTCGCTGCCCAAGTCTTCGGCTTTACCCACGCCGATGGGCAAGGCGCCGGCGGCTTTGATGGCGGCTACTCCTGCTGCGGCGTCTTCGATGCCGATGCAGCGGCGGATGTCCGCGCCCACGCCCTCGGCGGCGGCGAGGAAGATGTCGGGGGCGGGTTTGGAATGCGCGACGGCGGCAGGGTCGGCGACGGCGTCGAAGAAGTGGGTCAGCCCCATGCGTTCGAGCAGGAACGGGCCGTTTTTGCTGGCGGACGCGAGGGCGATTTTTTTGCCGTTTGCTTTCAATGCTTCCAGCAGCGGCAAAATGCCGGGATACACGTCTTCGGGTTTGACCGCCTGAATCATCTCCAAGTAGTTGTCGTTTTTGCGGCGGGTCAGTTCGGCGAACTCGGCTTCGCTGACGGTTTTGCCGCCGTGCGCGAGGATGCGTTTGAGCGAATCGTCGCGCGACACGCCTTTGAGCTGCTCGTTAAACTTGCGGTCGATGCTGATGCCTAGCCCTTCGGCGAGCTTTTTCCATGCGCGGTAGTGGTATTCGGCGGTGTCGGTGATGACGCCGTCGAGGTCAAAGAGTACTGCGGTGAAAGTCATTTTGCATCCTCCTTATTTGTTTAACGCAACGGTATGGCTGCCGTTGAGCGTGATGTCTTTGCCGTACACCTGCAAATCGAGCGGTTCGCCTTTGAGCAGGGTGAAGACGACGTTTTCTTTGCCGACGGCGACTTTAATCAGACGGCCGCGGTAGTTGATGTGGAAGGCGTAGCCTGTCCACGCACTCGGCAGGAACGGTGCGAAACTGAGTTTGCCGCCCCAGGTTTTCATTTGGGCGAAACCTTGGACGATGGCGAGCCACGAGCCGGTCATGGAGGTGATGTGCAGGCCGTCTTCGGTGTCGTTGTTGTAGTTGTCCAAGTCCAGGCGGGCGGTGCGCTGGTACATTTCCACGGCTTTTTCTTCTTTGCCCAGTTCGGCGGCAAGGATGGCGTGGATACAAGGCGACAGCGAGCTTTCGTGCACGGTCATCGGTTCGTAGAAGTCGAAGTTGCGGCGTTTTTCGTCCATATTGAAACGGTCGCCGAAGAAGTAGATGCCTTGCAATACGTCCGCCTGTTTGATGAAGGGAGAACGCAGGATTTTGTCCCACGACCATTTCTGGTTGAGCGGCAAATCGTCGGGCGAAAGCGCGGACACGGGGCGGATGTCTTTGTCGAGGAAGCCGTCGTGCTGCACGAATACGCCGAGTTCTTCGTCATGCGGACGGTACATATTCGCGCTGATGTCCGCCCATTTTCCCAACTCGGCGGCACTCACGTTCAAATCCGGACGCGGGTATTTCGCCAAGGCTTCGCGGGTATAGTCCAATACCCATGCGGCGAGGGTGTTGGTGTACCAGTTGTTGTTGATGTTGTTTTCGTATTCGTTCGGGCCGGTTACGCCGTGAATCATGTATTTGCCGTTGCGTTTGGAGAAGTGGACGCGGTCCGCCCAGAAGCGGGACACTTCGACCAAGACTTCCAAGCCTTCTTTGGCAAGATAGCTTTCGTCGCCGGTGTAGTTGGTGTAGTTGTAGATGGCGTAAGGAATCGCGCCGTTGCGGTGGATTTCCTCGAAGGTAATTTCCCATTCGTTGTGGCACTCGATGCCCGTAAACGTCACCATCGGATAGAGTGCGCCCGCCAAGCCCTGTTCGCGCGCGTTGTGCTGCGCCTGCGGCAGTTGGTTGCGGCGGTATTGCAGCAGGTTGCGGGTAACTTCGGGTTCCGCCAGTGCGAGGTAGAGCGGCACGGCGTAGGCTTCGGTGTCCCAATAGGTCGCGCCGCCGTATTTTTCGCCGGTAAAGCCTTTCGGGCCGATGTTCAGGCGCGCGTCTTCGCCGTAGTAGGTGGAGAACAGTTGGAACAGGTTGAAGCGGATGCCCTGCTGCGCTTCGTTGCTGCCTTCGATGACCACATCGGCGATTTCCCAACGGTGCAGCCAACCTGCTTTGTGCGCCTCCAGCAAGGTTTCAAACGCAACGCCTGCGACTTTTTCCGACAAGGCGCGGCCGGCGGCTTTCACCGCTTCCAAGCCTTGATAATCGCGGCTGGTGGTAACAATCACGCGTTTTTCGAAGGTTTCGGGCGTGCCGCCGACTTCGGCTTCGAAAGAATTGGAGACCTGCCAGTCGGTTTGGCTGCCGCCGAGGGCTTTGAAGCTGCCGGCGAAGGTTTGCTCGGCGTTGACGATGAATTGCTCTACGCCGAAGGGATTGGCGACGGTTTGGGTGGCAATGTAGGAGCGGTCGTCTGAAACGCCTTTGTCCAATACCTGCCAGAATTTTTCTTCGTAGTTGGAATCTTCGTTTTTCACGTCGGCATCGATGATGGAATCGATGCGGACTTGGTGGGTTTTGCCGTCAACGGATACGGCTTCCCAGCGGATGATCGCCAGCTCTTTTTGCGCGACGGACAGGAATTTGCACACATCGAAACGCACGCCGAATACGGTGAACGAGCGGCGCAACACGCCGTGCTGCATATCGAGTTCGACGGAGAAGCCGGCAACGTCGTTTTTCGCCAAGTCCACTTCCTGACCGTCGACAAAGATTTTAACTTTGCTGAAATTGAGCGCGTTGATGGCTTTGCCGAAATATTTGGGGTAGCCGTTTTTCCACCAGCCGACGCGGGTTTTGTCGGGGAACCACACGCCGGCGATGTAGGTGCCCAAGTGGCTGTCGGCAGAGTAGGTTTCCTCAAAGCTGCCGCGCATACCCATATAGCCGTTGCCCAAGCTGGTCAGGCTCTCTTGCAGCCGTTTGTGTTCTTTTTCCAGTTTTGCCGAACGCAGCGTCCAAGGGCTGACTTCCATGATTCTTGTATACATCGTAAAGCTCCTGTTTTGATGGTTTTATGGCAAACCGTTTTGAAATACGGTTCGTCTTACTTAAATCAAATAAAGCGTCGGCAGAAGTTTCAGACGACCCTCCTGCCGATAAATAAGAAAATTATGCGCCGCCGCGTGTTTCTTTAATCAGGAACACAGAAAACGCGCCCAGCAGCAGGACGACGCCCCCTACCAAGAACATATTGGCCTGCAACTCGCCCAGCATCGGGAACAATTTGACGGTCGACAGCGAAGCAACGATTTGGGGCATGCAGATGGAGCCGTTGAACAAGCCCAAGTAAGTGCCCATGTGTTTGCCCGACAAGGCGTTGGTCACAATCGTCAGCGGATAAGTGATGATACCCGCCCAAGCGATGCCGATTAAGGTGTAAGACAACACCAGCGCGTATTGATTACTGATGTAGCAAACGGAGAAAAAGCCGAGCGCGCCCAAAGTCAGGCAGCTGAAATAACCCGCCTTATGGTATCGGTTGGGGATTTTCGCCAATACAAACGAACAAATCACCGCTGCAACCGACTGCACCGCCGCCAATACACCATACCAGTTGCCCGCTTCCTGATAGCCTACGGAAGACGCATTGGTCGCGTGCCAGACGTTTTCCGCGATCGCGCCTGTGGAATAAATCCACATATATTGGAAGGCGAACCAGCAGAAAAACTGCACCAAAGTAACCGTCCAAAACGCCTTAGGCGCGGTTTTCAAGAGTTCGAACCAGTTGGCTTTTTCCTGATTCGCCGCCACGTCGATGCCGTGGTAGCGGGCGTAGGTCTCCGGATCGTATTCCTTCACTTTGAAAATCGTGAACGCGCTGGTAATCACCAGCAACGCCGCGCCCACATAAAACGCCACGACCACGGTCTGCGGCACGACGCCTTTCTCGGCAGTATTCGCCAAACCGATATACGCAAACACAAACGGCAGAATCGCCGCCAAAACCGCGCCCGTATTCGCCAAGAAGCTCTGAATCCCGTAGGCGTAGCTTTTCTGCTCTTCGTTGACCATGTCGCCGACCATCATCTTAAACGGCTGCATCGCCATATTCGACGACACGTCCAACAGCGCAATCATCAGCGCGCCGAACGACAAAGCCGCCAGCGACGCATAACCGAAACCGAAGCTGCCCGAGTTCGGTATCAGAATCATCACGATGACCGCAATCAGCGTGCCGTAAAGCAGATACGGCAGACGGCGGCCGCCCAAGCGCGGCTTCCATGTGCGGTCGGAGTAATAACCGACAATCGGCTGCACCAGCATCCCCGCCAACGGCGGCAGGATAAAGAACCAGCCGAGGCTGTGCGGGTCGGCGCCGAGCGTCTGGAAGATGCGGCTCATCTGCGAGCTTTGCAGGGTAAAGGCCGTCTGAACGCCGAGAAAACCGAAACTGAGCATCCAAATCGTGCTTTTCGGCAGCGAGGGCAAGCCCTGCCGCGTGGGTTGCGTATTGTCCGACATGAGGTAGTCCTTTCGTTTTTTTGTAATAAAACCGGTTTCGGTAAACATCATCGAGCGATGGATACCGATAAAAAGGGGCGTGTTGTGACAGCGCATGATGTTGAGTCGCGCGGGTCAGGGGTCGTCTGAAAACGAAGACAGAAGACGGTTTCAGACGACCTGGTGTCCACATCACACTAAGCTATTTTTTAATCAACAGTTCGGGCAATTCAGCCCCATCGGTGCAATTTCGGTAACGCAGGCAGCGGCTAAACCATAATCATCGTTATGATGAAGTCGGTTTGGGAGAGGACATCGGGCTGCGAAGCGGCAAGAAATTGTTTAAGGAATTCAATTAAAGAGGAGGCGTCCTCACTTGGATAACAGTCGGATAAAACCATTTTCCGCGCTTGTCACGGATAGAAAGCGTAGTGTTCAAACATTTGTTTTCAGACGGTTTTGAGTAACGTGTCATCAGTAAAAACGCGCAGGGGATATTGTCGGAAGAGTAGGGTGGGCGCGATTTGCTGAGAGATGGTATTGTTGTTGTGAAGCATCTGGTATAGATAAGCGGGGTCATTATGTTTTAAAACATACATGCTGGCAAGTGGCTATCAGTACCATAGTTGACTATCCGCAAAGTTTGAGTGGAGAAGCAAAGAAACGGCTTGCAAGCTGTTTACTGATTCGTCCTATTTTCCGTAGGACATATCGGGAAGGCGGTAGAGAGTTTGGGGTAAGGTATGCAGGTCGTCTGAAAACGGTTCATCCTGTTTTCAGACGACCTTTTTTGACAATGTGATACACTGTCATTCTGACGACATAAATTATAGTGGATTAACTTTAAATCAGGACAAGGCGAGGAAGCCGCAGACAGTACAGATAGTACGGAACCGATTCACTTGGTGCTTCAGCAC
>ERZ1674236.35-NODE-35-length-39948-cov-8.476901_pt1 | contig 39948 bp, 20 predicted proteins | sample MGYA00581210_ERZ1674236 | MGnify/ENA primary metagenome ERZ1674236 (study PRJEB41354, sample SAMEA4873328) | human saliva metagenome | biome: human-associated habitat [ENVO:00009003]; feature: mouth environment [ENVO:08000002]; material: saliva material...
ACCCGGTACCGTTGGTGTATGAGCTTCTTTGACATGACTTCTGACGCCGACGTTGAGGACGACCTGGATCGCGTCGAGACCGACGTGGTCGTGGACTGCGACATTGAGGCCGCGTGGGCGCTCGTGTCGGAGCCGGGCTGGTGGGTCAACGACGGCCCGCTGGGTGACCACGAGGTGACGCTCGGGGACGACGGCATCTATCGCGTGAGCGACCCGGACGCCGGCGACTGGCTGATCGAGAAGGCCGACGAGGATCCGATGGACGTCGTCGCCTTCCGCTGGTACCCGCTGGCCGACGACGAGCTTCCGGACGAGTATGCGACCCGCATCGAGGTCTCCCTGTCCGAGGAGCGTGGCGGCGTCGCCATCCACGTGGAGGAGTCGGGTCTGGCGTCGGTCTCCGACGACGAGGCCGAGGCCCGCCAGGCGTACGAAGACGAGGTCGGCATGTGGGAGCAGGTCCTGAGTGCCGCGAAGAACTACCTCGAGGGCTGCTGAGTCTCTGAGTTTCTGCGCCGGCATCTGGGGATGCCGGTGGTGTTCCGCTGTCGTGGCATTTCGCGGGCGAATGACGCGTAGTGAGCGCGTTGCCCGACTTTGCACCCCCGCAGCCTCACGGCTGCGGGGGCTGTTTGTTAGCGGTGTGGTTCATGGATCGTGAGCTGAGTGTCCGTCCGTGTGTGTCCCCGAAATATCGCATGCAATTCCCCTGTAGCTACTTCAACCTTTGAAGTCAAAATGTTGAAATCCTGGGGTTTTTAGCGTGTTGTTGTGTGTGGCCGTCAGGGAATTACGTGCGGAATTGGTGAATGTGGGGACGGTGGTGCGGCGTAGGCTGCGGCCCGACGGACGTTCGCCGCGGTTGTGCTTGTGCGCGTGGGTGCTGCACCCGATACGTAGGCAGTGCACCCGTTCTGATCGGGTGCAGCGTCCCGTAAGAGGTGCAGCGTCCCGTAAGAGGTGTAATGCCCAGTGTGGGAGTTACTGTGTGAACCATGGCGGAGCTTGTGACTCCGAAGCGTTGCACTAGTTGAAGGAGCAATGCACTAGATGGGGGAGCATTGCACTGGATAGTAGCTAGTGCAATGCCCTGCTAAGTAGCGCAATGCCTCCCGGTGTCGAATGATGGGGAGCTGCATTGACACGTGCAGCGAGTGGGCGTCGGCGCCCCCAGCTTTCGCACGTAATTCCCCTGCGATCGTTTCAATGTTCTAAGTCAGAACGTTGGAATTCTGCGGTTTTTGAGACGCTAACGCGTTCGGTGGTCAGGGAATTGCATGCGGAATTGATGGGGCTGCTGTGCCTAGTCCGTCGTGAGTGCCGTGCGCGCCGCGAGCCCCGCGCCTTCGTGCTCCGCCGCGGCTACTCCGCGTGCCCGGCCTCGCGCTCCGCTGCCTCGCGGGCTGCCTTCTTGGCACGGGCGTGCGCCTCGACCTCTTCGGGGGTGAGGGGTCCCTGCGTCGAACCTTCGCTGCCGTCGGTGCGCTCCCATGAAACGGCGAGGCTGTCGCGCGCGCCGAAGCGCGCCAGGTGGATGCCGACGATGAATTCGAGGCGATCGGTGCGCTCGGGCTCCGTGTGCATCTCGAGCGTCAGTGCCGACGGTGACGCGATGACGTTCACGTGCCCCAGAACCGGACCCTCGCGGTCGAACAGCAGGTATCCGCTCCCTGCCTCCTCGTCCCAGGAACCCGTGATCTTGTGGCCCATGTGGCTCACGAGCTGCTTGCCGTAGCGTGCAGCCCGCTCGGTGGGAACCGTGGCCACGGAGATCAGGGGGTACGAGGTCTCGCCCGTCGAAGGCGTCGAATTCTGCGTCATAAGGCAAACCTAACTTGAATGCGCGGCCTCTGCCATGCGTAGCTCTGGATTCGGTCATGCGCCTACCTGTGCGGTAGCGTTGGATAGTCAAGCGCTTCGCGAGAGCGCGCAAAGACCGCGCAAAAGCGCCCCCGGGATGGGAGCTGGCGGAAGGAACAACGATGACAGTTGAGAACGTCGAACATGGTGAGCCCCAGCAGGGTGGCGAAAAGCTCCAGCGCACGCTGAAAAACCGCCACATTCAGCTGATCGCCATCGGTGGCGCGATCGGCACGGGCCTGTTCATGGGATCGGGTAAGACGATCTCCGTCGCGGGCCCCTCGATCCTTCTGGTCTACATGATCATCGGCGCGGTCCTCTTCCTGTTCATGCGCACCCTCGGTGAGCTGCTGCTCTCCGACCACAAGTACGCGACCTTCGCGGATATCGCCCGCGACCTCATCGGCCCGTGGGCCGGCTTCGTGACGGGGTGGACCTACTGGGCGTGCTGGGTGGTCACCGGCGTCGCGGACATGATCGCTATCACCGGCTACACGCACTTCTGGTGGCCGGACCTGCCCGCGTGGATCCCCATCGGCGCGACGACTCTGCTGCTCTTTGCCCTCAACGCGATGACGGTCAAGGCCTTTGGTGAGACGGAGTTCTGGTTCGCGCTCGTCAAGATCGTCGCGATCATCGCCCTGGTCATCGTCGGTTTCGCCATGGTCGCCATGGGTACGGTTGACGAGGAGGGAACCGTGGCCGCAGTCTCGAACCTGTGGAGCCATGGCGGCTTCTTCCCGACCGGATTCACCGGCTTCCTCGGCGGCTTCCAGATCGCCCTCTTCGCCTTCATCGGAATCGAGATGGTCGGCACGACAGTCGCCGAGACCGACGACCCGGACAACACCCTTCCCAAGGCCGTCAACTCCATCCCCGTTCGCATCATGCTTTTCTACGTGGCGGCGCTCGCGGCCATCATGATGGTGACCCCCTGGGATCAGGTGAGCCCCGAGAAATCGCCCTTCGTCACGATGTTCTCGCTGACCGGGCTGGGCGCCGCGGCCACGATCGTCAACCTGGTGGTCCTCTCCTCGGCCGCGTCGAGCGCGAACTCGGGTATCTACTCCACGTCGCGCATGCTCTACGGCCTGGCGCGCCAGGAGCAGGCGCCGGGCACCTTCGCGCGCCTCTCCAAGCACCACGTGCCCCTCAACGCCCTGTTCCTGTCCTGCGTGTGCCTCCTGTCGGGCATCGTGATCATGGGGATGGGTGGCTCGATCTCCGCGGCCTTCACGCTGGTGACCTCGGTGTCGGCCACGCTGTTCATGGGCGTGTGGGTGGTCATCGTCGTGTCCTACCTGGTCTACCTGCGCAAGCGCCCGCAGCTGCATGCGGTCTCGAAGTTCAAGGCCCCCGGCGGCGCGATCAGCGCCTGGATCGTGCTTGCGTTCATGGGCTGCATGGGCGTCATCCTGGCGATGTGGGACGATACTCGCCCCGGCCTCGTCTATTCCCTGATGTGGATTGTGTTCATCGTGGGCGCGGCCTTCGCGAACCGCCATTTCCTGCTGCGTCGCGCGTCGCGCGGTGTCCTCGGTGACGGGGGCACGGGAGAGGGCCCTCATACCGGTCCCCACCTGCATGAGTAGCGCAATGAATACCAAGTGACTATGCTCACCAGAGTGCCACGGGAGCTCGAACCGAGCTGAGAGGGGACCACCCCCGACCGTAGAACCTGATCCGGATCATACCGGCGTAGGAAGGCTCTTCCCTCGTGGCCGCTGTGCAACACGAAGGGAGTATTTTCGCATGGCATCCACTGCTCCGTCCCTCCGCTGGAGGGTCATTGACATCGTCACCGCCGCCGTCCTGGGCGTCGCTTGCGGCCTCATTTTTGTTGTCTGGAACCAGGTGGGCGGCGCAAGTTACGAGTTCCTCAAGACCATCGGCCCCGGCGTGGGTGGCCTGGTGACGGGTGTCTGGCTGCTGGGCGGCACGCTTGGTGGCTACGTCATCCGCAAGCCCGGCGCCGCGCTCTTCGTCGAGCTGATGGCCGCGACCGTCTCCATGGCCCTGGGGTCCCAGTGGGCCGTCGAGACCATCTACTCGGGTCTCGCGCAGGGCCTCGGCGCGGAGGTCGTCTTCGCCCTGGTCGCCTACCGCCGCTTCAACGCGACGATCGTGGGTGCTGCGGGCGCCGTGTCCTTCGCGTTCGAGTGGGTTCTCGAGCTCTTCCTCTCCGGCCACCTCGCAAAGGGCGTGCTCTACAACGTGATCTACCTCGTGTGCGGCATGGCGTCGGGCATCGTTCTGGCCGGCCTGCTCGCGTGGGCGCTGACGAATGCGCTCGCGAAGACGGGTGCCCTGGATCGCTTCGCCTCCGGCCGTGGAGCGCGTGAGCTTGTCTGATTCCCGATCCATGGACGAGGCCCACTCCGCCTCCTCCCGCCCCGCTTCTTCTCCCGGTGCCTCGGCTGCGCTGGGTGAGGGCGAGGGCGCGCGCGTGCGCGCGCGCGGCTGGGGATGGCGTCACGCCGGGCGCAAGAACGCCGCGCTGTCGGGTGTTGATCTCGATATCGCGCCGGGTGAGCGCGTGCTGGTGCTGGGCCCGTCCGGGTCGGGCAAGTCGACGCTCATGGGTGGCTTGGCCGGCCTGCTGGGCGGCGCCGAGGAGGGCGATGCCACCGGCACGCTCACCGTCGACGGCGTCGCTCCGGCCGAGGCGAGGGGCCGCGTGGGCCTGCTCATGCAGGACCCCGAGGCTCAGGTGGTTCTCGCCCGCGTGGGCGACGACGTGGCCTTCGGCATGGAGAACCTGGGGGTTGCGCGCGAGGAGATCTGGCCGCGCGTGGAGAACTCGCTCAAGGCAGTGGGCCTGAGCGTCCCCCTGGATCATTTGACGACGGAGCTGTCGGGCGGGCAGAAGCAGCGCCTGGCCCTGGCGTCGATTCTCGCGATGGGCCCGGGCCTGCTGCTCCTGGACGAGCCCACCGCGAACCTGGACCCGAGCGGCGTCGCCGAGGTGCGCGCCGCCGTCGAAACCGTCGTCGAGCGCACGGGCGCGACCGTGGTCGTCGTCGAGCACCGCGTCGACGTGTGGGCCTCCCTCGTGGATCGCGTCATCGTGGTCGCGGACGGTGCGATCGCCGCAGAAGGCCCGCTCGACGAGGTTCTCGCGCAGCAGGGCGACGCCCTGCGCGAGCGCGGCATCTGGCTTCCCGGCGACGACGTCGCCGCCGAGGTCGGACCCGCCCCCAAGGTCCCACCGGCCTCGTCCGAAAGCCCGGAAGGTGGAGCGCGAGGCACCACCCCGATCACCCGCGTCACCGGCCTGACGATCGGCTACGACGCGTCCGCCCCCGTACGCAGCGGCATCGACCTGACGATCGAGCGCGGCGTCTCCACCTGTATCGTTGGCGCGAACGGGGCCGGAAAGTCGACCTTCGCGCTGACGCTGGCGGGCCTCCTGCCGCCCCTCGCGGGCACGGTCGAGGTCGAGACCGCCGACGGCACGGTCGGCGACCCGCACGAGTGGAGCAGCAAGCAGCTGCTCGGCCGCATGTCGATGGTCTTCCAGGAGCCCGAGTACCAGTTCCTGGCCGCCACCGTCGCCGAGGAGCTCGCGATCGGCCCGCGTGCCGCCGGCATGACCGACGAGGAGATCGCCCCCCTCGTCGACGAACACCTCGAGGCCCTGGGCCTGACCAAACTCGCGCGCGCCAACCCCATGACGCTATCCGGCGGCGAGAAGCGCCGCCTGTCGGTGGCGACCGCGCTCATCAGCGCCCCCGAGCTGCTGATCCTCGACGAGCCGACCTTCGGCCAGGACCGCGGCACGTGGCTGGGCCTCGTGCGCCTGCTGCGCGCCGCCCTGGAGCGCGGCGTCACCCTGGTGTCGATCACGCACGACCCCGCGTTCGTGGCCGCGATGGGCCAGCGCGTCGTCGACCTCGGGCAGGTCGGCACGCGCGGCGCGGCCCCCGAAGATTCCACGGATGAGGCCGGGGCCGCCCCCGCCGGGAACGTTCACGATCACGGCCCGAAGCGCGGCACCCGAGGCCTCCTCGCGCGTACGAATCCCGTTGCCCGCGTGCTCGCCCTCCTGGTCGCAACCACGCCCCTGCTGATCACGATTGACCCGGTGAGCGCGGCCGTTGCCGTCATTCTCGAGCTCGCGCTCATGCCCCTGTCGGGCGTGTCGGCGCGCAGCTTCTTCCTGAAGGCGACGCCGCTGCTGCTCGCCGCGCCGCTCGGCGCGCTGTCCATGCTGCTCTACGCCTCACCGGGAGGAACCGTGTACTGGCAGTTCGGGCCGGCAGCGGTTTCGGACCACTCGATGTGGCTGGCGCTGGGCATTGGCCTGCGCATGTGCGCGATCGTCCTGCCTGCGATTGCTCTGCTCGACCGCATTGATCCGACCGACATGGGGGATGGCCTCGCGCAGATCCTGCACCTGCCCGCCCGCCCCGTGCTGGCGGCGCTCGCGGGCGCGCGCATGACGTCGCTGATGGCGGCCGACTGGAAGGCCCTTGAGCGGGCGCGCCGTGCCCGAGGCGTGGGTGACTCCTCGCGCATCCGTTCCTTCCTGCGAGGCTCCTTCTCGCTGCTCGTGTTCGCGCTGCGTCGCTCCGGCAAGCTGGCCACCACGATGGAGGCAAGGGGCTTCGGCGCGGAAGGCAAGCGAACGTGGGCACGCCTCTCGCGCCTGCGCGCCGCCGATGCCGTCCTCCTGGTTGTCGCCATCGCCCTGCCCGCGATCGCGCTGGTCGCGAGCATCTGGGCGGGTACCTTCGCCCTGGTGGGCCGATGAGAGGCCCGACCTGGGAAGACGTGAGCGGGGGAGTGGGCCTGAGGGTCACCGTCCCCGTCACGATAGGCCCCGATGAGGCCGCCCGCGAGCTCGCCCCCCGCCTGAGTGCCCTGGCGGGGGAGCGGGCCCCGGCCTCGTTCGGTGAGGCAGGCGCGCGCCCCGGCGTCCCGGTCGTCACGATCGACGGCTACTCCGGCTCCGGCAAGTCCACGCTGGCCGCCGCGCTTGCTCGGCTCGTGAACGGCTGGCAGGTCCTGCACCTCGACGACTGGTACCCCGGCTGGGACGGCCTCGCGGAGGGCGCCCACATCGCGCGTCGAATTGCCGCCGATCTGCGGGGAGGGCGTGCCTCCTCCTACGAGGCCTGGGACTGGGAGAACGGTAGAACCGGGGCGACGATCAGCGTCCCCCTCGCCCCGACGATCATCGAGGGCTGCGGCGCCATCGACGCCGAAGCCGACCTCAGCGTGTGGATCGCCGACCCCGGCGAGGACGAACGACGCAGCAGGGCGCTCGCGCGCGACGGGCAGACTTACGCGCCGCATTGGCAGCGGTGGGCCGACCAGGATCTGGGGCGCTCGCTACCATAGGTGTATGCTGCCGCCACATCCTGAACTGCCGCTGTGGGCGTGGCTCCTCTTTGGGGCTTTCGAGTTCGCCATCCGTATCATTGCGCTCGGCATCGTCCCCAAGCATCGCCGCGCCTCCACGTCGACGGCGTGGCTGCTGCTCATCTTCCTGTGGCCGCTCCTGGGTGTGCCGCTGTATGTCATCTTCGGTTCGTGGTGGGCGATGGGTCGGCGGCTCGACGACGACCCGGAGGCCCGCCAGCTGGTCGATGCCATCGTGGCCGGCTCGACCGCGCCCGACCCTGAGAACTACGAGGTGCCGGACGGGCCCGACGGCCTGCCCGCAGGCTCGGGCGATGACACCGCCTCGATCATGCGACTGTCCGGGACCCTCAGCGGCTTCCCGGCCTCTGTGGGACGGGTTGGTCGCCTCTACAACGACACTGCCGAGACGTTCCGGGCCATGGCCGCCAGCATCGACGCGGCGACCCACCACGTGAATGCCCTGTACTACCAGACGTCCTGGGATGAGTACACGGCCCCCTTCTACGAGGCCCTCGAGCGCGCGGTCGCGCGTGGCGTCACCGTCCGCCTGCTCGTCGACCACCACGGCATGCGCACGATCCCGGGCAACAAGGACTTCCGCCGCCGCCTGAACGCCATGGGCATCGAGTGGCACGAGATGCTGCCCTTCGCCCCGCTGCGCGGGCAGATTCGCCGCCCCGACCTGCGCAACCACCGCAAGATCCTCGTCATCGACGGGCGTGAGGCCTACGTCGGCTCCCACAACCTCGTGGCCCCCGACTACGACACCCCCTCGTACGCGAAGTCGGGCATGCTCTACGACGACACGAGCGTGTCCGTCACCGGCCCCATCGTCGCGCAGATCCAGGCGGTCTTCGCCGTCGACTGGTACTACGCGTGCAAGGAGATCCTCACGCCCGAGGTCCTCACCCCGCCCGCCGCGCAGCTGGCGGCCAAGAACGAGGACACGCACATCTCGGCCATGCAGATCATCCCGTCGGGTCCCGCGTTCAAGGGCGAGCCGAACCTGCGCGCGTTCGTCCACATGGTCTCCTCGGCGCGCACGCACGTGTCGATCACGAGCCCGTACTTCATCCCGGACGAGACCCTCATGACCGCGCTGACGAACGCCGCGCTGTCGGGCGTCGAGGTCGAGCTCTTCGTCTCCGAGCAGTTCGACCAGTTCCTGGTCGGCCACGCGCAGCGCTCCTACTACGGCATGCTCCTGAAGGCGGGCGTGCGCATCCACCTGTACCACAAGCCGCGGATGCTCCACTCGAAGTACATGATCGTCGACGGGAACCTGTGCGTCATTGGCTCGTCCAACATGGATGTGCGTTCCTTCGGCCTCAACTACGAGATCATGCTCGTCGCCGACAGCTCGCGCCTGGTCGAGATGCTGCACGGCAACGACGACCGAACGCGCGAGAAGTCTCGCCAGCTCACCTACGAGGAGTGGCGCGGCCTGCCGTGGCACGTCCATTACATCGACAACGTGTGTCGACTGGGGAGCTCGCTCCTGTGAGTGTTCCCGAGAACGAGGCCATGGCCGGACGCGCGGACACCTCTCTTTCGTGTCAGCAGTACGGGGATTGCGAGGGGATATCGAACAGTGTGTCCGCTTCGCTCGATGTCAACCCCTTCGTCGGCGAGGGCGGTGCCTACGATTCCGTGCGCCCCGCCTACCCGGACGAGGCTGTGGCCGCGTTGATCGACGCAGCGCAGCGCGCGCGGAGGGAGAACATGCCGGGCCGGGGCGGCCCACTGCGCGCCGCCGACATCGGCGCGGGCACCGGAAAGATGAGCGAGCTCCTGGCTCGCGGCGGTCTCCTCGTCGACGCGGTCGAACCATCCGAGGCGATGCGCGCCCAGGCCTCGTCGATCGAAGGCGTGACGTGGCACGGCGGCGTTGCGGAAGATATAGGGTTACCGAACGGCGTGTATGACATCGTCGTGTTTGCCCAGTCCTGGCATTGGATGGATCCGCAGCGTGCGGGCCTCGAGGCCGCCCGGATCCTGGCGCCCGGCGGCGCGCTCGCCATCGTGTGGAACCAGATGGCCGTGTCGATTCCGTGGGTGCATCGCCTGACGCGCATCATGCGCTCGGGCGACGTACACCGCCCCGACAGGCCGCCCATGCCGGGCGGTGGCTTCGCCCCGATGACCCTCACCCAGGTCGCATGGGAGGACCGTATGACCCCCGAGGAGATCCTCACCCTGGGCACGACCCGCTCCTCGTACATCCGTTCCTCCGAGGCCGGCAAGGCGCGCTTGCAGGAAAACCTGCGCTGGTACCTCTACGACCACCTCGGGTACGCGCCGGGGGAGCAGGTGACCATCCCCTATGCGACCCTCGTGTGGCTCACCCACCTGTGAGGGGTGGGCGAGCCGAGCGCGCGAGACGTCAGTGAATGGGCTCCAGGAACCTGTCCGAGGAACCCTCAGGCATGGGGAGCGGGCGCTCCCGCGCGGCACGCAGAGCGGGGTCAAGGACGGCCAGGACCGGGTCCCAGGTGTGCAGCGGATGAGTGATCGTGAAGCCTGCTGACTGGCTGTTCAGAACGATCTCCTCGTAGACCTGGATCGTCACGCCGTTGTACTCGTGAGCGACGTGCTGGAGGAAGTAAGAGTTCGGGAGGTAGGTGACCTCCTGGAGGTTGAAGTTGGGAGCCCCCTGAAGGATCGGCGTGAGGTCGCGCCCGTTGGCGCCGACGACGATGGCGACCTCCGGCCGGGCTAGGTTGTTCGTCGCGATCTCGAGGCTGTGCGTCGTGGCGGTGAGCGTCGGCGAGCCGACGACCCGCACCCGGTCCACTGCGCGATCGACGTAGCCGCGGAAGGTGATCTGCGGCTTGGCGGGCAGCTTATTGAGGAGGTTGAGGAGCGCGCGGGTCTGATCGGAGTAGCTGTCGGTCATCGGTCTTCCTGGGTCGTGTGGGGGGCGTCGTGGGTCCGTTGCGCCGTTGTTTGAACCGTTTCCGGTGGTGACGAAGTCGGTGGTGCTATGCCCACGGTATCCGATTGTGACCGTGCGGGCGACACTGAATGATCGGGCCCCGTATGAACGTCACGCGTGAGGTGAATGCGGTGGTCGTGTGTCAAGCCCAGAAACGTGTGGGAGCACGTGCCTCGTGCCGCTCCTGAACGCCGCGGCTGCCCCTGGCACAATGGGGGCCATGGCTGTGTCGTTTCTGGGAGTGATCGCCGCCCTCGCCATGTACGCGGTGAGCGTGGCGCCGTCGCTGATGGCGCGCTCGTGGGCGTGGCATGCGGTCGCCTCGGGCGTCCTCGTGTCCTGCGGGTACGTCGTGGGCGTGGTCATCCAGAACGTGGGTGCCCGCGTCATCGCCATGACAGGCCTGACAATCCGCGCATCCGAGCCCGTCGAGATCGGCTTCCGCGTCTGCATCGCCGCCCTCTTTGCGATCTGGTGGCTCTATGCGGTCATCCAGTCCTACCGACGGGCCCGCGTCGCCGCCAGGCTTGTGAATATGCCGGGGGAGACCTTCGGCGAGTACCTCCTGGGGACGGCCGGCACGGTGGTTATCGTTTGGTGTCTCATCCTGATCGTCGGGGCGTTGAACCGCGTGGGACGTATGCTGATTGTGGCGCTCGGCGGCTACATGCCGCGCCCGGCGGCGATCGTCGTGGGAGTCGTGATCCTGGCCGCCATCGTCTTCTTCCTGACCTCCAACGTAATCCTGCGCGGTGGGATCGGCTTCTTCCGCCACCATGCCGAGCAGATGAACACGCGTACCGCTCGCGGCATCTACAAGCCGTTCGTGCCCGAGCGCTCCGCCTCCCCGGCCTCGCCCGTCACCTGGGAATCCGTCGGTGGTCAGGGGCGCGTCTTCCTGGGGCGCGGCCCCTCGCGCCTCGACATCGCCCAGGTCACCGGCGGCGAGGCCATGGAGCCGATCCGCGTCTACTCTGGCATGCCCGCGGGTGGGGCGGGCATCGAGCAGGCCGCGGCGACGGTGGTCGCCGAGCTGCGCCGCACGGGTGCCTTCGATCGTGCCGTCATTCTCATCGCCGCGTCGACCGGCTCCGGCTGGGTTGACGAGTGGCAGGTCCAGCCCCTTGAGTTCCTGACGCGCGGTAACTGTGCCACCGCCTCGCTCCAGTACTCCTACGTGCCCTCGGCCCTCAACTGGCTGACCGGCCTCGAGCCAGCGCAGGAGGCATCGGCCGTGCTATTTCGGGCGGTGCGGGCCGAACTCGACGCGATGGATGAGGCTGACAGGCCCGCTCTCTTCGTCTGCGGTGAATCCCTGGGGGCTTTCGCCTCGCAGTCGGTTTTCTCCTCGTTCGAGGAGGTGCTCTCCCAGGTGGACGGGGCCCTGTGGGTGGGGACCCCCGCCTTCACACCGATGCACGCCGAGCTGACGAGTGCCCGCCACAAGGGAAGCCCCGAGGTCGCCCCCGTCGTCTACAACGGTCGGCGCGTGCGCTTCGTGAACGAACCCTCCGACCTGCGCACCGACCTCTACGGGCGCGAGCTGGGGCCGTGGGGCTTCCCGCGCATCGTCTACGCCCAGCACGCCTCCGATCCGGTTGTGTGGTGGAACCGGAAGATGCTCTGGACGCAGCCTGATTGGCTGCGTGAGCGGGCGGGCCGCGACGTGTCTCCCTTCGTTGAGTTCACGCGCTTCGTCACCTTCATTCAGGTGCTCGCCGACCTGCCCGTCGCGGGGACCGCTCCCTGCGGCCACGGCCACACCTACAACGAGGAGCTGATCCCCCTGTGGCGGGCGATCCTCGGCTTCGATCTCCTCTTCGATGAGACCCCGACCCACCCGCGCTTGGCAGCCCTGGATGGTGAGTGGGTGGACGAGGAGATGGTGGAGCGTATCGGCATCGTCGTGCGGGCGAACCTGGAGCTGTCGGACCGGCAGTAGGGGGCCCGCGGCGTGCCGTGACGTGTTTGTCGAGGTCGCAGGCCTACCGCGTGCCTGTGTGTGTTAGTTCGCGATGGTATTTACCGTGTCCATTGAATTCTGTATCATCCAGAATGTCAGTCTTTTAAGAGGGTTGTTGGCGAACATGTGCACTTTTGTCGCGAAACATATGTTTATCGGTCAGTGAATGTGTTGAAACCTCGCTGATAAGAGGGTTAGGGATCTCCTTATTTTCCCTCGCAATGCCTTGTAGCTACTGAATGGTAAGTCCGTAACGCATTGCTAGGTATCTGGTTACGCGTATCGCGCGAATTGTGAGCTGCTGAACCTAACCGTTTGGAATGTCTCGCACGAATCAACATTGGAGTGAGCATGTCATACACATTTCACAGGGCGTTGATCGCAGCCCTGGCGACACCGGCGCAATGGCAGCGTCCGGTGTCGCCTTCGGCGCTCCCGCCCTGGCAGGAACCCCGCGTCCGACGCGATCCTCTATCGCCGCGTCGTCGATTTCCCCGGCAATGTCACCGCTGACGGGAAGCACCACTACACGTTCACCATCACCTTCTCGGACATCCAGGCAGCATGGTCCAAGGACGGCCACACTGACGCCCTGCCCGCGACTGTCAAGCTCGTCGCATGGGGTAGCGACGGCATGCCGGACAATGCCAACATGACGAAGGTCAATTGGTTCGGCGACGACAATCGCCGTTGTGAAGTCTGTGAAGCAGGATACGAGTGCGCCTGTTCCGTGGGTTGAGCCCCAGCCTGCTCCCGATCCGCAGCCCGCTCCCACCCCGATGGGCGCCTGGGTGATGGACTCGGTCGGCTGGTGGTACCGCAACGCTGATGGCAGCTACCCGTCGAACACCTCGATGGTGATCGACGGACGCACCTACCGGTTCGATGGACGCGGCTACATGCGTACCGGCTGGCAGATGGTCCGCGGCACGTGGTACTACCTGCACGACTCGGGCGTGTGGGTCGCATGATCTGATCGAGGCCTCGACACCGGGCAATACTCCGGGTCCGGGAGCGCAGTAACGCGCTCCCGGACCCTGTGCGTTAGATACTTCAGCTCCTCTTCACATATCAGTAAGCAATACCGTGATTGTCAGGGGGATCACGTGAGGTATGTTGTAAGGAGACGGCTGGTACACCGACGTACCGGGTGCCACTGGCATTCCGTCCCCCAACATATCGGAGAAGGTTTATGTCAACGAAGAAATCGGCTGCCCTCCTCGCCTTCGTCGGCGCGTGCGCGCTCGCGGTCACCGCGCCGGCCACCCTGGCCTCGCCCGTGCCCCCGGGCTCATCCGGCGTCAGCGATGGCGCAGCGGCCCTACCCACGGGCGACATCGACACGGCGCTGACCTCGAAGAGCGGGCAGTCCGCGCCCTCCTCGACCGACACAGAGGCGGACCCGGCGCGCGTCGTCGGCGTCATTGTCCAGCTTGAGGACAGCGCGTCCCGCGAGGGCACGATCAGTGAGATCAACGAGGCCGTGGCCTCCCTCTTCCCTGGCGCCTCGGCCCAGGTGGAGCGCGAGTACGACAACGTCATGTCGGGCTTCTCCCTCAAGGCCCCCGCCGGTGCGCTGGACGCGATCCGCCGTGCCCCGGGCGTGCGTGCCGCGTTCCTTGAGCGCGAGGGGCGTGTCAGTGACGTGGCCACGCCCGATGCCGAGGGCGGCATCGAGTCCTCGCAGACCGGCGGGCAGGACCCCGCTAACCTGAGTGCCCATCTCATGATGCATATCGACCAGGTCGCCCAGAAGGGCGAAGGAAAGGTTATCGCCGTCATCGACACGGGCGTCGACATGATGCATCCGGCTTTTACTGGCGAACTCGCGGGAACGCCCCCGCTCACCCCGCAGAAGGTCGCTGCGATGACCTCGCAGCTGGGTGAGGGCAAGACCGGCGTCTACGTCTCGCAGAAGTTCCCCTTCGCCTACGACTACGCGGATGGCGACAACGACGCGTCGCCGGCGAAGACCCCGAACGGCTCCCATGGGACCCACGTCGCCGGCATCGCCGCAGGTAACGCTGACAAGATCGTCGGCACCGCTCCGAACACCCAGGTGATCGTCGCGAAGGTGACGCGCAGTGAGGACGATGCGCTGCTGGACTCGGCGCTGCTCGCCTCGCTTGACGACATGCTCGTCCTGCGCCCCGACGTGATCAACCTGTCGCTCGGCTGGACGGCCGGCATGGATAACGAGGCCGACTCGGTGTACGCGACCGTGTACAAGAAGCTGCAGGAAGCGGGCATCACCGTCAATGCGGCCTCGGGCAACGCCTTCTCCACCGGGTATGGCAACAACTCCGGCAAGGGCGTGCCCTACGCCACGGACCCCGACTCCTCGGTCATGGACGAGCCGGCCACGTATTCCTCGGTGGTTGCCGTCGCCTCGGTCCAAAACGCCCTGCTTCGCAACGCCTTCACCGTCAATGGGAAAGACATTGGATACCAGCGCGCTCGCGGCCTCAACGGTGAGAAGGTCGCCTTCTTCTCCGACCTGCCCGCCGGCACCTACGAGTACGTCGACGCCGGGTTCGCCTCCGAGGAGGACGCCGCCGCGCTCAAGGCGAAGTACCCGGACGGCCTCGCCGGAAAGATTGCGCTCGTTTCCCGCGGCAACATGACCTACCAGAAGAAGGTTGAGAACCTCTACGACCTCAAACCCGCCGGAATCGTCGTCTACAACAACGTGTCGGTCGGATCCCTCATCGCTATGAATCTGACGACGCAGGACATGCCCGCCGCGTTCATTTCTCAGGCTGACGGACAGGCCATGCTGGATGCCCCCGAGCACAAGCTCTTGATCGCCGAGGGCCAGGTCCTGCCGCAGTCTACCGTCTACGAGGCGTCGGATTTCTCCGCGTGGGGCGTGTCCCCGGACCTGCGCCTCAAGCCTGAGATCGCGGCGCCCGGTGGCGAGGTTTTCTCATCGATACCGGACGGTGCGTACGAGCAGTCCTCGGGTACGTCGATGGCCACGCCTCAGATGGCGGGCGTCAGTACGATCGTGCTTCAGCGTGTGCAGTCTGATCCGCTGTTTGCGTCGATGAGTGCGCGTGAGAAGGTTGATGTGGTGCAGAACCTGATGATGGGTACGGCCCGGCCGCTCACCGACGCTGCGCAGACTTCGGGTGCGCTGTATTCGCCGCGTAAGCAGGGTGCCGGCCTTGTGGATGCGTTGGCGGCGACGACGTCGTCGGTGTATCCGACCGTTGTGGGTGCGCCCGAGCAGTCTCGTCCCAAGGCGGACCTGGGGGATGGGACGAAGGGGTGGCATTTTGATGTCACTTTGCACAACCTCTCGGGTGTGGAAGCCACGTATGAGTTGAGTTCGCAGGCCCTCTCTGAGATTGTCGAGGGTGGTTTCTTTACCGAGCATTCCGCCGATTGGCGAGGCCGGGGCGTGGAGATCGCGTACTCGGGCGCGGCGTCCGTGTCGGCTGAGGGTGCGACTGTCACAGTTCCTGCGAGCGGTGAGGTTACCGTTGGCATTGACGTCACGCCCGGCAGCGATTTTGCCTCCTACGTCGCGGACAACACGCCGAATGGCACGTTCCTTGATGGTTTCGTGCGCTTCGCGTCGAAGACCGAGGGGCAGCCCGACCTCTCCGTGCCCTACCTGGGCTTCTACGGTGACTGGGGCAAGGCACCTATCTTCGACGCCCTCGCCTCGGATGGCGGAGCGCACACCCGGGCCTCGGCCATCGTGAACGGCAAGAGCGGGGAGTCCCTCGGCTACAACCCCCTCGTCAAGGCAGCCGACCGCACCGGAAACCCCAACCCGCAGCGCTACGTGATCTCCCGGTCCACGGCCTCGGGCGCACCGACAATCCTCGAACCCCGCACGGGCACGCTGCGCAGTGTCCACTCGCTGACCAGCACCTACACGAACGAGGCCGGGGAGACGGTCTTCTCCGTGACCAACCACCAGAACTGGAAGTCCGTCTACCTGACGAGCAGCGAGGAGAACACCTGGGTCGAGGCCTACCACGAGTCCACGGCCTTCGACGCGAACGCGGAGAAGTTCGCGCACATGCCCGACGGCACGTACACGCTGCGGATCGCCGCGTCCAACGATGGCCCGTCGCGCGCCGAGCAGTCGATCTCCTACAAGTTCCGCCTCGACACGACGGCACCGGTCATCTCGGGAGTGACGTACGGCGGAGACGGGCCCGACATGGCCGTGTCCTTCGATGTCGCCGATGACTCGCCCCTGGCGGCGATCGACTTGCACGACCCGGCTGACGGCCTGTGGTTCTACCGCCACGTCTTCACCGAGAGCGAGGGTAGCGTTGGCCCCGACGGTCGGTACATGTACCACGTTGAGATCCCATTGATGGAGATCTCTCGGGCGTGGAGTGACCAGGGTGGCGTCGGCGGAGTCATCGACAATCCCTACCTGCTCGCGTGGGACTACGGGCTCAACCCCTCCGAGCCGGTGATCCTCGACCTGCCCATCGGCTCTCACAGTGCGACAGGCTCGTGCACGGATACTGAGGGTGGCCGCTGGATCAAGGATTCGGGCGGCTGGTGGTACCAGTGCGCCAACGGCAGGGACTACCTCCAGGGCGGCTGGTTCACCATCAGCGGCCGTGACTACCAGTTCGGACCGGCTGGGTACATGATGACCGGTTTCGTCAAGCGCGACAATGTTGGCTGGATGTACATGGATTCCGAGGGCTCCCCCGTGAGCGGCTGGGTGCTCGATAGCGTCTATGGTGGTCCCTACTGGTACTACCTCGATCCTGAGACAAAGGTGATGCGTACCGGATGGCTGGCCGATGGCGGCTCCTGGTACTACCTGCACCCCAATGGTGTCATGGGCACTGGCTGGGTCGAAGTGAATGGCTCCTGGTACTACCTGCGTGACAGCGGAGCGATGGCTGTTGGGTGGATTAACGATGGTGGCACCTGGTACTACCTGTCTCCCTTGGGAGCCATGTTCACGGGCACGCACGTGATCAACGGACGTACCTACGTCTTTGGCGACAGCGGCGCGTGGGTCGGATGAACTGAGCTCATCAGGCGACGTCGATGAGGCCCGGGACGCTGTCCCTGCACTCGGCCCGGGCCTCTTTTGTCGAGTCGCCTGCGCTCGACTATCGATACATTGGAGTAACACACATGATGATGAAGACATCAACGGCGTTCCTCGCGCTCGTCGGTTCCTGTGCGCTCGCGGTGACGGGTCCAGCGTCCATCGCGGCGCTGCCGACTCCCGCCCAACCCGTGCCCGATGTCGCGCCCTCATTGCCACCCGTGGGCGACGTCGACACGGCGCTGACGTCGAAGAGCGGCGAGATGACCGTTCCCGAGTCGAGTGTCGGGGAAGAGGAAGCCTCGGCGCTCGTCGGAATTGTCGTCCAGCTTCAGGATGGGATGGGGCGAGATGAGGCGCTGGCCTCCATTAACGAGGCCGTGGCTGCGGCATACCCGGGAGCGCGCGTCCAGGTCACGCGCGAGTATGCGAATAGTTTTTCGGGTTTTGCGCTGAGTGCGCCCGCTGGGGCGATCGACGTAATCCGGTCCGTCAGCGGTGTCAGGTGCGCGTTCGTCGAGCGTGAGGCCAGCTTCAGCGAGAACGAGGCAGTGGATTCCGAGGGCGGTTTTGCTGCTTCGCGCCTGCCCGGCCAGAACCCGGACAACCTCGGCGCCCAACTGATGATGCACGTCGACCAGGTATCCCAGAAGGGTGAGGGTAAGGTCATCGCCATCATTGATTCGGGTGTCTATACCTCCCATCCGGCATTCGCGGGCGCGCTCACAGGCAAGCCGGCAATGACTGCCGAGGATGTCGCCGCGCTGGCACCTCAGCTGGGTGAGGGCGCAGCCGGGGTCTACCTGAATGAGAAGTTCCCCTTCGCCTACGACTACGCCGACAATGATTCGGATGTTTCCCCGTCGGGCTCCCACGGCACGCACGTCGCCGGTATCGCCGCGGGCAACGCTGACCAGATCGTCGGAGTCGCCCCACAGGCTCAGATCATCGTTGCGAAGGTCTCGCGAGACGGTAGTGAAGGAGTCTCGGATTCTGTGTTGTTGGCGGCCCTAGATGACATGGTGGTCCTGCATCCCGACGTGATCAACCTGTCACTCGGCTGGCCGGGTGGCATGGATAGCGAGGCCGACTCGGTGTATGCGACCGTGTACAAGAAGCTGCAGGATGCGGGTATCACCGTCAACGTGGCAGCAGGCAATAATTCCTCGGCTGGGAGCGGCAACCTATCCGGCAAGGACCTTCCCTTCGCCGCCGACCCCGACTCCTCAGTCCTCTCTGAACCCGCCTCGTACGCCTCGGTGGTGGCCGTCGCTTCCCTCGACAACCGGTTGCATCACAACGGGTTCCAAGCGGCCGGGAAAGATATCGCCTATCAGCGTGCGCGCGGAGATGATGGCATCAAGATCCCTGAGATCACCGATCTGCCCGCCGGCACCTACGAGTACGTGGATGGCGGACTGGGTACCAAAGAGGACGCCGCAGCCCTCGATGCGAAGTACCCGGAGGGGCTGGCTGGAAAGTTCGTGCTGATATCGCGCGGACAGCTGAACTTTAGCGACAAAATCGACAACGTCGCCCCGCTCAAGCCTGCCGGCGTCCTGATCTACAACAACGTTCCCGGCGACTCGCTCGTGGTGATGACGCTGACGAGGGGCAGCGTGCCCGCCGCGTTCATTACGCAGGCGGATGGACAGGCGATGCTGGCGGCAGCAGATCGTCACCTGACCCTCGTTGAGGGCATGACGATCGAGCCGAGCGCACAGTACTCAATGTCGAAGTTTTCGTCGTGGGGCGTGTCCCCAGCCCTGCGCCTCAAGCCCGAGATCGCAGCCCCCGGTGGCAACATCTACTCCGCGGTCCCGGGTGGCACCTACGAGTTGATGTCAGGAACCTCCATGGCGTCCCCTCAGATGGCTGGCGTCAGCACGATCGTTTTGCAGCGCGTCCAGTCCGACCCGCTGTTCGCGTCGATGAGTGCGCGTCAGAAGGCTGACGTGGTTCAGAACCTCATCATGGGCACCGCCCGTCCGCTCGCCGACGCTGCTCAGACGACGGGTGCGCTGTACTCGCCGCGTAAGCAGGGCGCGGGCCTCGTCGACGCCCTGGCGGCTACGACCTCGTCCGTGTATCCGACCGTTGTGGGTGCCCCCGAGCAGTCCAGGCCCAAGGCGGACCTGGGGGATGGGACGAAGGGTTGGCACTTCGACGTCACGCTGCATAACCTGTCTGGCACGGCGGCGACCTATGAGCTGAGCTCGCAGGCGCTGTCGGAGATCGTTGAGGGTGTGTTCTTCACGGAGCACTCCTCGGATTGGCGGGGCAAGGGCGTGGAGATCGCGTACTCGGGTGCGGCATCTGCGTCCGCTGAGGGCGCGACCGTGACGGTCCCCGCGAGTGGTGAGGCGACCGTCGGCATTGACGTCACGCCTGGCAGCGAGTTCGCGTCCTATGTTGCGGACAATGCGCCGAATGGCACGTTCCTGGATGGCTTCGTGCGCTTCGCGTCGAAGACCGAGGGGCAGCCCGACCTCTCCGTTCCCTACCTGGGCTTCTACGGCGACTGGGGCAAGGCCCCCATCTTCGACGCCCTCGCCTCGGACGGCGGAGCGCACGTCCTCGCCTCGGGAATCTACAACGCGGTAACACGCCAGCTTCTCGGATACAACCCCCTCATCAAGGATGAGGATCGGGTCGGGAATCCCAGGGCCGACCGTTATGTTGTGTCCCGCTCCGAGGCCTCGGGAGCTCCCACGGTGTTGGATCCGCACACCGGCACGCTGCGTAGTGTCCCCACGCTCAACACCACCTACACGAATGCCGCAGGAGAGATGGTCGCGTCTTATGTCACCCACGAGGTCAGGAAGTCCAGAGCAAACGCTCCTGGTGGCATGACAATGTGGGCTGAGCTGGGGCATGATCCCACGTTTTTGCCCGTGCGCTCCGACCTTTATGAGAGACTGCCCGACGGAATGTACACGCTGACAATCTCCGCGAGCAACGATGGTCCGTCGCGTGCCGAGCAGTCGATCTCCCATAAGTTCCGCCTCGACACGAAGGGGCCCGTTATTTCCGGAGTGGCCTACAGTGGAGAAGGGGCCGAGACGGTTGTGTCTTTCGACGTCACCGATGACTCTCCTCTGGCGGCGATCGACCTGCATGACCCGGCCGACGGCCTGTGGTTCTACCGACGCATCTTCACGGATGAGGAAGGCGTGATCGGAACCAACGGAATCTACACCTACCACGTTGAGATTCCCTTCAAGGACATCAATGCCGCGTGGGCCGACCAGGGCGGCACCGGCAACGTCATCGACACTCCCTACGTGCTCGCGTGGGACTACGGGCTGAACAACTCCGCAGCCGCCACACTTGAACTGCCGTCGGACAACCATGGATCATGCATCAAGCCCGACGGTGGCCAGTGGGCTAAGGACTCGGTAGGCTGGTGGTACCAGTGCGCCAACGGCAGGGGCTATCTCAAGAACGGCTGGTTCACCATCAACGGCCGTGACTACCAGTTCGGGGCGACCGGATACATGAAGACCGGCTGGCTCCGGCGCGACGATGGGGCGTGGGTGTACGCGGACACCGAGGGTGCCCTGGTGGGCGGCTGGGTGCTCGACGCCTCCTCCGGTCGCCCCTACTGGTACTACCTCGATCCTGAGACAAAGGTGATGCGTACCGGATGGCTGGCCGATGGCGGCTCCTGGTACTACCTGCACCCCAATGGTGTCATGGGCACTGGCTGGGTCGAAGTGAATGGCTCCTGGTACTACCTGCGTGACAGCGGAGCGATGGCTGTTGGGTGGATTAACGATGGTGGCACCTGGTACTACCTGGGACCCGATGGTGCGATGTTCACGGGCACTCACGTGATCAACGGACGCACTTACGTCTTTGACGATTCGGGAGCCTGGGTGCGATAAACTGTCCGTCTCTCATTCTGTCAAGACACTGACCCGGGTCCGGGAACGTTGCTATGCAAGCGTTCTCGGGCCTGGGATTCATTACTGAGTAAAATAACCGTCATCTGTTTCTCTTTGTGAAATAAAGTTTGTCACAAGACTTGCCTGCGGTATGTTGGCAGTGACGGCCGACACGACGAGATCCTCGCCGTGCTCGAACACGGTCGTCCGTCGACACATTGGAGTAGGCATATGACAACGAAGAAACCAGCGACGCTCCTCGCGCTGGCTGGCACCGCCGCGCTCGTGGTTGCCGGCCCCGCGGCCCTCGCATCCCCGCCAACCCCGGCGGATACCCGACCCGACGCGGGCGCCACGGCCTCGTCCCTGCCCGTCGGTGACGTCGATACCGCGCTCACCTCGAAGAGCGGGGAGACCACCCAGACTGAGCAGGCCCCGACGACCGACGAGGTCGACCCCGCCGTAGTCGTCACGATCGTCGTCCAGCTCGACGACGGCGCAGACCGCGCGGCCTCCCTCGCCTCGATCAACGAGGCCGTGGCCGGCGCATTCCCCGGCTCCTCCACCCAGGTGGAGCGCGAGTACGACAAGGCCCTGCAGGGCTTCGCGCTGAGCGCCCCCGCCGGATCCCTCGACGCGATCCGCGCGGTGAACGGCGTCAAGGCCGCCTTCCTCGATCGCGACACCCACGTCGATGGCGTCGACGATCAGGTCGCCGGAGAGGGTGCGACGAACTCCTCGCGCATCGCCACCCAGGACCCCGCCAACCTCAGCGCGCAGCTGATGATTCACGCTGACCAGATCACCCAGAAGGGCGACGGCAAGGTCGTTGCCGTCATCGACACGGGCGTGGATATGACGCACCCCGCGTTCGCGGGTGCCCTGCACGGGACTCCCGGGCTTTCCGAGGACAAGGTTGAGGCCCTGACCCCCCAGCTGGGTGACGGCAAGACCGGCAGCTACGTGTCAGAAAAGTTCCCCTTCGCCTACGACTACGCGGATAACGACCCGGACGCCTCGCCGACCGGTGAAGCCGGATCGCACGGCACGCACGTCGCTGGCATCACCGCGGGCAACGCGGGCGAAATCGTGGGCATTGCCCCCGACGCGCAGATCATCGTCGCCAAGGTCGCCCGCAGCAGCAACGGCGGCATCCCGGACTCGGCGCTGCTCGCCGCCCTCGACGACATGGTCATCCTGCACCCCGACGTCGTGAACCTGTCCCTCGGACAGACCGGAGGCATGGATAACGAGGCCGACTCCATGTACGCGACCGTCTTCAAGAGCCTCCAGGACGCCGGCGTCACCGTGAACGCGGCCGCCGGCAACGAGTACACCGCCGGATACGGCAACCTGTCCGGCAAGAACCTGCCCTTCGCCTCCGACCCCGATTCCTCGGTTCTGTGCGAACCGGCGTCCTACTCCTCGGTCGTGTCCGTGGCCTCGGTCGACAACTCGCTGGCGCACAGCGCCTTCACCGTCGGCGACCGCGACATCGCCTACCAGCGCGCCGGTGGCGCCGACGGCCAGAAGATGCCTGACCTGTCCGACCTGACCGGAGGTCCCTTCGAGTACGTCGACGGCGGCATCGGTTCACCCGAGGACGGCGAGGCCTTGAAGGCCAAGTACCCCGAGGGCCTCGCGGGCAAGATCGTGCTGGTCAAGCGCGGTTCTCTTACCTTCCAGGACAAGTTCAACAACATCGCCGGCTCCAAGCCCGCCGGCTTTATCGTCTACAACAACGTGCCCGGTGACTCGCTCGTGGTCATGAGCCTGGCGACGGACGGCGTTCCCGCCGCCTTCATCTCGCAGGCTGACGGCGAGGCCATGCTGGCCGCCGCCGACCACCACCTGAGCGTCGCCCCCGGCAAGGTCGTGCCCCCGAGCTCGAAGTACTCCATGTCGAGCTTCTCCTCGTGGGGCGTCACTCCGGACCTGCGCCTCAAGCCCGAGGTTAGCGCCCCCGGTGGCAACATCTACTCGGCCGTGCCCGGTGGCACCTACGAGTTCATGTCCGGCACCTCGATGGCAACCCCGCAGATGGCGGGCGTGAGCGCCGTCGTCCTGCAGCGCGTCCAGAACGATCCGCTGTTCGCGTCCATGAGCGCGCGCGAGAAGGTTGACGTCGTCCAGAACCTCATCATGAGCACGGCGGCCCCCATCGTCGACCCGCTCCAGGACACCGGTGCCCCGTACTCCCCGCGCAAGCAGGGCTCGGGCCTGGCGAACGTCCTGGCGGCCACGACCTCGTCGGTGTACCCGACCGTTGTTGGAGCCCCCGAGCAGTCCCGACCCAAGGCGGACCTGGGGGACGGCACGAAGGGCTGGCACTTCGACGTCACGCTGCACAACCTGTCCGGCGCCGAGGCCACCTACGAGCTGAGCTCGCAGGCGCTGTCGGAGATCGTTGAGGGCGGGTTCTTCACCGGCCACTCCGCCGATTGGCGAGGCAAGGGCGTGGACATCGCCTACTCCGGCGCGGCCGTGAGCGGCACCGATGAGGGCGCGATCATCACCGTTCCCGCAAACGGCGAGGCGACCGTGGGCGTGGACGTCAAGCCCGGCGCCGACTTCGATGCCTCCATCGCACAGAACATGCCCAACGGCACCTTCCTCGACGGCTTCGTGCGCTTCACCTCGAAGACCGCGTCCCAGCCCGACCTGACGGTGCCCTACCTGGGCTTCTACGGAAACTGGGGCAAGGCCCCCATCTTCGACGCCCTCGCCTCCGAAGGCGGTGCCCACACGCTCGCCTCCTGGGTCTACAACGGCACCACGGGCCAGCAGCTGGGATACAACCCCCTGGTCAAGGACGCTGATCGTATCGGACTGCCCACCTCGAGCAAGAACGTCATCTCTCGCTCGGATGCCTCGGGTGCTCCCACGGTTCTCCAGCCCCGCACGGGCACGCTGCGCAGCGTCCACACCCTCAACGCCGCGTACACGAACGCCGCCGGAGCGACGGTCGCGTCCTTCACGCGATTCATGAACTGGAAGTCCGCGCTCGATTCCTCCACCGGCAAGATGACGTGGGTCGAGCAGGGGCACGATCCGATGTCCCTTGACGCGCGCGCAGACGCGTACAAGAACCTGCCCGACGGCGCCTACAAGCTGACGCTGTCCGCGCACAACGACGGCCCCTCGCAGGCCGATCAGTCGATCTCCTACGAGTTCCGCCTAGACACCGCCGCGCCCGTCGTCTCCAACCTGGAGTACAAGGGCGAGGGCGCCGACACGGTCCTGTCCTTCGACATCACGGACGCGTCGCTGCTAGCCGCGATCGACCTGCACGACCCGGCCGACGGCCTGTGGTTCTACCGCCACATCTTCACCGATAACGAGGCCACCACCGCCGCGGACGGCTCGCGCGCCTACCACGTTGAGATCCCCTTCAAGGACATCGCCCAGGCGTGGACCGACCAGGGTGGCTCTGGTGAGGTCATCGCCCACCCGTACCTGCTGGCCTGGGACTACGGCCTCAACCACTCCGAGGCCCTGACCCTGAACCTGCCCAGCGACAACACCGGCACCGCCGACGCGTGCGCAAGCACCGACGGCGGCAACTGGGTCAAGGACGGCGCCGGCTGGTGGTATGCCTGTGCAGGTGGCAAGGGCTACCTCAAGGACGGTTGGTTCACGATCAACGGCTCGGAGTACCTGTTCGGCCCGTCGGGCTACATGGCGACCGGCTTCCTCAAGCGCGCCGACGGCCAGTGGGTCTACGCGAACGAGTCCGGCGCCCTCGTGGGCGGCTGGGTGCGTGACGGCGGCTCCTGGTACTACCTCGACCCCACCACAAAGGTCATGGCCACCGGTTGGGTCGCCGACGGCGGCTCGTGGTACTACCTCACGTCTTCCGGGGCGATGGCCATCGGCTGGGTCCAGGTGGATGGTTCCTGGTACTACCTATCCGGCTCGGGCACGATGGCGACGGGCTGGATCAAGGTCGGCGGCCTCTGGTATTACCTGGGACCCGATGGTGCAATGCTCACCGGCACCCAGGTCATCAACGGACGCACCTACGTCTTTGACGGTAGCGGCGTATGGGTTGGGTGAGATGAGGTGATCCGCACCTAACGGTGTTCATGTTCGGGTCCGGGAACCTTGCTGCGTAAGTGTTCCCGGACCCGAAATCATGCTGACAGTAAAATAATGTCCAATCGTTTCCCAATGTGAAACAAAGTTTGTCACATGCGTCTTGTGCGGTATTTTGACAGTGACGGCCGGCACGGTGGAGTCCCCTCCTCCTGCCAACACAGTCACCCGTCGACACATTGGAGTTACCCACATGACAATGAAGAAAACAACGGCGTTCCTCGCGTTCGCCGGTGCCTGCGCGCTGGCGGTGACAGGGCCCGCGACGCTCGCAGCGCCGCCAAGTCTCGCAGACGCGCATCCCGCTACCGGAGCCACGGCCTCGTCCCTGCCGGTCGGTGACGTCGATACCGCGCTCACCTCAAAGAGCGGGCAGACCTCCCAGCCCGACCAGGTCACGCCGACCGCCGAGCAGGATGCTTCGGCGATCGTCGGGATCATCGTGCAGCTGTACGAAGGCTCGGACCGCGCGGCATCCCTCGCCTCGATCAACGAGGCCGTGGCCTCGGCATTCCCGGGCGAGAGCGCCCAGGTGCAGCGCGAGTACGACAAGGCCCTCGAAGGATTCGCGCTGAGCGCGCCCGCCGGCTCCCTCGACGTGATCCGTGCGGCGAGCGGCGTCAAGGGCGCATTCCTTGAGCGCGAAACGCGCGTCAGCGATGTCGACGAGGTCGATGCCGAGGGCGGTACCCAGGCTCCCCGGCTCTCGACCCAGCATCCCGACAACCTCAGCGCCCAGATCATGATGCGTGCCGACCAGCTCACCCAAAAGGGTGAAGGCAAGGTTGTCGCCGTCATCGACACCGGCGTCGAAATGACCCACCCCGCATTCTCTGGTGCAATGCCCTCGACGCCCGCGCTTACTGCGGACAAGGTGGGGGCCCTGACCCCGCAGTTGGGCGAAGGCAAGCAGGGTGTTTACGTCTCTGAGAAGTTCCCCTTCGCCTACGACTATGCGGACGGCGACAACGACGCGATGCCCGCCAAGGGATCGTACGGCTCCCACGGCACGCACGTCGCCGGTATCACCGCCGGTAACGCCGACCAGATCGTCGGAGTCGCCCCCGAGGCGCAGATCATCGTCGCGAAGGTCTCGCGCAGCTCGGACGGCGAGATTCCCGACTCGGCGCTGCTCGCCTCCCTCGACGACATGGTGGTCCTGCACCCCGACGTCGTGAACCTGTCCCTTGGACAGCTCGGCGGCATGGATAACGAGGCCGACTCGGTGTATGCCTCCGTATTCAAGAAACTCCAGGATGAGGGCGTCTCGGTCAACGCCGCGGCCGGCAACCACTACTCGGCCGGATACGGCAACCTGTCCGGCAAGAACCTGTCCTTCGCCTCCGACCCCGACTCCTCAACCCAGTGCGAGCCCGCGACCTACTCCTCGGTCCTCGCCGTGGCCTCGGTCGATAACCTCCTGTCCTACAACGCCTTTTCCGCCGCCGGAAAAGACATCGCCTACCAGCGTGCGCGCGGCGCGAATGGCGAGAAGGTCGCCGAAATCGCTGAGCTGGCCGCCGGATCCTACGAGTACGTCGACGCCGGATTCGCCACCGAGGAAGACGCCGCCGCCCTCGCAGCCAAGTACCCCGGTGGCCTGGCGGGTAAGTTTGCCCTGGTCTCACGCGGCAAGCTGACCTTCCAGAAGAAGATCGAGAACCTGGCGGCGCTCAAGCCCGCCGGCATCCTCGTGTACAACAACGTCGCCGGCGACTCACTCATGCTCATGAGCGTCACGACCCTGGATGTGCCCGCCGCGTTCATTTCCCAGGAGAACGGTCAGGCCATGCTCGCGGCCGCAGATCGTCACCTGACCCTCGTGGATGGCAAGACCATCACCCCGAACTCGAACTATTCGATGTCGGACTTCTCCTCGTGGGGCGTCACCCCGGACCTGCGCCTCAAGCCCGAGGTCAGCGCCCCCGGCGGCAGCATCTACTCGGCTGTCCTGGACGGAAACTACGATCACCTCTCCGGCACGTCCATGGCGACCCCGCAGATGGCCGGTGTCAGCGCTGTGGTCCTGCAGCGTGTCCAATCTGACCCGTTGTTTGCGTCGATGAGTGCGCGCGAGAAGGTCGACGTCGTCCAGAACCTCATCATGGGTACGGCTCGCCCCATCGCGGACGCCGCCCAGGAGAACGGTGTCTTCTATTCGCCGCGTAAGCAGGGCTCGGGCATCGTTGACGCCCTGGCTGCCACGACCTCGTCCGTGTACCCGACCGTGGTCGGTGCTCCCGAGCAGTCCCGACCCAAGGCGGACCTGGGGGACGGGACCACCGGATGGCACTTCGATGTCACGCTCCACAACCTCGGCGCCGCACCCGCGACCTACGAGCTGAGCTCCCAGGCCCTGTCCGAGGACGTTGACGGTGGATACTTCACCGGCAGCTCCACGGATTGGCGAGGCCGCGGGGTTGAGATTCGCTATTCCGGCGCTGCAACGGCCGCCGACGAAGGCGCGACTGTTACCGTCCCGGCCGGTGGTCAGGCGACGATCGGCGTGGACGTCACCCCCGGCGACCAGTTCGCCGCCTTTGCGACGGCTAATACGCCCAACGGCACCTTCCTTGACGGTTTCGTGCGCTTCGCCTCGAAGACCGCGTCCCAGCCCGACCTGACCGTGCCCTACCTGGGCTTCTACGGAAACTGGGGCAAGGCCCCCATCTTCGACGCCCTCGCCTCCGAAGGCGGTGCCCACACGCTCGCCTCCTGGGTCTACAACGGCACCACGGGCCAGCAGCTGGGATACAACCCCCTGGTCAAGGACGCTGATCGTATCGGACTGCCCACCTCGAGCAAGAACGTCATCTCTCGCTCGGATGCCTCGGGTGCTCCCACGGTTCTCCAGCCCCGCACGGGCACGCTGCGCAGCGTCCACACCCTCAACGCCGCGTACACGAACGCCGCAGGAGAGAAGGTTGCATCCTTCACGCGTTACCAGAACTGGAAGTCGGGTATCAGCCCGAGTACCGGCAGGATGACCTGGGTCGAAGAAGGCCACGAGCCGACGTCGCTCGACCTGCGTTCCGATGCATTCAAGGGCTTGCCGGACGGTGCCTACAAGCTGACGCTGTCGGCGCACAACGACGGTCCTTCGCAGGTGGAGCAGTCGATCTCTTACGATTTCCGTATCGATACGGTCGCGCCCGTTGTCTCCAACGTGACCTACACCGGGGAGGGCCAGGACATGGTCGTCTCCTTCGACGTCTCCGACTCCTCGCCGCTGGCCGGGATTGACGTGCATGACCCGGCCGATGGCCTGTGGTTCTACCGCTACGTTTTCTCAGACAGGGAGGGTAGCCTCGGTGCGGATGGGACCTACACGTACCACGTTGAGGTTCCCTTCAAGGATATTAATGCTGCATGGGGCTACCAGGGTGGCTCGGGCAGCGTCATCGCCCACCCGTATCTGCTGGCCTGGGACTACGGCCTCAACCACTCCGAGGCCCTGACCCTGAACCTGCCCAGCGACAACACCGGCACCGCCGACGCGTGCGCAAGCACCGACGGCGGCAACTGGGTCAAGGACGGCGCCGGCTGGTGGTATGCCTGTGCAGGTGGCAAGGGCTACCTCAAGGACGGTTGGTTCACGATCAACGGCTCGGAGTACCTGTTCGGCCCGTCGGGCTACATGGCGACCGGCTTCCTCAAGCGCGCCGACGGCCAGTGGGTCTACGCGAACGAGTCCGGCGCCCTCGTGGGCGGCTGGGTGCGTGACGGTGGCTCCTGGTACTACCTTGACCCTGCGACCAAGGTTATGAAGACCGGCTGGGTTGCAGATGGTGGCTCCTGGTACTACCTCACGGGTTCCGGTGCTATGGCGACCGGCTGGGTCAACGACGGTGGCTCCTGGTACTACCTGAACACTTCCGGAAAGATGGCCACCGGCTGGCTCAACGTGGGCGGCTCCTGGTACTACCTGTCTCCCTCCGGCGCCATGCTGACGGGCACACAGGTCATTAACGGACGCACCTACGTGTTCGACGCGAACGGAGTCTGGGTGCGCTAATGCACGCGTCTGCTCTGGATCACTGATTCGCTGATTCACGAGGCCGGGGCCCGGGAACGCTCACTGCGAGCGCTCCCGGGCCCCGTCGCATGCAATACCCTCAGGACCATCTTGTAAAGAGTATCTATCGTTGGAATTGCGCCGTTTGCGGATGGTGATGAACAGCCGTGCAATCGAATTGCATACGAGTTTATGGTGATCGTGCGCGCGCAGCTTGATGTTGGGCCGCGAGCACCCCGGCTACGCGCCTGCGGTATGTTGGAGGTGTCAGCACGACAGTGCACGCCCGCAGCAAGGAGCAGATAACCATGAAGAAGCCAGCCGTTTTCCTGGCCGGGGTGGGTACGTGCGCACTCGCGGTCGCAAGTTGTTCCACCGCGACGTCGCCGACGCCCGCGTCGCAGTCCGGTCCGCCCGAGGACTCTGCCCAGTCCGCGCCGGGAGCCACGGCCTCGCCGACGATCGACCCCGACACCGCACTGACGTCCAAGAATGGGCAGAGCGGCCCGAGCGCGCAGTCCGGCCAGGAGGCCGATAGCTCGGTTGTCATCATCGTCCAGCTCGCGGAAGGCACGGACGGCGAGACGACCCTCGCCTCGATCAACGAGGCCGTGGCCTCGGCATTCCCGGGCGGGTCCGTTTCCGTGGAGCGCGAGTATCGCAACGCCTTAAAAGGCTATGCGCTGCGCGCGCCCGCTGGGTCGATCGATGTCATTCGAGCGGTGAGTGGCGTCCAGGCGGCATACCCGGACGGCAACAACAACCTCCAGTAAGCGAACATCCGGCTGCCTCGCGCCGGGACGCGTGACAGCCGGATGTAGATGCGCTCAGTAGGACCCTAGATGAGGTCCTTCTTCTCCATGTACTTCATGGCCAGCCAGCCGAACGGGATGCGGCCGTAGAAGGTGACGAGACGGTAGAGCAGAGCCGTCGCGATTGCGACCGACGAGGAGATGCCCGCGACCGTCAGGCCTGAGGTCAGCGCCGTTTCAACAGTACCGATACCGCCCGGCGAGGGGATGAAGGAGCCGGCCGCGTTCGCCGTCAGGTAGGTGATTGACACCGTGGAGAAGTTCAGTGAACCGCCCATGGCGAGCAGGGCCGTCCAGAACGAGCCCACGTAGCCGATGTTCATCAGCAGGTTGCCGCCCACGACCGCGGCGAGGCGACGGGGCTGGCCGATGATCCACAGGAGGCGCGGGTAGACCTGCTGCCAGGTCGGCTGAATCTTCGACCAGATCCAGCGGCGCACCTTCGGTACGGCGACAATGATGCCGACCGCGACCATGACGACCGCGACGACACCCAGGATGGTGCCGTAGGGGACCGACACGGACAGCGAGGATCCGGCGATCACCATGACGAGGAGGAGCAGGATGATCGTGATGAGCGCCTGCGAAATCTGCATGAGCGTCACCGTCGTCACCGCCATGGCGGTCGGGACGCGGCGCTTGCGCAGGTAGCGCAGGTTGAGGGCAGCGGGTCCCACGCCAGCGGGCGCCACGATCGTAATGATCGAGGCCGCGACCTGGGCGACGAGCGTCTCGCGCAGGCTCAGCTTCTCGGGCGACAGAGCAACAAGCGGGACCGCGGAACCGACCCAGATGAGGCAGGCGAGCAAGGCGGAAGCGAGCATCCACCACAGGTTCGCGCTCTTGACCGTGGTCACGATGTCGCTGAAGTTCAGCGAGCTGACGACGATGAAGACGGCGATGAACGCCACCGCGATCGTGAAGATCGTGCGTGGGCGGAATCGCTGCAGGTCAGCGGTGTGCGCGGTCTCGGCCTCGGAGTCTCCCACGAGGGCGGCGCGCAGTTCGCCCAGCAGGTCGGAACGGCGTAGACGCTGATTGATCTCGGCGGGCAGCACGGGCTTCTGGATGACGGGGGCGCACGCGATCAGCGTATCCTCACCGACGCAGCGTCGGCCGGCCTCGAGCGCGCGCTCAGGTCCCACGGCAAGCGCGGTGAGGACCAGCATCTGCGCGATGTCGATGGACTGGTTCAGTTCGGTGGTCGCGACCTCGCCGGAATCCCAGTCGAGCAACCACACGTCCGAGGAAGAGTCGACGACCACGGCCTCGGGGGTGAGAGCACGGTGCGAGATGCCGCGCGAGTGCGCGAAGTGCAGCTGCTCCCACGCGCGGTCCAGGATCTCATCCGACGCGTTCTCGCCGAGCTCCGTGAGCGGAGTCGTGGGGGGCAGAGCGGACATGACCAGGATGATCGAGTCGGAGGCTGAGGCGATGCCGATCGGCTCCTGTGTGAACACGCCTGCGCGCAGCGCCTGCAGCGTCGTGAAGGAGGAGCGCTCGGCCTGAGCCTTGAGCGAGGGCGACACCCAGCGGCTGATGCCGCGCAGGCGCAGGTTGTTCCACATCTCGAGGAGCGTGCCGGTCAGTTCCTGGCCGGGGTCCATGGCGATGATCTCGTAGGCGAGGCCCGTGTCGCTCCATGCCTGGTAGTGGCGGTGATGGTCTTGGATCGGGCGGCGCGTCACCGTGACGCCCATGTCGCCGAGGTCGGCGGGCATCTGGGTGAGGCGGCCGCGCGAGTTCTCAGCGACGGCCCACGTAGCCAGGGGCTCCTCGGTCGTGTCGAGGTCGGTGCGTACGATCCGCGAGGGCGTAATCCCGATGTTGAGGAGTGCCTCGACGAGTTTGGCTCCCTTCGCCCGCTGGTCGTCGTAGCCCATGATCCACCGCGAACCCGAGCCGAAAGCGCGGCCCAGGAAGACGGAGATGAAGGCGACGGGCAGGGTCATGGACGAGCGCAGCACGCCGAGGATGAGAATGATCCACAGGCCCGTCCATCCCCACTTGATGGCCTTCATCGACTGTGCCTCGCCGGCGGAGGTGAACAGCGCGCACAGGGTGACGATGACCAGGTTGATGGCGATCGCGATGCCGGTCTGGGAACCCTGCGTGGCAAGCGCGCGGTCGACGCTCAGCGGCGCGGTCAGGTCGGAGGGCAGCAGGCCCGTCAGCAGAATGATGATCCAGCCGCCGACCGCGGCCACGAGGCTCGTCACGAGGACCTGGATGATCGCCTTGAGGCGTTTACGCAGCGCGAGCGAGACGATCACGAGGATCGGCGTGGTCAAAATGATGAGGCCCTCGGTGATGCTCACCGGCAGGATGAGGATCTGGCGGACGAGCTGGAAGCTCAGGACGTCCATGGTGACGCCGCGCGTGGTCGCGCTGGCCAGCGCGCCGATCGTCCAGATGAAGAGAATCGCGATGAGGGAGATGATGACGTCGACGAGGTCTTCGCGGCGGCGGCGCACGGGCAGGATGCGGTCAGCGATGTAGACGGGGCGGGGCAGTCGCATGCGGCGTACGGGCAGGTTTGTGGCGATTTCGCCGGTAGCCGGGGGCGCGGCGGATTCAATATCCGCGTCCTTGTCGCCGGTGGTGGCCTCTGCGTCGGTCTCCGTGGTGGCCTCTGGTGCGCTGGCCTCGGCCTCGTCGGCGGGTTTCCCGGAGCTGGCAGCGGCGTTGTCGGCCGTGGGCGCGGGCGGGGGAAGCAGAGGATCCGCTGCGCTCTCGTCATTCGTCGACGAGGCAGGGGTGCCCTGGTCGACGTCCGCGTGGCTGGGAGGAATGCTGGGCGGCATGGCTACGGGCGCGGTCGTCGTGTCCGGCGTGACGACGGGCTCCATGACCTCGGTGCGCACCTCCGAGGAAGGGACCTCCGGGGGCGGGGGAGCCTGCGGGGGTGCCCCGGCCTCGCCGATCATCCCCATGAGGGCATCCACCCCGGATGCCGAGGGGTCGGCGGAGGAATCGGGGACGAAGAGGATGTTCGTGTCCCCGACCGGAGAACCGTCGTGTGAATCCTTGCGCTTCCTCATGCCGCCTATCCTATAATTGCGGTCAACAAAGGTAGGGTTAGGGTGATACATTCCCGGCAGAAAAGGGCCCTATCGTGACCTGGTCGACACTCGTGACCGCATCAGATCCGTCGATGCTGCACACCGTTATCGAGTGGTTTAAAAATCCCGAGACTCTGCTCGTCGCCATGGGGCCGTGGGTGCTGTGGGGAACGATGGTCATCGTCCTCATCGAGTCGGGTGTCCTGTTCCCGGTGCTGCCCGGTGAATCCCTGTTGTTCACCGCCGGCCTGCTCCACGACCGCCTCGGCCTGCACCTGCCGACGCTCATCCTCCTCGTCGTCGTCGCGGCCTTCATCGGAGCGCAGATCGGCTACTTCCTGGGCGCCAAGTGGGGGCGTCGCTTCTTCAAGCCCGATGCCCGATTCCTCAAGACCGCGCACCTGGAGAAGGCGGAGCACTATTTCACGAACTACGGTGGCCGCTCGCTCGTCATCGGACGTTTCATCCCCTTCGTGCGCACCTTCATTCCGATCGCCGCGGGCATGGCCCGCTACCCCTACCCGAAGTTCCTGGCCTTCAACACGCTGGGTGCCGTCGTGTGGGGTGCGGGCTTCATCCTCGCGGGTTCGCTCCTGGGCAACGTGCCCTTCGTGCACGACAACCTGACCCTCATCCTCGGCGTCATCATCCTCGCGTCGGTCCTGCCCGTCATCATTGAGATTGTGGGCAAGCGCCGCGCCGCTTCCGACAAGGAGTAATCCATGCTGGCCTGGTGGATGCTGCTCCCGACCCTGCTGGCCATGATGGTCGCCCTGGTCCTGCCGGGGTTCATGTGGCTGAGGGCGGGAGGTCGTTCGTCGCTCGTCGCGATCGGAGCGGCTCCGGCGTTCACCTTTGGCCTGATCACGATCCTGTCCGTCGCCTACCCGGTGCTCGACATCGAGTGGGAGCCCTCGACGGCGCTGCCGATCCTCGGCATGAGTGCCCTGGGAGGTGCGGGCGCCTGGAGCCTGAGCTTCTTCCGCCGCAGCAACGACGGATTCTCCCTGCGGGGAGTTCCCCTGCGCGAGGCGATCGGCGTGCGCAAGCCGATCGGCGGACGCCAGGCCGCGATCCGCGCGGCCACGTGGGGAGCGATCCTGGTGGGCTTCGTCCTCGCGGCGTTGCCCCTCGTGATGGGCGCGGCCCCATCGAACCCTGTCCAGCAGTGGGATCCGACGTTCCATCAGAACGGCGTGCACGCGATGCTGTACGGCAAGAACGCCAGTCCCTTCGGTGGCCTCCGCGAGCTGTACGGCGGCCGTAACGTCTACTATCCGACGGGCTGGCACGCTTTTGTCTCGCTGTTCGCGCGCTACGACTCGGTCATCCAGGCCTCGAACGTGTCCTCGCTGGCGCTCATGGCCGTGTGGGTGGTCGGCCTGGCGGCCCTCGTCTCGGTGCTGACCGCGTCGCGCAGCGCGATCATGGCGGCGCCCATCATCGGCGGGATGTTGCTCAATATGCCCGCCGACGCGCTCACCATGTACAACCAGTGGCCCAACTCGACGGGCACCGCTCTGGTGCCGGGTCTGGCGTCCATCGCGATCGTCGCGGGGCACAGGCTGGTCGCCGACCTGCGCGCGGGCGACGGGCTGCATGCTTTCCTGCGCCGTATCCCGCAGGCGGTGTTCCTCCTCATCGGTGCCATCGGCCTCGTCGGCGCGCACCCGAGCGCCGCCTTCTCGATCCTCGCGTTCCTGATCGCGCCGCTCCTCGCCTCCATCGCGTCCCTCGCCCGACGCGCCTACGGTCGCGGTGGACGAGGCCAGCTCGTCGCCCTGGCGTGGGGCGCCATCGCGTTTGTCGTCGTCGCGGCACCGCTCCTCGTGCTGTCGTCGTCAAAGATCCGGGCCATGGGCAGTTACCGGCGCGACGGCAGCAACTGGGGCGAAGCCTTCAGCCACGCATTCCTGCCCTACCCGCCCTTCTCCAACACCGCCGGCAACGCGCAGTGGATGATCGTCCAGCTCATTCTCCTGATCATCGGCATCGCGGCGACCGCCCGCCTCCACCTGCTGTTCCGTCGCACGGATCCCCTGGAGCGTGCCGCCGAGCGCGCCGGACTCACCGATGACGCGGGTGTGGAAGCGGAGGAGGGCACCCTGGCCTCGGCCCAAGAGATCGAGGAATCCGAGGAGGAGGCACAGCCCATGCCGTTCTGGCCGTTGGCCTCCTATACGATCCTTGCGGCCCTCACCGCCCTGGCGTACTCGCCCGACTCGGCGCTGCGCACCTACCTGCTGGCCCCCTGGTACAAGGATGCCCGTCGCATTATGGGCGTCGAAGACATCGCGCTGACGATCCTCATGGCGGTCGGTGTCGCCGCCATCGTTCGTCTCATCCACGCCGCGTGGACGAGGTCGCTGCAGCGGATCCTCTCCGAACGAGGATCCGACGACAATATCGAGGCGCCGCGTTGGCCAATCCAGTTCGCTGTCGGCCTGCTCGTGCTGGTCCTGTCCGGCTTTGGCGCCATCGACGCGCGGAACGCTGCGGTCGCCCAGGTGTACGATCCGAATCGCCTGGGCAAGCCGGGTATGGCCACGATGGGTGAGCTCGCCATGCTGCGCCGCATGCCGTACACGACCGCCCCCGACGCGCTCATTCTGGGCGACCCGATCGCGGGCGCGGCGTACTCCGAGATGATCGGCGGTCGTAAGGCGGTATTCCCGCAGCTGAGCACCGCTAACAAGGATGTGGCCTCGCAGAAGATCCTCATCCAGCGCTTCCACGATATCGCGACTGATCCCGAGGTGTGCGAGGTCGTGCGCAGGCTCGGCATTACCCACTTCTACGAAGAGGAAGACGGCGCCTACTACAACTTCATGCGATCCTCCCGCCACCCCGGCCTCTACAACGTGGACACGTCCACCGGCTTCGAGCTGGTTGACGCGGGCGGCACCGCGAAGCTGTGGAAGATCACCGCGTGCGGCGAGGTGACACCGGGTGGTGGACGCGAGGCCTTCGCGAACGGCGTGACCGGCTCCCGCGACTGACGATCGGTCGGTTTCCTGGGGGAGTCCGCCGCCTGGGGGAGTTCCGCGCGAGGCCGGCGGCGCGCCTCCGTGAGGCTCGCCCGGCCTCGGAACCCGCGCGATTGGCCACAATGCGCCCCCGTCCCCGAAACGAGGCCACGCCACTCCCTTCGCTCTCGTTACCCTTGACACCATGACGACGAACATTCCCGGCCCCGCGCCCCTCGGTGACAAGCTTCGTATCGCCTTCCTTGGCCCGTTCGGCACGTTTACCGAGCAGGCTGTCCACCAGGTCGCGCCCGCCGGCGCAATCCTCATGCCCATGACGAGTGCCCCGCAGGCGCTCGCGGCCGTGCGCCGCGGCGAGGCCGACCGTGCCGTCGTCCCGATCGAAAACTCCATCGAGGGCGGCGTCAATGCGACGTTGGATTCGCTCTCGCACGGCGACCCCCTCGTCATCGTTGCAGAGATGCACGTGCATGTCGTCTTCCAGCTGGCCGTCCTGCCGGGTACTCGCCCCGAGGATATTCGCCGTATCGGGACGCACCCGCACGCGTGGGCGCAGTGCCGCGGCTGGGTTGAGGAGACTTTCCCCGGCGCGATCCACGTGCCCGCCACGTCAACGGCCGCTGCCGCCGAGCTCCTCTCGGACGGTGACGCGTCCTTCGATGCTGCCCTGTGCAACGCGGTCTCGGTCAACACCTACGGCCTGGAGGCCCTGTTCACCGACGTCGCTGACAATCCGGGCGCGATCACTCGCTTCGTCCTGGTGGCTCGCCCCGGCGTGGTGCCTCCTCCGACCGGCGCGGACAAGACGACCATCCAGGTTGCCCTGCCGGTCAATAAGTCGGGTGCTCTGCTGACCCTCCTTGAGCAGTTCTCGGCACGCGGCGTCGACCTGTCCCGCATCGAGTCGCGCCCGAGCGGTGACGGCCTCGGCAATTACACGTTCAGCATTGACATCGTCGGCCACATCCGTGAGGAGCGCGTTCAGGCAGCCCTCGTCGGCCTGCACCGTTACTCGCCGGAGGTTCGCTTCATGGGTTCCTACCCGCGTGTCGACGGCGTGCGCGCGTTGGTTGCCCCGGGAACGACGGACGAGGCCTTCCGCGCGGGTCGCGCGTGGGTTGCGGACCTGCTGCACGGTGGGGATGGCATGGGCGAGGCTGCGGGCAACGCCCCGGCCTGGCCGCTGGCCTGACGCCCGCGTCGCCGCGCTGAGCCTATAGGCGTCGCCCCGGCCTCGTATCAGACGAGACCGGGGCACGCTCTATGACGGGGCCGACTTAGCCGGGCAGGAGCTCCATCCATGTGCGCTCCGCGGGCACTGCGATGTCGAGGGCGCCCGCCTGCATGCGAATGTGCATGGTGTGGGCGAGTCCGATCGCGTCGCCGTCCACCTGGCACACCTGGGCCTCTTCGGCCGTGACGGACGCGCCCTTCGCCTGGCGGAACGCGACCTTGCCGGTCGAGACGGGCAGGTTGATCGGGCGTAGGCCGATGAGCTGGCCGAGCATCTTCCAGGTCACGTCCGCCCAGCCGAGCAGGCCGGCGAGCGCGTCAACCGCGATGACGTCGATGAGGCCGTCCGACAGCTCTGCATCGGGGGCGAGAACCAGCATCTTCAGCTCGCCCGCGTTCGCGAACATGACGGACCGGGCCTCGACGCGGGTGATCTCATCGGCGCGTGAGCGCAGGGGTTCGGCGCTAGCCGAGGATGCCTCGTCCAGGGCCTCTCCCGTGATCTGATCGCCGACGCCCAGGGGGTCCGCCACTCGAGCGGCGGGTGAGCGTAGGGTGAGGCGCGCCTTCATGCGTGGAACGCCCATCGCACCCAGGCCGGCCCACACGTAGGCGATCCATCCGATGCGCTTCTTCAGTTCGGGGTTTGTGTCCGCCATCGTTGCACCGTCGTATCCCATGCCCGCGACGACGAGGCACGCGTACTCGTCCGCGCGCGGCTCATTCGACGAGGCCGGGGCGCCCTGGTCCGCAGCGCTGGCTTCGGGGTGTAGCGCGGTGCGTGCCGCGAGGCGCAGTCCGCCCTCGGCGGGCTGAGTGGACTCCTGGGTGACGTCTTCGATGCGTACCCACGCCAGGTCGACGGCGCGGTGGTTGCGGTCGAGCGCGACGGCGAGGGCCTCTTCGGGGTCGTCGGGGACGGAGAGGTTTCCGGCCAGGACGTTGCCGGTGCCCACGGGGATAATGCCCATGCGGACGCCGGATCCTGCCATGCCGGCTGCGACGGCGCGCACGGTCCCGTCTCCGCCCGCGGCGATGACGACGGACGCGCCTTCCTCGAGGGCGCGTACGGCCTGCCCGGTGCCTGGGTCCTCACGTGTGGTCTCGCGCCAGTGCACGTGGTCGATGCCGAGCTCTTTGGCCTTGCGGTTAATGAGCTCCTTGAAGGCCTGTGGATCCTCGTGCTTGGAGGGGTTCATAATGATCCAGGGGCGCGGCCGTCCGCGCGTCGGGTCGTCCACCGATGCGGGGATGGCGAGTGCCTTGCGGCGGCGGTGCCTGCGGGTCAGGGCTGTTGCGAGGCGTGCGGCACCGATGGCTCCAGCTCCGGCGACGGCAGCGAGTACCCACGGTGTTGCGTCCATAGGTCTAGCGTATCCCGCTTCGTGCCTGTGGACGGGTTGTGAAGTGACTTTTTGTTGTCTTTCGTGCCATCTGAGACGAGCTGGCGTATGCTCGCCGCCATGTTGTCCACACGGTTATACACCAAAGGTGGATAACTTTCAGGATTTTGAGGACCTCAGGGATGTGGTTTGTGCATAACCTTGACCTGCTGTATTGAATTCAAAGTCGGGTCGGTAGGGGACACGGCGCGCCCACCTGGCATAGGATGGGACGCATGATTGATGTGCGTGCCCTGCGTGAAAACCCCGAACCCGCCCGTGCCTCCCAGCGCGCCCGAGGAGCAAACCCCGGCCTCGTCGATGAGATCATTGAGGCTGACGCCGCCCGCCGCGAGGCCCTCCAGGCCTTCGAGACGCTGCGAGCCACCCAAAAGGAGGTCTCCAAGTCTGTGGGCCGCGCCTCCAAGGAGGAGCGTCCGGCGATCCTGGCTCAGGCCAAGGAGCTCGCCGAGCAGGTGAAGGCCGCCGAGGCCGCCGCGAACGCAGCCGATGCCGATGCCGACCGCCTCGCACGCCTCCTGCCTAACTTGGTCGTCGACGGTGTGCCCGTCGGTGGTGAGGATGACTTCGTGGTTCTGCGCCACGAGGGCCCCGCCCCCCGCGACTTCGCCGCCGAGGGCTTCGAGCCCCAGGACCACCTCGCGCTCGGCGAGGGCCTGGATGCGATCGACACCAAGCGCGGCGCGAAGGTCTCCGGCGCCCGCTTCTACTACCTCAAGGGCATCGGTGCCCGCCTCGAGCTGGCCCTCATGACGATGGCCATGGATCAGGCGCTCGCCAACGGCTTCGTCCCGATGATGACCCCGACCCTCGTGACCCCGCAGGTCATGGGCGGCACCGGCTTCCTCAACGAGCACTCCGACGAGATCTACTACCTGCCCGCCGACGACCTGTACCTGACGGGTACGTCCGAGGTGGCTCTTGCCGGCTACCACGCCGACGAGATCCTCGACCTGTCGGGTGGCCCCAAGCGCTACATGGGCTGGTCCACCTGCTACCGCCGCGAGGCGGGCTCTGCGGGCAAGGACACGCGAGGCATCATCCGCGTCCACCAGTTCAACAAGGCCGAAATGTTCAGCTACTGCCGCCCGGAGGATGCTGCCGAGGAGCACCAGCGCTTCCTCGCATGGGAAGAGGAGATGCTCGCCAAGGTCGAGCTGCCCTACCGCGTCATCGACACGGCCGCAGGCGACCTGGGCACCTCCGCCGCCCGCAAGTTCGACTGCGAGGCGTGGTTGCCCACCCAGGAGCGCTACATGGAGGTCACCTCGACCTCGAACTGCACGACGTT
>ERZ1674236.36-NODE-36-length-39838-cov-29.580524_pt1 | contig 39838 bp, 44 predicted proteins | sample MGYA00581210_ERZ1674236 | MGnify/ENA primary metagenome ERZ1674236 (study PRJEB41354, sample SAMEA4873328) | human saliva metagenome | biome: human-associated habitat [ENVO:00009003]; feature: mouth environment [ENVO:08000002]; material: saliva material...
TGAGCTAAGGCGAGGCAACGCCGTACTGGTTTAAAGTTAATCCACTATAAATCAAGCCTCAGCCGTCGCCCGCCGTCCTTTCCGTAACCATAAAATCCTATGCGGAAATGACGGCGCTCCTAAAAAGCCTTCCCATCGTCCTCAAACGCAAACCCAGATAAACCGATTTCACGCAGCCCCCAATACCCCGCCCCTTTTCAGATGACCCATCCCAACCCATGAACACCCCGCTCACCCGCCGCCGTTTTTTCGCCATCGCTGCCCTGACTGCCGCCGGAGCGGCCACGCCCTTCCTCCTGAACCGCAACCGCCCTGCCCCGTTACCAACTACCGGCGAGCCCGTCATTTGGAAAGGCATCGCGCTGGGTTCCGGCGCCGAGCTCCGCCTCTTCGGCGTTGACCGCAAAGAAGCCGAAATCCTTGTCAACAAAGTCCTCGCAGAAGTCGCCCGCCTCGAAAAAATCTTCAGCCTCTACCGCGAAGACAGCCTGATCAACCGACTGAACAAAGAAGGTCGTCTGAACAATCCGCCGCCCGATTTCCTCGCCCTGTTGAGCATCTGCCGCGACATCCACGCCCTGACAGACGGCGCGTTCGACCCCACCGTCCAAGTGCTGTGGAACCTTTATGCAGACCATTTCCGCCGCAACCCGCGTGCCGAAACCCCGCCGTCCGAACCGGACATCCGGCGCACTCTCAAACTCGTCGGTCTCAAACACGTCGTCTTCGACCAAAAAGCCATCATCTTCGAACAAAAAGGCATGGGCTTATCCCTCAACGGCATTGCCCAAGGCTACATCACCGACAAAGTCACCGCCCTGCTGCAACAACACGGCATCCGCCAAGCCCTCGTCGATATGGGCGAAATCCGCGGCTTCGACACCGACAACCAACGCACATGGAACGTCGGCATCCGCAATCCCCAAAACGAAGAAGCCACTCTCCTGACCATCCCCATGCAAAACCAAGCCTTCGCCACCTCAGGCGGCTACGGTACCGTGATGGACGAAGCCGGCAAGTTCACCCACCTCTTCGACCCGCGCACCGGTACTGCCACACCGCGCTACCGCAGCGTCAGCGTCATGGCGCCGACTGCCGCCGTTGCAGATGCCTTCTCCACCGCGTTCTCCATCATGGACGAAGCCACCATCCGTACCGCAGCCCGCGCCAAACAGGCAAAAGTCTGGCTGGTCATGCCCGACAACCGCATTGAAACCCTAGCCTGAACGACTTATCCGCTAAAATGGTGTACTACAAAGAAACGCAGCTATAAGGTCGTCTGAATGCCCAAACTCCATCAAATCATCGAACGCCATTGGCAACGCCCCAATCCGTTTTTATCTTTTCTGCTCAAACCCTTATCCAAGCTGTTTGCCAAAATTGCGGCGAAACGGCGCGATAATTTCGTTTCGGGTCGTCTGAAAAGCGAAAAGCTGCCCGTGCCTGTGGTCGTGGTCGGCAATATCCACGCGGGCGGGACGGGAAAAACGCCGATTGTCGCCGCGCTGGTGTCGGGTTTGCAAGAAAAAGGCGTCAAGGTCGGCATTATCAGCCGGGGCTACGGGCGCAAGAGCAAAGCGGTTCATGTATTGAATGCTGAGAGCCGTGCGGAAGATGCGGGCGACGAGCCTTTGCTGCTGTTCCGTAAAACCGGCGCGCCGACGGCGGTGGGCAGCAGCCGTGCACAGGCAGGCAGGGCGTTGCTGGCGGCGCATCTTGACATTGGGCTGATTGTGGCGGACGACGGCTTGCAGCATTATGCTCTGCGGCGGGATGTGGAAATCGCGGTGTTTCCGGCGGCGGATACGGGGCGGACGGATTTGGATTTGCTGCCCAACGGCAGTTTGCGCGAACCTTTGTCGCGTCTGGATTCGGTGGACGCGGTCGTCGTCAGCGGCGGCAAGGCGGATGCGTCGTTTGCGCCGTCTGAAAACATGTTTCACAGCCGCATCGAAACGGGACAGATTTACCGTTTGAACCAGCCGTCTGAAATACTGGATACAGGTCGTCTGAAAAACCAAACCGTCGCCGCCGTGGCGGGTATCGCCAAACCGGAGCGCTTTTTTGATTCGCTACGGAACATGGGCATCACCTTGAACCAAACCGTCGCGCTGCCCGACCATGCCGACATCACAGCGGCAGATTTGCCCAATGCGGACGCGGTCATTATTACGGAGAAAGATGCGGTCAAGTTTTCAGACGGCCTCAATCTGAATCATGTATGGGTGTTGCCTGTTTGTGCGATAATCGAACCTGATTTGGCGGAATTTGTGTTAGAACGGCTGAAAGATTCCCGACAGGTCGTCTGAAATCAATTGATTCTTTGTTGCTGTTTATCTTGAATAATAAGGAAATTTATGAACCTGAAAAAACTGCTGCTCACTTTCGTTGCCATTGCCGCCTGCTCCGCCGCAACAGCCGCGCCCCCAAGCGATAAGTCTTTAAATAGATGGATGGAAGTCCAGCATATCGAACGCGACTTTCTCAAAAATTTGACCAACATGGCGGAAGCACAAAACCGACAGCTCATGCAACCGATCATCTCCTCATATCCACCGGAACTGCAGCCGCAATTACAAGCCGCGTCAGACCGTTATATGAACAAAGTGTTTAAAGCTTATTTCACACCGCAACTTAGAAACAAATTAATGAAAGAAATAAAAAAAGTTGCCAAGGACGAGTTCACTCAACAAGAGATTGATGCCATGATTGCGTTTTACGAGACTCCCGTAGGACAATCTATCGTGGAGAAAAATTCGGCATTCATAAAAAAACTCGCCAATATAGGGGCAAGCGAAGCGGATATGAAAGAAATAGAAACAATCAGCGAACACTACCTAATTGAATTTGAAAACGAAATTAAAAAAATATTGTCTGAAGAATGTACCCCCTAAACCTTAAACAGGAGAAAAAGATGAAACTGAAAACCTTGTTATTGCCCTTCGCCGCGCTGGCATTGTGTGCCAACGCATTTGCCGCTACACCCAGCGACGCGTCGCTGGAGCGTCTGTTTGAAGTGCAGAAGATGGATGCCTTGTTGGACCAGTCTTTCCAAAGCATGGAAGGCATTGTGCTTTCTGATCCGAATGTACAGAAATTTTTGAAAGATGCGCCGGAAGAAAAACGTCCGCAGTTGGAAGCAGTCTTGAAAAAGTATGCAACCCGGTCGATTGCCGAAATCAACACGCCGCAAGTGCGCGCCCAGTTGCGTAAAGCGGCTTTAGACGGCATGAAGACGGTTTATACGCAAGAAGAAGTCAACGCATTGATTGGCTTTTACAGCACGGCGGTAGGTCAATCGATAATGGACAAAACGCCGCGCTATCTTGAGGCAACGGTGAAACCTATGATGGACATCCTTGCCGGCAAATACACCCAATCCAACCAAAGCGCAAACCTGAGACGTGAAATCCGCCAAATCATGTGCGAAGGCAAAAATCCTGCCCAAGCCTGCGCCAAACAGCCTAACAAACCGGCACGGAAAAAATAATGCCGCTTGAGGTCGTCTGAAAACGAGCGAAGCAAGTTTCGCCAAAACGAGCGAAGCGAGCTTCGCTAAAACCATCAAACCCGAAAGAAACCCATGGAAAAAAAATTCTTAGATATCCTCGTCTGCCCCGTTACCAAAGGCAGGCTGGAATATCATCAGGACAAACAGGAATTGTGGAGCCGTCAGGCGAAGCTGGCGTATCCGATTAAAGACGGCATTCCCTATATGCTGGAAAACGAAGCGCGTCCGTTGAGCGAAGAGGAACTCAAAGCATGACCGAATTCGTCGTATTGATTCCGGCGCGGCTGGATTCATCGCGCCTGCCTGGAAAAGCCTTGGCGGATATTCACGGCAAACCGATGGTCGTGCGCGTTGCCGAACAGGCGGCAAAAAGCAAAGCGGCGCGCGTCGTCGTTGCCACCGATCATCCCGATATTCAGACGGCCTGTCAGGCGCACGGCGTCGAAGTCGTCATGACTTCAAACCGGCACGAAAGCGGCACGACGCGCCTTGCCGAAGCCGCCGCCGCGCTGAAGCTGCCGCAGCATCTGGTGGTCGTCAACGTACAGGGCGACGAACCGCTGATTGCCCCCGAACTCATCGACCGCACCGCCGAAGTCTTGGTGGAAAACAACGTGCAGATGGCAACTGCGGCGCACGAATTGCACGATTTCGACGAATTTATGAATCCCAACGTCGTCAAAGTCGTCCTCGACAAAAACCGCAACGCCATTTACTTCAGCCGAGCCCCGATTCCCTATCCGCGCGATGCCATGCGCGCCGAAAAACGCGAATTGCCCGCCGAAACAGCCGTCCTGCGCCATATTGGCATTTACGCCTACCGTGCCGGTTTTCTGCAACGCTACGCCGAAATGAGCGTCTCGCCGCTGGAAACCATCGAATCGCTGGAACAACTGCGCGTCCTGTGGCACGGCTACCCGATTGCCGTCGAAACCGCCAAACAAGCCCCCGCAGCCGGTGTGGATACGCAAGAGGATTTGGACAGGGTCAGGGCTGCGTTCGAGGTCGTCTGAAATTGGGCGAAGCGGGTTTCGCCAAAACGAACAAAGCGGGTTTCGCCAAAATCTGAAATCAGTAGGTTTCGGCATTAGGTTTCGTTCGCGAGCCAAGCCTGCGCTGCGGGCTATTGAATTTGCCATCATCAGGAATTGCTATGAAACGCAGCATATTGATATTTTTATCCTGCATCGCCCTGCCTGCTTGCGCCGCCGATTTTTCCGCATACGTTCCCAAAGGCTGGAAAATCATCAAAAGCGTGGAGGGGGATTTAAACGACGACAATCAAGCCGATGCCGTTTTGGTGCTGCAAAAGCAAGACAAAGCAAACATCATCCTAAACGACTCTATGGGGCAAACCGAATCGGATACCAATCCGAGGATGTTGAAAGTATTGTTCAAACAGGCAGACGGTTACAAGACGGCTGTCGAAAACACAACGCTGATTCCGCCTGAAAGCGATAAAGATAAGGGCTGTCTTGACGACCCGTTTTCTGATGTCTCCATCGATAAAGGTCGTCTGAAAGTCCATTTTGAAGGGTTTTACAGTTGCGGAAACTGGTGGAAGGACCGCATTGACTACCTATTCCGTTACCAAAACAACCGCTTTCTCCTGATTGGATATTCATATCACGAATATCACAGAGCTTCAGGCAAAATTGAGGAGTACAGCGACAATTATCTGACTGGAAAGCGGAAGAGAACGACAGGCGGCAATGTGTTCGGTTCATCGAAAGACCGCCCGAAAGTCAAATGGGAAAGATTGAAAGCGAAACCTTATTATTTGGACGAGCCTTATCACGATTCAATAGAATGAGATAGGTCGTCTGAAAATGATGAGCCGTAAAAAGCTGTTTTTCAGTAAACACCAAACCGGATAATCCGTTTTACCCAAACACCAACAGAAAGCCTTTTATGACCGATTTACGCCATTTGAGCCGCGAAGAGCAAAAACTGCTTGCCGATGTTGCCCTGCTGGTTCAAAACGACGACCAAGAGTTTAACTATGAGATGTTGAAAGCCGCCGCACCGGATGAAGCCAGCGGCGAGTTTTGGTTCCGTATGGCGGAAACGCTCAGTACGCTGCCGCCGAACCGTTCGCTGGATTTGCGTTTGAACGGGGGCAGGCTGACAGTTGCCGTGTCGATTTTGTCGGTATTGCTGCAAGACAGCCCTGAAATTCCGCAGCTTTGGGCGCAAAAGGTGATTGCGCTCAACTACTTGGCACACGGGCATCAGACCCGCGCGCGCGGTTTGGCGCAGCAGGCGGACAAGGCGGCGGAAGCCAACGAGGAAGAGTATTTGGCGAAGACTTTATCGCAAAACCTGCTTTCCACTTTGAAAGAGGCACTGGAGCGGTTTCCCGAAGACACATGGTTTGCCGAAATGCGCGATGACGCATGGAAACATTTCGGCGCGGAACAGGCCGTCTGAAGTTTTGAACGATAAACGCAAGCCGTGTAAAATCATTTGAATCACGTTTCAAATCCATATCACTTAACAAGAAGGAACACCCATGAAAGTATTATTGTTAGGCGCGCCGGGGGCGGGCAAAGGTACTCAGGCACAATTTATCACCGCTGCGTTCGGCATTCCGCAAATTTCCACCGGCGATATGCTCCGCGCTGCGATTAAAGCAGGCACGCCGCTGGGTTTGGAAGCGAAAAAAATCATTGATGAAGGCGGCTTGGTGCGCGACGACATCATCATCGGCATGGTGAAAGAACGCATCGCGCAAGACGACTGCAAAAACGGTTTCTTGTTTGACGGCTTCCCGCGCACGCTGGCACAAGCCGAAGCGATGGTTGAAGCGGGCGTGGATTTGGACGCGGTCGTTGAAATCGACGTACCCGACAGCGTGATTGTCGACCGCATGAGCGGTCGCCGCGTCCACTTGGCTTCCGGCCGCACCTACCACGTTACCTACAATCCGCCCAAAGTCGAAGGTAAAGACGACGTAACCGGCGAAGATTTGATTCAGCGCGACGACGACAAAGAAGAAACCGTCAAAAAACGCCTTGCCGTGTACCACGAGCAAACCGAAGTGCTGGTCGATTTTTACAGCAAGCTGGAAGGCGAACACGCGCCGAAATACATCAAGGTTGACGGCACTCAGCCGGTAGAAGCCGTGAAAGCCGAAGTATTGGGCGCATTGGGCAAATAAATCGAAAAGGTCGTACCCACGGGCAGGCTTCGCACTCTGAAAACAGAAAATCAGTTTTCAGACGACCTGTTTTTGATAAACAGCGTGTTGCAACCGAAAAATAATCATTCGGCGTCATTCCCGCGCAGGCGGGAATCCATTTCTGAATTTGGGCAATCGCTGTTTAAATCTAATGAACTGAGTTTTATCAATGGATTCCCGCCTGCGCGGTAATGACGGCTGATGTACCGGTTCAAATTCATCCGAAACAGTTTGTCGGGGCTTGAGTCCGCGTAGGTCGGACATCAATGCCCGACCTACGGTTTGAATTTACGTTGTACTGCGAAAAAGACGATAAAGGTCGTCTGAAAACCCGAAACGAAAACACCATGAATCCTTTAATCACCGACTTCCAAACTCCGCAACAACGCACCCCCGTCATCGTTGCCCTTGATTTTGCCAACGAAAAAGACACGCTCGGATTCGTCCGCAACCTTGATCCGACGTTGTGCCAAATCAAAATCGGCAAAGAGCTGTTTACCGCTACGGGCCGCAGTTTGGCGGAAAGCCTGATTCATCAGGGTTTCAAACTTTTTCTCGATTTGAAATACCACGACATTCCCCACACCGTTGCGCAAGCCTGCAAAGTCGCCGCCGACATGGGCGTGTGGATGGTCGATATGCACGCATCGGGCGGCCGCCGCATGATGGAAGCTGCAGCCGAAGCCGTTGCCGGATACGGCACGAAGCCGCTCTTAATCGGCGTAACCGTGTTGACCAGTATGGAACAAAGCGATTTGGCGGAAATCGGTTTGAACATCGCCCCTAAAGAACAAGTCATCCGCTTGGCGAAACTGGCGCAAAGTTCGGGCTTGGACGGCGTCGTATGCTCTGCCCAAGAAGCCGCGCCGCTGCGCCGCGAATTGGGACAAGATTTTGTCTTGGTAACGCCCGGCATCCGTTTGGACGTTGCCGGCAACAACGACGACCAACGCCGCATCATGACGCCCGCCGAGGCATTGGCGGCGGGTTCGACTTATCTGGTGATGGGCCGCCCCGTTACCCAAGCCGCCGATCCGGTAGCCGTATTGCGCGAAGTGAACCGCGTGGCGAACCTTGAAGCAAACTGATTTTCAGACGACCTTACAGGTTGAGGCCGTCTGAAAAAACACAACGGAGGCAATATGCCCACCAAGTTCCAACAAGAAACCCTCAAATCCCGTTTCGCGCAAGCCAAAGTCCTTGTTGTCGGCGACGTGATGCTCGACCGCTATTGGTTTGGCGACGTGTCCCGTATTTCACCCGAAGCGCCCGTACCGGTGGCGAAAATCGGACGAATCGACCAACGGGCAGGCGGTGCGGCGAACGTCGCGCGCAACATCGCTTCGTTGGGTGGCAAAGCAGGGCTGTTGTCCGTAACCGGCGACGACGAAGCCGCCAATGCGCTCGACGCACTGATGGCGCAAGACGGCGTCGCTTCCTATCTGATGCGCGACAAACAAATCGCCACTACTGTCAAACTGCGCGTCGTCGCCCGCAACCAGCAGCTTATCCGCCTTGATTTTGAAGAACATCCCAACCGCGAAGTGTTGGAGCAAATCAAGCAGAAATACCGCGAAGTATTGCCCGAATACGACGCAATCATTTTTTCAGACTATGGCAAAGGCGGCCTGTCGCACATCTCCGATATGATAGATTGGGCAAAACATGTCGGCAAAACCGTATTAATCGACCCTAAAGGCGACGATTACGAAAAATACGCAGGCGCCACGTTGATTACGCCCAACCGCGCCGAATTGAAAGAAGTGGTCGGCAGTTGGAAAAACGAAAGCGAGCTGACCGAAAAAGCGCAAAACCTGCGCCGCCACCTCGACCTGACCGCCGTTTTACTGACCCGCAGTGAAGAGGGCATGACCCTGTTCAGCGAAGGCGAACCCATTTACCAGCCCACCCGCGCCCAAGAAGTTTACGACGTATCCGGCGCAGGCGACACCGTCATTGCCGGAGTGGGTTTGGGGCTGGCGGCAGGCTACGCCATGCCCGAAGCCATGCACCTCGCCAATACCGCCGCAGGCGTCGTCGTCGCCAAACTCGGTACGGCGGTTTGCTCGTTTGCAGAGTTGAACAAAGCATTGGAAGAGCAGTAATTCCTTTTTCAGACGACCCCGTCTTTCCAAGGCCGTCTGAAACGAGTGCAACGAGTTTCGCTAAAACCAAAAAACAAAGGAAACCCAATATGACCATCATCGTAACAGGCGCGGCCGGCTTTATCGGCAGCAACATCGTCAAAGCCCTCAACCAACGCGGTATTACCGACATCGTCGCCGTCGACAACCTGACCCGTGGCGAAAAATTTAAAAACCTTGCCGAGTGCGAAATCGCCCACTATCTCGACAAACACGAATTCATCCGCCAAGTGCGCGGCCATCTTCTGCCTTACGAAAACATCGAAGCCGTCTTCCACCAAGGCGCGTGTTCCGACACCATGAACCACGACGGCCTCTACATGATGGACAACAACTACCAGTACACGCTCGACCTCCTAGATTGGTGTCAGGACGAACGCATCCCCTTCCTCTACGCCTCCAGCGCCGCCGTGTACGGCAAAGGCGAAATCTTCCGCGAAGAGCGCGAACTTGAAAAACCGCTCAATGTGTACGGCTACTCCAAATTCCTGTTCGACCAAGTATTGCGCCGCCGCATGAAAGAAGGCCTGACCGCCCAAGTCGTCGGCTTCCGCTACTTCAACGTTTACGGACAACACGAACAACACAAAGGCCGCATGGCATCCGTTGCCTTCCACCATTTCAACCAATACCGCGAACACGGTTACGTCAACCTGTTCGGTGCCAACGACGGCTACGGTAACGGCGAACAAACCCGCGACTTCGTCAGCGTCGAAGACGTCGCCAAAGTCAACCTCTACTTCTTCGACCACCCCAAACTCTCCGGCATCTACAACCTCGGCACCGGCCGCAGCCGTCAATTCAACGAACTTGCCGCCGCCACCGTTAACGCCTGCCGCGCCGCCGAAGGCAAACCTGAATTGAGCTTAAAAGAGCTGATAGAAGAAGAACTTATCCGCTATATCCCCTTCCCCGACGCGCTCAAAGGCAAATACCAAAGCTTCACCCAAGCCGACATTGCCAAACTGCGCGAAGCCGGATACAAGGAAGAATTTTTGGATGTCAAAGCAGGCGTCGGGCGCTACGTCAAATGGATGCTGGAAAATTTGGCTTAATTTGAAATGCCCATAAAAGAGGTCGTCTGAAAACTCGGATTTGAGATTTTCAGACGACCTTTCCCATACAAACCTCGTCTGAAACCCCTTATAATCCAACCTTTCCCCATTGATTCCCGCCCCCAATGTCCGAACTCTTCGCGCCCACCTCCATTTCCGTATCCGAACTCAACGCCCTCGCCAAAGCCTTGCTGGAAGACCATCTTGCCGGTTTGTGGATTGCGGGCGAAGTGTCCAATCTGACCCGTGCCGCCAGCGGGCATTATTATTTCTCGCTTAAAGACAGCCGCGCGCAGGTGCGTTGCGCGATGTTCAAAGGTGTGGCGACGCGTTTGGCGAAACCTTTGAAAGAAGGCGACCATATCGAAGTGGCGGGCAAAATCAGTATTTACGAGGCGCGGGGCGAATTTCAGATTACGGTGAACGAGGTGCGGCTCAAAGGCTTGGGGCAGCTTTACGAAGCCTACGAGCGGCTGAAGGCGCAGTTGCAGGCGGAAGGCGCGTTTGCGGCGGAGCGCAAGAAACCTTTACCCGCCCGCCCACAATGTATCGGCATCGTAACCAGTCTAGCGGCGGCGGCTTTGCGCGATGTCGTTACCACCTTGAAACGCCGTGCGCCCGAAATTCCCGTCATCGTTTATCCGACCGCCGTTCAAGGCTCGGGCAGCGAGTTTCAGATTGCCCAAGCAATTAAAACCGCATCGCAACGCGCCGAATGCGATGTGTTGATTGTCTGTCGTGGCGGCGGCAGCATTGAAGACTTGTGGGCGTTTAATGAAGAGCCTGTTGTGCGCGCCATCGAAGCCTGCGCAATTCCTGTCGTCAGCGGCGTAGGACACGAAACCGATTTCACGCTCGCCGATTTTGTCGCCGACGTACGCGCGCCCACGCCGACCGGCGCGGCGGAACTGGTCAGCCCCAACCGCCAAGAATCGCTGCACCGCCTCGCCCAAGCCCAAGGTCGTCTGAAAACCGTTTTGGAACAACGCTATTTCGATGCCAGCCAAAAGCTCGACTGGCTCGCGCGGCAAATCCGCCACCCGCGCCAAAAACTCGACGAACAGCGCACCTACATCCACAAACTGGCGCAAACCCTGTCCTACTCGATGACGCAAAACGTCCGCGCCCACACCGCCCGTTTCGAACGCCAAACCCAAACCCTGAAACATTGCCGCCCCGATATTTCCGTTTACCGGCAAGACATCGACCGTTTTCAGACGACCTTGTCGCACGCCTTCCGCCAACTGCTCGCCCACCGCCGCCAAAGCCTGACCGCCCAAACCGCCCTGCTCGAAGCTGTATCGCCGCAGCAAATTCTGGAGCGCGGCTTCTCCGTCGTCAAAAACACACGCGGACAAGTCATCCGCAACGCCGATGTTTTGAAGCAAGGGCAGAAACTGCACATCACTTTTGCCGACGGCGAAACCGACGTGCGCGTGACCAAAGAGCAGGCGCAGCGGGAATTGTTTGATTAATCGCCGGCTTGAATGAAGAAGGTCGTCTGAAAACGAGCGTGGCAAGTTTCAGACGACCTTTTGATTTTGATGGAAGGCAAGAAACAGGACTATCGTAAACTCAGATAAATACCGCAAAACCTGCCTTCCCCACCCCATCTCCTGCCCGACCAAATTTGGCGCAGATTACCGAATGCAGTGATTACCGATTGACTGAGTCTTCAAACAAAACACCCTGATTTCAATCGAAAAATATAGTGGATTAACTCGAAACTGATCCCAAACAAAAAGGTCGTCTGAAAATATTCAGACGACCTTTTGAGTTCAAACGATGAACGATTAGTGTTGATGCGCGCCACCGTGGTCATGACCATGACCGTAATCCATACCGGATTGCGGCGCGGTTTTCACTTCCAGTTGTACGGTTTGAGGTTTGGCATTTTTGAATTTCAGGGTAACCGGTACTTTTTCGCCTTCTTTCAGCGGTTTTTTCAGACCCATGAACATAACGTGGTAGCTGCCCGGTTTCAGCTCGGTTACGCCTTTTGCCGCCAGAGGAACACCACCTTTGACTTCGCGCATGCGCATCACGCCGTTGTCGTTGACATGGGTATGCACTTCAACGCGGTCGGCTACCGGGCTGCTGCCGCCGACCAAGAAGTCTTGTTTGGCTTCATCGTTGTGGATCTTCATGAACGCGCCGCCCATTTTCATGCCTTCGACGGTGGCACGCGCCCAACCGTCTTCAACGTGAACACCGGCTGCGGAAGCGGTGGATACCAAACCTGCTGCGATTAGGGTTGCCAATAATTTTTTCATGTATTGCTCCTTTATGATGAAATGGGTGGTTTTATTGCGGCAAAAGCTTTCCGCGCGACATTGCATGTCGGTAATACTGTTCTCATCCTACATGCAATGGTCGTCTGAATGCTTTGACTCAGATTAAACAAAATGATTCAAATTAATTCATGAGAATTAATACTTAGTAAGTATAAATCATCTCAGAGTAAATTTAAACATACCCGCGCCATAATGCGAGTGCCCACACGATACCCAGCATTGTCAAAGCGAGCAATTGCGCGGCGGAGCCGGCATCTTTGGCACGTTTTGCCAACTCGTGTTTTTCGGTGGAAGTGTGGTCGACGGCGGCTTCAACGGCGGTATTGAACAATTCGGTGATTAGCGAAACAAACGACGCAATAATCAGCAGCATTTTGGTCGCGGAGTCGAAATTGAAGATGAAGGTCAAGACAATCAAAATCAGGTTCAGCCACAATACTTGGCGGAACGCGCTTTCATAGCGGTAGGCGGCGGCAAGCCCGTCTTTGGAATAACCGAATGCGTTGATGATGCGTTTGATGCCGCTTTTGCCTTTTTTATCGGCAGCGTAAGAAGATGGTTTCATAAGTAATGTTTGTATCAATATTTATATTTGTAAAAAGGGGTCGTCTGAAAACGAGCGAAGCGAGTTTCGCCAAAACGAGCGCAGCGGGTTTCGCTAAAACGAGCAAAGCGGGTTTTACTAAAACGGATTCGGGTTTCAGACGACCTTTCGGTATTATTGTTTGGACCAAGCTTCGACAGCGTCGACAAACATCGCGGCGACGTCGAAGTTTTTTTGTTTCATGATTTCTTGGAAACCGGTCGGGCTGGTAACGTTGACTTCGGTCAGGTTGCGGCCGATGACGTCCAAACCTGCCAGCAAGATGCCGCGGCGTTTGAGTTCGGGGGCGAGGGTCTCGGCGATTTCTCGATCGCGTTCGCTCAATTCCTGCGCCACGCCGCGTCCGCCTGCTGCAAGGTTGCCGCGTGTTTCGCCGTTTTGCGGAATACGCGCCAAAGCATAGGGGACGACTTCGCCGCCGATAATCAGGATGCGTTTGTCACCGTGGACGATTTCGGGAATGTAGCGTTGCGCCATGATGGTGCGGGAATCAAGCTGCATCAGGGTTTCGAGGATGCTGCCGATGTTGGGGTCTTTTTCGGTCAGGCGGAAAATGCCCATGCCGCCCATGCCGTCCAGCGGTTTGATGATGATGTCGCCGTGTTCTTTCAAAAATGCGCGGACATCGGCGGAACGGGTCGTAACCAGCGTAGGCGCGGTGAACTGGCTGAAGTTCAAAATCGCCAGTTTTTCATTGAAGTCGCGCATCGCCTGCCCGCTGTTAAAGACCTTCGCGCCCTGCTGTTCCGCCAGCGTCAGGAATTGGGTGGCGTAGAGGTATTGCATATCGAACGGCGGGTCGGTGCGCATAATGACGGCATCGAAGTCTTTCAAGGTCGTCTGAACTTTGTCTGCCGCTTTAAACCATTCATGGTCATTGTCGCCTTTTGCACCAAGAAACTCAAACGGCGCAGCCTGAGCTGTCACCAATCCTTGCTGTACGGACAATTCGCCGCTCAAGGTATGGAAAAGCTGCCAGCCGCGTTTTGCCATCTCGCGCATCATGGCGTAGGTGGTGTCTTTGTAGGTTTTGAAACTTGCCATCGGATCGGCAATAAACAGGACTTTCATGGGAACTTCCTTATAAACAAACGACGTAATCATACCTTGTATTGAGGTCGTCTGAAAGGGCGCGGGTGGTTTGGCAAAGAGGTCGTCTGAAAAGCGGTTTGTGAATGGTTACACAAACTTTCTTTTCAGACGACCTCTCCGATTCTGCGTTTAAGCGGCGGCAAGACTGATTAACTCTGCCGCATGGCTGCGGGTCGTGTCGGTAATGATTTCGCCGCCAAGCATACGGGCGATTTCTTCGATACGCTGCTGATGGTCCAACACGCTGATTTCGCTGACGGTTTGTTCGCCTTCGCTGTGTTTGCGCACCTGCCAATGGTTTTCACCGCAGGAAGCGACTTGCGGCAGGTGGGTCACGGCGAGCACCTGATGTTTTTTACCCAAAGCACGCAGGGCTTTGCCGACCATTTCTGCCACGCCGCCGCCGATACCGGTATCGACTTCGTCAAAAATCAGCGTAGGGACTTGCGTGTATTGGCTGGTAACCACCTGCAAGGCAAGGCTGATGCGGGCAAGTTCGCCACCGGACGCGACTTTGTTCAGCGGACGGGACGGATTGCCTTTGTTGGCGGCAACTTGGAACTGTACCTGCTCCAAACCGTGCGCTGTGGGCGAAGACGGCAGCAGGACGATGTCGAAACGCGCGCCTTTCATGGCGAGATGCTGCATATGTCCGGTCGTTTCCTCGCCCAACCTGCCCGCCGCCTGATGGCGCATGGCGGAAAGAACATGAGCGGCCTCCTGATATTCGGCAAGGTTGCGGGCAACAGTTTGCGTCAACGCTTCCAAATCGGCAGCGGCTTGCAGGCTTTGCAGGCGCTCGTCGATTTCAGCCAGCTTTTGCGGCAGGGCTTCAGGCTCGATGCGGTATTTCCGCGCCATCCCCATCAGCTCGCCCATGCGCTGCTCCTGCGCCGCCAATTCATTGGGATCGATGTCGCTTCGGCCTGCGACGTCGCGCATATTGGCACTGATTTCGCCCAATTCGGCTTCAATGCTCACCAGCATATTCATGCTTTCGGCAAAGCGCGGCTCAATGTTTTGCAGATTGGTCAACAGCTTTTGGCATTGATAAATTTGACGTTGGATGCCGTTGTCGCCATCGATGTAGTCGCCGACTTCTTCGGCAGCCTGCAACAGCTCGGCAGAATGGGCAAGACTGTCGTGGCTTTGGCTGAGGGCTTCCCATTCGCCTTGTTTGACGTCCAACTGGTTCAATTCGTTGAACTGCCATTCCAAACGCTCACGCTCGATAATGATGGTCTCGGCGTGTTCCTGCGCCTCTTGGAGGGCTTTTTTCGCATTGACCCAGTTTTGATAAAGCTGTCTGACAGTTTCCGCCTGCGCTTTGCTGCCCGCAAATGCGTCCAACAATTCGCGCTGGGCGGATTCTTGATTGAGGGAATGGTGGGCGTTTTGCCCGTGGATGTCGATAAGCTGCCCGCCGACGGCTTTAAGCTGCGCCAGCGTGGCTGCCTGATTATTGATGAAGCTGCGGCTTTTTCCTTTGGCGTCGATGATGCGGCGGATGCTGAGTTCTTCCGCGTCTTCGTCCAAAAAACCCTGCTCCTGCAATTGGGCTTTAAGTTCGGGCAAAAGGCTGATGTCGAACAATGCCGACAATTGCGCTTCCTTCGCACCGCTACGGACTTGGCTGTAATCGGCCTTATCGCCCAACAAAAGCCCGATTGCGTCCAACGTAATCGATTTGCCTGCGCCTGTTTCGCCGGTCAAAACGGTAAAACCGCTTTGGAAATCCAGATTGAGGTTTTCAACAATGACAAAATCGCGCAGGGAAAGTGCCAACAGCATGGTAGTATTCCTTAGTAAATCGACCGCACATCGGCGGCTAACTTTAGATATGCTGATTATAACTAAGATTTTTTATAGTTTGAATAAGGTTTTCCTTATTTTATATCTAACAAACTGAATACAATGATATTATTTTTTGAAAAAAGGTCGTCTGAAAACCTATTTCCAGTTTTCAGACGACCTTTGCCAATCCTGCCTGATTTAATTAATCAGCCGCTCCGGCGTTTCTTCCTGCTCCTCTTCTTCGCCTGTCGGCGGCGTTTCGATCAAATCAGGCAAAACCAATTCGCCTAATTCTGTCAGCGGCGGCAAATCTTCCAAACTGTCCAAGCGCAAATCGCTCAAAAACGTCGGCGTCGTCGCCCACAATGCAGGCCGGCCGACCGAATCACGATGCCCGATCACTTCAATCCAACCCCTGTCCTGCAAGGTCTGCATCACGTTCTGCGACACCGCCACGCCGCGTATGCCCTCAATGTCGCCGCGCGTCACCGGCTGCTGGTAGGCAATAATCGCCAGCGTTTCCATCACGGCGCGGGAATAGCGCGGCGCACGCTGCTCCTGAAGGCTGCCCAGCCGCTCGAATGCCGCCTGAGCAATCTGAAACCGCCAGCCCTCGTGCGTATGCACCAGTTGCAACGCCCTACCCTGCCAACGCGTTTTCAACTGCGCCAACACGTCGATTAATTTGTCCTGCGACAGCGGCGGCACACACAATTCGCGCATGGATTTTTCGTTTAGGGGTTCGGTTTGGGTCAAAAGCGCAGCTTCAATCAGCGCGTCGGGAGGGAGTTTTTCAGTCATAACGTTAAAATTTAATTGTTTTGATGTTTTCAGACGACCTTGAACAAGGACTCTTTTCAGTTTTATATGTTGGTTTTAAATTTTACAAACAGGTCGTCTGAAAATTTTATTCTAAGGTTTCAGACGACCTTTTTGAGGGCAGTGAAACATCTTTTGGCATTCCACCATACCGCCCTACTTGTCCGCAGGCTTCTGCCCTTTGCGTTCCGCTTTTCTGGCTTCGCGCACGGCTTTGAGTTCGGCTTCTTTTTGGCGGGCTTTTTTGAGCCATGTTTCCCATTGGTTCGGTGTTTCGAGGGTGATTCTGCCGATTTTGCCTTCGCGGAAGTCGGTGAGGATGTTTTCGGCGGCTTTTTGGTAGTTGATCCGTCCGCCGCTGAGGACTGCGCCGCGTTTTTTGGCTATCCACTCGAGCCATGAGTTGTCGTCCCAGTGGCTGCTGGGGTCTTTGTCGGCTTGGTAGCGTTCTTGCAGCATGGGGAGGTAGTGGCGGCGGAGGTAGTCTAAAAGCTCAAGGGCGACTTCTTCTTCGTCCAGCGCGTTGCGTCCGACTGCGCCGCCGGCGGCGAGGTTGTAGCCGCCTTCTTCGACGATGATTTTCGGCCACAGCATTCCGGGGGTGTCGTAGAGCCAGAAGTCGTCGGCGAGGAAAAGGCGTCGTTCGGCTTTGGTGATGCCGGGTTCGTTGCCGGTTTTGGCGGATTTTTTGCCTATCATGCCGTTGATGAGGGTAGATTTGCCGACGTTGGGGATGCCGCAGATGAGGACGCGCAGGGGTTTGTCTATGCCTTGGCGGTGGGGAATCATGGCGCGGCAGGCTTGAGTGATTTTGCCGTGTGCGCCGGTTTCGGAGGAATCGAGGGCGATGGCACGGGTATCGGGGCGGCTGTTGTAGTGTTCGAGCCAGATTTTGGTGCGTTCGGGGTCGGCAAGGTCTTGTTTGTTGAGGATTTTGAGTTTGGGTTTACCTTTGGAAAGCTGGGCAAGCAGGGGGTTTTCGCTGGAAGCGGGCATTCGTGCGTCCAGCATTTCAATCACCATGTCGACGCTTTTGGTGCGTTCGGCGATGGCTTTTTTTGCTTTGTTCATGTGGCCGGGAAACCATTGGATTGCCATGTTTTGTTCTTTCTGTCTGATTTGCGGTGGGGTCGTCTGAAAAGTGGTTCGGCGGTGTTTTCAGACGATCTGAGGTTTGTCCGTTTTCTGTGCAAAGGTCGTCTGAAAGCCTTCGCGGTTTTTCAGACGACCTTTTGGTTTGGGGCGCTCAAGGTTTAGAGGTTGCCGTGTTCGTAGCGGTAGTAGCCGGCTTCGTCCATACATTGTTCAAGGGATTTGGATTCGCGTCCGTGTTTGGCGTCGTGTTGCGCTTGTGATTTGCAGATGTTGATTTGGCGGGAAACGTCGGATTCGCTTGCGCCGGTGCGGTGCCAGCGGTAGGCGGGGACTTCGGTGGTGCAGGCGGCGAGTGTGCAGGCGAGTGCGAGGGTGAGGATGTGTTTCATGGGTTTCTCCTTTTATAGTGGATTAAATTTAAACCAGTACGGCGTTGCCTCGCCTTGCCGTACTATTTGTACTGTCTGCGGCTTCGTCGCCTTGTCCTGATTTAAATTTAATCCACTAAATATCGAAAAGGTCGTCTGAAAAGGGGAATCAGCGTCCGGACAGGTTTTGCGCCTGTCTGTGGCGGACCAGCAGTTCGTAATGCCCTTGCAGGCGTTGGGCGAGTTTTTCGACGACATAGACGGAACGGTGCTGCCCGCCGGTACAGCCGATGGCGATGGTAACGTAGCTGCGGCTTTCTTTTTGCAGGCGCGGGAGCCAGTGGTTCATAAAGTGGTCGATATCGTCCACCATTTCCTGCGCCAGGGGCTGCTGGTCGAGATACGCTTGAATGGGGGCGTCCATGCCGGTATAGGGGCGCAGCTCGGGATCGTAATAGGGATTGGGCAGGCTGCGCATATCGAACATGAAATCGGCGTTGTTCGGCACGCCGTATTTGAAGCCGAAAGACTCGAGGATAACCAAAAGCCCTCTGCGCTCGATGTTGAGCCATTGTTGAACGGCGTAACGCAGTTGCTGCGCGTTCATTTTGGATGTATCGATGCAGTAGGCGATGTCTTTGAGCGGGAACAGCCATTCGCGCTCTTTTTGCAGGCTTTCCAGCAAGGTAAGGTTCAGTCCAGACAGCGGATGGCCGCGCCGCGTTTCGGAAAAACGGCGCACCAGCACGCTTTCTTCTGCCTCCACAAACAATACTTCGACCTGATGGCCTTCATCGCGCAGGTATTGGATTTGCTCCTGCGCTTCCTGAATGTTGATGCCGGAGCGGACATCGACGCTCACGCCGAGTTTGGTTTCATCGGCGCGCTCGATATGGTGCAGCACCAGCGAAGGCAGCATTTCCAGCGGCAGGTTGTCCACGCAGAAATAGCCGAGGTCTTCAAGCTGTTTGAGGGCAACGGACTTGCCCGAGCCGGACAATCCGCTAATCAGGACGATTTTCATGGTTTTGTTCGTTTTCTTTGAGTTGTGTTTGATGGCGTTCGAGGAATTCTTTGGTACTGTCTTTGCCGCGCAACTGGAGGATGTAGTTGCGCACCGCCGCTTCCACCAATACCGCAAGGTTTCGACCGACGGCGACAGGCAGGGTGACGGAACGGACGTTGACGTTGAGGATGGACTCGGTTTCCGTGCGTATGCTCAAGCGGTCGAGCTGCTTCATGTAATCGTCGTCGGCAGCGACCAGGTTGATAATCAACTGGAGGATTTTTTTCGGACGGATGGAAGTTTCGCCGAAAATGTGGCGGATGTTGAGTATGCCTAACCCACGCACTTCAAGGAAATCGCGCAGCATCGGCGGGCAGCGGCCTTCGAGCGTTTCGGGTCCGGTGCGGAAAAGCTCGACCGCATCATCGGCAATCAGGCTGTGTCCGCGCGAAATCAATTCCAACGCCAACTCGCTTTTACCCAAGCCGGAATGACCGGTAATCAGCACGCCGACTTCAAATACATCGAGGAATACGCCATGCTTGACGATGGAAGTCGCCAGCGTGCGTTGCAGATAAATCCGCAACACGTCCATCAAATACGGGCTTTCGAGCTTGGAAGTCAAGAGCGGGATGTCGTTTTTATGGCAGTAATCGCGCAATTTGGGCGAAACCGCCAGACCGTTGGCAACGATAACCAGCGACATGGGAATATCGAAGAGTTCGCCGAAATCGTAATTCAACTCGCCCGATTCGAGACGCTTGAGATATTCGGCTTCGGCAACACCGACGACTTGGATTTGATTGGGATGGATAAAATTCAAATGGCCGACCAACGCCAAAACGGGTTTGTCGGCCTCTACTCCGATGCGGTTGTCCGCACCCGAATTGCCTGCCGCCCAAGCAAGTTGGAGCTTGTGCTGATTATCGGAAAACAGGCGGCGGACGGATATACTGGGCATTCTTTACTCTTCTGCCAGAAGTTTGCGCACCTCCTCGGCAGAGGTTGCGGACATCAAGGCTTCACGGACGGCTTTTTGCGAGAACCTGCCCGCCAGTTTGGACAAGACTTCCAAATGCTCGCCGGTCGCATTTTCCGGCACCAACAAAGTGAAAATCAGGGATACGGGTTTGCCGTCGGGCGCATCGAAAGCGACCGGTTCTTTCGTTCGGATAAACGCGCCGGTGGCTTTTTTCACGCAGGCATGACGGCCGTGCGGGATGGCGACGCCCTGCCCCAAGCCGGTCGAACCCAGCTTTTCGCGGGCAAACAGGCAGTCGAAGACATCGCCGTGAGGTAATTCTGCTTCATGTTCAAGCAGCAGGCCCGCTTCTTCAAACAAGCGTTTTTTGCTGCCGACTTCCAAGTCTAAAACGATATGGGACAAAGGCAAAATTTCGCCGATAAGGCTCATAGAAATCTCTTTTGATGTGGCAAAATGAAATGGAATTGTACCGACTGTCTGTACAAACCTCAATCCTGAACACGCAATTTACACTCAGATTGCTAACAAGAAACGCTGCTTCTTTGATATTTCTTAACTCACACACAAGGTCGTCTGAAAACGGCGGCAAGTGGTTTACGGCGGGTTCGGATACCAGACAAAACTCCGCCGCCATCGCCAATCCGCCCTGCCCCAAAAGCAAAACGTCGTCTGAAACCCTTTTCAGACGACGTGTTAAGCATCCTATTACCTCACAACCGCGTGGCAGCCAAAGCCCACAAATAATGCCCCGCCAAACCCAAAAACCACAGCAGACCGATATAGTTGTTATCCAGAAACACTTTAAAACAAGTCTGGCGGTCGCGCGTTTTGATGGCATGGTATTGACCGATTTGCAGCCACACCACCGCAGGCAGCATAATCCAATACGGCCATGTCGCGCCGATTTTCACACCCAACACCGCCATCAGCGCGGTAAACCAAAAATGGCAGAGCATGGATGCGGAAATATCGTGATCGCCGAACGTGATCGCCGAAGTTTTAATCCCGATTTTCAAATCGTCTTCCTTGTCCGACATCGCATAAATCGTGTCGTAGGCAAGCGTCCATAGAGCATTGGCGGTAAACATCAGCCACGCCGTAGAAGGCACGCCGCTGCGGACGGCGGCAAACGCCATCGGAATCCCGAAAGAAAACGCCAGCCCCAAATAAAACTGCGGCAGCGGGAAAAAACGTTTGGTAAAGGGGTAAGTCATCGCCAGAAACAGCGCAGGAACGCTCATCACCCAAGTCAACAGGTTCAGCGGCGTCATGCAGAGGGCGGCAAGCAGGCAGAGGATGACGGTCAGCAGAATCGCTTCCGTTTTAGAAACCAACCCGCGGGCAAAGGGGCGGTTTTTCGTGCGCTCGACCGAACCGTCAAAATCGCGGTCGGCAAAGTCGTTGATCACGCAGCCTGCGCTGCGCATAAAAAACGTACCGGCGGTAAACGCCCAAAAAATATCCGCTTCCGGAATGCCTTCCGAAGCGACCCATAACGCCCAATAGGTCGGCCAAAGCAGCAACAACGTGCCGATAGGCTTGTCGATGCGCATCAATTTGCCGTATATGACCATCCGTCCGACGGCATAGCGCGGGAAAAAATGTAGGAGAACACGTCTTATCTTCATGCGAATGTGAAAAATATGTTATTGGTATAATAAATCAATTTGTAATTATTGCTTAGCGTATTATGTTCATTATAAATCAATTTTTAGATTTTACTATTTTATTTAGACCCTTATCCCCAACTTTTACAGAAAGATACAAAAACGGCATATCTGCGCCCTACACAAACTGCGCCAACCCCGCCAAAAAATATTCCGTCAGTTCCAACACCTCGCCATCCCAATCGAAATAAGACCTGCGGGCGGCGACAGGTCGTCTGAAATCATCCTGTCCGCCTGCGTTTTCCATCAGGCAAAACTCGAACGCCGAACGCTTCAGCGGCAACGTACCGTCAAACAGCCGCTCGCCCAAAGGCTGCGTGCCGCAATCCAATACGCCGCGCCAGGCTTGCGATTGCGGGCTGCACGCGCTGCGCGCCTGTACGACGGGAACGCCGTCCAGATGCAGCAAAACATCGCGGACAAATTGCGGGGCAACGGTTTCGGCATGATGTTCGGCAAACGAATTGTCCTGCCCGTCCAATTCGCCCATATACAGCACTTTTACCGTAAAGCTGCCGCTCAAGGCGCGTAAAGCGGCGGTCAGCGATTGCGCTTGACACAAGGCGGCGGAGTGTTCGTTCCAGCCTTGCGGCAGCTCGTCGGGAAGTTTGTCTTGCCAATTCAAAGGGGGATTCATGGGGTTTAGATTGATGTGCTTCATAGCATAATAAATAACTTTCAGACGACCTCCACATCACTTGGAGACCGTCTGAAAATCGTTTAACGGCGGTAATCAGGATGGAAAGAACAACCTGAATAGCGGATAGTGCATTTATACGATTTACCTTCTTCACAGAAAGCAATTGCATTTCTTTCGGCTTCTTCTAGTGTGGGCGCACCTTGTGCCGAAAGATTCCCGCTACCCTTTACTCCCCCAAGAGCAAGAGCTCCACAACCATTACGATACTGTGTCACCATATGACAACCTTTCCCATTTTTTGCTATTGGATTTTGACCTCCCCCAGCCTTAATACAACTTGCTAATGCTTCTTTGTTAGCAGAACGAAAACCTTCAGTATTATTCTCAGAATATCCGATAGCCCAATTTGCCGCATTAAAGTAGATAGCCCCCCACCGACTAGGGATATTAATAACGCGGTTGCTTTGTCCGATGGCACGGTTATTTCCAGCACACCCTGGTAAATCAGGATGATAAACACACGGATTATTCATTTCATTAGCATAAGATAAAGAATTAGATAAAAACAATGCAATAATTAAAAATATTTTTTTCATTTCATGTCCTTAGCGCGACCATCATTAATCCAAACCACTCCATATGATCGTAATCTGAGCAATGCCTAGTCGCGATGGGATATTGCTTGGTTACCGTATAAAATTTTTCAGACGACCTCTAAACTTAAAAAGTCGTCTGTAAACTTCTTTAATAATCAGGATGGCGGGAGCAGCCAGAGTAAAGAATTTTACAATCATTGGAATATTGGCTACACCCGTCAAAAGCTTTTTGTTCTGCTTTTTCTAGATAATCATCGCTTTTTGCACTATAGCTTTTACTACCCACAGCAATCGCACTGCAAGCATTGCGTACTTCCGTCATCTTACGACAACCCTTTCCATCTCTATGCAATGGATTTTGACCGCCTCCTGCTTTAATGCAGTTTGCCAATGCCTCTTTATTGGCGGAACGATAGCCTTCAGTATTATTTTCTGCATAGCCAACGGCATCATTGGCAGGATTATAATAAATGACACCCCAGCGGTTCGGAATCTTGACGACTCGGTTTGTTTGCCCTATAGGTCGGTTATTGCCACTACAACCAGGTAGGTCAGGATGGTAAACGCAAGGATTACTCATCTCATTAGCTAGAATCAGTTGACTTAAGGTTATCATTATGAACGTTAAAAATAACTTTTTCATTATTAATCCTTTATTTTATTCCAGTGCTACCGTCATCTTTTTTTACTTCTATCCTTATTCACTCTAGGCGACCCATCCGAATTGGTCGGGCTGTTTCCACCTTGCAGAATGTTATAAGTATTGAACCCCAACGACGACCCGATCAGATTCCCCACCAGCAACGGCGTGGTGATCATCAGCGTACCCATCATCAGCCCCAAACCGCCCTGCATGATCGTAATCTGCACAATACCCAGTCACGATGGAATATTGCTTAGTTACCGTATAAAATTTTTCAGACGACCTCAAATCTTAAAAAGACCGTCTGAAAAATCAAATCAATCAACACGATAATCAGGGTGACGGGAACATGCAGAATAGCGTATTTCACAAGAATCAGAATATTTACTGCATGTTCTCAAAACTTCTTGCTCAAGTTCATCCAAATAGTCGCCACTTTTAATGGCATAGCCTTTGGTTCTTCCCATTGCGATGGCACTGCAAGAATTCCTATTTCTAGTTCCTAACCTGCACCCTTTTCCGTCAGGAGCTATAGGATTCTGACCGCCGCCTGCTTTGATGCAGCTTGCTAGTGCTTCTTTTTCAGCACCTCCATAACCTTTGGTATTATTATCTGAATAACCAAATGCTCTATTTGCAGGATTATAATAAATGGCGCCCCAACGGTTGGGAATATTAATTACCCGTCGTGACGCAGACGAACCGTTTGCCCCGCACCCTGCCAAATCAGGACGTTGAATACAGGGATTCATCACTGGATCATTGATGGCATTCAGCCCTTCGGCAGAGATAAATCCACTTAATACCATAGAAAATACTAAAAATATTCTTTTTACCATTTCATCCTCCATTTCTTACTACCAAAGACATTGTGTTACTCCCTTTATCCTTAATCCCAAGGCACATTAACAACGAACCCAAAAACTTCAGTCCTTTGGAAATACTGCTTGGACGAATCATACAGTAAACACAAGCTGAACCCCAGTTCCATCAGTATCGCCAGCGACAGCGCAGTTTCGTTCAGCAGCAATGCTCCGCCACTTTTAATCGTTTTCAGACGACCTTTCATCCGTCTCCACCTTATCCAACTCCATCCACTCCGCATCGGGAAAATCTGTTTTCAGACGACCCTTTAAATATGCCAAGCTGTCTTGGGCGATGTGTTCGTCACGGCTGTCGTGGATGTGGTTGAAAATCAGGCTGTGCAGACTGATGCCGTATTGTTTGAGCGCGGCGAAGCTGAGCAGGGTGTGGTTGATGCTGCCGAGCCGTCCGCTGGTAACGAGAATGACGGGGTAAGCCTGTTGCTGAACATAATCAATGGTTAACAGGTTTTCCGTCAGAGGAACCATCAATCCACCCGCGCCTTCGACCAATACGATTTCGTATTGTGCCGCCAGCTGCTGCGTAGCGGCGCGGATTTTGTTCAAGTCCAAAGTCCTGCCGTCCAGACGGGCGGCGAGGTGGGGTGAGGCGGGATAGCTGAAGATTTCGGGCATGGTCAGCCGCTGTTTGTCGGCTTCCTGCATGGGTATGCCCATGATGTTGCGGTGGACGGCGATGTCGTCGGCGATATTCTGGCAACCGGTTTGCACGGGCTTTTGCGTGATCACGCTTTTGCCCTGCTGCAACAATTGTTTTGCCAACACGCCGGTGGCGACGGTTTTGCCGATGTCCGTGTCTATGCCGCTGACGAAGTAAACGCCTTTCATTTGCTGTGTTCCTTCAAGATTTGTATGGTTTTGTCGGCAAGTTCGGTCAAGAGGTCGTCTGAAATGATGTAAGGCGGCATGAGGTACACCAGCCTGCCGAATGGGCGCACCCAAATGCCCTGCGCCACGCAGTCCGCTTGAAAACGCGCCATATCCACGCCTTTTTCCAGCTCGAGCACGCCGATGGCACCCAAAACGCGCACGTCTTTCACGCCGCGGATGTCCCATGCGGTTTTCAGACGACCTTTTAAGATGCTTTCGATGCGGCGGATATTTGCCTGCCAATCTTGGGACAAAAGCAGCTTGACCGAAGCGCAGGCAACGGCACACGCCAGCGGGTTCGCCATAAATGTCGGGCCGTGCATAAACACGCCCGCTTCGCCGCGCGAAATCGTTTCGGTGACTTTTTGCGAAGTGATTGCCGCCGCCAGCGTCATATAGCCGCCGCTCAAGCCCTTGCCGATACACATAATATCCGGCACGACCTGTGCGTGTTCGCAGGCAAACATCTTGCCCGTGCGCCCGAACCCGGTGGCGATTTCGTCAAAAATCAACACGATATCAAATTCGTCGCACAAATCGCGCAACCCGCGAAGATACTGCGGATGATAAAAATACATGCCGCCCGCGCCCTGCACGACCGGCTCTAAAATAAAGGCGGCGATATCCGCATGATGCGCTTCAAACAAGGCGCGGACAGGCTGCAAATCCGCCTCATCCCATTTATCGTCGAAACGGCTTTTCGGATTATCGACAAAATAACGCTGCGGCAGAGCGCTGCCGAAAATATGGTGCATTCCCGTTTCCGGATCGCAGACGGACATCGCGTTCCAAGTATCGCCGTGATACCCGTGCCGCACCGTCGCAATATTCTGCTTCGCGGTCAAACCCCGCGCCTGCTGGTACTGCACCGCCATCTTCAACGCAACTTCCACCGAAACCGAACCCGAATCCGCATAAAAAATACGGTCCAAACCCTGCGGCAAAATCCCGACCAATAATTTGCCCAGTTCCACCGCCGGCCCGTGCGTCAAACCGCCGAACATTACATGCGACATTTGCTTAATCTGCGCCTCAACCGCCTGATTCAAAACGGGATGATTGTAGCCGTGTATCGCACACCACCAAGACGACATCCCGTCAATCAGCCGCGTACCGTCCGCCAATTCGATATGCACGCCCTCCGCACGGCGCACCGGATAAACAGGCAACGGATCGGTCATGGACGTATAGGGATGGAGCAGATGGGCGCGGTCGAAATCGAGCAGGGAGGAAGAGTGTTCGGGCAACATATTTTCTGAGAAGGGTTTATATCAAATTCCGCTATTTTAACCCACTCTGATTAGATGAAAACCTGAAAAGTCCCTATCGGATAAGGGAAAGGTCGTCTGAAAACCTGTTTTCGGTGATGTGGTTCATATCCGGCATAGTATGCAGAAAAATATCAGGTAGCCTAAAAATAACGCCGTTTGAAAGGCGGATTTTCAAACGGCTTGTTTTCGGAGTATCAGGCGATATAGCTAATCACGGCGTGAACATGAATACGCCCTATATTCTGTCGATATCCCAAAACCAAAGACATTAAAAGACAAATTCAGGTCAATGAAGGCAGATTAATGCAGCGTACTGTTTGATCCTTCATCAGAGTCGCAGAAATTGCAGTAATGATAGACGTCGACGTCTATTTCCGTACCCGTCAGATAACAAAATTCTATGATTTCCCGACTAAATCCTATATAGGGATTTTGTTCTGCATCCACAACATATTCAGGGACAACTTCCAACCAAAATTTTGCTTGGTATTGCCGACGGAATCGGGCAAGTGCATCAATGTTCCCGTGCAATTGGCGGACAATCCGCAGGCACTGCCCTTCTGCATCATTGACCGGCTGATCTTGGCGGCAGCCATTCCATGCGCTCCAATCAGCCGGCTGTGGGCGTAGCATTCCATTAGCTAAATGCGTCTCTCCACACCGGGTAACAGAAAACGGCTGGATACCGATCAGTTGCGTCAATTCATCGGCGCAATTGTGGTCGGACACCATACGGAAATAGCTGTAACAATTGGGGAGAATCATCATATTTTTGTTTTCAGACGACCTTCACATCATCCCTACAACTCAATCCCTTTCAACTTCGCCACGGTGTTGATGTCTTTATCGCCGCGGCCGGACAGGTTGACCAGAATCACTTGGTCTTTACCCATTTTCGGCGCGTTGGCGACTGCCCATGCGAGGGCGTGGCTGGATTCGAGCGCGGGGATGATGCCTTCGAAGCGGCACAACAAATCAAAGGCTTCGAGTGCTTCGTCGTCTTTGGCGACGGTGTATTCGACGCGCTTGATGTCGTTCAGGTGGCTGTGTTCCGGGCCTATACCGGGGTAGTCGAGGCCTGCGGAAACGGAGTGCGTCCCCAAAACTTGGCCGTTTTCGTCCTGCATCAGGTAGCTGCGGAAGCCGTGCAATACGCCGATGGGGGCCTTGCTGGTAATCGGCGCGGCGTGGTCGGGGGTGTCCACGCCCAAACCGCCGGCTTCCACGCCGACGAGGCGCACGTTTTCTTCGCCGATATACGGGTGGAACAGGCCGATGGCGTTCGAGCCGCCGCCGACACAGGCAACGGCGACGTCAGGCTGTCTGCCGATGGCTTCCTGCATCTGCGCTTTGGCTTCGTTGCCGATGACGCATTGGAAATCGCGCACCATTTCGGGATACGGCGCGGGGCCGGCGGCGGTGCCGATGATGTAGAACGTGTCGTCCACGCGGGCGACCCATTCGCGCATGGCTTCGTTCATCGCGTCTTTCAGCGTGCGGCTGCCGCTGTCGACGCTGACCACGTTCGCGCCCAACAATTTCATGCGGAACACGTTGGGCATTTGACGCTGGATGTCGTCCGCGCCCATGTACACGTCGCAAGTCATGCCGAAGCGGGCGGCGACGGTGGCGGAGGCCACGCCGTGCTGACCCGCGCCGGTTTCGGCGATGACGCGTTTTTTGCCCATACGGCGGGCAAGCAGTGCCTGACCGATGGTGTTGTTTACCTTGTGCGCGCCGGTGTGGTTCAAGTCTTCGCGCTTCAACCAGATTTGCGCGCCCCCTAGATGCTCGGACAATCGCGCAGCATGGTAAACGGGGCTGGGGCGGCCGACGTAGTGTTTCAAATCGTGGTGGAACTCTTCCCAAAACGACGGGTCGTTTTTCGCTGCTTTATAGGCATCCGCCAACTCTTGCAAGGCGGGAATCAGGGTTTCGGAGACATAAAGCCCGCCGTGTTCGCCGAAAAAGCCCTTCTCGTCGGGCGCGTGGTAGTTTTTCATCGGATTTCTTCCTTGTCTGTTTTTTCAGACGACCTCGCTTTAAGAAGGTCGTCTGAAAGGGAAAATTGTCGGCAATTATAACTGTTTTTCACACAAACCCGCCATTTCGAAAAACGCCCGATACGCCGCCGCCTTTTTCGCCAAACTCAAAGGATAGGCGCGCGAAGTGGACGGCAGGCGGGTCAGGGTCAAATCCCGTCCGGCAAACGGAAACGGCACGGTTTCGCCCGTTTTCGGCATTTTGATGCCGCCGCCCTGAATATCGAGCAGGACTTCCGTCGCCTTACCGCCTGTGGTGCAGATGTGGCGGCAGTCGGGCATCTGCGCCAACACCGCCGCCAAATCGACGGTTTCGACCACCTGCAAAAACTTGTCGGACGCATTGCCGTGTTCCCGCACCGCCTTCAACACAGTCGGACAGGACGCAATCCCCCGTTCGCGCAAAAACGCCTTGATTTTCTCGGCATCAAACGCTTTTTCAGACGACCTTTGGAAATGCGCCGCATCATTAAAAAACACCAGCCCATAAACGCGCCACATATCGTTTTGGAAATTCGGATAATGAAACTGCATCGCGCGTTTGTCTTCCTTGGGCGGAAACGTCCCCATCATCATTACCGTCGCCTGCGGCGGCAGCAAGGCGGGAAAAGGGTGGGTTTCGATTTCGAGCGGAGCGGACATAATGATTTCCTTGATAATGAAAATATCGGACGCAAAATAAAACGACAGCCGCCTTTTCAGACGACCCCTGCCTTGTCCTGAAACAAGTTTATAAGCCGACAGACAACGTTATCGCAAACGGAACAGCCGCTTTAGCGATATGTTAGAATAAAACCACGAAACATAGAAAAGAAAGATCTCAATGCAAAAAATCCCTATTGAATACTACAACCTCAATTTATTCGAACAACTGGACAGGCCTGTCATTGCTTTCGTAAAAAAAAGGCCGTTCAGGAAAGTGGAGAACCTTCATGTCTTTGCTTCAACAGAGGCATATGAAAAAGAAAGGAGAAAGTTTGAAATCACCGGCTACAAAGCGCAAACCATCCCTTTAGGCATGTCTCTTGATGCGGTTATCTGGCAACCCTATTATGTATAGTGGATTAAATTTAAATCAGGACAAGGCGACGAAGCCGCAGACAGTACAGATAGTACGGCAAGGCGAGGCAATGCCGTACTGGTTTAAATTTAATCCACTATAAACCTTGTTATATCCGGACTTGATACATCGGACATTATCTTTTCCAAAGACGATTTGCAGCCCCTGAAAGACCTTATCGACAGCTTTTGCATTATGTTTGCAGCAACAAATGCCGAAATAGAAAATGCGAAAGCCTACGAGTTGATGAAAAACAAAACCGTTTATTTTCTCGGACAACTCCTTACCAAAGAGTTTAAGGTGGGAGACAGAATCGGTTTCGAAGGCATTCAAAGAGAATCAGATGGTAAACATTATGTATCCGTCAAATGTTTCTTGACTAGGGAAAGTGCTGAAAAATTCAATATGAACAACCGCCCCGTAACGCCCGTCAATTTGGGATACCTCAAATATTTCTGGTGCAAACCGGTCATTATCGAACCACACCGAGACTACTGGATTGAGTTTCTATAACACTGACAGAGCATCCATCGTTTGATAAGGAACTTATCCTCTCTTGAATCTTTCAGACGACCTTCTGCCCGTACCGCATCAGCGTCATTCCGCCGACCGCTGCCGCGCAGCCCGCAATCAGCGAAATATGCAGCGGTTCGCCCAAAACCCATGCCGAAGACAGCATACCGAAAATCGGCACGAGCGTAATATACGCCGCCGCGCTGCCTGCACCCAAAGTCTTCACGCCTTCGAAATACCACGCGTAGGCCAATACTGTCGCACCGATAACCAGCCACGCCAATGCCGTCCAACCGCGTGCATCCATCGCCGCCATTGCCTCAAACGGCAGTCCGTCCGTCCACAACGCTACCGCCGACAACATCAGCGCGCCGATGAATGAGGTTGCCGCCGTTACCGTCAGCGCATCTATCCCGCGCAAGACCGCGCGCCCGATTAAAGTATAAGCCGCCCAGCAGACCACGCAGCCGAAAATCAGCCACTCCCCCGCCTTGATTCCGCCCGACAATACCGTCAACGGCTGTCCTTGCGTTACCGCCGTTATCGCGCCACAGACCGCCAGCAGCATACCCGCCAAAATCTTCGCGTTTAAACGTTCGCCGAAAAGCCAAGCCGCCAGCAGAAGCGTCAGCACCGGATTCATCGCCACGACTACCGCCGCCTTACCCGCAGGCATCGCCTGCAAACCCAGCATGAAAAACACCGCATAGCCGCACACCCCGACGGAAGCGGCCGCCGTCAAGCCCAGCCATTGCCGCGCCGACAAAGCTGCAAAAGTCGCAAACCTGCTGCGCGCAAACAACCAACCCAACAACAAAACCGAAGCCAACACAAACCGAACCGCCCCGCCCGTCAGCGGCGGCAGCGACTGCCCCAGCATCCGCCCCATCGGCCAAGATGCACCCCACAACACCGCCATCCCCAGCAGTTTCAAATGTACAGAATAACGTTCCATCTCATTCCTTTATCAACAAAGGTCGTCTGAAAACCCGATTTCAAGTTTTCAGACGACCTTCCAGTATTGCTGTTGCCAACAGATTACTTGGGCTGCCAAGAGTCTTTCAGCGTGACCGTGCGGTTGAACACGGGCTGCTCAGGGCGGTGGTCTTTGCGGTCGGTCACGAAATAGCCCAGACGCTCAAACTGCCAACGGCTTTCGGCGGGCAGGTTTTTGGCTGCGGGTTCGGCGTAGGCGGTGATTTCTTTGACGGACTCAGGGTTGAGGAAATCGGTAAACGGCAGGTATTCGCCGTCTTCGCCACGCACGGCATCGGGACGCTCGACGGTAAAGAGGCGGTCATACAGGCGGACTTTGATTTCGGCGGCGTGTTCGGCGGAAACCCAGTGAATCACGCCTTTGACTTTTCTGCCTTCGGGATTTTTGCCCAAGGTGTCATGGTCGATGCTGCATTTGAGTTCGACCACATTGCCTGCCGCGTCTTTTACGACTTCATCGCACTTGATGACATAGCCGTGACGCAGGCGTACTTCGCCGCCCGGGGTCAGGCGTTTGAAGCCTTTGGGCGGATTTTCGGCAAAGTCGTCTGCCTCGATGTAGATGGTTTGGGACACGGGGATTTCACGCTCGCCCATTTCTTCGTGATTGGGGTGGAACGCGGCACGGCGGCTTTGGGTTTTGCCGGCTTCAAAGTTGGTCAGGGTCACTTTGAGCGGGTTCAAAACAGCCATCAGGCGCGGGGCGGAGTTTTCCAGCTCTTCGCGAATCGCGCCTTCCAACACGCTCATATCGACGATGTTTTCAGATTTGGAAATACCGGCGCGTTTGGCAAACAGGCGCAGGCCTTCGGGCGTGTAGCCGCGGCGGCGCATACCGGAAATGGTCGGCATACGCGGGTCGTCCCAGCCGGTAACGTGGCCGTCTGAAACCAGTTGGTTCAGCTTGCGTTTGGACGTGATGGAATACAAAAGCTCCAAACGGGAAAACTCGTATTGGCGCGGGCGGGTGGCGTGCGGCGCGGGGATGTTGTCCAACACCCAGTCGTACAGCGGGCGGTGGGCTTCAAATTCGAGCGTACACAAGGAATGCGTGATGCCTTCGATGGCATCGGAAATGCAATGCGTGTAGTCGTACATCGGGTAGATGCACCATTTGTCGCCGGTGTTGTGGTGATGGGCGCGGCGGATACGGTAGATGACGGGGTCGCGCATATTGATGTTGCCTGATGCCATGTCGATTTTCAGGCGCAGGGTTTTGCTGCCGTCGGGGAATTCGCCGTTTTTCATGCGCGTGAACAGGTCGAGGTTTTCTTCGACGCTGCGGTCGCGGTAAGGGCTGTTTTTGCCAGGTTCGGTGAGCGTACCGCGGTATTCGCGCATTTCTTCGGGCGTCAAATCATCGACATACGCTTTGCCGTCTTTGATTAAACCGACGGCGTAGTCGTAAAGCTGGTCGAAATAATTGGAAGCGAAACGCGGCTCGCCCGCCCAATGGAAACCGAGCCACTCGACGTCTTCTTTGATGGCGTTGACGTATTCGTCGTTTTCTTTTTCGGGGTTGGTATCGTCGAAACGCAGGTTGCACAAGCCGTCGTAAATATACGCCAAACCGAAGTTCAGGCAGATGGATTTGGCATGTCCGATGTGCAGGTAGCCGTTGGGTTCGGGCGGGAAGCGGGTTTGAATGGCTTCGTGTTTGCCGCTTTTTAGGTCTTCTTCGATGATGGTGCGGATGAAATGGTTGTCCGCGAATTGGTCTTTGTTGAGCATGGTCGGGAGCTATCTGAAAATATGATGTCGTGCCGATTTTACCTGAAAACAGGACGGCTTTACAGTCAATACAAGGTACAGAGGTCGTCTGAAAACCGTTTCAGACGACCTTTGTATGGACAATTACGAATCGGATGAAAGATTAGAATGGTCGGAAGTATTGCCTTCCGGACGTTTGAATGCGGCTGATGAATCGATAAAATCAACCAGCCGGTTAATCAACAGAACGATACCCAAAATAACCAAAATTGTGATTGGCTCAAAAATCCAAAGCAAACCGGTAGTGCCGATAAAAGACCAGCGCATGGACGCCCAAAATGCTTGCAGCGAGGATTTTTCCAAAGAGAGCAGCTTGGGGCGGGCTGCGGTGGCGATAATGGAGGCAATCAGCGAACCAACATAAAATACAGGCAACCCTAGCCACAAAAAACCTGATCCGTGATGATCGTAATTAGGGGAGTAAGGGTCATTATGACTGTCAGCACTGTCTACCGCCATCATAAACAACAACCAAAGTATGGTTGTTATCCACACGCTGCCCGCCACAGTAGCAGGTCGCAAACGATGGGAAAACAAGACATAAACCAGATTCGCCGAGCCAAGCATCAACATACCGGCAATTAATGTAAACTCGAAGCGATCGGGTATTGCCTGACTGAACCATATCGAAGTCGTGATGATAATAATGATACTGCCAGCCAATGAAAGGCCGGAAAATGTTCTTTCGCTGATACGGGGGAAATTCATCTTTACGTCTTTTCAAAACTGTTCTTCTGAATCCAAGAACATTCATGTACGGATGATTATAGTGGATTAACTTTAAATCAGTACGGCGTTGCCTCGCCTTGCCGTACTATCTGTACTGTCTGCGGCTTCGTCGCCTTGTCCTGGTTTAAATTTAATCCACTATATTTTCAGACGACCTGCCCATCCAATAGCAGCCCTCTGAAAACGCTTCCCCATTGTACCCGAATTTCATTAACCTTTTGTAACCCCCGAAATCAAAGCGGTACAAGTTCGGCAACCAGCCATTCTACACCCGCATCACCCAAAACCTTCTGCATGGCGGCTTCCGGTACGCGGTCGGTAAATACTTTGTCAAACGAGCCGATGTCGCCCAGCCTGACCAAGGCATTGCTGTTGAATTTGCTGTGGTCCACGCCCAAATACCTGACCCGCGCATTGGTCATCATCGCCTGCATGACGCTGACTTCTTTATAGTCGTAGTCCAAAAGCGATCCGTCGCTTTCCACGCCGTGCGTACTCATGACGGCATAATCAACTTTAAACTGATTGATAAAATCGACCGTCGCCACGCCCGTAATCCCGCCGTCCAAGGGGCGCACGACGCCGGAAGTGATGATGACGGTGTAGTCGGTGCGCGCGGACGTGATGGAGGCAACGTAAATATTGTTGGTGATAATCCGCAGGTTTTTGCGCTGCTTGACCAACTCGGCGGCAACGGCTTCCATCGTCGTACCTATACTGATAAACAGCGACGAATTGTCGGGAATATGGGCGGCAATCAGGCGGGCGATGGCGTTTTTTTCATTTTGGCAGTGTTTTCGTTTGCCTTGCGCCACGCCGCCGGAAATATCGCCGACCGACGCTCCGCCGTGGTAACGCTTCAACTGCCGCGTTTCACTCAATTCCTGTATGTCGCGGCGTATGGTCTGCGGGGTCACGTCCAAGGCTTCCGCAAGCTGCTCGACCGTCATGAAATGCTGCTCGCGCACCAGGGCGAGGATGTGTTCGTGTCTTTGTATTTTCGGTTTCATCTGGATTCGTTTCCATTCGTTCCGGTTCGTTTGAATTCGGATTGTACGCCTTTTGCCCAAAATCGGAAAAGGCTGCCGCCGATTCGGCTTTACCCAAAACCAAAGGTCGTCTGAAAACCTGAATCCCGGTTTTCAGACGACCTTTTTGCTGTGTCCGTGTTATTCCGCTTCGTATTTGCGTTCCAAACGCTCCACGCACGCGCTTAAGTGTTTGCGCATGACTTTGACCACGCGGTTGCGTTTGCCGTTGACCAGTAGGTCGAGGATTTCGCGGTGTTCGGAATGGGTGTGGGTATTGATGGTGCGTTTTTCATGACGCTGCGCATCGAAGACGGCGACAATGAGCGAAGAGCGGGCGCACAGGGTGTTCATGATGTCGAACAAGACGTTGTTGTCGATCAGGCGCGCCAGTTCGACATGGAAGGCGTTGGACAGGCGGTTCCAACCCACGCGGTCGCCGCTGTCGGACGCCTGTTCTTCACGCTCGATCATGGCGTAGAGCGGCTGGAGGCGGGTTTCCAAATCGGGCATATCGGACAGGAGGTTCAAAATCATGCTTTCCATTTCGATACGCGCGTTGAACACGTCCTGCATTTCCTTCAAATCGGGAACATGAACGAACGCGCCGCGATTGGGTTGCAAATCGACGATTTTGTCGTGTGCCAACAAGGACAGCGCGCCACGCACGGTATTGCGCGAGCAAACCATCTGGCGGCACAGCTCGGATTCAGTCAGTTTTTTGCCAGGCAGCAAGACATGGTCGGTGATGCCGTCCAAAATCAGGGCGTAAACGCGGAACAGCTCCGAATCATGCCTGCCTGCGGGCATCATGGAAGAAGGGGTAGGCGCATGGAGGGTATCGTTATCGGTATTCATTATTTAAGCTCTCCTCATAGTCTGGCGTGTCATATCGTTTGAAATAACAGAAATTTTTCAGCGGCGGCAACCCGCCCCGTATCGCTTTTTGCTTGATTCCATTTCGATATAGCACAAAATCTGATTAAGATATAATTAAAAATTGTTGACAATCTCTAGTGAAGCTTGCACAATATCCTCACAAGGCCAAGTTATGAAGGCTGATAGAGAGAGAATCCACAATAAGCAAGCAGATATATTCATAGTGTAGCGTGAATATATCTGCTTTTTTGTCGGGCGGCCTTTATTCACGCTTTAACAATATTCCGCCTCTAAACGCTTTTCAGACGACCCCTGAAGGATACGGGGGTCGTCTGAAAAATTACTCCGCTTCGACGGTTTCAAAACTGTGGGTGATTTTCGCCGCCTTGCCCAGCATAATCGAGGCGGAACAATATTTTTCGGCAGACATCTGCACGGCGCGCTCGATGGCGGATTCGGTCAGATTGTGTCCGATGACTTTAAAATGGATGTGGATTTCGGTGAACACGCGCGGGGCATCGTCGGCGCGCTTCGCGGTAACCGTCGCTTGGCAGTCCACCACCTTTTGACGCTGCTTCTCGGCAATCATCACGACATCGATGCTGGAACAGCCCGCCACACCCAAAAGCAGCATTTCCATCGGACTGGGACCGCGTTTCACCTGCCCTTCCGCCGCCGCGCCTTCCATGACGACGCTGTGTCCGTTTTCGGTCGTGCCGACAAAGCACATTCCGTCTATCCATTTTGATGTAACTTGCATGATTTCTCTTCCGCGAAGTTGAAGTTGGTTTGCCCAATATTGTAAACAAATTTGACTGATAAATATAGCAAGAGGTCGTCTGAAATTTCCGTTTCAGACGACCTTATTCAATCCCGATAAGCCCAATGATTGACCGGACCGTGTCCCGCGCCGATGTTCAAAGGGTTGCGAATCGCCTCGGTAATGTATTTTTTGGCGGTTTGCACGGCTTCAAGCGTCTCGAAACCTTTTGCCAACTCGGCGGCGATACAGGCGGAGAACGTGCAGCCCGTACCGTGCGTATGCGCCGTCGGGAAGCGGCGGTCAGCAAATTCAAACACGTCATCCGGCGTAAACAGCCAGTCGGTGCAGTATTCGCTGCGACTGTCGCCCAAATGCCCACCTTTAATCACCACGTTTTTCACGCCGCAATCTTGCAGGATTTTGGCGGCGCGTTCCGCATCTTGGCGGTTTTCAATGCGCACGCCCGTCAAGGCTTCCGCTTCGGGCAGGTTCGGCGTCAGAATGTCCGTGTCGGGCAACAGCAGGCGTTTCATCGCTTCGACGGCGGAATCCTGCAACAGCGGCGCACCGCCTTTGGCAATCATCACCGGATCGAGGACGCGCTTGCCGAAACGGCATTTTTTCAGATTTTCAGCAACGCATTCAATCACTTGAGCCGTACCCAGCATCCCGATTTTATAGGCACGGATTTCAAAATCGGCGCGGACGGCTTCGATTTGCGCGGTAATGATGTCGGTCGGAACCAGATGCACCGCCGATACGCCGAGCGTATTTTGCGCGGTCACGGCGGTCAGCACGCTGGTGCCGAACACGCCGCGCATCTGAAACGTCTTCAAATCCGCCTGTATCCCCGCCCCGCCGCCGGAATCCGAGCCGGCGATGGTCAGCGTTTGGACGAATGTTTCTTCCATTTGGCTTCTCCTATTGTTTGGTTTGATGAAACGGTTCGGATAGCGGTTTGAAGTTTTTTGCGTTTGTTTGGACCTGTCAGCCCAATTTTTTTAATTCTCGGCTCAAGATGCCGTGTATTTCCAGCGCCGTTTCGTAGCGGTCTTCTTTGGCAGGAACCGGCTCCAGAAAATGCAGCTCCACCTTGCTGGAAGGCTGGCTGATGATCATACAGATGGATTGCCACAGGCTGGTATCGCCCACATAAGCCGCCTGAAGGTTCGGACTGGTGCCGTCGGGATTGGGGTAGCGGCAGAGCATGGGGATAATGGGAACGCCTGCATCGTAGGCGGTTTGGAAAAAGCTGGGCTTGAACGGGAGGATTTCATAACCTTCCGTACTCGTCCCTTCCGGGAAAATGGTTACGGTATCGCCGTTTTTAAGGGCTTCGGTTACCGTGGCGATTTTAGCGGTATTGCCTTTGGTGCCTTTATTGCGTGAAACGTAAACGGTCTGCGCCTGCGTGGCGAGATAGCCGACTACCGGCCATTTGGCGACATCGTCTTTCGCTACAAACCGACCCGGAAAAGCGCCGTTGACCGCCATGATGTCCAGCCAAGAGATATGGTTGCTGATTAACAACTGCGCCTGCCCTTCCTGAGGCAGTGTACCGAAGGTTTCCAACTTCATGCCGCATGAAGCGAGGACGCGCAGCGACCAAATCTGGATGGCGCGCAGTTTGCGCCGTTTGCTGTAAAAGGGAAACAGGAAGAACATTTCCGCCATACCGTAAAGCAGGCAGATGCCGATGCAGAGCAGGCGGAAGGTAAAACGTAGTTTGGCAATCATAAGGTTGTGGTGTGTGCAATCTTGGTATAGAGTGAAACCGCTAAAAATCGGTTATTTGCTGATTTCACAATAGTTGAGGTCGTCTGAAAAGGTTTTCAGACGACCTTTTGGTCTTTATGGTTTAGGGGCAAAACGTTGGAGGTAACGGTCTGCCAGGCGGGTGATGTCCATCATGATGAGCACGTCGGCGCAGTTGAACGCTTCATCGACGCAAGGCTCGCCGCAGAACCATGCGCCCGCATTGAGGTAGCCTTTAATCAGCGGCGGGACGTCCGGTTTGTCCGACGGGGTAATTTCGTCCCACTTGAGCGGATTGAGCGGCTTGACGCACCATTTTTCAGGCGCGAGATATTTGGATTTCAGGGCATGATACAAACCTGCCGCATCGCTGCCGCCGTCGTGCATATCAATGCTGCCGCAGCCTATCATGAAGCGCAGGTTTTCGTCTTTCATGAATTTGACCAAACCCGACCACAAAAGCATGACCAAACCGCCGTTGCGGTAGTCGGGATGGGTGCAGGCGCGGCCGAGTTCGACGGTTTGCGGCAAGATGTCTTTCAAAGGGGACAGGTCAAATTCGTGTTCGCTATACCAGCCGCCGACTTTTTTGGCGGTTTCTTCGGTAATCAGGCGGTAGCAGCCGATGACTTCTCCGGTTGCGTCGTCAAAAGCCAAAAGGTGGTGGCAATGTTCGTCGTAAGGATCGACATCGCGACCGTCGTCGCTTTCGATTTCCGCCCCCAGTTCTTGGGCAAATACCTGATAACGCAAGCGTTGTGCTGCTTCAATTTCCGCCTGCGTTTCCGCAAGGCGCACGCTCAGACCGATTTTGGGGCCGGTTTGGTTGAAACGGCTTTGGGACATGAATTTTCCTGTCTTGTACATTGGATAATCGATTTGCGATTATAGCGGATATAGGGCGGAATTTATATTGAGTTCGGACAAGTGAAGCAAATTAGGGATGAAATGACTATGCAAAAAGAATTTTTTACAACAGAATGGGGACAACTGTTTTCAGACGACCCCTCCCCTGTTTTGAAAACACCTTGCATCCTCTTTCCCCAATACAGACAACTCCTTCATTGAAATTCCACCGCATGATTAAAGGAAGGCAAAGTGTGTATCAACCAAGAGGCTACCTGAAAAACGTTTTATGTTTTTCGGGTAGCCTCTTGCCAAATTGCCTATTCCTTTCTTATTATTCCGCCCTTCATTTTAATGACAGGAAAACGCATTATGCCCTCCAAAATCTCCATAGGCCGCGCAGCCCTCCTGGCCGGTCTCGTTTGCCTCACTGTCGGCTGTGCCAGCTTGGACAAACGTATGAAACGTTTCGTCGGCAAACCTATCGATGCCGTTATCAAATCCTATGGCGTCAAACCCACAGAAGGTGGAGTCAAATCGGAAAACGACCGCTATGCCTACCTCTGGCGCTATACCTACTACTCCTACGCTGGACGTGAATACGAAGGCAGCAGCCAATACGGACCCATCATTACTAACTACTATAGCAACGTCTGCTACGGACAAGACCAAGACCGCATTTTCTACACTGACGATCAAGGCATCATCGTAGATTATTATTGGCAAAACAGCGATAAATGGCGCGTAAATTGCAGTACTCACCAAATCGGCCGGTATTTCCGAAGATCCCTGTAATCAAACACATCCCTCAAACTACGTTAGCGCGTTTAATATGAAGGAAACAGTTAGCCGCAACGAAACCCAATCCAATTAAACAGTTGGAAAATATAGTGGATTAACTTTAAATCAGGACAAGGCGACGAAGCCGCAGACAGTAC
>ERZ1674236.38-NODE-38-length-38114-cov-14.420321_pt1 | contig 38114 bp, 31 predicted proteins | sample MGYA00581210_ERZ1674236 | MGnify/ENA primary metagenome ERZ1674236 (study PRJEB41354, sample SAMEA4873328) | human saliva metagenome | biome: human-associated habitat [ENVO:00009003]; feature: mouth environment [ENVO:08000002]; material: saliva material...
TTTCACCGGTAACGCCGGGGGCACGACCCTCAATGAAAGTCCCTCCGAAAAGGAAGGGAAATGCCTATCCCAGAGCGCACCCGAACGGTCATTCTGCGACCCTCAATGAAAGTCCCTCCGAAAAGGAAGGGAAATCCCGTCGGTCGGTCGTCGGTCGGTCGGTCACACAGGCCCTCAATGAAAGTCCCTCCGAAAAGGAAGGGAAATGCGGGGCTACTCGAGGTGGTGGTAGGTGCCTGATTCCCTCAATGAAAGTCCCTCCGAAAAGGAAGGGAAATCGCGCGCTCGATGCCGACGTTACCGGATGTGCTGGACGCCCTCAATGAAAGTCCCTCCGAAAAGGAAGGGAAAATTGCGAGGCTTACCGGGACGACAAAGGCAATATCGTGCCCTCAATGAAAGTCCCTCCGAAAAGGAAGGGAAATGGGGCGGGGGTGGTTAGCTGACAATACACCTTGAGCCCTCAATGAAAGTCCCTCCGAAAAGGAAGGGAAATTTCGGCATCCTCGGTAGTGAATACGCGGTTTTCACCCTCAATGAAAGTCCCTCCGAAAAGGAAGGGAAATGGACTCATGATGGGGAGCCGCTTGCCGTTCTGCTCTTCCCCTCAATGAAAGTCCCTCCGAAAAGGAAGGGAAATTTCCATCTTCACGCTTGTGCGACACCACCAAGTTCCCTCAATGAAAGTCCCTCCGAAAAGGAAGGGAAATGCTCCACGCGCTAGTCTTTTCACGCAACATGTCAAACCCTCAATGAAAGTCCCTCCGAAAAGGAAGGGAAATGTCATTGTTCTAGGTTTCGGCACTTGGATATTCGGGCCCTCAATGAAAGTCCCTCCGAAAAGGAAGGGAAATGGGCTGGCCAGGTGGAAGCGCCGAATCCCATTACCGGCATCCCTCAATGAAAGTCCCTCCGAAAAGGAAGGGAAATGAATGCCCAGCTGAACAAACATCACCGGCGGGAAACCCCCTCAATGAAAGTCCCTCCGAAAAGGAAGGGAAATTCGGTACCTCTGGTAATCATTGTTTTGTGCATGGTTCCCTCAATGAAAGTCCCTCCGAAAAGGAAGGGAAATAGCTCTTCTAGCTCGTCCCCGTCTCCCGTAGCGACTACCCTCAATGAAAGTCCCTCCGAAAAGGAAGGGAAATAGCTACCCGAAAATAGCCCGCAACCATGCGGCAGAAACGGGTGCTTCGCGAGAACCTCGTGGAGGCTACACGCAAAATTATACACTCCAACCACATCTACCCCCGCATAACTCCCTGGCAAGGGAAGAAACCATGCGAGCGACACGCCATGTTCCCGTCACGTACCAGGTTCTCGCTCACACAAAGACCCCCGCCGGGTGCTTCCTAAGCGACCCGGCGAGGGTCTTCACGTATGAGAGGGGTTGGCGCGGTTCAGGTAAACCAGACTAACCAAGCTAACCATGCAAACCGCGCGAGCTTCGAGTCTCACGGGACTAGAAAGAACAGCGCATCAAAACCCGAGCCGGCCAAAGCTCGGCCCCGGCGAACAGCGGAACTAGCGCTCCGCCTCCTCACCGAGCATGCCCTCACGAGCCAACGCAGTCAAACGAGACACCGCACGGAAATACTTCTTCTGATAACCACCAGCCAGCATCTCCTCAGTAAACACCTTGTCAAAAGGCACACCCGAAGAAACAATCGGCAGGTCCTTGTCATACAGGCGGTCAGCCAACACCACAAAACGCAACGCCACCGACTGCTCAGTAATCGGGTGAACATCACGCCACGCAATACCATCCAGACCATCAATCAGCTGACGGTAACGCGACGGGTGCACCTTCGCCAGGTGCTCCACCAGGTCAGCGAAGTTATCAACACCAACAGTCTGGCCGCCGAACACTTCCTCAACCTTCGCATCAAACGCATCATCAGCAACAGGCTCCGGTGCGGCAGGCAGGCCACGGTGACGGAAATCCTCACCATCCACACGGTGCACCTCAAACTGCGAAGCAAGCACCTGAATCTCACGCTTAAAATCCTCAGCCGCGAAACGGCCCTCACCCAGCGCACCAGGCAGCGTGTTCGAGGTCGCCACAAGCTTCACGCCAGCATCCGCCAGCTCACGCATCAGACGAGACATGAGCACAGTATCACCCGGATCATCCAGCTCAAACTCGTCAATACACACCAGCTTGTAGCTGCTCAACGCCTCAACCGTCTTACGGAACGTCAACGCACCCACCAGGTTCGTGTACTCCACAAAAGTACCGAACGCCTTCGGACCGTCCACATAATGCCACAGCGACGCCAACAGGTGAGTCTTACCCACACCAAAACCGCCGTCAAGGTACAGGCCAGCCTTCGTCGAATCCTTCTTCTTGCCACCAAACAGGCGACCAAAGAAACCGGCACCAGCGCCGCCACCATTAATCTTGTCGCCAAAATCCTTCAGCTTCTGCACAGCCTCAGCCTGCGACGGCTGATTCGAATCAGGAATGTAGCTATCAAAAGACACTTCACCAAAACGCTCAGAGGGGCGGAAACCCGCCAGCAACTCATCAGCAGAAACGCGAGGGATGCGGTCGGTCAAATGTACGGTCGTGGTGGGCACAAAAACTCTTTTCTTCAGTGACGGCGATGTGACTTCCGCTTTAAGTGTAGTACTGTCTAACACCCCGCGTGAGCCGCATGAGTTGCCCGCCACATTACGGGTATGAGGAGGGAGTGGGGTGGGATATACGGGAGGGGCTGCTGGGCTGGGACGCGGAGGTCGGGAATGCGAGGGCATGGGTATTCGGGTGCGGAGGCTGAGGTGGAGTGTGTTTTGGGCAGGGTCTGTCTTGGGCGGGTGCTCTTGGGTGGGCGCAGCGTTCGATAGGTTAGTGTCTTCGCCGTGGGTTTTATACCCGTTGTGAAGGAACTAGCCTATCGAATATTCCCTTAACCTATCGGCTATTACTCTGCCCCGCTATCTACTCCCCTAGCTTGCTGTTCATTCTTTTGGTCCGCGGCCCTCTCCCCTGGTCTGCTGTGGGGATTCTTTTGCCGGGGAACACTCACCATTATGTGTAAATTCTTTGCGTGCAGGTACTTATTTGATATATAAAGCATTGATGTGTTCATATGGTGATGTTTCGTCGCTTTATCACCCAAAAGAATGCAAACGACGGCGAATATACGGTATGGTGGACGTTGTAGTGTTCTATAGCGCATTGATGCGTTTGTTGGGCGTACTACGGGGCTGTTTTTCTTCCGGCGGTCAGCTTAACCTGCGAATAATGGCCTGACTTGCACATATACATCACACCGTCACCGATGATAGGAGCGTATCTTCTATGGATTCGACCATCTTTAATCGCCGCACCCTGCTGGGTAGCGGCGCACTTGTGGGCTTGGGCGCCCTGCTAGCGGCGTGCGGCCAGCAGGCAAATAACGAGGCGGCAGCCACCGCCTCCGCCGCGCCGAGTGAGTCGGCTTCGGCGTCTGCAGCGGCATCTGACGCGGCTTCCGCTTCGACTACTCCAAGCCCGGTCATTACCCGCGGCTACTCGGGCGGGTCGAAGGCACCCGATGGGGAGTACCGCAAAGCTGACGGTCATGGTCCCGCACAGAATGTTCCTCTACCGAAAGCCGAGCCGCAGCAGTACCCTGAAACCTTCGCTGGTCTGCGTGAAATGATGCGTGACTGGATTAAGGCACGCAACTACGGTATTCAGACTGGTGATATGCAATATGCATGGCCCTACATGCTGGATACTTTCGATGAGGACATTAAATTCCTGCACTACATCGAGGATCTTTACAAAAGCGGTGGCTGGGTTATTGAAGGAACCTCGGAGTACCAGGCCGAAAGCGATTTGATGTATGACGAGGAAGCCAAAGAATATTGGACTCTCACTCGACGCTTGTGGACTTATGGCATGTACGTAAACCCCAATGGCAAGGTGTATGAGCGCACTAATACCAGCAACGAAAATGAAATATTTATGTTCCGCTATAAGTATCAGAATGGCTACTGGCGACTCTCGGAGCATCGCTCGAATAAGGAGCTACGTGAGCAGGGAATTATCAAATAATGGCAAATAAATTTTCAGGGATTCTAGGAATAACTGTTATTTCTGCGCTCATACTACCCCTTGGCACGTCAGCTGTTGCGCTAGAAGATACTTCAAATAACGACAGTCACAGCATCACAGACCATAGCGCCACTCCACCAGCTACAGAGATTGGAAATGAGGGACTAGATTCCGAAGATCAGGTCAATTTATCTCCCCAGCAGGCGGAATCTGAACTCGTCGCTCGAGCGGAGAACAAGCAGAAGTCTTTTGAAGAAACCCACCATCTCATGCATGATGGTCAAGGAAACCAATTCTATGCCTCAATTGAAGACAAGGACTCCTGCGTTACTCCCGATAGGCAACCAGGGCAGTATTCCCGCACCCGCATGATGCTCGACGACGGCAACGACTACACCGGCTACTACAGCCCCTCCGGCCTCGGCACCTTCTGCACCCCGGTAGAATCCCGCACCCTAACCGCCAATAACCCCGGAGAGCCTCGTAAACTGAGCCCCGCTGAAATGCTTCAAGAAATTGAAGACAAATTCGCCAACACCGATATCCGACCGCCTATCCTGAAGCAGTCCTATAACTCCGGTGACGGTACCGGCAGGGCTAAAGGCGACCCGAATATCTACAAGGGCGACAACGTCAATTTCTACGCTGAAGCCCCCACCGCTTATTGGGAAGGTGAGCTTTCGGCCGGTCACGTTGAAATCGAGTCTTATCCGGTGCAGATGACCGTCCAGTACGGCAACGGTGACGAGGGCAGCTTCTACACCATCGGCGAGCCCATCTACCCAAAGTCAGGCTCAAAAGCACGACCGACTGCAACCAGTTATGTGTATAAGCGTTCGGGTAATTTCCACGCGTACGCAACGGTTTCTTATGCTGGCCGGTACCGTGTCAATGGCGGCCCGTGGCAGGCTATGCGTACTGTCATTAAGAAGGACACTGCTGAACCGCTACTGATTCGTGTGTGGTGGGTTGATGTGGGACGCGTCGGCGGCACCTGCGAAGACGACGAAACTCGCTGGGGCTGCAAGAACGACCCGACGATGGGCAAGAAAGATAATCCGAACCCGCGTCTGCGTAAGGCCGATATTCGTACCGGTCAGCGTTGGCACCTGAACGATAACGGTGACGGGGATACAGAGTATTCGCTGCACCGCGACTGGCCCGACATGTAAAGCCCACCGTGGGTCTTACGCTGAGAAGCCACATGTTCGCCGAGAAGCCACTTCTTTGGTGGCTTTTCGAAACACATGTGGCTTCTCAGCTATCGGGGTTCTTCCCTTCGGCTGGTTAGTCTTCCGGTTTCTAGCCAGCCGCCTATTCACACTTCACACCGATATGAGGAATGTATTTCTATGACTTCCGTTTTTCTTACTCGCCGCGCACTGTTGAGCGGCAGCACACTCATGGGTCTCAGTACCCTGCTTGCAGCGTGCGGCCAGCAGGCGGCTAATGAGGCGAGCGCCTCGGCATCATCGACAGCAGCTCCGAGCGAGACCGCTTCGGCAACTGCGGCTTCTGAAGTTGCCTCTGAATCAGCTACCCCAAGCCCGGTTATTACCCGCGGCTACTCTGGTGGCTCGAAGGCACCCGATGGGGAGTACCGTAAGGCCGATGGCAAAGGCCCTGCGCAGAACGTCCCCAAGCCTCGCAATGAGCCTGCTCAGTATCCCGAAACTAAAGAAGGCCTCAATCATATGATGGAGGATTGGGTCAATGCCCATAACTATGCTATTCAGACGGGTGATTGCGCTCCGGTTTTCCGGTACATCGAAAAGACTTCTAAGGAATACCCGTTTTATGAGTACATTGATGATCTTTATAAGCGGGGTGGATGGGTTGTTGATGGGTTGGATGCTTATCGAGCTGAAGGTAACTTGATTTATGACGATCAGCAGAAGTTCTACCGTATGAAGGTTCGTCGTTTCTGGACCACTGTTATGTATGTGGATTCAAATGGAAAAATTACAAAGCGAGCAAACACCAATATAGATGATGATAAATTCAATTTCTTCTTCAGCTACTCTAATGGTTATTGGAAAATTATTGGCAGCGGTTATTCGGATGTCCCTGAGGACAATGAAAAATAAAGCAGAATAACACTGCTTTTGCTGGCTAATTTCCGGTTTCTTGCCAACCCTCTAATCACACTTCACACCGATACGAGGAATACACTTCCATGACTTCCGTTATCTTCACCCGCCGGGCGATGCTGAGCAGCGGCACACTCATGGGTCTCAGTACCCTTCTTGCAGCCTGCGGTCAGCAGGCGGCTAATGAGGCGGGCGCCTCGGCATCATCGACCGCAGCTCCGAGCGAGACCGCCTCGGCATCCGCTACGGAGTCGCCCTCTGCCTCGGCAACTCCGTCTACTGTCCGAGGCTATTCGGGCGGCTCGAAGGCACCCGATGGGGAGTACCGTAAGGCCGACGGCCATGGTCCCGCACAGAATGTTCCCCTTCCGAAAACCGAGCCGCAACAGTACCCCGAAACCTTCGCTGGTCTCCGTGAGATGATGACCGATTGGGTCAGAGCCCGTAACTACGGTATTCAGACCGGTGACATGCAGTATGTATAGCCCTATATGCTGGATACCTACGAGAAGGATATTAAGTTCCTCAAGGATATCGAACGCCTTTATCAGCGCGGAGGGTGAGGTGGTGCGCTCCCCGGACTGGGTCTGTATTCCTACTTTCTAGTTTTACCAAATAAGACTATAATAAGGAGTATCTATTTTCGGAGGTTTTTATGTCATTTCTATCAAAAAATTGGGCAGGACTGTCAGTCTGCCTGATCATTTCTATCATCTCTTGGGTTTTAGGAGGATTTCTGCCTGTTGTGGGAGCACCTGTTTTCGCCATTTTTATCGGAATGATTCTCCATCCCTTTCTCACTTCCTATACACAACTGGATGCCGGTTTGACTTACAGCTCCAAAAAATTGCTTCAGTATGCTGTTATTTTGCTTGGGTTTGGACTCAGTATCTCACAAGTTTTCGCAGTTGGAACATCTTCCCTTCCTGTCATCATTTCGACCATTTCTATCGCTTTAATTATTGCTTTCTTTTTCCAACGCTTTTTTAACCTTGATACAAAGCTAGCTACCTTGATTGGAGTTGGATCTTCTATCTGTGGCGGTTCTGCCATTGCAGCGACTGCTCCTGTTATTCACGCCAAGGAAAAAGAAGTAGCCCAAGCCATTTCTGTTATCTTTTTCTTCAATGTCTTGGCAGCTCTTATCTTTCCAACTCTAGGTTCTTGGCTCCATCTCTCCAACGAAGGTTTTGCTCTCTTTGCGGGTACTGCGGTCAACGATACTTCCTCTGTAACAGCCACAGCTAGCGCCTGGGATAGTCTGTATCATACCAATACTCTAGAATCTGCAACCATTGTCAAACTGACTCGTACCTTAGCTATTATCCCTATTACTCTCTTCCTCTCCTATTGGCAAAGCCGTCAACAAGACAACAACCAAGGAGTAAAGCTTAAAAAAATCTTCCCTGTTTTCATTCTCTACTTCATCCTAGCTTCTCTGCTAACTACCGTCCTTACTTCTTTTGGTGTTAGCAATAGCTTCTTTTCACCTCTCAAACAGCTCTCCAAATTCCTCATCATCATGGCTATGAGTGCTATTGGTCTCAAAACTAACCTCGTTGCTATGATCAAATCCAGTGGAAAATCCATTCTTCTTGGAGCCCTTTGCTGGATCGCTATCATCCTGACTAGTCTTGGCATGCAATTACTCATCGGTATTTTCTAAGAAAAAAGGGAGCCTAAAGGCTACCTCAGAACGTAGACAAACGTCATTTTTGGCGTTTTATCTATGATGAAAAAACTAAAGAATACATTCTCATGCTGGAACACATTTGGGAATTCGTAATGTATGTTGAACCCGACGAGTCATATACCGAAGACAAAAATACTGCCGAAGGGGACGATAGCGGCGCTTACATTCTCAAATATTCAGATGGATTTTGGACTGTCGTTGGCTCGCTTTCTCAAGAGCAACTGAAGGAAAAAGGGCTACTGAAATAACCCCATAACCATCGAGAAGCCACATGTGTTTCGGCGCATGGTGACTTCCGTAAAATGGTTGTATGGCTAAGAAAACTAAAGGTAAGAAGAGCGGCGCAGCAACCGCCGCCGTAGCACTGCTGACCGAGACGAACACCCCCTTCCAGATGCGCGAATACGAGCACGTTGAGGGCGTCACCTCCTTCGGTGAAGAGGCCGCGAAGAACCTCGGTGCCTCCGAGGAGCAGGTGTTCAAGACCCTGCTGATCGTGCATGAGAAGGATTTCGCGGTCGCAATCGTGCCGGTCTCTGGCAAGCTGAACATTAAGGCTGCCGCGGCGGCCCTGGGTTGGAAGAGCGCCTCCATGTGCGACCCGAAGGTCGCTGAGCGCCGCACCGGCTACGTAGTGGGCGGTATTTCTCCGCTGGGCCAGAAGACCCCCTCCCCCACCCTGCTCGATGAGTCTGCGCAGCTTTTTGACACGATCATGGTCTCTGGCGGTAAGCGCGGCCTGGACGTTGAGCTCGCCCCGGACGACCTGCTGAAGCTGACCAACGGCAAGTACGCTGACATCCGCGCTTAGTCCGCGCTCAGCGGGAATAATCCGCCCGGCCGCGGCGTTACATATGCCGTAAGAGCCTGGGCATGAGAGCAAACTGAAGGAGTCATGATGGGCAATTCGCTACCCGGCGTGGGTGCTATCGCCAAGAACTGGCGTGAAGTGCTCAAGCCTGAAGAGTACGCTGTTCTGCGTGAAGGCGGCACTGAGCGCGCGTTCACGGGCGAGTACTGGAACACCCACACGGAGGGTGTGTATTCTTGCCGTGCCTGCGGTACGGAGCTGTTCCGTTCCGATCAGAAGTTTGATTCGCATTGCGGTTGGCCGTCGTTTTTCGCGCCGCTGGCTGAGGACCGTGTGCGTTACCTGGAGGACACGACGTTCGGTATGCGCCGTGTGGAGGTGCGTTGCGCCGCCTGCGATTCGCACCTGGGTCACGTGTTTGAGGGTGAGGGTTACCCGACTCCCACGGATTTGCGGTATTGCATTAATTCGGTGTGTCTGACGCTGGCCCCCGCGGGTGAAGCCGCGGCTAATAAAGCACAGCCGGGTGAAGCACAGCCCGGTGATACCCCAGCTGACGAGGCGGAAGCCGCCGAATAAAGCCCGGCAAGACCCCTCGCGGGCACGCCGGTGAACCCCTTATTGTGAGTCTCTCTAAATTCGAGGCTTTAGGCTCGGGCGGGTAGAATGGCGTAGTGCCTTCGCGGGCACGCCACCCCGCCCGGGCTCGTGTTTGCTCGGGCGTACGCCTACCCGGGCATCTGGCGCATCGTATGGGCGCGTCGAATCAGACAGAGGAAAAGGATTGAGTGCATGAGTACCGCAGCTGAACAGAATGCCGCAGGCACCCCTCAGCTGACCCTTAACGGTATCGAAGTTCCGGACGTTGTTCCTCTGGAGACCCCTTCCGCACCGATTCCGACCCTTATCAACACGGAAAGCGGTCTGCGTCGTGCCGCTGAGCAGTTGGCGGCGGCGTCCGGCCCGGTGGCTGTTGATACGGAGCGTGCCCAGGGCATCCGCTACGGTTCGCGTGCTTTTTTGGTGCAGCTTAAGCGTGAAGATCAGCTGTACCTGATTGACCCTGAGGCGTTTAAAGATTTGCGCATTATTAACGATGCTCTGGCAGATGCTGAGTGGGTTATTCACGCCGCAATTCAGGACTTCCCGAGCCTGGACATGCTCGGTATGCGCCCGAATCGCCTGTTTGATACGGAGCTTGGTGCGCGTCTTGCCGGTCTGGAGCGCGTGAACCTGGGTGCGACCGTTGAGGAGCTGCTCGGCTATAAGCTGGCTAAGAAGCACTCGAAGGAAGACTGGTCGCGCCGCCCACTGCCGGAGTCGTGGCTGAACTATGCACTGCTGGACGTTGACGTGCTCATTGATTTGCGTGACGCAATGGAGGATTTGCTCCGCCAGCAGGGTAAGCTGCAGTACGCCCTGGAGGAGTTTGAGTACCTGTGCAAGACCCCGGTGAAGGATCCTGCGGATCAGCCGGAGCGTTGGCGTAAGACGAAGGGCCGCACGATGTTGCGTTCCGTCAAGCAGCTGACGGCGCTGCGTAACCTGTGGCATGAGCGTGACTTGCTGGCGCGCAAGAAGGACGTTGACGCGAAGCGTCTGCTTCCTGATTCTGCGATTGTGGAGGCGGCACGCACCATGCCGCGTAACGTGCCCGCTATCATGGCGATTCCCGGTTTTCAGACGCGCAGTTTGCGTCGTGAGGGCCCGCGCTGGGTGCGTGCTATTGCCGCGGCGGCACGCGGTGAGAACGCCGTACCGTTCACTTTGCCGTCGACTGCCCCGCCGCCGTTGAAGGCCTGGGAGTCTAAGCGCCCCGAGAACTTGGCGCTGTTCACCGAGGTTCGTCAGGCAATTGATGAGCTCTCGGAGGAGCTGACCATTCCGGCGCAGAACCTGATCACGACCGATTATGTTCGCCGCCTCTGCTGGGAGCCGCCGGCTCGTTTTGACGAGCAGACCCTGCGGGATGCGCTCGCCGAGTACGGTGCGCGTTCGTGGCAGACGGGTCTGGTTGCCCCCGTGATTGCGCCGATTTTTGCCCGTCACCTGGGGTAGATTTCTCTAACGCTGAATAGATGTGTGTGCCGGTTGGGTGTGTTGCTGATGCGACCGCCCGACCGGCGTTTTCTTTGCCCCGGGAACGTTTGCCCCGAGTGTGTTTGCCTCGGGAACAAGCGCGAACCAAGCTTAGCCTGCTCTCATTCGATTTTTATCCCAAACCGGCATAGGGTGGGAGAGTACACGAAAGGAACCACCATGCCCGCACCCAACGGATGCTGCCGCTCTCAGAAGGCATGCGCCTCCCCTGCTACTGAATCTGCCGCTACCGCATCTGGCGCAGTCGAGTCTAATGCCGTCGACGCCGCAGCAGCTACCGCAGCAACTGATTCTTCTGATCGCGTCTTCTCCCGCCGCGCAACCCTCATCACCGGTGCCGTCGCATCCGGTGCGCTGCTCGCCTCCTGCGCTGAAGGTGACTCCAACGTTACCGCACCCGAAGGCACCGTTGAGGTGGGTTCCGCCTCCGCAGTGGGCGTGGGCAAGGCGGCACGCCTAACCCACGGCTCCACGACCGTTATTGTGTCCCAGCCGTCTTCGGGCGAGTATAAGGCGTTCAGCACCGTCTGCACCCACCAGGGCTGCCAGGTGCAGGTGCAGGATTCCAACCGCATCGTGTGCCCCTGCCACGGCTCCGAGTTCGCTGTATCTGACGGCTCAGTCGTGCACGGCCCCGCGGAGTCACCCCTTGCCAGCTACCCGGTGCAGGTGAAGGGCGGCAAGCTTTTCGTTAGCGGCACCGGCAACTCCTAAAACCGGCGGCTCAGAACCTACGTACTGCAAAACCTCTATACAGCAAGACCTGCGCACAGCAAAGTCCCGCCCATCACAATCGATGGGCGGGGCTTTGTGCTGTCTTATGGTGCCCGATGCTACTGATGCCTGCTATTGCGGCGCGCTACTAAGAGAAGCTCAGACGGCACATTTCAGGTACGACCGCTTAGCGGGTGTGGCGCGGCTTCTGGCCCTCTTCACGAGCGAACGGAACCTTATCGCCAGCCAGCTGCGCACGCAAATCCGCGATAATGGTTTCGGCAGTCAGGCCGACCTCCTCCAGAATCTGCTCGCGGGAAGCGTGCGGAATGAACTCCGCCGGAAGACCCAGCTCGCTCAGCGCGGTGTCCACGCCAGCCGCACGCATTTCCTGGCGGATGCGCGAACCCACGCCGCCGGAACGCACGCCGTCCTCAATGGTCACCACAATGCGGTGGTCACGAGCCAGCTCAACGACCGAAGACGGCACCGGCATCACCCAGCGCGGGTCAACCACGGTGGACTGAATACCCTCGGCGGCAAGCACCTTGGACGCTTCCAGAGCCACGCGAGCCATAGCGCCCACGGCAACGAACAGTACGTCACGCTGACCAGTTTCCGGGTGGGGTTCACCGGTGCGTGCCAGCACGTCCACACCGTCGCTGCGGCGCTCCAGGGCGGGAATGTCCTCACCCACGGAGCCCTTCGGGTAGCGAATCACGGTCGGTGCGTCGTTGATAGCTACAGCCTCACGCAGCTCTTCGCGCAGGGTCGCGCCATCACGCGGAGCCGCCAGGTGCAGACCCGGAATGAACTGCAGCATCGCCAAATCCCACATGCCGTGGTGGCTTGCACCATCCGGGCCGGTAATGCCGGAGCGGTCCAGCACCACGGTCACGCCCGCCTTGTGCAGGGCAACGTCCATGAGCAGCTGGTCAAAGCCGCGGTTCAGGAAGGTTGCGTAGAGGGCAACCACCGGGTGCATGCCGCCGTACGCCAGGCCGGCGCTCATTGCCACGGCGTGCTGCTCAGCGATACCTACGTCAATAACGCGCTCGGGGTGGCGCTTCTGGAATTCGCGCAGACCCACGGGAATGAGCATCGCGCCGGTAATACCGACGACGTTCTCCTGCTCATCCGCAATATCTGCAATTTCGCGGCCAAAGACGCCGGTCCACGACTCAGAGGTGCTGGTCGAAACATCCTCACCGGTCAGCGGGTCAATCTGGCCCACCGCGTGGAACTGGTCGTCCTCATTAGCGCGGGCGGGTGCGTAGCCGTGGCCCTTCTCGGTAATGGCGTGCACAATCACCGGGCCGGCATAGTTCTTCGCCGCGGTCAGTGCGTTCTCCACAGCCTGCTGGTCGTGGCCGTCAATGGGGCCCACGTACTTCATACCCAGGTCCTCAAAAATGCCCTTGGGTACGACGACGTCCTTAATGCCCGCCTTCATGCCGTGCAGGCCGCGGTACACCATCTGACCAACCGGGCCGCCACGCTGCAGACCGATGCGCACCGCATCCAGTGCGTGGTCGTAGCGGTGATCGAGGCGCACACGATCTACCTGCTGCTGCACGCCGTGCTTGAGCTCAGACAGCTGGTTCGCGAAACCGCCAATGGTCGGCGCATAGGAGCGGCCGTTATCGTTGACCACGATCACGACCTTGCGGGTGCGGTCGGCAGCAATATTGTTCACAGCCTCCCACGCCATGCCGCCGGTCAGCGCACCGTCACCAATAAGAACCACGGTGTAGCGGTCATCTTCACCGTTGAGCTTGTGCGCGCGAGAAATACCGTCAGCCCACGAAATCGAGCTGGAGGCGTGCGAAGAAGCAATAATGTCGTGCTCAGACTCGCCACGATCCGGGTAACCCGACAGGCCACCCTTCTGACGCAGAGTCTTAAACGCGTGACGACCAGTCACCAGCTTATGCACATAGGACTGGTGGCCGGTGTCGAAAAGAATATTGTCCTTGGGAGATTCGAAGACACGGTGAATGCCGAGGGTCAGCTCTACAACGCCCAGGTTCGGGCCCAGGTGACCGCCGGTCGCCGACACGTTCGTCACGATGAACTGGCGGATTTCCTTAGAGAGCTCCTCCAGCTGCTCGTAGCTGAGGTTCTGCAGATCCGCCGGGGACTGAATACCCGGGAGCAACTTGGCAGTGGCACCATTGCCAATGCTGTAGTCGGCGGTGGGTGCGCCACCGGCGGCGCTATTCGGGGTCTCCTCCTGCGGCAATGCGTTTTCAGCGGACATACACCCACACTCCTCAAGGTCGGGGCACGGCTCATTCCGTGCGTTGGTTCTTCAATGATTCTACCGTTTAAGGTGCCAAAAAGCAGATTTATGCGCCCGCAGAGCAAGACGCACCGGGTTGAGCAAAAACGGCCTGAAATAACCCCTAGTGGGCAGGCTGGTGAACAGCCCAACCCGCCCAACGCTGCGATTATTTGCTTCTTTGTTACGGCTACTAGCTACGCGCTACTTGGTGCGGCGGCGGCGCGGACGAGGCTTCGCCGGGGCACGCTCAAAAAGCGCCACCGACTCCACGTGATGCGTATTCGGGTACATATCAAACGCCCGAAGCTGCACCATATCCCAGCCCAGCTCACGCAAAATACCGGTGTCACGACCCAGGGATGCCGGGTCGCACGCCACATACAGAATACGCTTGGGGTCCAGCGCATCCAGGCGTTCCAGGGTGGTTCGGTTCGCGCCCTCACGGGACGGGTCAAGGACCACCGCATCAATGGCGGGGATTTCACCAAACTCAAGGGCGGTCTTCAAATCCACCAGGTGGCGCGCCACATCGCCGCGAATCACCTCAATGCGGGTGTCCGCAGAGTTCTCGGTGCGGGAGCAACCATCCGGTGCGAAGTTCGAGCGCGCATCCTTATGGGTCACCGGGGAGCCCTCAATGCTGATGACGGTACCGGTTGCGCCCACGGCGTCCGCGAGCGCGGCGGTGAACAGGCCCGCGCCGGCGTACAGGTCGAGGGTGCATTCGCCTTCCTGCGGGCGGAGCATGGTGAGCATGGTTCCGACCATGGTGGAGGGGGCGGCGCGGTGAATCTGCCAGAAGCCGCCGGCGGACACCTGGTAGCTGAATCGGCGGGAGCCGAAAGTGACTTCTTCGGTGACGGATCGCAGGCCCGCGCCGAGCAGCTGGTCGCCTTCGGGTACGCGGCGGTAGGGGGTGTGGGAGGAGCCGGGGCGGCGGCGCTTGGGCTTGCCGTTGGAGGTGGACTGCGGGGTGAAGAACAGCGAGATTTTGCGCTTGGCGAGCAGTCCCCAGGCGTCGGCTGCCTGCTGTTCGATGTCCTTGGCGACTTCTTCGATGGAGAAGCGCGGGTCAACGATGAACTGCAGTAGGACCCTGCCGCGGGAGGATACGGTTGCTTCGACTTCGCGTACGCCGCGCAGGTTCAGTTTCTCAAGCTCTAGGTTGCGCAGTTCGGGTGCGGCGAGGGGGAAGTCTACGACCGGTACGGGCTGGGAGGCACGGTAGGGGTGCATGCCGACGCGCCAGGTGACGGCGGGGCTTTTCTTGCCGTTCTTCTCTTCGCTATCTTGCGCGCGGACCTTGGTCACGTTGTAGCGTACGCGGGTACGCCAGGACAGGCCCTCGTTGTTATCGCGCAGGGGCAGCTCTTCAACGATGAGGTTGGTCAGCAGAGGCGATTCGAGGGGCAGGCCGCCCAAGCGGTTGATCTGGGTGCGGACAATATCGGTCTTGTAGCGTCGCTGCTCAGCCAGGCTGATGTGGCCGTATTCCATGCCGCCGAGCAGTTCGGGTACGCCGGTTGCTGCGGCGCGTTCCTCTTCGGTGGCGAGCGCATCCGCCTGAATCCAGGGGTGGGGGCGGCGTGCCAGGGAGGGTACAGGTACGGAGATTACGTCTGCGAAGTAGAAGCGGCGCTTGGGGCCGATTGCGGTGATGCGTACTTCTGCCTGTTCGCCGACGATGCCGTGACGCGCGAAGATGACGCCCTGTTCGGTGCGCGCTACGAAGGCGCCGCCGTGTGCGGGTGCCTCACAGGTGACGGTGAGGGTCTGCCCGACGCTGTATCCGTCTACGTTGTTGGAGGCGGCAGGCGTGGTAGCAGGGTGAGTCACAGCATTGTCTCCTAAAGAATCACTTAATGTGAACTATTTTACACCGGATTGTGCTTTTGCTCCGATTCCGACGCCCCGCAGGGGGCACCAAATAGGTTGCAAAGGGCAAAGTCCAGGCGCTATGCGGGGTGCTCAAAGCAAAGTTACGGGGTAATTGACCGGGCTCGGCACTGGGCAATCATACTGGGCACCAGGCAAATATTTCTGGGCGTTGGGCAATCATGCTGGGCGCTGGGCGATTATTACGGCTGGCGTTTCTTCTCGCGCGCCACAGCGTCCGCCTCGTGCAGGCGACCGCGGTACACCGCGTGGCGGTTACTCTGAATCAGCTCGCGGCCTCCACCGGCTGAACGAGTAATCTTCGGGGCGACAGCTTCCGTTGGGCCTTCTGCTTCTACCGTTGATTCTTCGCTTTGTAAACGCTGGTCAAAGATCTCGTCATACACTTCGTCCTCGTGCATCGCCCAGGGCACGGTCGCCGTCATGACGCCAGGCTCGTGCAGAAGCGCCTGCTTGAGGCGGCGCACCGTGCGGCGGTGCAGAATACGCTGCCACCAATGCTCCACCACGAACTCCGGCAGGTACACCACCAAAATATCGCGCGGCGACTTCTTGCGGCGGCGGCGAATATACGAGACGACAGCCTCCACCGTGTCACGGTACGGCGAATCAATCACCGACAGCGGCACCGGAATACCCAGGGCGTACCAGCGTTTCTTCACAACGTCCAGGGCGGCGCGGTCGTTGTTGACCGTCAGCGCCTCAATCGTGGAGGGGCGGCCGGCACGCGCATACGAGAGGGCACGAACCGCCGGGCGGCGCACACGCTCCACGTACACGATGGCGTGCACACGCGAAGGCAGGGCCGCCACATCCGCGACGGATTCGGCGTTCAGGGGGATGTCCAGGGCGGCATCCACCGCATCGTAGTGGCGGCGAGTCACAACCATACCTCCAACCATCAGGGCAATCATTCCAAGGGAGAGCCACGCACCGGCGGCGAACTTCGTCACCACGATGGTGACCAGCACCGCGGTGGTCACGACCACACCCACCGTAGAGACCGCAATATCGCGTAGCAGGGCGCGGCGCGGCATCTGCGCCAGGGTAATACGCAGCAGGCGCATGCGGTAGCGCACCACCGCCAGCTGCACCAGCATCATGGACAGGCACATGCCCACAATGTACAGCTGAATCAGCGAGTACACGTCCGAACCGAAAATACAGGTGAGGAAAATTGAGAATGCCGACAGCGCCAGCACACCGTTCGCGTACAGGCCGCGTGAATCCACGCTGCGAAAGAATACCGGTAGGTACTGGTAATCAGCCAGCGACGAGGCAATCACCGGGAAACCCGTAAACGCCGTCAGAGAGGCAATAATCAGCACGCCCACCGTCGCAAACACCAGTAGCTGCGCGAAGAACGGCACACCCTGATAAATCGCCAAAGCCACCTGGTACAGCGCCGGCTTCTGGTGGAAGTACTCCCCCGGTGTGTGCCCGTCAATGAACAAGAAACGGGTCGTATCGTGCACCATGTGTACGCGGGTTGCCGCCGCAAAACCGAGCAGGCTCACCAGCAGGACAGAGGTGATCAGGCCCATCAGCATCATGGTGACCGCCGCGTTATATTTCTTCGGGCGGCGGAAATACTTCACCGAATTAGAGATCGTGGAAACACCCGAGAACGCCACCAGGCCGGCAGAGAACGAACGCGCCAGAAGTAGCACCAGCGCCAGGCCCTCCAGCGAATGGGTCTCCAGCTCAGGAGCAATCACGTAGGTCGCCGATTCAGCCAGCGGCAGCGTACCCGTGGCGGCACGAACCCAACCCACAATGAGGGTGACCCCCAACAGCGCCAAGAAAACATACAGCGGCCAGTATGCGATTTTTCCCAGCAACTGCACGCCACGCAACGCAAACAGCGTCAGGGCAACAATGAGCAGCACCGCAATGAGGGTGCGCCAATCCTGAATCTGCGGGTACAGCGCCACCAAAAACGAGGACGCCGAAGACATAGACACCGCCACCGTGAGCATATAGTCCATCAGCGAGGATGCACCCATCACGATCGAGGGCAACGCACCCAGTTTGCGGTGCACCAGCTGAATATCGCCCTCGGAAGCAATCTGGTTGATGTTGTACCGGTACGTGCCAATCACCAGCAGACCGACCATCGCCACACCCAAACCAATCCAGGGTGAAAAAGCGAGCGCAGAGGCACCCGCAGCGGCAAGAGTCAGGATCATCTGGTCGGCCGCGTAGGCGACCGAAGAGATACCGTCGGCACCGAAAAGAGGCAGGGCGTAGCGCTTCGGCAGCGCGACTGCCGAAAGATTTCGCGTGCTGACCGGCTGACCGGTCAGGGCGATGCGCATCTTATCCCAACGATTCCTCACGCTGTTAAGGCTATCGGTCGCGGCTTCAAAGCTCAATTTTATTCAGCCGAATAGTGGGCATTGCGAGCGGAATATCACGGAGCATCGGCGTGGAGGCTCACCCGCCCATTACACTGGTAGAGGTAGGCGGTAACGCTTTATCGCCGTAAAACATCAACACTCGGAGGGATGTATGCCTCACTTCGTCATTATGGGTGCCGGACGCGTGGGCGTCATGCTGGCGCGCACTCTGGAAGCTTCGGGGCATACAGTCGCCGTCATTGACCAGGACGAACGTGCTTTCCAGCCGTTGCGTAAAGGCTTTGAGGGCCGCCTGGTGACCGGTGTCGGTTTTGATGAGGACACCCTCAAGCGTGCCGGCATTACCGAGGCGTACGCTTTTGCAGCCGTCTCTTCGGGCGATAACTCGAATATTATTGCCGCCCGTGTGGCACGCGAAATGTTCAAGGTGAAGAACGTTGTGGCGCGTGTGTACGACCCGAACCGCGCCGAGTTCTTCCAGCGCATGGGCATTCCCACGGTCGCTTCGGTGCGCTGGTCCACCGACCAGGTACTGCGCCGCCTGCTGCCCGAGCAGGCGCTCAAGGGCGACTTCCGCGAACCCTCGGGCCGCCTCATGCTCACCGAAATTCCGCTCGACGACGGCTGGGCGGGTCACGCCCTGACCAGCATTGAACGTGCCGCCGGGGTGCGCATCGCCTACATCACCCGCTTTGGTGAGGGCATGCTCCCCCGCCCCGACACCGCCTATCAGCAGGGCGATAGCGTGCACGTCATGATGCGCACCGACGACGTTGCGGACGTAACCCGTATTCTCTCCCGCCCGCCGCGCGTTGAAGACGAAGAAGTGGAGGCGAACTACGCCCCCGCCTCGGGCCACCGCAAGCACCCCCACGCCCCGAAGAAACCCGCCGAGCACAAGCACAATGACGGCCCCGTTGCCGAGCATGAGTTCCACCTCGGTGACACTCCCCCGGAGCTGCCCGACCCCCTCGAACTCATCGGCCGCCATCGTGATTCCTCGAAAGGTGAGAAGTAAGTGAAGGTCCTCATTGTTGGTGCTGGCTCCGTGGGTGCCTCCATCGCTAAAGAACTCATGATGAACGGCCACGACGTGACCATTATCGACTCCAAGCCCGAAGTCAAGAAGCGCACCGATTTGCCCGGTGTGCGCTGGCATATTGGTGACGCCTGCGAGCTGTCCGTACTGCGCCAGGTACACCCGAACAAGGCGGACGTGGTCGTTGCCGCAACCGGTGACGACAAGGCAAACCTGATGGTCTCCCTGCTGGTTCGCAGTGAGTTTGGTGTGCCGCGTACCGTGGCGCGCGTGAACAACCCGCGTAATGAGTGGCTCTTTGACGACTCCTGGGGCGTGGATGTTGCGGTGTCTACCCCGCGTCTGATGACCGCTCTCGTCGAGGAAGCCGTGGAAGTCGGCGACGTGGTGCGCCTGCTGACCCTGCAGGCTGGCGGCGCAACCCTCGCCGAGTACACTGTGCCGGATGACCACCCCGTCATCGGCTACCGCGTGGACCACGTGCAGTGGCCCGCTGATACGGTGCTCACCGCAATCCTGCGTGACGGCGCTCCGATCCCGCCCAGTTCCGATGTGGCGATTGAGGGCGGCGACGAGCTGTTCTTCATCACGACCATTGCCGGTGAGGATCAGATCCGCGCGCTGTTCGCCTAAGCGTTTATGCGCAAGCTTTTGCATAGCGTTTATACGTAAGTTTTTGAGGAGGCGAAAGCCCCGGTCACGGGTACCGGGGCTTTCGCCTACTTCTACGAAGCTCTTCTATGTATGAAGTTGTGGGGTTAGCGGCTTTCTGAACCGTCAACTTCGGCAGTGTCGGCAGTTTCGTCAGCCTCTGGGTCCTCTCTCACCGGTGCCTCCTCGGGAGCCGACACGCGCCAGGCAAGCCACACGCCCAAAGCGTACAGCGGCAGACCCATAATCAGGCGGGTCGCACCCAGCGCCTCCACATTATTCGCAAAATACAGGGGCACCTGCACGGCAAGGCGCAGCATCATCAGCACGGTAATAATCCAGGTCGCCAGCATGTACTGGCGCAGGCGCACCGGGTTCTGGCGCCAGCTCAGCGCCTCACCGCGAATGACCGCAAAAATCAGGCCCGTAATCGGCCAACGCACCAGCATCGACAGCAGGTACGCCAGGATGTACACGCCGTTCGTCCAGAAGCCCACCACAAAGTAGTCGCTCGCATTACCAGTACGATACGCGGCAAACGCACAAATCGCCACGCCCACCAGACCGGTCAGCGCACTCACCAGCTTAGAGCCCTGCACCAGACGAATCAGCGTGAACACGCCCGCCGCAGCCAACGCCGCAATCAGGGACAGGTTCAGTTCCTTCGTCACGGTGAACAACACCAGGAACGCCACAGCGGGCAGGGAGGATTCCACCAGGCCGCGCCAGCCGCCGATAGCGTGCAGAATATCCACATCACCGTTGGCGGTGCGGCGCATATTCGCACCCATGGAGGCGCTCAGGCTCTGCGCCAGCTGATTTTCCTCCCGCGCCGGGTCAGCAGCCGGGTTAGTTGCGGGGTTAGCGTTCGGATCGGGCTGGGTCGAAGACTGCTCAGCGCTCATGTTTTCCCTTCTCAGCAAAGAATTGCGGCACAATCTCATAGCGCGGGTTATAAATCACCGGCTGATGAGCCCTCACCGACACCACACCGGAACAGCGCAACAACGCACCGGCAAGCACGCCGGGCACCATCCGCTGCCCCTGCCACTTCAGCAGCACCCTATCCCCCGGGTTGAACGGCGCATACGGCGGGAAAGACACCTCGTGAGGCTCCTGCACCGCCACAGTCGCCAAAGACGCCGTGTTCAAATGGTGCTGCTTCTCGGGGTCCTCGGATTCCTCCTCGAAATCCTCACCGGGCGGCTCCACAATCGGCATACCAATCAGCGCCAGCGGGCTCGACCACTGCAGGGGCTTCGACTTAGCCACCACCAGCTCGGCACGGTACATCGGCTTATCCTGCAGCGCAGGCAGCCATACCTGCTCCACGCGTCCGGCAAGGCGTACGCGAAAGCGCTCGGGGTACCCGGGAGCAAGAATCTGCTCCTCAGGAACCGCGAGCGCACTCGGGTAGTTCGAAAACTCAGGCATTAGCCAATCTCGGTAATCTCAGGGCCGCGGCGAGGCATCGGGCGCAGTTTGCTGTGCTCGTTCTCGGTTTCTTCCTCAACGGCGGGCTCTTCCTCAGCCACAACCAGGTCGGCGGGCAGAGTCATGGGCAGCAGCTCGCGCGGCGGGCGCGGGTCGTCGCCACGGTCCACCACGACGGTGCGGAATACTTCCTCCACGGAGGCGGCAGCCTTATCGTCACCGAGCACAGCCGCGCCAGAGATGACGCCGCGCAGGAACCAGCGGGGGCCGTCCACACCCACGAAGCGGGCGATGCGCTCGCCGGGCTGACCGTCCGGGGTGACGGCGGGCAGGCGGGTCAGCATCTCGGCGCCGAATACGCCGGCGTAGATTTCGACGATGCCGCCCTGGGAGGCGACGGACTCGGTCAGGTCGTGACGGATGTCGTCCCAGATGCCGGTGGTGCGCGGTGCAGCGAATGCCTGCACCTGCAGGGTTGCGCCGTCACGGGTGATGGTTGCGGCGATAACCGCGCCGGTTGCGTCGTCAGTTTCGAGGCGCAGGTTCATGCCGTCGAGCAACTTGATGCGCAGCGCACCCAGGTCGACGTAGTCTTCGAGGTCTTCGGCGGTGACTTCTTCAATGTCGTGCGGGCCGTTGACGCGGTCGTACTTGATGACCTCGGGAGAGTTCTCCTCTTCCTTCAGCTCCTCAACCTCGACGTTGGTCTCCTCAATCTCTTCGGCGACAGCCTTGTCGATGGCGGCCTTTTCAGCCTCCTCGGCGTGCTTCTTTTTACCAAATCCGAACATGGTATTCCTACTTTCACCGCACGCAGGGTGCGGGGGTTTCTTCTCTTCTCTCGTGCGACAATCGCGGTGAGAGCAGACTAGTGGATTCCGCTGGAGCCGAAGCCGCTGGAGCCGCGTTCGGTCTGTTCCAGTTCATCCACCACGGTAAAGGTTGCGTGCTCGTACTTCTGAATGACCAGCTGGGCGATGCGGTCGCCGCGCTGCACGTGGAAGGACTTGGTCTTGTCAGTGTTGAGCAGGGTGACCATCAGCTCGCCGCGGTAGCCGGAATCAACGGTGCCGGGTGCGTTCACAATGGTGATACCGTTCTTGGTCGCCAGGCCGGAGCGCGGGTGCACCAGGCCAACGTAGCCTTCGGGCAGGGCGATTGCCACGCCGGTGGGTACCAGGGCGCGTTCGCCCGGCTCCAGTTCGAAGTCGATGCGGGAGCGCAGGTCAGCGCCAGCGTCGCCGGGCTTTGCGTAAGCGGGTGCGGGCAGCTCGGGGTCGAGCAGCTTAATGTGGACGTTTACGGGGGTCATCATGGTCAATACTCTAACCTTTCGCGGGTGTCTGTGCCATTACCTCGCGCTGTGTTGAGGCTCTACTGCGGGGTGTTTGGGGTGCGTGTTCGCGTTCAGCACGTGCCGCGGCGTGCCGTGCTGGGTACGACGCGGCGCTGTTTGTGTGTGTGCGCGCGGCTTTCACATACTCAACGGGGCGGGTGCACTCGGCACTCGCCCCGTCATGAGGTGTATGTCGGGTGGGTGTTATCCCTTCCCTAAAGTTTTAGCCCTCGCACTCGATGCAGTAGGACAGGCCGCCCTCTTCGCGCGCAATCTGCGAGCGGTGGCGCACCAGGAAGCAGGATGCGCAGGTGAACTCGTCGTCCTGAGCGGGCAGAACAACAACGTTCAGCTCCTCGTTGGAGAGGTCAGCACCGGGCAGCTCGAAGCTTTCTGCTGCGCTGTTTTCGTCTTCGTCCACCGCACCGGACTGCATCTCGGAACGGCGGGCGTTCAGCTCCTCGTAGGACTCTTCGTTCTGCTCTTCGTCCTGCTTGCGAGGTGCATCGTAATCAGTTGCCAAACTTTCACGCTCCGTTGGTTCTGTGGCTGTGTGTTGGACTAGGCCACGCTGGTTTAATGAGTGCTCTAGGTGCCGCTGGTGTGTAATTAACCCCGACGGCATGCCAGGTATTGTTCACCATTGGCACCCTATTTGTCTAATCCTGGGTAGGCTTTGGACGGTTTAGGCGTCACATTCTAGCTTTTTCGGTCCGAAAAGTACATCTTTTTTTGGGGAAAATCCCGCCTCCGCTACTGATTTACCGCGCTTTCACGGTACCCTGGAAGGTAGTTTGCGTTCCGTGCAACACATTCACGAACGCGTCCGGTTCACCTATGGAGGTTCTCATGCTTGAACTGCGTCTGATTGGCGTTCACGATGACGGCGAAAATCTGGTGCTTGAGTCTGCTGACGGCACCCGCTTCTTGCTGCCGATTGACGCGAACCTGCGCACGAGCATCACCAAGGCTCGCCGTATTCAGCCCGCCCGCGGTCTGGGCGCTAAGGGCACCTACGGTCCGCGCGATATTCAGACCCGTTTCCGTCAGGGTGCCTCCGTTGAGGAAATCGCTGAAGAGTCCGGTTGGGAGCCGGAGCGCGTGCGCCGCTACGAGTGGCCGATCGTTGCTGAGCGTGCCCACATTATTCGTGCCGCTCAGAGCGTGAAGATTGGTCGCCGCAGCTCCGCTTCGGGTACCGCACAGATTCCCGTGACCCTGAGCGCCCGCATTGAGGAAGTCTCCGAGCGTTACGGTTTTGAGGACGCAACCCAGGACTGGACCACCCGCCAACAGGAGAACGGCCAGTGGCGCGTTGAGGTTGATATTGCACTGAAGGATTCGGTGCGTCAGAACCTGCCCGCGCAAGTCGTCTTCCCCGCACGTTGGGTGTACAACCCAGCGAACCAGGGCCTGTACGCGTCGAATGAGGCGGCGTACTTCCTGATGGGCAATAGTGAGGATGCTGTTGCCGCCGCCGCGAAGAAGGCTCCCGTGGAGGTTCCTCCCGCCCGCCTGCCGAAGGCACCCGAGCCCGCACCGGCACCCCTTACTTCCTCTGAGAGCGCTGATGAGCGTAAGCTCAAGGAGCTTCTGGAACGCGCCCGCTCGGTGCGCCCGGCGCAGGTTGAAGAGCCCGAGGTGTTCGTACACCGCGAGTCTGCTCAGCCCGCTGAGCCTGTAGCACCGGCTGCGCCCGCAGAGGCTCCGAAGGATGAAGAGCCCGCAGTTGAGGCTCCCGTAGCGCCCATTGCAGAGCCTGCAGCACCCGCAGAGGCTCCGAAGGCTGAGGCTCCCGTAGCTCCGGTACCCGCCGAGTCTGCATCTGCTCGAGGCCCGCTGACCGGCGCACCCGCCGCACACACCCCCGCGGCGCATCCGGCACCGGAAGACTACAGCGAACACGCACCCGCCGCAGAGCCTGCTGAGGCTACTGAGGCACCGGCTGAGGCACCCGCTACTGAAGCACAGACTGAGCCCGCCTCCGAAGAGAAGCCCAAGCCTTCCTCCTCGAAGAAGCAGCGCGTGAGCGTTCCGGCATGGGATGACATCATCTTCGGTAGCCGCAAGTAGCGACCGCCCGCCCGCGCAAGGGCACCTAGACAAAAGCTTCTAGACAAAAAACCGCTGGTTATTCACCCGAATAACCAGCGGCTTTCGTTTATCTTCCAGCGTTTTAGAAAGTCTTGAGCATGCGCAACGGCACCAGACGCTCAGCGTCCGTCAGCGAACCGTGCTGACCAACCATGTGCAGGGCACGCTCCTGATAGTGGCGCATATCGTACAGCGCCCAATCGTCGCGAGCGCACACCATCAGGTCACCAATGCGGCCGCGCGCCGCATCCGTGATGACCGGGCCGAAGTAGCCGGCACGCATCAGCTCGCGAGAGTCAATCACCCAGGCGCGCTCGCCCCAGTACTGCGCCCAACGCTGAGCGGTGGCGGTGCGTGCCGCCTCCGAGGTGTCTTCCAGGTACAGGTGCACGGCGCGCGGTTCACCGGCGGTCATGGCGATGTTGCGGGTCAGCTCCTCCACGCCCGAGTAGTCGATGCGCTGGTGCTCGGGCACGTTCACCATGCCGTGATCGGCGGTCACGAAGAGTGCCGCCCACGCCGGGGCGCGCTCCGCCAGACGCTTCAGCGCCGAGTTCAGTTCCTCCAGCTGCTGTAGCCATTCGTCGCTACCCACGCCGTAGCGGTGGCCCGCCGCGTCAATCTCGCCCCAGTACAGGTACACGGTGGTGGGGGTGCGGCTGGAGAGCGCCTCCAGGGCGTAGGTGACGCGGGCGTTATAGCCGACAGCATCCACGAAGTCGCCGCCACGCAGCGCCGCCTCCGTCAGACCGGTACCGCGGTACTTACCCAGCGAAATGGTGAGCACGCGGCGGTTCGTATGGTGGCGTTCCAGCACGGTCGGCAGCGGCTGCCAGGCGTGCGGGTCCACCGACTGATCCCAGCCGGACAGGTGGTTCATGACCGAGCCCGCTCCCCCATTACCTGCCGGGTTGCGCACCTCGTAGCCGGCAATGCCGTGCGCGCCGGGTGCCGTGCCGGTACCCAGCGAGGTCAGGGAGGCGGCGGTCGTGGTGGGGAACGCGGCGTCCAGCGGGCCCAGGTTCAGGGTCTTACGCAGGGCGGGCGCGTAGCCGCCGTAGCTGTTGAGCAGCTGCTCGCCCAGGCCATCCACCATGACCACGCAGGCGTGGCGGAACGACGCCGGGTCAACATCCTGCTCCGCGAGGCGGCCGGCAAGGTTCAGCGGGTCGGCAACAGTGTGGAACGCCGGGTCAGAATCCAGGGCGTGCGCGGGGCGCGCCAGGCTTCGCTGAGCCACCAGAGAGGAGGCGGACTCCAGCACATCGGCGATGCTATTGCTGCCGTAGGCGGGCGCGGGAGACAACGGCGCGCCCAGAACATCGTGCAGGGTGGTCTGTTCGGTGCGGGACGGGGCCGTCATAGGTTCCTCTCGGGGGTCTTTCTCGGGGGTCTTTCTCGGGGTGCTTATCGGCGGGTCGCGTACATGCGGGCACGGTGCAGAGCACGCGCAAAATGCTGCGCACGCTGAACCGACTCCGGGCCGTCAGCGGTCGCAGAAACACGCACCGCAATGTCCTCACGGCGCGCATCGCCGGTGAAGCCGTGGTCGGCATTGCACTGCGGATCCTGGCAACCGGCAGGAGCCAGCTCCATGTGCAGCGAACCGGTCCAGGCAATCTGGAAGGAAATCTCAGTCGGGGCGGTGCTACCGGCGTTGTACGCCTGCGGCTGGCTGAAACCGTAGCTGATGGTGACCGCGTTCAGGGCGCTCAGGTTCACCGCCTCCACGCTCACATGCGCCACGGTGCCCTGCGCGTCACCCTCAAGGTGCTGGTCGTCTAGGTGCGCAAAGATGACGTGCTCACCGCACAGCACCATCACGGTAATGTGGCGGTGAAAATCATCGCGCGAGAAGTGGGTTTCATGCTGTACAAAGTGGGCATCCGGGTTCATGCCCGCCAGAGCGTCATCCACCACTTCCAGCACGAGGTCGGGGTAGAAACCGGCATGCTTAATGTCTGCGACCAATTGCTCGCGTTCGGGGGTGGTGGCGTACATCGTACCTCTTTCGTGCTGTGCCCTCATGAGGCGACGTCGGTCGGCGCACACGATGAAGGCGGTTAGGTATTACTACCCTCTACCTTAGAGGGTTCCAGCCGGGCTGTGCTACTTGACCACGCTAATACAGGCTCATATGACGGCGTGCGCTCCCCCGGTACGCTTCGGTTACTGCCCTGTAACCGGCTTGGCGCACCCCACAGATGACGCTGACCAGCCAGCCCGTCTCCTCCACTCCCACCCGCTAAAATAGGAGGAGCGAAAACACACCGACACGAGGAGATATATGGCTCGCCGATCCAAATCCGCCGTCAGCGACTACCCGGTGGATGTGGTAGAGAATATCGTCGACATCGACGTATCTGCCGAGATGGAAACCAGCTTCCTGGAATACTCCTACTCGGTGATTTATTCGCGCGCCCTCCCCGACGCTCGCGACGGCCTCAAGCCCGTGCAGCGCCGCATCCTCTACATGATGCAACAGATGGGTCTGCGCCCCGACAAGGGCCACGTCAAGAGCGCCCGCGTGACCGGCGAGGTCATGGGTAAGCTCCACCCGCACGGCGACGCCGCCATCTACGACGCGATGGTGCGCCTCGCCCAGCCCTTCGCGCTGCGCCTGCCCCTCGTTGACGGTCACGGTAACTTCGGCTCCCTCGACGACGGCCCGGCAGCCGCCCGATACACCGAAGCACGCATGGCGCCCGCCGCGCAGGCACTCACCGCGGATCTCGAAGAGGACGTGGTTGACTTCGTACCGAACTACGACAACCAGTTCATGCAGCCCTCCGTGCTGCCCGCAGCGTTCCCGAACCTGCTCGTCAACGGCACCACCGGCATCGCGGTCGGCATGGCAACCAACATGGCGCCGCACAACCTGCGCGAGGTCATCGCCGGTACCCGCCACCTCATCGCCCACCCCGAGGCGACCCTCAAAGACATCATGAAGTTCATCCCCGGCCCCGACCTGCCCACCGGCGGCACCATCGTGGGTCTGGGAGGCATCCGTGACGCTTACGAAACCGGCCGCGGCACCTTCAAGACCCGCGCGAAGGTCTCCATCGAGCAGGTCAGCCCCCGCAAGCAGGGCATTGTCGTCACCGAACTGCCGTACATGGTCGGCCCCGAAAAGGTCATCGAAAAGATTAAGGACGGCGTCAACTCCAAGAAGCTCACCGGCATCTCCGACGTGGTCGACCTGACCGACCGCACCAACGGTCTGCGCCTCGTCATCGAAATCAAGAACGGTTTCAACCCGGAGGCGGTGCTCGCCGCCCTCTACAAGCACACTCCGCTTGAGGATTCCTTCGGTATCAACAACGTGGCGCTCGTGGACGGTCAGCCGCAGACCCTCGGTCTGCTTGACCTGATGCGCGTGTACATTGACCACCGCCTGAACGTGGTCCGCCGCCGCACCGAATTCCGTCTGGGCAAGCGCACCGACCGCCTGCACCTGGTGGAGGGCCTGCTCGTGGCGATTCTCGACATTGACGAGGTCATCCAGATCATCCGTGAGTCTGATGAGACCGCTCAGGCGCGCGAAAAGCTGAAGGTCGTCTTCGACCTGACCGACACCCAGGCGAACCACATTCTGGAGCTGCGCCTGCGCCAGCTCACCAAGTACTCCCGCCTGGAACTCGAAGCAGAGCGCGACACCCTGCAGCAGGAAATCGCGGAACTGCAGCGTATCCTTGGCTCCGATGCGGCGCTGCGCGAACTGGTCTCCGACGAGCTCGCCGAAGTTGCCGAACGCTACGGCACCGACCGCCGCACCCAGCTCAAAACCAAGGACGATATGCAGGTCGCCATCGAGGCAGTCACCGCGCAGTCCAAGGCGAAGAAGAGCCTGGGCCTCGCCCTCGAAATCGCGGACGATCCCTGCTGGGTGCTGCTTTCGGCCTCCGGCATGATGGGACGCACCCCCGGCAAGCCTATCCGCGAGGCGCTCGTGGATCCCGGCAAGCGTTTCAAGCACGACGTGTTCACTTCGATTGTGCCGACCACCGCGCGCGGCGAAATCGGTGCCGTGACCTCCGCAGGACGCATGGTGCGCCTGTCCGTCATGGACATTGCGGTGCTGGACGAGAACGGCGGCACCCCCTCCATGGCGTCGGCGGTGAAGGCAGCCGAGCTGGTTCAGCTCGCCAAGGGTGAGAAGCTGGTCGCCCTCGTACCGCTGAACACGGTGCTGGCGCTGGCAACCGCGGGCGGCGTGATTAAGCGCCTCAACCCGGATTACCCGCTGAACCAGACCGAGTGGGACATCATGAAACTCAAGGACGGCGACGAAATCGTAGCCGCCGCCCCCTGCCCCACCGACGATGCGGTACTCACTTTCGTCACTCGTGACGCGAAGCTGCTGACCTTCGACGCGGCGAAGGTCCGCCCGCAGGGACGCACCGGCGGCGGTATCGCAGGCATCAAGCTTGCCGACGGCGACCGCCTCATCACCCTGGGCGTGACCGCGCCCGGCGACGCGGCGGAGGTCGTGACCGTCACCAATGGCAAGGATGGCCTGGCGAGCGCCAAGGTCACCGCCCTGAGCGAGTACCCGCAGAAGGGCCGCGCGACCGGCGGTGTGCGTGCGCACCGATTCCTCACCGGTGAGAGCCAGCTGGCTCTGGCTTGGGTGGGCGTGGGCCCGGCGAAGGCGGCGTCCTCCGGCGGTGTGGCTCGTTCCCTGCCGACCGAGCACGGTGCCCGTGACGGTTCCGGTGTGATGCTCACTCAGAGCATCAGCATTGTGGGACCGAACTATGCGGCTGTTTCTGCTGCGCTGGCGGTTAGCCCGGAGGGTGAAAAGCTCTTCTAGGCGCGCCGTTCACGGCCTTTCGACCTTAGGTTGCTAGCGAAGCCGGGGGTGAAGACACGTTGTGTGTCTTCACCCCCGGCTTTTATGTGGTGTACCTTAAGTAACACAGCACACATTTATTGACGCATTGTTCTTAGAGGATTTGTCGTGCTTGATTTACTGTCCGTCACACCAGAGTTATTTATCGTGCTCCTGCTCGCCTCCTTCTGCGCAGGATGCATCGACTCTGTCGTGGGCGGAGGCGGCATGATCCAGCTCCCCGCCCTGCTCATGGCGCCCGGATTCTCACCCGTCGCCGCCCTGAGCACCAATAAAGTTGCCAGCGCCATGGGCACTTTGACGAGCGCCTCAACCTATATTCGCTCGCTCAAAATCCCGTGGAAAATCCTGCTCCCCGTAGCGTTCGTGGCGTTCTGCGCCTCAGCCGCCGGCGCGTACTGCGCCACGATCCTGCCGGCACATATTTTCCGCCCCGCCATTGTGGTGGTTCTAGCCGCTATCCTCGTCTTCTCTGTGCTACAACCGCGCATACCTCGCGGGCAGCCTCGCGCGCTCACAACCTCGTCGTTCCTAGTACGCGGCTTTGTGCTGGGTCTGATTCTGGGCGGCTATGACGGCATCCTCGGGGCTGGCACCGGCGCGATGATGCTCGTCGCCCTGCAGGTAGCCATGGGCTACGATATGCTCCACGCAACCACAGCCGCCAAGGTTCTCAACACCGCCACCAACCTCGGCGCACTCCTCTACTTCATTCCGCTGGGCTCGATTCACTGGCTCCTCGGAATCGCCATGGGATGCGCCAACATGACGGGAAGCTGGGTTGGTGCCCGCACCGCAATTCACCTGGGCGAGCGGTTCATTCGCCGCGTGCTCGTTATCGTTATGACCCTCATGCTGCTGCGGTTGAGCGCTCAGATACTCGGCTGGGTCTAGCTCTCTCCTCCCCCACCCACACCTGAACCTATCCGCACGGAGATATAAACACTCAGAACTATCTGAGCACACAGAAATGCCCCGGTACTTTCACGAAGTACCGGGGCATTCCTCGCAGTTTCTTGCGTTCAATCTCGCCCGTGGTGGCTACGCTCAGCTGCGTTTAGAGGCGAACCACTTCATCGCAGCGGGCAATATCCTCAGGACGGTGCGACACCAGAACCGTAGCCACGGAGCTGGAGCGGGTCGCCGCATCCAAGTCAGCCATCAGCGCGCGGGCAGACTCAGCATCCAGGTGCGCGGTCGGCTCATCCAACAGCAGCACCGGAGAGTTCACCAGCAGGGCACGAGCCACCGCCAGACGCTGACGCTGACCACCCGACAGGAAAGAACCGCCAGCACCCACCGGGGTGCGCAGACCCTGAGGCAGAGCGTCAAACCACTCGCCCAGACCCACACGGCGCAGAACCTCAATCAGCTCTTCCTCGCTCGGGCGATCCGAACGGTCACGAGCCAGCATCAGGTTACCCTCAAGGGTCGACTCAAAAATGTGAGCCGCCTGCGGGCACCACGCTGCGTAGCCGCGCAGCTGCTCACCCTCCAGGACCTCACCGGAAGCCAGCACGCGGCCGGACTCCAGCGGCAAGAAGCCCAGAACGGTTGCAAGCACCGTAGACTTACCGGAACCGGAGGGGCCGGTCACCGCAGTCCAGGAGCCTGCACGGGCGTTCATGTTCAGGTCGGTGAAGACCGGGTGATCCATGCCGGGCCAGCGGGCGGCAGCATCCTGCAGGCTCAGTGCGGGTTCAGTGACCTTCACGCCAAGCTCCTGCGGGGTACCGCAGCTGACCAGGGTGGGTTCGCCGGGCTTCGGCGGGCGCGGGGTATCGCTCTTAGAACCAGCCGTAGATTCGGGGCGGTCAAAGCGGTGAGCACGCTGACGGTCTGCCTCCAGCAGCTCCTCCATCTCAGCCTCCGCGCGGGCACGCAGACGCTCAACACGACGCGGCAGAACGTGGGTGTCCACCTCCGCCTCGGTCGGCACGGAACGCTTCAGGGTCGAGGTGGCGACAACACCCTCCAGGGATACGTTGCGCACGCTCGGGGCAATCGTCGCGAGCAGGCGGCTGAACGCGGGCCAGGAGCGGACCGCCTCAACATGGCCTAGGGAGCTTTCCAGCATGCCGGTGCACAGCAGCACCACAATCGCCGCTTCGGGAGCACGCACGGTGCCGTCAACAGCCAGCGGGTACGCAATGACTGCGCTCGCCAGAGCCGCACCGAACCAGCTCAGAGTCACGAGGGTACGGCCCACACCCTGAGCGGTTGAGCCCTTCTGCAGGGCAGACAGGTTCTCGGCGTCCAGGGCGCCGTTAGCCTTCTCAGCGGTGGTTGCCACGCCGTTAGCGCGCAGGTCCTCAGCCGCCGAGAGCATGCCGGTACCCAGGCGCAGCATCTGCGCGGTGGAGCGGCGAGCCAGCGCCTCCGCACGGGCATCGGCGCGAAGCACAATCCACGGAGCCACAAAAGTGCTAACCAGCACGGCAAGCAGAACCGGAATCAGAGCCTGCGGCAGAATGCACGCGGTCGTAATCAGCGCCGCGGTCATGACCAGCAGGTGCGCAGCCGGCGGAATAATAACGCGCGGCACGCCGTCCCGCAGCTCATCAATACCGCCCACGAGGCGTTCGAGCAGCGCGTCACCACGCAGCAGGGCACGAACGCTGCTCACGCTCTGCCATGCGCCAACCCAGGCGCGCAGACGCAGAATATTTGCGGCGGCAAGAACCTTCGAGTGGGTCATCAGACGCTCAGCGTAGCGGGCACAGGCACGACCCAGGCCGAAGAAACGCACGCCCACAATGGCGACCATCAGGTACATCATTGCCGGGCCCTCGGCGGCGCGAACAATCAGCCAGCCGGACAGCGCGGTCAATGCCGCAGCCATCAGGGAAGTAATCGCAGCCATGATCACCGGGCCGGTTGCGGCGCGAACACCGATACCGGTCAGTTCCTTCAGGGTGCGCAGGCTTGCGAACAGGCCGGCAGGCTCGGTTTCCTCGGCCTCGGCAGCTGCGGAGGCGCCCGCCGGGGCGGTGCTTTCAGCCTCGTACTCTTCCCTGTCCTTGAGCAGGTGCGCGGGGGCTTGCGCGGGAACCGCAACGCGGGCGGTGTTCACCTCGGCGGTCCAGGTGTAGCCCTGGGCGGTCTGCACGGCACCAACGAGGGTGTCGCAGCCAGCGGCGAGCTCCTGCTCGTGGGTCACGATCAGCACGGTTGCGCCAAGTTCCGCCAGGCGGTGCAGGGCGCGGGTCACCAGGTATGCCGAGTAGGCGTCCAGGTGCGCGGTCGGCTCATCCACCAGGACGGTCAGCACGGTCTGCTCACCGCTGGCACGGTAGATAGCCTCGGCACGAGCCAGGGTGCGTGCCACGGCGAGGCGGCGCGCCTGACCTGCGCTGAGGGCACCGGGTTCAAGGACGGTTAGTTTCTCCATGCCCAGCTGAGCCAGCGGGCCAACCAGCAGCGCGGACTCGGCATCGGTGACGGACAGCTTCTTGGAGTCCATCGCTTCACCGAGTAGAGCGGATGCTCGCTCACGCTCCGCCTCGGTAGCGCTGAGTGCGTAGAGCGCCATTTCAGTCTGCACGGTCGGCGCGGTGAAGACCGGCGACTGCGGAATAACCAGGGTGGTTCCCAGACCGGTCACGCTACCGGTCAGGTGCACGGGCTCCTCCGAGCCGGTGGGCACCAGACCCTCACGCACGGCACCGGAGAACACGTTCAGCAGGGTGGACTTACCGCAACCGGACTCACCCATCACGCCGATAACCGCACCGCGCTCATCATTGCCGGTGGCAACGCGACGATCCAGGTTCAGGGACAGGTTAGTCAGCACGGCAGGACGCGCCGGGTAGCTCACCGACAGGTCCTTAACGGCGATGGTGGAAGGCTGAGCCTCTTCACGCTCGGTTGCAGTCGAGTCCGCAGCGGCGGCGGGCAGGGGTGCATCAATAATCTTCTGTGCGCTACGCAGGGCGGCAACGCCGTCCTCCGACTGGTGGTAGGCGGCACCCACATCACGCAGCGGCTGGTAGCATTCGGGAGCCAGCAGCAGCACAAGAATTGCGGTGTCCAGGCCCAGGGTGCCGTTGACCAGGCGCACACCAATCAGCACAGCAATCAGCGCCACCGAAATGGTGGTGATGAGCTCCAGAGCGAGCGAAGACATGAAAGCGCTACGCAAAGTCTGCATGGTACGTTCACGGTAACGCTGGCCGAGGGCGTTCATGGAGCGGGTCTGTGCACGTTCACGGCCCAGACCGATAATGACGGGCAGGCCGCGTACCAGCTCCAGAATATGGTCGGAGAGACGGTGCAGTTCAGCCTGAGCTTCTGCGGTTTCGTCGCGGGTGTTCTTACCAATCAGAATCATGAACACCGGAATAAGCGGCAAGGTGCATGCCAGCACCATGGCGCTCATCCAGTCTAGGGCCGCCACAACAACCCAGAGGATAAACGGCACAATCGCGGTGGACACGAACGCGGTCAGGGTCTTCGTGTAGTAGTCATCCAGGGCGTTCAGGCCGCGGGACAGCAGCACAGCGGTCGCGCCGGTACCTTCGGGGGTGTCTGCGCCACCGGTGGCGAGCACGCGCTTGAGCAGGGCGGAACGAATCTGAGACTTCGCCCCGGAGGCGGCACGCTGCGCGCTCACAGCCAGCAGGTAGTCGGTACCCGAGCGGGCGAGCAGGGCAGCCACGGCGACCGCAATCAGGCCGGGGGTAATGGTGTCTGCGTCGCCGAAGAGCCCACCGAGGCCGAGCAGCCAGCCGCCGTGCGCCTCCAGCTGTGCCTGCGCGGAGCCCGAGAACTCAATGTAGGCGCGGTACACGTCCGGGGCGCTCGTCTCTTTGAGGCGCGCGTGCTCGGCGGCAACAGCGGCGAAACCGGCGTGTGCCGCGCGGGCAATAATCACAGCCAGTGCGGCGCTGAAAAGCACCGTCGCGAGAGTGTGCACGGCAGTGATGACACCGAACGTGCTGAGGGTTTTACGGGCGTCAGGGCCCAGAGGCGGGCGGCGGTCAGCGCGGTCGTTGCGCTTTCCGTCGGTCACCTCTGGTGCCTCGGTGTTCTGATGTTTGTCAGCATGACGCGGTGTGTGCGTTCGACTCACGTGTTGTCCTTAGTCTTCTGCTGTTTTTACCTCCCATCAGTTTAAGGGTTGGGCTATCTAATACCTATTTGACCAGTCAGGTTTCGGATAATTGGCTGGTCCTCACCCAGCGCTAGTTCTAGCCGCGCATCGCATCGGCGGGGCTCTTGCGGGACGCTACCCACGCCGGGTACGCCGAAGACACCAGACCGGTAAGGGCGCCAACGCCCACGCCGAGCACCACGAATCCGGGTGAGAGAACCGCCTGCCAGCCCTGCACGAGCGAAAGAATGATGGTCGCAATCATGCCGGAGCAGGCGCCGATGGAGCCGCCGAGCACGCCGAGCATGACGCCTTCCATGAGGAAGATGCGGGCAATCAGCCATTTACTCGATCCGATGGCGCGGCGCAGCGCAATCTCTGCGGTGCGCGATTGCACGGACAGGTACATTGCGGTTGCCGCTGAGAGGGAGGCGAGCACCAGCAGAATACCGGAGAGCACACCCACGTACAGGCCCAGGTCCGAGGCGATGGATGCGCGCAGGCTCTGCAGGTCGGAGGGGGTTTCCACGTTGATCTGGCTGGGTTCAGCGGGCTTGAGGGTCAGCGGAATCGCCTTGGCGACCGCCTTGCCGTAGCCTCGTTCGGTTTCGGCAATGTAGGTCACCTGGCCGCGTCCGGTGCGCTGAAGTGTGCCCGGCGAGACAATGACCGTGTTCCTGAATTCGTAGCCGCTATTGCCGGGGTCGAAAAGGCCGACGACCGGCATCAGCTGACCTTCCACCCAGATGCTCACACCGGGTGCCACCTGCGGCAGCCCGCCGAGCTTAATGCCGTACTCGACGGCGGGTAGCTCGCCGGGGCGGGGCTCGGTTGTGGCGTTATCTGCAGCCTTATCTTCGGGAATAATGCCGAGGGCACGGGCAGCGGAGACCGAGACGATAGCGCCGGAGAGCTGCTCGGCGCGTTCACGGTCGGCAACATTCTGCTGGGTGAGGGTCGAGTTCATCTGTTCGAGCGCACGCAGGGTTTCGGGGTTCATGCGGGCACCGATTTGCTCGAGCCGGGTCTTCGAGGTGGAGCTGAGGCCAATCGCCGTTTTGGGTTCGTCCTCATAGGGGCTGAATCGGGTGATTCGCACGTCGGCGGGCGCCACGCTGCTGACGAATCCGGTGTTCTTCACGTAGTCCAGCGCGCTAATGCGGTCGGCAACATTCTGCGCGGATTCGCCCTGCCGGTAGGTTCCGAGCACGTTCTCATCATTATCCCTGTCGCTGATGTAGAGCGTGGATTGTTCGGATCCGAGCAGGCGCTGGTTCACCTGGTAGCTGGCGGATTCGCTCATGCCGGAGGCGCTGATGAGTCCGCCCACGCCCAGTGCGAAGGACAGACCCAGTAGCAGGGTGCGTAGCGGTCGTGAGGTGAGCGCGGAGATTGCCTCTATGCTGTCGTCGGTGAGGAAGCTTCCGCGGCGGTGCGTAGCGGGCTTCTCCCCCGGTGCGAGGCTGGCGGAGGCGTCTACCGGGGCACCTACCGTGGCTTCTGCCGGGGTGTCCGTTGCAACCGGTGCAACCTCAGTACTCGGCACCTCAGCGACCGGCACCGTAGCCAAGTCGGCGCGGCTCTGCTCGTGCAGCTGCCCATCCTCAATGCGGATCACGCGGCGGGCGGCGGCGGCAACCTCCGGGTCGTGGGTAATAACCAGCACGGTACAGCCGGTCGCGTTAATGCGCTGCAGAATCTCAATGACCTTGGCGCTATTGTGGCTGTCCAGGTTGCCGGTGGGCTCGTCGGCAAGAATCAGCGGCGGGCGCGTGGCGAGGGCGCGAGCAATGGCGCAACGCTGCTTCTCGCCGCCGGAAAGGTAGCGGGTGCGGATGCTGGCACGGTCGCTCAACCCCAGAAATTCTAGGGTTTCTTCGGTGCGTTGCAGGCGCTCGCTGTAGGGTACGCCCTGCACGCGCAGACCCATGGAGGCGTTGGTCGTGCTGGTTTCGTCCAGCAGCATGTTTGAGGATTGGAAGATGAAGCCGAGGTGGTCTCGGCGCATTTCGTCGCGTTCTCTGTCGCTGAGTCCTTCCGTGTTTTTGCCGAAGAGGCTGTAGGTTCCGCTGGTGGGCGTGTCTAGCAGGCCAATGGCGTTGAGCAGGGTTGATTTACCGGATCCGGACGGACCAATAATGGCGAGGAATTCGCCGCGTTCGACCACCAGGTCGAGATGGTCGAGGACTGCTCGTTCGCTCCCCTCGAAAACACGGGTAATGCCGTGCATTTCAATAGCGGGTGCGGTACCGAGTCCGGCGGCAGGTGTAGCTGCGGACGCTACGTTGGGCGCAATTGTAGGCGCACGTCCTGGGCTTGTGTCTGGGGTTATCTTACGGCGGCTCATGAGACAAGCACCTTCTGTCCCGCGCTGAGGTTCGCATTGATTGCGGCGTATCCGCCGGCGGTGCGTAGGACCTCAACGTTGACTCGTTCGGTGGCGGGCGCATCCTTGCTGGTCGAGGTGGAGCTTCCGCCCTTTTCAACAAGCACGTAGGTGCCCTGGGAGTCCTGGCGTACCGCGGTGGTGGGCACGGCGAGGGTGGTTGAGGTGTTGCCCTTGCTGGTGATGGAGGCGCTCTGACCCGGAGTGAGCTTGCTCGGGTCGTCGGCGCTGAATCGCACGCTCTTCGCCGCACCCTTGGAGGGGTCGTTCTGCAGCTCACCAATGCTGGTGATGGTTCCCTCGACACTGCCGGTGGAGGTGCGCAGGCTAACGCGGTCGCCGACCTTGAGCTTGTTGGCGACGGCGAGTTCAACGCTGGATTCCACGTAGGGTTCGCTGGTTTCTACGCTCGCGATGGGGTTGCCGTCGCTGATGAGCTGTCCCACCGCGGCAACGGCGGTGACGGTGTGGCTTCCGCCGGGCAGAATCGCGTAGTTGCTGCGGGCAATGCTGGTGACCCCTTCGCTGGGCACGCCGGTCAGGTGCGCGCGGTGCAGGCGCGTGACGGCGTCGAGGGTGTCTTCGGTGACGGTGCCGCTCTGAGCGGTGGCGTACCCGGCGGAGTTCAGTGCCTTCTGGAAGGCGAGCACGTCGTCGCCGTTATCGCCCAGGTTGAGGTCGCGGTACAGCGGCAGCGGCCCCTCCAGCACGAAGACGGGGTCGGCGCCAATGATGCCGATGAAGTCACCGGCCTTGAGCACGTTGCCGGGCTTCTGGTTCTGGTAGACGAGCACCGGCTCACCGTTGGTGCGCGCGCTAATCGGGGCGGTCTCTCCGGCCTTGGTGGTTCCGGCAATGGCGAGTCCCTCGCTGACGGTGCGTTCTTCGACCTTCGCCCAGACCGGAATCACGGTTTTCGCCTGCACGGTCGGGTCGGGGCCCGTGGCGGCGTAGCGGGTGCCCAGGTAGAAGGACAGCATGAGCGAGCCGATGGCGAGGATTGCGAGCAGCAGGAGCACGCGGGGTCGGGCGATGCGCTCGCTAAAGCGGTGCCCGCTGTTTTGGTTTTTCGTGTGAGTGGTCATGGCGGTGTCTTTCTAAACTGTGTCAGCGCTGTCTATTTCTCTGCGCTGCCTATTTCTTAGCGCCGTCTTTCGTTGCGCTGTCTTTTAGCGCCCCGGTTTACTGGTGCTCCAGAACGTACTGCTTGAACTTCTCGTCACGCTCACGTTCTGCC
>ERZ1674236.40-NODE-40-length-37104-cov-13.873357_pt1 | contig 37104 bp, 24 predicted proteins | sample MGYA00581210_ERZ1674236 | MGnify/ENA primary metagenome ERZ1674236 (study PRJEB41354, sample SAMEA4873328) | human saliva metagenome | biome: human-associated habitat [ENVO:00009003]; feature: mouth environment [ENVO:08000002]; material: saliva material...
CCCGGAACTTCCGGGGAGGCGCATTCATTGACTATCTAGAGCGCGCCCTCAGTGATGGGGGTGTTCAGGGTTGCGTTCTCGGTGCAGCTGTACAGCGCCGCAGAACCGGGGGAGCGCACGCCCGCGGTCGGGTTCGCGTTCTTCGCGGTGGCAAGCGCAAAGTCAGAAACCACCTCGTGGTTAATATAGCTGCCGCCTGCACCGCCGCCGCTGCTCAGGGCGCTGAGCGAGTAGATGTTGCCTTCGCTCTCGAACTGCACCTGGCGGCCGAAAACGCTCTCGCGGTACGCACCGATGGTCCAGATGTTCAGGCCTGCGCCGCCGCCGCCGTAGCCAGCGCCTCCGCCGGATGCTACGGAAGTGAGAGAAAGCTTGCCGTGAGTGCGGGAGAGCAGTGCGCCGGAGCCACCTTTGCCGCGGTAGGAGCCGGTTGCGTCCGCGCCGCCGGTGCCCTTCTCGCCCTCGACCACGGAGTCACCCTCGTACATGTAGTAGCGAGGGAAGTCGTAGGTTTCGAACCATGGGTCGGACATGGGCATGAGCTTCAGCTCGTTATTCTCGTCGAGAACGCCGACCAGCGCCTCACCGAGGGTACCCGCCACGCCGGAGCGGCCGGCGGTACCGCCGGTGACCATGAAGCGCATGTCGAGGGTCTTGTCGTCCTCGTCGAGGGGCTTGAACTCCTGGTAGGGGCTTGCCATGAGCATGCCACCCTGACCGGTGTTGTCGGTGCCCAGGTCGCCGCCTGCGCTACCGCCTGCGGTGGTGGATGCGTCACGGCCGTCCAGCGCTACGCGCAGTGCCGGGTTCAGCTGGTCCTTGGGCTGAGTATCGAAGACGCCCTGGTGGGTGGTGAGGGTGCCGAGCTGTGCGCCGCCACCACCGGCACCTGCGACAGCAACAATGGTGACTGCGCCGTCGCGAACGAGTTCGACCGCGGAGGAACCGCCGCCGGACGCGCCGTACACGTAGCCGCTGTCGGTGCCCACTACCTGTGCGCTACCGGTTGCTTTGCTGGAGCCGGTGGAGTCGCCGCCTGCCGCGTAGCCTTCGCCACCGAGTGCGGGCTGTGCGCCGGCTGCGGAGCCGACGCCGCCGTTACCCGCCCAGACGCGCAGGATGTCGCCGGACTTAACCGTCAGAACGCCGCTGAGCTGTGCACCGGCACCGCCGCCAGCCAGGGCCGCGTTCGTGACGTCGGTCAGGTATTGGGGAGTGAAGGAAGATGCAGCACCGCCGGCACCTCCCACGAGGTCGAATCGTACTCGTCCAACGCCTTCAGGGACGAGCCATTCGGTGTATGCACCAGCCTTGTCGTCGTAGCCGGTTGCGGTCGGCTTGAGGGTCAGAGCGGGGGAGCAGGTGGGCTCGCCGCTTGCCGCCCATGCGGGGACGGTTGCGCTGGCGAGGATAACGGGGGCGCTCCATGCCGCGCCCTGTACGAGGCGACGGCGTGAAAAGCGTGATGCAGTGTTGTGATGTGTCATATTTGGGGTCCTCCGGTAGTTCGCGGATGCAGCCGCGAAGTGACCTGTGGTTGGTTGCGATACGCCGTGGTTTTTAGTTGACTTTCGAATATTTACGGTGATGTTGAAGTGAATTTTTGAAGTTGAAGTGAAGCAGGAAGCCGAACCGTTTTAGTTGGGCGTTATCGCAAGGTTGTATGCAGTGAATGCACGCCCGTTCCCTGCCGTGAGGCTCCGTACTGCATGGAGTGACGGCAATGCCGGCGCCGATGCCGCAGTTGAGAGCTGGTTGGTTTCTCCTTGAGAGTGGAGGCACCGCTCAGCGGTCACGAGTGTGCACGCTATTGTAGGGGCGAGGTTGCTCTCAAGTTCAAATTTGTGCGTCAAAAAGAAGAAGCTAACGTCAAATTTTGGCGAAGAACCAGAAAATGTTTGCATTAGTGTGAATATTTGTGTATCTTTTTGTCTTTTCCAGCTCTGATTCTGAGGAGGGGTCAGAGCGGTTTTTCACATACACAACAGAGCAAAATCTCAGTCACGAGTTCCAAAGGTTCTTCAGTGTTTGGAGCACCTTTACGCAGGGCTTAGAATAATGATGAATATATGCGCCCGTTTCGCCCTGCTACCGGCAAGGGTGCGGCACGACAGAACACGGCGCATCGGCACACTGTTAAAGTTAAAGTTCGGCCTAAACCAGCCGACTCCACAAAGGATTTTTAATGACTGAGAACATCAGCAAGCTTCGCATTGAAGGTGGCACTCCGCTCGTTGGTGAGGTTCACGTTCGAGGCGCCAAGAACCTGGTGCCCAAGGCGATGGTCGCAGCACTGCACGGTTCGACCCCCTCGACCCTGCGTAACGTTCCCGACCTGAGTGATGTCGAAATCGTTACCACCCTCGTGGAGCTGCACGGTGCAAAGGTCGACTACGACCGCGAAGCTGGTGTTCTGACCCTCAACCCCGCACAGGATGCAACCACCGCCGCAAAGAACGCAGAGGAGATTCAGCTCTTCGGTGGTAATTCCCGCATCCCGATTCTGATGGTGGGCCCGCTGCTACACACCCTCGGTACCGCACGCATCCCCAACCTGGGTGGTTGCAAGATCGGTGACCGCCCCATCGACTACCACATGTCTGCACTGCGCAAGTTCGGCGCAGTCGTTGAGAAGGACGACGAAACCGGCACCACCCTGATTGTTCCCGAAGAGGGTCTGAAGGGTGCAGAGATTGTGCTGAACTACCCCTCCGTGGGTGCTACCGAGCAGGTTCTGCTCACCGGTGTGCGTGCTAAGGGTAAGACCATCCTGCGCAACGCTGCGATTGAGCCCGAAATTATTGACCTGATTGCTGTTCTGCAGAAGATGGGCGCGATCATCTTCATCAACGAGGACCGCACCATCGTCATTGAGGGCGTGGACGAGCTGACCGGCTACGATCACGCGTCCCTGCCCGACCGTAACGAGTCCGCTTCTTGGGCTTCTGCGGCGCTGGCTACCGGTGGCGACATTTTCGTGCGCGGTGCAGCTCAGAAGGACATGACTGCGTTCCTAAACCAGTTCCGTAAGATGGGCGGCCTGTACGAGGTGACCGCTGATGGTATTCGCTTCACCCACCCGGCTCAGCGCACCCCCGGTGCAGAGCTGAAGCCCATCGTTTTTGAGACCAACGTGCACCCCGGCTTCATGACCGACTGGCAGCAGCCCCTCGTGGTGGCGCTGACCCAGGCTAAGGGCGCGTCCATCGTGCACGAGACCGTGTACGAGGAGCGTTTCGGCTTCACCAACGCCCTGAAGCAGATGGGCGCAGATATCGTTGTTATGCGCGATTGCGTGGGCGGCGCACCCTGCCGTTTTGAGGGTAAGGGCTACGGCCACTCCGCTATTATTTCTGGCCCCACCCCGCTGACCGGCGCTGATATTGAGGTTCCGGATCTGCGCGGCGGCTTCTCCCACATCATTGCTGCGCTGGCTGCTAAGGGCACCTCTCACGTGAGCGGTGTTGAGCTGATTGCTCGCGGCTACGAGAACTTCGAGGAGAAGCTCAAGGGCCTGGGTGCCAACTTTGAGGTGCTGGCACGCAAGGCGTCGAAGGCTCCCAAGCCCGATGCAGCAATCGTCGTTGTTGAGCCCGAGGAAGTTGAGGTTCAGGGTTAATGAGCGGACAGCAGGGAAAGCAAGCGCTGCCGGAGATTGAGCCCACCGCTTACGGTGACGCTCTGTACAAGGTGCTCGGTAACGCCGCACGCGGGCTGTACAAGCTCATGGCGCGCGTTGAGATTACCGGCCGCGAGAATCTGCCTTCCAGCGGCGGGTACATTATCGTGGCTAACCACACCACCGAGCTTGATCCGGTGACCGTGGCTTTCCCTGCTTTCGTTGAGGGCGCCCTGCCGCGTTTCTTGGCGAAGGATTCGCTGTTCCGTGCTCCCGTGCTCGGCTACATTATGCGCAAGCTCGCGCATATTCCTGTGGTTCGCGGTTCGGTGGATGCGCGTAAGTCCCTGATTACTGCCCGCAAGATTGTTGAGGCTGGCGGTGCCGTCGTGATTTTCCCGGAGGGCACCACTACCCACGATCCGCAGCTGTGGCCCATGCAGGCGCGTACCGGTGCGGCTCGTCTGGCTCTTGCGACTGGTGCACCCGTCTACCCGGTGGCGCACTGGGGTGACGAGCAGATTCTCGGTTACGTGGATGAGGCTAGCGAGGACGGCCGCATCAAGGAGAAGCGTAAGATTTCGCTGTTCCCGCGCAAGACCGTGCGAGTGCAGGTTGGTAAGGCGCTGGATATCGCCTCCCTCGTTGAGGACGCCAGCCCCGAAGCTAAGCACACCCGCACCGAACTGGGCGTGGTCACCGACGCCATGCTGGACGCTATTACCGCCGAGCTGGAGAAGATCCGCGGCGAGAAGGCTCCTGAGGGTCGTTGGAACCCCCGCACGAAGCGTCGTGAAGCCCCCGGTACCCCCTCGGGTCCGGTTGGTGGTGCGCTCGGCGAACCGGACGAAAAGTAGCATCCCAGCTGGGAAAATCGTAGAGGCCCTGACAGAAGCCGCGGCTATTTGCTGAGGCGCCTGTCAGGGACTCGCACAATAACCTCGCAAGGAAGAGAGGCAGGTGTTTTCGTGACCTTCTTTGGACGCACCCCCGCAGCAAGCCCTGAATTTACCCCTCCGGCAACCGTACAGTCTATTGCGGTGCTCGGTGCCGGTAGCTGGGGCACCGCTTTCGCTAAGATCGCGGCGGACGCTGCCCGCGAGCGCGGCGATGACACCCGCGTGACCCTCATCGGTCGTGATGAGCAGGTGATGGCTGAATGCGAGCGCACCCGCGAGAATGCCCGCTATTTTCCGGGAATGAAGCTGCCGGATAACATGCACTTCACGGCGGATGCCCCCGCGGCGCTTGCCGGTGCGGATATTGTGGTTCTTGCCCTGCCCGCGCAGGTTCTGCGTTCGCAGTTGCAGAGCTTCGCCCGCTATATTGAGCCGAACGCCATGCTGGTGTCTTTGGCGAAGGGTTTGGAGACCGGTACGGGTCTGCGCATGTCGCAGGTCATTACCGAGGAACTGGAAGAATCCATGGCTCTGCGCGGTGCTGATCTGCGCGCGATTGGCCATATTCCGCACCGCGTGTGCGTGCTGTCGGGCCCGAACCTGGCGAAGGAAATCATGGGGGAGGAGCCTACCGCCTCCGTGGTTGCGGCTCGTACCCTGCCGGTGGCTGAGGCTGTTGCTCACGCGATTGCGTGCGGTTACTTCCGCCCGTACACCAACACGGATGTGGTGGGTACTGAAATTGGTGGCCTGGTGAAGAACGTGATTGCCCTTTGCGTGGGTATTTGCGAAGGCCGCAATTATGGCGATAACTCGAAGGCGTCCATTATGACGCGCGGTCTGGCGGAGATTACCCGCCTGGCGGTGGCGTTGGGCGGCGAGGCTGCGACGATGAGCGGTCTTGCCGGTATGGGCGACTTGATTGCGACCTGCTCTTCGCCGCTGTCTCGTAACCACACGGCGGGCCGCCTGCTGGCTCAGGGTGTTACCCCTGACCGCCTGCACGAGCATATGAGCCAGACCGCTGAGTCGATTAAATCGGCGCCGGTGGTGGCTGAGCTGGCTCGCCGTCACGGCGTGGAGATGCCCATTGTTGAGGCTGTGGTGGCTGTGCTTTCGGGCCGTATTGGCATTGAGGAGTTGGCGCCTCAGCTGCTGGGTCGCCGCCTCAAGCATGAAGGGCACTAGATTTTGAAGCTTTCTGGTGTGCTGGCACCCCTTGATTCGGGTTATGTGCCAGGACATACTAGAAGATTGAATGTAAACATCCAAGGACGGATACCGTTGCGGAAAACCGGTGCGTGAGAAACGCATCAGTGACCGCGACGGTATTCGTGCGTTAGGATTATTGACGCATTGCCGTTCCACCTTCCGGACCTAAGGGTAGGGGAACATTGACTAGGAGAAATATATGACCGAGAAGAAGACCGTCGCCCTGCTGTGCGGTGGCCGCTCCTCCGAGCACCCGATTTCGCTCATTACCGCTGCCGGCGTTCTGGGCGCTATTGACCGCACCGCCTACGACGTCATCACTATCGGTATTACCCGTGACGGCCGCTGGTACCTGACCGATGAGCAGCAGCTCGCTGAGCTGACCGCTGGCACACGCGGTACCGCAGAGTTCCCCGAGGGTACCCAGCAGGTGTTCCTGCCGATGGGCGCCGGCGATTCCCGCCTGACCCTGGTGGATGCTGAGGGTAACGTTACCCGCACCGCACCGGTGGACGTTGTGTTCCCGCTGCTGCACGGTCCCTTCGGTGAGGACGGCACCGTGCAGGGTCTGCTGGAAATGGCTGACCTGCACTATGTGGGTTGCGGTGTGACCGCATCCGCTGTGGGTATGGATAAGCACTTCATGAAGGTTGCTTTCGAATCCGCTGGCCTGGAGGTCGGCCCCTACGAGGTTGTCACCAACCGCCAGTGGGAGCACGAGGACCGCGAGCAGATTCTGGAGCGCGTGCTGAAGCTGGGCTTCCCCATGTTCGTGAAGCCGACTCGCGCAGGTTCTTCCTTCGGTATTACCAAGGTGGATTCGGTGGAGGAGCTCGTGCCCGCGATTGAAGAGGCACGCCGCCACGACCCGAAGATCATTATTGAGGCGGGTATTGTGGGCCGCGAAATCGAGTGCGCTGTGCTCGATGGCCACCACGGCGAGATGCCGCGCGCATCCTACCCCGGCGAGATCGAGGTTGTGGATCAGGACCACGGCTTCTACGACTTTGAGGCGAAGTACGTTTCTGAGTCTTCCGCTGTGACCGTGTGCCCGGCGAACCTGCCGCAGGATGTGCAGGATCGTCTGCGCGAGCTGGCTGTGAAGGCATTCCTGGCGCTGGATGGTGAGGGTCTGTCTCGTGCGGACTTCTTCTACACTGAGGACGGCCGCCTGGTCATCAACGAGGTGAACACCATGCCCGGCTTCACCCCGATTTCGATGTACAAGACCATGTGGGAGAACACCGGTATCTCTTACACCGATCTGATTAGCGAGCTGCTGACCCTGGCGATGGAACGCCCCCTGGGTCTGCGCTAGTTCTTGAGGTATCGCTAGTTCTGAAACTGCGCTAGTTCTTGGGCATGCTATCGTTTTGACTGCGCTCAGTTATTGAATACGTAACGGCGGGGGAGTAGCCTCTGTTGTAAGGCGCCTCGGTGCGGATTCTTGAGGGATTCGCGCCGGGGCGCTTTTTGCGCGGTGGGCAAGTTAATGCCTTTGTGGGAAGGGTAATTGGTACGTATTGAGCCCCAAAAGCTTATGAGAATCGCTCGTTTTTCACTCATGAGAAAAATCACTTACATTCGCCTCGGGGTCGCTTGGACGGTGGAGTGCAAGTTTTAAAGTGGTATTGATAAGGCAAAACGTAATTCTGCTCACAAGTGCATGAAATGATGCTTCTAGGTAATGAAAAGATGTTGTTGATGGTCGTTGCACATCTTGAAGCTCAAAGATTGGTATGAAAGCGCTAAAATGAGTAATGAAGAAAAAGCCGATTCGGTAGAATAGATGAAGGTATATCCAATCTGCCCTAGCGATTGGGTATCTATTCACTCACAACGTATCAGAAAGTCAAGGACAACCTTTGGGAAAACGAAACCGTAAGGTGGTCTCTGCGAGTCTGGCGACAGCACTGGTTGCTTCCGGAAGCCCCTACGTAGCCTCATTTGCTCAAGATGTGCAGGAGGCTGCGTCTCAGGTTCCGCCCAACCCTGTCGGCACCGCAGGCCAAACCCTGGACCCCACCGCTAACGCGGCATCTTCCTCTCAGACGGCAGTACCCACGCTCGCAACCGTGAGTGCATGGCCCACCGCTCAGGGGGACAATAAGACTGACAATGCGCAGGCAGAGCCCATCGCTCAGCCTAGCGCTTCTTCGAGCGCTCAGCCCACCGCTAGCGCCGAGCCTTCCGCAAGTGCTACGCCCAGCCCGGATGCGACTCCTACCCCGAACGCTACCGCGCAGCCTACTGCCGAGCCCACCGCTTCAGCTAGTGCGACTGCAAGCCCGAGTGCTACGGCGAGTCCTAGCGTAGAGCCCTCTAAGGATGCGACCGCTGAACCTACCGCTACGCCGACCGTAGCTCCTAGCGCAAGTGCCGAACCGAGTGTTGCTTCTACCGCAACTCCGACGGCTGAGCCGACTGTAGCTCCGACTGCGGAGCCTACGGTCCAGCCGACGGCAGAACCTACTGTTGCTCCCACTCCGGAGCCGACCGTTGCGCCTACTGTGGAGCCCACCGCGGAACCCACCAAGGATGCAACTCCTGAGCCTACGGTAGAGCCCACCCCTGAACCTACTCCCGAGCCGACGAAGGACGTAACTCCCGAGCCGACCCCGGAGCCCACTCAGGATCCTACCCCTGAACCTACTCCCGAGCCTACTCAGGACCCCACACCGGAACCGAATCCGGAGCCCACTCCTGAACCTACTCCCGAGCCGACGAAGGACGTAACTCCCGAACCGACCCCGGAGCCGACCCAGGATCCCGTCCCGGTTCCCGAGCCGACTAAGGACGTAACCCCGGAGCCTACTCAGGAGCCCTCTCAGGTTCCAGTTGTTCCGGCCCCGGTTCAGGATCCGACTCAGGAGCCCTCCAAGGAAGCTAAGCAGGAGCCGACTAACGAGCCGACCAAGGATGCGGTCATCCCCGTGATTCCGGTAGCTCCCGTAGCTCCGGTAGAGGATAACAAGGACAGCTCGGACTCCAAGTCGGTTACCCCGATTGAGACCGAACCTGTTGCTCCGATTCCTCCGGCGAACAACCCGGTGACCGTCCCCGGCAATCGTCAGGAAGTCTCTGGGGAAGATGTCATCATCTCCATTGAGCTTCCGCGACCGGGCAACTCCTCTGAATCTTCAAGTTCCTCTTCGGGATCTTCGAGCTCTTCACCGAGCAAGGCACCGAGCGACAGGCTTGATGGCGAGGATGACGATCCGTTGCGTTCTGGTGGCACCACCCTCGGACGAATCGCAGCCAATAACGGCTCGAATGACTCCATCCCGGGTGCGGCTGACTGGGTTGCCGGATACCTCTCGCGCAATAAGACCGACGAGGACCACTCCCGCGAGGTAAGCCCCTCGAGCTCCTCAAGCTCGGCATCGGCTTCGAAGTCGCCTAGCTCCTCCACCTCGGCTAGCGCCAGCCGCTCCGCAAAGAGCGTGGCAAAGGCTGACGGCGCAAACGCCGCCCAGGAGCAGGCCGTGAAGAATGCGGACGCGGACGATTCCGGACTTTCCGGCATTGCACCGCTGATCCTCTTCTCACTCATCGGTCTGGTGCTGATTGCTCTTGCAATCCGCTACTTCAGCCGCGGAGCATAGGCAAACATAACGCGTAAGAATACGCGATAATAGAGGATGTGAATCCTCAGACTTTTAGCGAAACGCGGGACAACCCCATGCGAGAGACACCTCTCTCAAAGCTGGGGGAGTCCCGCGTTCTGCGCGCTTTCATGCCGATTATCAACGCCCACAACGAGCAGGTTGCCGCAGCGGCACGCCAGGCGGGGCGCAGCGAACCCCTCGAGGTGGGTCCCGGTGACGACTGTGCCGTCCTCGCCGCGCCCGCGCCCGGTCAGCGTACCGTGGTCACCACCGACACTCTCGTTGAGGACCAGGACTTTATGAACCTGTGGCCCGGCGGTATCGCACGGGCGGGTGAGGCCGGTGAGCTCATTCTGGAACCCGCCCGCAGTAGCGGCTACGATGTGGGGCGCAAAGCCGCGACCCAGAACCTCGCCGACGTTGCCGCCATGGGTGCGCGCCCGGCGAGCCTCTTCATCTCCTTGAGCCTGCCCGGTAGCACTCCTTACGGCTGGATTGACGACTTCGCCCACGGCATTGTGGACGGAATCAACGCCTGCGGAGCCACCGAATGCGTGATTGGCGGCGGCGATATTGGCGACTCCACCGAGATGTCGGTGACCGTCACCGCCCTCGGCTACACGGACCGCGCCGTGCTGCGCTCCGGTGCACGCCCCGGCGACACTATCGCCCTGGCGGGGCGTACCGCCTGGTCTGATGCCGGTCTGCGCCTGCTGCTCAACCCTCTCTCCCTGCCCGCCACGGCACTGCTGCGTGCCATCGCCGCAGGTCAGAGTGTTGAGTCGGCGCTGGGCGCGGTAGCTCAGGCGTGGGCTCAACGGCAAGCTGAGAAGCAAGCTGAAGGCTCTAGCGCTCTTCCTGCTAGCGCTCTTCCCGAGGGGCTCATCGAGCTTGCCCGCACCCTCACCCCCGAAGAAGCCGCGCACATGATTGCGGTCTGCGAGCGCGCCGTCGAATCACAGCACCACCCGGTCAGCCCCATCCCCGCCGGTGAAGTGGCGCGCCAGCATAAGGCAAGCTCCATGCTGGATCTTTCTGACGGACTCGTAAAGGACGCCGGGCGAGTTGCCGCTGCCTCCGGGGTGCAGATGCGCCTCGACCGCGCCGCTGTGGATGCGTTCGCTGAGCCGCTGCTACCGTTGGCGCGCCTGCTGCTGGCGATTGGTGAGCGCAACGAGGCGGGGGAGAGCCCCGCATCCCTGGCGCGCACCTTCGTGCTGGTCGGTGGAGAAGACCACGGCCTGCTGGCGACCTTCCCCGGTGAGGTGCCCGAAGAGTTCGTGCCCCTGGGCACCTGTGTTGCGGACGCCCCGGAGCGCGGTCTGAGCGCCGAGCTCTACGGTGCCGAGCGCCGCCACAATGCGGTGACCGGCGCGGCGGTCGTGATGGACGGCCGCTCCCTGGACGGCATGGGCTGGGAACACTACGGGGCTTCCGCGTAGGAGCTTCACCGAGTACCGCGAGGTGCGTGCGGTTTTGTATGTTTAGTCTGTGCTTTCATCCTCCGTGCTTTTCATCCCGCGGGATAGGTGGCGGACAATACCGTACATTTAACCGAAATTACCTAGAATAGAAGTACGAAACAGGCTGGATTCCGCCCGTGCCGCGGGCACTGAGAAATCAGCCGGGAACTAGCCGAGAACTAGTTGAGAACCACGCGAAACCGACGAAACCGACGAGGAGGGTAGCGTGAACGCAGAACAGAACCAGCGCACCGAAGAGCGCGAGATTTACCGCCGCGCCTGCGTGCGCGCCTACCGCTTCGGCGTAGCGTGGTCCACCGCCGCCCGCACCACCATCGAACGCTACCGCGATGCGCTCAACGAGCTCAATGGGTTCCCCGTGCCCGATAAGGACACCGGCTCCAATATCGCCCACACCCTGCTGACCCTGACCGAAGAATTTGAGCGGGGCATGGAACAGGTTCTGCCCAGTGAGGCTCTGCCCGCTGGTGAAATCCTCGGCGGGGAGGGCGCCTCCGAAGAGGAAACCCTCGCCCACCTGTGGATTCAGCTGGGCGGCATCTACGAGCACGCGATTATGCGCGCATCCCGCGTGGCGCGCGGCAACTCCGGTACTCTGCTCTGCGCCTGGGCGCTGGAGGCGGTGCGCAGCTACTGGTTCCTGCCCGGAAACCTCGCCCAGGAGCTCGGCGACGCAGGCGATGAGCTGCCGCTCGTGCGCGCCCTGGAAGCAGACTACGAACGTGTGCTGGCTGGCGGTTCCCTGCCGAAGCACCGCGAAGTGAAGCTGGAGTACGCCCACGCGGAGGCGCGCGCGATGGCGTTCGCGGCTGAGCGTATTCGCGCCAGCGTGGGGGAGCAGATGGCGCCCTCCACGATGCTGTCGGTCATGGTGGAGCTCGCCCGCCTGGACGCACACTATGAAGCATCGCAGGACGCAGAAGCTGCTGACGAGGTGCTGAAAGAGCGTCGACGTGCGCTGATGCGTGCCGCTCTGGAACGTACCGCGCAGTTCCCGCCCTCACCCGAGCTTGCCGGTTTCGTGGATGCCGGCGCGCTCGGCTTCTACCTTGCCGTGGTGCACTCCAACCCGCGTTGGGAAGGTGCGACTCTGCACGAGGCACAGGTGGAATCCATGTTGCGTGCCCCCTCTGCCGGTGTGGCTTCTGCAGCCGGTTCTGCGGCACGAGTGGGTTCTGAACAGGCGGGCGCTGAACCTGCCGAGCACGCAGAACACGCGGGGCAGAGCGGCTGGGAGCTCATGGGTACGCTGACCTGCGAGCCCCTCGCCCTGGCGCAGCTACGCCCCGAACTTGAAGCCATGGGCGACAGCCTGCTCATTACGCCCCTGGACATGGCGGCTGGACTCTGGGCGCTGCACGTGCACGTGCCCGACATTGACCCCGCCCGCGAGCTGATTATGGGCTACGGTCAGTGGTCGGATGAGCGTATTTCCTCCCTGGCGGATGGTCGTCACGCCGACCATGCGTGCGGTGCGGAGGGCGGCGCATGAGCCCCGCCCGACGTTCCGTAAATCCACAGCAGGAAGCCCTAGACTTGGGGCTTCCCGAGCCTGTTCCGGTCAAAACTAAGCTGACAAATACTAAGCCCGCGAAAGCTGAGGCAGCGCAGAGTGAGCCCGTAGATTCTGAGCCCGTAGATTCAACGGTTGTGGAGCCTGCCCGCGCCGGTTCTGCGACCCGTGCTGATTCTACGACCCGAGCTCGGCAGCGGAAAAAGGATGCGCCGCTACTGAGCGATGAACAGCTCCGCACCACCGCAGAGCTGACCGTGCGTGATCTTGCCGCCTACGCCCGAGGCGAGGTGAGCCGCGCCGAGCTGAGCGAACGCGCGGCACAGCGCGCCAGCGCCACCTACCGTAAGGCGCTCAAGACGCTCAAGCATTCGCTGGGTCCCGCTGCGCACACCATGACCGATGACGCTATCTACGAGCTGGTCGATATTGCGTTGGCGGCGCGGCAGGCTACTCAGCCGGAAGCACATCAGCCGGGGGAACCTGCACGGAAAGCACCCGCCCAGAAGAAGCCAGCGCAGAAGAAAACAGTTCAGAAGGAACCTGCTCAGAAGGAACCGAGCCCGCGGGAGAGCGAAACTCCCGTTCGGGCTACTTCGGCGCGCTCGCAGAAGGTAGCGAAGGCGAGCGAAGAGGGCAAGCAGAAGAGCGCGCCGCAGAAGAATGCGCCGAAGAAGATCGAGCCCGAGGCGGAAGCTGAAAAGCCTGCACCCAAAAAGCCTGCATCCAAAAAGGTCGTAGCGAAGAAGACAGTTCCCGCAAAGAAAGCAACCGAATCCGAATCCTCGGTGAAGAGGGCAGCTGACTCCAAGACCCCCACGCCGAAAAGCCCTGCGCCGAAAACCACGCTGAAGAAAGCACCCGCTCATAAAGCTTCTGCAAAGAAGGCAACCGCTGAGAAGCCCGCATCAGCCGCCGCGGAGGCTAAGAGCCGTGCCCTGGCGCGCTACGCCTCCGAAGACCGCATCGAAAATGCGCCGCTCAAAAAGTACCTGCCCGCGCCCAGCGCCAAGGCAATCTCCACGCACCTGGACCTGCACACCGTCGGGGAGATGCTCGAATACTTCCCGCGCAAATACCTGCCTCGCGGTGAGCTCAGCTCCTTTGCCGAACTCGTTGAGGGCCAGGACGTTACCATCATTGCCCGCGTGGTGCATGTGAGCACCCGAACTATGGCGGCGCGCCGCGGCAAAATCACGGAAGTGACCATCACCGACCGGCTTTCCGACGCCACCGGGCAGGACGCACCCGCAGGTTTTGGGGCTGCCGGTTTTGGCGCCGCGGGTTACGGTGCTGGCGGTCCCGTATCCGTGGCGCCCGGGCGCGCTAACCGCCCCGGCGCATCCAGAGTATCCGGTGTGCCCGCGCAGAGCTGGCAGGCAACCGGGATGCACAACCCGCGCATTAACGCGCTCGCTAACTCCACGCAGAACCCAGTTGCCCAGATTCCCGTAGCTCAGAACCCCGCGGCCCAGAACCCGGCACAGGGCAGGGGAGTGCAGCCCGTCTCCTACAGTGGCTACGCAGATAGCTACGGTCAAGACTCGTTTGGTCAGGATAGTTTTGCGCAGGGAGGCCTCTTTGGCGTGCCCGCGCCCAGCATGACGAACCCCGGTGCGCTCATCGGCTCGCAGATGAAGCTTTCCTTCTTCAACGCCTGGACCGCCGCCCGCGAAATCCGTGAGGGTGAAACCATGATGTTCTCCGGCAGGGTCGGCATCTACCGCGGCGAATACACCCTCACCAACCCGCACTACGCCCTGCTCTCGAAGGACGCCTCCGGCGCGGACGTCACCGACGCCGCCACCGCCCCCGTGCCCGTCTACCGCGCCCCCGTGAAGCTGCCCACCGACCGCATTAGCGGCTACATGGCGCAGCTGCTCGAAAAGGTGCCGCTCAAAGAACTTGAAGACCCGGTACCCTACACGATTCGTCGCGCCCGCAAGGTGCCGTCCCTGGAGTGGACGTACCGCGCCCTACACACCCCGGACTCTGAGGACACTTGGCGTGCCGCGCAGGCGCAGATGCGTTACCGTGAGGCGTTCGTGCTGCAGAGCGCGCTCGCCCGCCTGCATTCGGTGCGTGCCGCGCACCTGACCCAGCCGCGCCCCGCCGTGGAGGGTGGCCTCGCCGATCAGCTGCTGGAAGTTCTGCCCTACGAGCTGACCGAGGGGCAGCAGAAGGTGGGCGCTGAGATTGCCGCCGATCTGTCGAGCGAGTCGCCCATGAACCGCCTGCTGCAGGGTGATGTGGGTTCCGGTAAGACCGTGGTGGCTCTGCGTGCCATGCTGCAGGTGGCCGACGCGGGCGGCCAGTCCGCGATGCTCGCCCCGACCGAGGTGCTTGCCGAGCAGCATCTGCGTTCGGTGTTGGACATCCTGGGGGATATGGCGGCACCCGAAGATGCTGACGGTTCTGCCGAGGGAACTCCCGCGGGGAGCGGGGAAGAATCCAACCGCGTGCGCGTGCGGCTGCTGACCGCCTCCATGGGTACTCGTGCTAAGCGCCAGGTACTGCAGGAGCTTGCCGATGGCACCGCCCAGATCGTGATTGGTACCCACGCCCTGCTCTCCGACGAGGTGAGCTTCCACGACCTGGGCCTGGTCGTCGTGGACGAGCAGCACCGCTTCGGCGTGGAACAGCGCGACGGCCTGCGCGGCACCGACGGCGCCCTGCCGCACCGCCTGGTCATGACCGCAACGCCCATTCCGCGTACCGTCGCCATGACCGTGTTCGGTGACCTGGACGTGTCCGTGCTCGACACCCTGCCCGCCGGCCGACAGAAAATCTCGACCCACGTTGTGCCCCTCGCTGAGAAGCCCGCCTGGGCGTCCCGCCTGTGGAGGCGTGCCCGCGAAGAAATCGACGCGGGCCACCAGGTGTATGTTGTCGTACCCAAAATTGGGGAGGACGGTGACGGCATGGAGGAAGGCGCCGCGTTCTTTGGCGCATCCAGCCTCAACGGTGCGGGCGCGGGCAGTACTGCCCAGGGCTATTTCGGTCAGGGTGGTAGCGCCAGCAGCGACGGCAAGGTGCAGCTGACCTCGGTCGCCTCCATGTATTCCTACCTGAGTGCAGAGGACGCCCTTGTCGGTGTGCGCATCGGCACCCTGCACGGCCGCATGGACCCGGCTGAGAAGACCGCCGTCATGACCGCTTTTGAGCGCGGTGAAATTGACCTGCTCATCAGCACCACCGTCATTGAGGTGGGCGTGAACGTCCCGAACGCCACGCTCATGATCATCATGGACGCCGACCGCTTCGGCATCTCGGGTCTGCACCAGCTGCGCGGTCGTGTGGGCCGCGGCGGCTACGCGGGCACCTGCCTGCTGGTGACCCGCCAAGAGGAGGGCGGCGTGTCCCGCGAGCGTCTGGATGCGGTCGCCTCCACCACGGACGGCTTCGAGCTCTCCCGCATCGACCTGGCGCAGCGCCGCGAGGGTGATATTCTGGGTGCTGCACAATCGGGTTCGAAGAGCACCCTGCGGTTCCTGCGGGCGCTCGCCGATGCCGACATTATTGAGCGTGCCCGCGAGGATGCCCGCTCGGTGGTGGAGAAGGACCCGACGCTGGCTAAGCACCCGTCGCTGGCGCGTACGATTGACCGCGCCCTGGACGCTGACCGTGAGGCGTTCCTCGGCAGGGGATAAGCGCCCAACGGGGCAGAACGCTCTGCCCGCTCCGCCCATCAACCAGCCTTGCCCACCACTCGCTGAAACCGTGACGTCAACACACCGCACTAGTTAAGAGGAGAGACCTATGAGCCGTATTATTTCCGGTGCTGCCGGAGGCGTTCGCCTTGCTTCGGTTCCGGGGGATAATACTCGCCCGACCACCGACCGGGTGAAGGAATCCCTCTTCTCCAAGCTGGAGAGCTACGACATTATTCATGGTGCCCGCGTGCTGGACGCCTTTGGCGGCTCGGGCGCGCTGGGTTGCGAGGCGCTCTCTCGCGGTGCCGCCTCCGTGACGCTACTGGACACGTACCCGAAGGCTGTTGCGGTGATTCGCAAGAACGTTGCCGCGGTGGAGAAAGCAATGGGTCGCACCGGCACCGGCTCTGCGGCGCGCGTGCAGCAGTCTCAGGCGTTGACCTACGTGAAGTCCGCCTCCGGTCCGTGGGACCTGGTGTTTGTTGACCCGCCCTACGCCATGCCGAATGAGCAGGTCAGCGAGCTGTTGGAGGCGCTGACCCCCAAGCTCGCCGAGGGTGCCATGGTCGTGGTGGAGCGTTCTTCGCGCGACCCCGAGCCGGTGTGGGGCGAGGGCCTGTACTGTTTTTCGACCCGTCAGCACGGCGAGACGGTTCTCTACTATGTGGAGCCTGACGAGGCGGAGGAGCAGGCGGGCGACGAGTTCGGCAACGAATCTGGCAAGGATGCTGAAGAGCTCGCCGCCTAAAATCGCCGCCCGACCTTCCCGCCCGATCTTGCTACCTCAGCCTGCGCTCGCCCGCATGCCGCTAATCCGCATCCTAAATTCGCCCGCATCTACTCATTCCAACATCTGATATTTATTCGTGAAGGGACCGCCATGATTGCCCTCTGCCCCGGATCTTTTGACCCTGTGCACCACGGCCACCTGGAAATCATTGCCCGCGCCGCTCAGCTCTTTGACGAGGTGATTGTGGGCGTGGCGCACAATAGCTCCAAGAAGTACCGTTTCTCCCTGGAGGAGCGCGTGCGGCTGGTGCGTGAGTCTCTGCAGGAGCTCGGCATTGAGGGCGTAAGTGTGGAGCCGATTCCGCCGGGTGTGCTGCTTGCCGAGTACGCGGCGGAGCGTGGCGCGAAGGTGCTGGTGAAGGGTCTGCGTTCGGCGACGGACTACAGCTATGAGGCTCCGATGGCGAGCATGAACCGCCACCTGGCGCAGGTTGAGACGGTGTTCTTGGCGGGCGAGGACCGCTACGGTGCGGTGTCGTCCACGATTATTCGTGAGGTGGCGTCGCTGGGTGGTGACGTGACTCCCTTCGTACCGGAGGCGGTCGCCCGCGCCCTGAAGAGCGCCTAGAAAAACGCCTCATCAACCCATGCGCACACCACCGGGTGCGCACCCATCCGACACGCCCGACACGCCCACCGGCAGGACCCCGGCAGGATAACTCGCACCGCCGACCGGGCACTTAAGTCCCCCAGTAGTAGCCCCGACCGACCGATTAAATGCCGCGCGGCGCCTCCTTAAGGGGATATTTAAGAGGTGAGCGCCACTTAAAGAGATTTAAAAGGCGCTTAATCTTGATTAACGGTGCGAATGACCCCTAAAATGGGACTTTGGTTTATACATTTCGTAAGGAGAAACGCCATTTCACGTGCAGACGCATCGCCGCTGGTGGTATCGGTCACTAACCTGATTCACCGCCCCGGCACCATGGAAACCCTCACCGAGGTCGTGCCCGCACCGGCAGACCTGGGTAACACGCTCATCGGCGTGGAAGAGGGTTCGGATATTGACCTCGATATTCGTATGGAGTCTGTTGTTGATGGTATCCTAGTTACCGGCTCCGTCGTTGTGGATGTACACGGCGAGTGTAGCCTCTGCTTGGATCCGATTGATTACGAGATGTCGGCCAATATTCAAGAGCTTTTCGTCTTTGAGAAGGCCCCGGCTGGCGGCCCCGAAGACGAAGTAGATGAGCAGTACGCCGTTGAGGATGATTCCATCGACCTTGAACCGGCTCTGCGGGACGCAGTAATCCTTCAACTGCCGTTCCAGCCTGTTTGTAGGGACACCTGCCAGGGTCTGTGCGCCGATTGCGGTGCGCGCCTGGAGGATGACCCCGGGCATCATCACGAGGTGTTGGATCCGCGCTGGTCGGCCCTACAGGGCCTGCTCGGTGCAGATACCGAAAACTAAATTGTTGTTACTAGAGATTGTGAGATAGCTGTGGCTGTTCCCAAGCGCAAGATGTCCCGCGCTAACACCCGCGCACGCCGTTCCCAGTGGAAGGCATCCGTGCCCCAGCTGGTTAAGACCGTTGAAAACGGTCGCGTGACCTACAGCCTGCCCCACCAGGCAAAGGTTGTAACCGACGCTGCAGGCAACGCCCTGTTCCTGGAGTACAAGGGCCGTAAGGTTGCAGACGCCTAAGAAGCGGTGAATCCTTATGACTGAATTTCCTAGTGTTGATACTAGGGAGTTGCGTAAACGTCTCGGAGTCGATATCGACGCCGAGACGTTTTTGCTATCCCTAACCCACCGCTCCTACGCCTTCGAGAACCCCGGGGTGGAGCATAATGAGCGCCTGGAGTTCCTGGGCGATTCGGTGCTTTCCCTGGCGATTGCTGAAGAAGTGTACCGACGCTACCCTGACCTGCCCGAGGGTGAGCTCGTGAAGCTGCACCACGTGGTGGTGTCTACGGTGGCGTTGGCGAAGGTGGCGCGCGACCTGGATCTGGGCAGGTACATCCTGCTCGGTAAGGGCGAGATTCACACCGGCGGCGCCGATAAGGACTCGATCCTTGCCGACACCATGGAAGCGATTTTTGGCCTGACCTACCTGGAGTGCGGTCGCGAGGCGGCTCGTGACCTGGTGCTGCGCCTGATTGCGCCGCTGCTCGACGATGAGAAGGTCCTGAACTCTGGACGCGACTGGAAGACCGAGTTGCTGAACCTCGCCACCGCCCGCGGCTGGGGAGACGTGCGCTACGAGGTCACCGGCGAAGGCCCCGACCACGCGCGCGTGTACACTGCGGTCGCTATTGTGGCGAACCAGCAGGCCGGTACCGGTGTGGGTCCGAGCAAGAAGGAGGCGGAGCGCCTTGCCGCTGAGCAGGCGTACCGCGTTCTGGTTTAGGCTCATTCAAGCATCCTGCAGGTCTGTTAGCTCTGCGGGCTCTTGATTCTGCAGCCCCGCTGATTGGAGAGAACCATGCCCGAACTGCCCGAGGTGGAAACCGTTCGTGCGGGCATCGCCGACCATTCGTTGGGTCGGCCCGTGCGGGCGGTGCGCGTGCTCGATGCCCGTTCGCTGCGTAGGCACCTGCCCGGTCCCGCCCACTTTGAAGCGGCACTCACCGGCAGGGCGCTGCGCGGTGCCTACCGCCGCGGCAAGTACCTGTGGCTGACCCTGAGCGAGGCGGACGGCACGCTTGCCGACGAGGCGCTCGTGGTGCATCTGGGCATGAGCGGTCAGCTGCTCGTGCGCGATAAGCCGGACGGAGTTTCCGGTAGTGATTCGGAGGCGCGTGCGGCCTTTGATGAGCAGCCGCGGCACCTGCGCGTGGCGCTAGAACTAGGACCGCGGGAGCTACCAGCACTGCGGGAGCTACCGGTAGCATGGTGAGCGCCAACCGGGCGAGCACCGGGCAGCGCTTGCTCTTCGTAGATCAGCGCATCTTCGGCGGCATGTTCCTCAGTCCGCTGGTGCCGGACGTACCCGCAACGGTTGCAACGAATGAAGCAGCGGCGGGTGAAGCAATGTCCGAGGGCGGCACCGATTTTAGCGCCGTACCCGAGTGTTTTCTGGTTCCGGAAGCGGTCAAGCACATTGCCCGCGACCCGCTGGACGAATTCTTCGACCCCGCAGCGGTGCGCCGCAAGTTCCTGCGCACCTCCAGCGGCATTAAGAAGGTACTGCTGGACCAATCGGTGATCTCCGGGGTGGGCAATATCTACGCCGACGAGGCGCTATGGCGTGCGCGGTTGCACTACGCGAAGCCCGCACGCTCCCTGAGCGCCGCGCAGACCCGCGAACTGCTGGAGGCGGTCACGCAGGTGCTGCGCGAGTCCCTGGCGGCTGGCGGCACGAGCTTCGACGCCCTGTACGTGAACGTGCTGGGGGAGTCTGGCTATTTTGAGCGCTCGCTGAACGCCTACGGTCGTGCCGGGGAGCCCTGCCACCGTTGCGCGGAGGCGGGCCGCACCTCCCTCATCGTGCGAGAGCCGTTTCAGAACCGCTCGTCCTACCGTTGCCCGCACTGCCAGCGGGCGCCGCGTTCTCGCTAGATAAAGGCTCACGCTAGATATGCGAATGACGGCGTAGCTACGTTCCTCCCATACGGGGGATGTAGCTACGCCGTCATTCGTTTGAACCTCAGCTGTATAAACCGGGGGTGGGGGGGGGAGTCAACCCGAAAGCCACCCCGATAAGAAGCAACTTAGCGGCTGTACCTGTCGCCGTAGAACAAGCCCAGACGCTCGTAGCCTTCCTCAATCGACACGGCGGGCTCCCACTGCAGAAGCTCACGGGTGCGGCGCTGATCAAACCAGTGCGCGGTCGACAGCTGCTCGGCGAGGAACTCCGTCATCGGCGGCTCATCACCGGCGGTCACGTTCTTCGGCAGACGCTCCCAGACGCGCTCAATGACCTTACCCGCCAGGGCCGCAACCTTCGCCGGAACCGAGAAGCGCGGGGCGGGAACGCCCACCGCCTCACAGAAACCACCCAGTAGTTCAGCGATAGTGCGCGGCTGACCGTTCGTCACCACCAGCGCCTTGCCCGCAAAAGCGTCGAGGCGCTGATAGCCGCGCACCACGGCGTCCGCGGCGTTATCAATGTAGAGCGTGTCAATCAGGCCCGTACCGCCGGAGAGCAGCGGCAGACGGCCCGCGGCGGAACGCTCCAGAATGCGCTCGACCAGCTGGGTATCGCCCGGGCCCCACATCAGGTGAGGACGCAACGCACCCACGCGCAAAACCCCGCCACCGGGCAGGGCAGTGCCGTTCGCCTCCAGCGCCAGAAGCTCAGCGGCAGCCTTCGAACGCGCATAGTTACCGCGCGCATGCTCCGGGGACGCCACGCCGGCACCGTCACCCACAATCGCCGCGCCGGCATGGGCAACCGACGGCGAGGAAATATATAGGAACGAACCCACCGAATGGTTCAGCGCCGCCTGCAGCAGGGTGCGGGTGCCCTTAATATTGATGCGCTCATAATCAGCCCACTCGCCACTGACCGAAACCTTCGCCGCGGCATGCACCACGCCGTTCACGCCGGTCATCGCCAGATCCACAGCCTGCGCGTTCGTAATATCGCCGCGCACCTGCTCAAAACGGGGACGAATCGAATCGGGCAGAAGCGCCGCAATACCCGAATCGCCACGCTGAAAAACGCGCACATCATAGCCGGCACGCAGCAACGCCAGCACGCTCTCACGACCCAGCAGGCCGCTCGCACCGGTAAAGAGGATGCGCTCGCCAATACGCGGCGCGAAATCGGGCTCCTCAACCGGGCGCAGCGAACGAGGGGCCGGGTCGGTGTAGCGTGCCGCTAGCGGCTGCGCCGGCTTGCGGAACCGCGCCGTCGGGGAGGTCACCGCATTCGCAGTCGACAGGCGGTGTCCAGATAGGCGGGGCGCAGACAGGCGAGGTGCGGGCTCGTGGGAAAAAGACTCACGCGAAGAATGAGGGGACATCATACTCCTTAGACTTAGGGATCCGGCAGGCGCTTACGCCCCCGCCAGGACCTTTGACGCCCACTCACCCAGGGCGGGGCGGTCAATCTTCGAATTATGGCGAATATCGGTCGGATGCTCGTGCACCACCAGCACCGCGGCAAGCTCCACGCCGGTATCCTCGGCAACCTTCTGGCGCACCAGCTGCGACAGCTCGAAGGGTGCCACACCCTCCGCAATGGGGAAGCGGCGAGCGCCGGGCACGCGATCGAGCAGAGCACGCTTGAGACCCGACGCCGACTGGCGCGCCTCCAACGCGGCAGTATTAGCGGACGCCTCAATGACCAGCACCGGGGCGGCGGTACCGGCAGGACCCACCGCCACCAGGGCGGCGCGGCGCACCTCGGGTAGGGACTCGGCGGACTGCTCAGCCGCAACCGGGGTCAGCACACCCTGCGAAGTCAGCAGCACGTGCGCGAGGCGACCCTCAACCCACAGGCGACCCGAAGCGTCCAGATGACCGACGTCACCGGTGTGATGCCAACCCGGAGTGCTAATGGACTGCTCCTCAGTCACCCACAGGGTGTCGTAGCGGTCCTTCACATGCGGTGCCGAGACCAGAATCTCACCGGTCACACCCGGCTCATGGGTTAGCTCATCCGCGACCGAACCGTCCTGCAACAGCGGCGCAATAGCCACCGCCGCACCGTACACCGCGAAACCAACGCACACGCCGTCACGGGCGAACGGGTCAAGCACCTCACCGGCAGCATTCGGGGTGCCCTCAGCAATCGCCTGGCGAATCATCTCGAAAGACACATCGGTCACCGGCAGACCCTCGGTCATGCCGTACGGGGTGTGCAGGGAGGCGTTCGGCACCAGGGCGGAGAGCGCCTCCAGCAGCGGCACGGGAATCGGCGCGCCAGCACTCAGCACGGTCTGAACCTTAGCCAACGCCGCACGCTGCTCAGCGTTCAGCTCATCGGCGGTCGCCACCACATTTACCAGGGCGGCGGGGGAAGCGAACACGACCGACGCATCAATAGCCGCCGCAGCCGACGCCAATGCCGAAGCCGTCAGAGTCTTCGGGCGGGTCACATCCATCGTCGGGGTCACGCTGGTAGCACCCAGCGCCGGGCCCAACAGCGCAAACGGCGCGAAGCCAGCCACCAGACCGCTACCGGGCGCAAAACCGTACGTATTCGCAATGGCATCGCGCATACCCGCCAGCTGACGCTGCGTGTACACCACACCCTTAGCCGGGCCGGTCGAACCGGAGGTGTACAGCACCGCCGCATCAGCATCCGGCACGGGGGAGGGGAACTCCACCACGGTCGGGGTGGGCACCGGCGCACCCGGAGTACCGTCAGCGGCGGGCGCGGTAAACACCGAACCGGCAACGCCCAACAGCTTCTCCTGCACCGAACCCAGCGGCTCCACAGAAATACGCACACCCGGCCACAGCAGGGTACGGGCGGCACTGAGCGCGGCGGGAATACCCACCAGGAAGCTCGGGTTAGCGCCCTTCAACGCGCGAGTCAGACCCGGAATACCCAGACCGGTATCAGCCACCACAATGACAGCGCCCAGCTTCATGCAGGCGTAAATCAGGGTGGTCAGGCGGGCGCCCGGAGGCACCATCAGGTTCACGCGGTCGCCCGGACGCACACCCAGGGCGTGCAGGCGGGTTGCGGCGGCGTTGACCTGCTGGTTCAGCTCAGCCCAGGTCAGGGTTACAGAAACGGAGGTGCCGTCGCCCTTGGGGTCCATATCCACCACGGCGGTGGAGGCATCATTGGCGCGTTCGGTCAGGGCTGCGAGCATGGGGCGGAACGTCGCGGGAACAGCACCCTCAGCGCCCTCAGCGGTAGCGCCCTCGCCGGTAGTCAGACCGTGGCGGCGCGCGCGGGCGGCACGATGCTCCGCCTCCGCATTACGCGCCGGAACCAGCATGCCGTCCTCCAGCGTGCCGAAAGTCTGCGCAAGCCACGAAATCATGGGGGAGGCAATATCGTAATCCTCAATGACCAGATGCGAGGCCTTCTCGTAGCGGTGCACCTTTGCCTGCGGCATGCGCTCCATCAGGTCGAACAAGTAGCGGCGCTGGAACACCGGGTCCTTCGTGCCCCACTGGAAGAACGCGGGCACGTCCAGGTCACGGATCTGCTCGGCAATACGCTGCATCGGCGTATAGGAAGGAATATCGGTGCCGGTCGGAATATCACCCACAAAATTACGCACACCCTCACGCCACGCCGAATGAGCGTACGGCGCACGGTACGTACGGTAAATCGCCTCGTTCAGCGGGCTCGGGTACAGGCGCTTGGGCTGCTGACCCACCGGCTGCGGCAGGGCACCATCAAGCGCCCCGGCACCGGCAGAACCCGGCGCGGGCAGGCGGCCCTCATTCTGAGCCAAACCCAAGGTCACATCAATAAACGCGGTCGAATCGTGAGTACCCCACTCGTGCACACCCAACGCCAGGCGCAGGGCGGCAGGGATATTCTCAATGCCGTCATGGTAGACCGCGGTGTTCGTCAGCATCACGCCCGAAAGAATCTCGCGATGCTCCAGCGCCCAACCAAAGGACACCAGCCCACCCCAGTCATGGGCAAGGGTCACGACCGGCTTATCGGTCTCATCCAGACCGAGTGCCTTCGTGAAATCACCCAGGTCAGCGATACGGTCGGTCAGGGAGCGGCGCTCACCCTCCAAATCCAGGTGGGTGCGCTCCGAATAACCCATATCAATCTGATCAACCGCAACCACACGCCACGGGGCGCGCTCATTCACACCCGCATCCAGCACGGTACGCCACAGGTACGACCAAGTCGGGTTACCGTGCACGCACAGAATCGTGCCAATCGGCTCCAAACCCTGCTCGACCAGCACCGGAAGGTTATCCAGGTAGTGCCAGCGGCGCGCGCCAGCCTGCTGCGCCCGCTGCTCAATGGGGGCGGAGGTGGGCACCTCCAGAAGGTGGGAGTAACGCGGGTTCACGCCCGCCCATTCCTCCGGGTTATACGGGGGCTGAGCCTTAGGGAAGTTCAAATGGCGCATGCTGGGGGAATCCTTCCGGATCGAATCGGTGAATGTCTACCGCAAAAGCTAACGGGTTACCACTGAATCTCAAGCAGGGCGGTGTTCAGACCAGAACCCACACCCATGCACAGAATACGGTCGCCTTCCGTGTAGGTCGGCGCGCACTCGGCGAGAGTCATCGGCAGAGCTGCCGCAGCCACATTGCCCCACTTCGGGAAGGTTAAGGGGATGCGCTCACGCTCAATACCGACCGCCTCAATAATGGCGTTTGTGTGGGCGTTAGAAATCTGATGGGTCACGTAGGAGGTCATGTCGTTCCATTCCCAGCCGTCCTGATGCGCCTGCTCCCACGCCTGCGCCACCAGCTCCAGGCCGTGCTTGAGCAGGCCCTCTGCGTCAGTGTTCATGCCCTGATCCGCCTCGCCACCGATGCACAGGTTACGGTGCTCAGTGCCCGCGCGGGACACCGAACCAACGATGCGGTGACCCTCCGGATGGCGGTCAGCGCGACCAATCACAGCCGCTGCCGCACCCGAACCGAGGGTCAGGGTCGCGAACTGAGCCAGCACATCCTCGCGGGTCGAATCGGGGTTGTTTAGGATACGCACCGCGGTACGGTGCCACGGGGAGGGATCCTCGCCAGCCACAATCAGGGCGTAGTCGATAGCGCCCGCATCAATCATGGTGGAGGCGACAGTCATCGCGTTCACAAAGCCCAGGCAGGCATTCGTAATATCGAAGTTCAGGGCGTGACGCGGTAGTTCCAGGCGGTCGTGCACACCCACCGAAACGGCGGGCTCAAAGTTATCGCGAGTCACCGAAGCGTTAATCAGCAGGCCAATCTGGGAACGGTCAATACCCGCCTGCTCGATAGCCTTCTCGGCTGCGGCAACCACGCCGTCCTCGAAGGTCTGACCCTCAGCCCAACCGCGGCGAGTGCTAATACCGGCTAGGCGCTCCAGCAGGCCCTTCGGCATGCGCAGACGCTTATAGGTTTGGGCTAGCTGCTCATCGAAGTAGTCGCTCGTGACGACCTCCGGAGGTAGCTCATGGGTAATAGACAGCAGAGCTGCGTTAGCGTGGCGAATGTCAGAGTTCGTGCCGACCTTATCGGCGGGTGCATTCATCAATGGTGTGGCCCTTGAAAATAGAAGTCAGTGGGATACATAGAAAAACGCGGGGATGCGAACAGCGGCCCCGCAGAATTCGTGATGCTCATTCCAATCTACCGCACCGACCGGGCGAACCCGTATCCGTAGACCCAATATGAACGCGCCCGTTCACCCCGCGCGTAAGATGATGCAGAATGAGGAACTTTGAACCCTCTTCACCCCGTGCACGTTCACGCCGCCCGCCCGCCGCACCGCGTACACTAGAGGGATGCCGCCACGCACCACAGAACGTGCCCGGCACACACCAGTTCTTCTGCAGAAAGGCCCCTTGTGCACCTGATGTCGCTGACCCTGCGCGGGTTCAAGTCTTTCGCCTCCGCAACCACTTTTGAGTTCACTCCCGGCATTAACGCGGTGGTCGGACCGAATGGCTCCGGCAAGTCCAATGTGCTGGATGCGCTCGCCTGGGTTATGGGTGAGCAGGGCGCTAAGAGCCTGCGCGGCGGCAGCATGAAGGACGTTATCTTCGCGGGCTCCGGCGAGGCTGGTTCGGGCGACGGCGCCCAGCGTGCACCCCTGGGCCGCGCCAAAGTCACCCTGACCTTCGATAATTCGGACGGCACCCTCAGCATTCCCGCTGATCGGGTGCAGATTTCACGCACCATGTTCCGCTCCGGCGGCAGCGAGTACGAGATTAACGGCTCCCCGGCGCGCCTTGCCGACATTCAGGACTTGCTCTCGGAGGCGGGTCTGGGTCAGCAGATGCACGTGCTCGTCGGCCAGGGTCAGCTGGATGCGGTCCTGCATGCCACCGCGCAGCAGCGCCGCGACATGATTGAGCAGGCGGCGGGCGTGGTCAAGTACCGCCGCCGCCAGGAGAAGACCAGCCGCAAGTTGGAGTCTGTGGCATCGAACGTTACCCGCCTGAGTGACCTGGTTGCCGAGCTGGATTCGCAGCTGCAGCCGCTGAGCGAGCAGGCGGAATCCGCCGCGACTGCACGCCAGCTGCAGGCGCGCATCCGCCAGCTGGAGGCGGTGCTTTTGGCTCGTCAGCTGGGTGTTCTGCAGGCTGAGCAGGCGCAGGCTCTCGCCTCCGAAGCGGAGGGTACCCGCCGCGCCGAAACCCTGAAAGAACAGCTGGAGGCGGCACGTGCAGCATCCGCGAAGCATCAGCAGGAGCAGAACCGCCTGAACGCGGAGGTCACCGCCTGTCAGAAGGCCGTGTCGACCCTGCGCGAGTCCGCCGCGCGCGTGCGCACCGTGCAGTCCATCGCCGCTGAGCGCGTGCGCACCTACCGCGTGGAACTGACCGAGGCGACCGCCGCCGCCCGCGCCGGATACGAACGCGCCCTGGAACTGCTGGAGGAACGCCGCGAAGAGGCAGAGCGCGCGGTGGAAAGCTACGCCAGCTTTGAGGAGCGCTACGATGCGGCGCTGAAGAACGTTGAGAAGGCGGCGTCCGAGGTGGCGCAGACTGAGCGCGCCTCGGGTGAGGCGGCGCAGTCTCGTGCCCGCGCGCAGGCCCAGCTGGATGCCGCCCGCGCCGCTGCGGTGGAGGCGACCCGCGCCTACGCGGCGGCGGCTGAGCGTGCCGCAACCCTGCGTGAGGCGCTGGGCCAGAGCCTGGGTGAAGCATCCGCCGAACTGGACACTGAATCTGCTGAGGCGGTGTTCGACCCTGAGACCGGCGAGCTCATGGATTCTTCGAGCGAGGGCGCGAGCCTGCTGCGCGTGCTGGATGCCGTGCAGATTGACCCCGAGTACGCGCGTGCGGCGTCTGCTGCGCTGACCTCGCTGGCGACCGCGGCGTTGAGCGTGCCGGTTGAGGGCGCCGAGGTGTCGCAGCTGCGCGGTGATAAGGGCGATGAAAGCAGCGAATCTGCCGCGAAGGAACTTTCAACAGAACTGCCCGAAACCACCCTGCCCGAATCCTGCGCCGCCGAACTGCGCGAGCTGGGTATCCGCCCCGCAACCGAGATCATTGAACCGCTCAGCGAGGATGCCGCCGCGCTCGCCGGCATCGACGAGCACGCCCTGGCGCGCGTCACCGCGGCGCTGGGTGAGCGCCTGGCGGGCGTGCTGTTCGCGCCGGATGCCGCCTCCGCAGAGCACGCCCTGCAGCTGCTCGCAGAGAATACCCTCGCAGGTCAGCGCACTATCTGGCGTATTTTTGACCCCGCAGGCACCGAGCACACCCGCTACAGCCTGCTCTACCCGGCTGAGGGCGCCAGCCCCCTGGAACTCGCCGCCGCATACCGCGCCGCCTCCCAGGTCGTGACCCGCACCCGCGCCGAACTGGACGAAGCCGAACATGCCGTTCAGCAGGCTCAGACCGCGGCAGAATCGGCGGTCGAAGCAGAACGCGAGGCGGCGAAGGCGGCGGGCGTGGCGAGCGCCGAGCATGCCCGCGCCCGCGCCCAGGCGGAGTCCCTGGAAGCCTCCGCGCAGAACATTCAGAGTGAGCGTGCCCGCCTGAACGAGCGCCTCACCGCCGCGGAGGAATCCGTAGCCGAAGCGCGCACCGCCTACGAGTCGGCGCGTACCCGTGAGGATTCCTACCTGGCGGGCACAGGGGAGCAGGCTCCCGCGGCGACAATTGAGCGCCGTGCCCAGCGTCTGGGTGAGGTGCTTGCCGAGCAGGTGAGCGAGCATGAGCAGCAGCTGCACGAGCTGAGCGGCGCCCTGAAGAACGCCCAGGAGGGCCTGACCAGCACGAACGATGAGGTACAGGATTTGCAGGCGGCGCACGCGGCGGCGCTGACCCTGCTGGCGCGCACCCAGACGGAGGCGGCGCGCGTGCAGGAGCGTGTGCAGGCGCTGGCTGAGCGTGCCCGCCTGGTGACCGGTTTGACCCTGGAGCAGCTGGAGGAGGAGTACTCCGAGCAGCTGCCGGTTGACGTGCCCGCAGGGGAGACATCCGAAAACGCCGCCTCCGAAAACGCGGCTTCCGAAAATACTGCTACCGAAACGGCATCAGAGACTACCGAAGCCCCCACCGAGAGCGTCCGCGCTCGCCTCAAGGCAACCCGCGCCGAACTGGAGGCGCTGGGCGCCATTAACCCGCTGGCGCTGGAGGAGTACGAGGCTCTGTCTGAACGCCACGCCTACCTGAATCAGCAGATTGAGGATTTGAAGGCGACCCGCCGCGACCTGAACACGGTCATGGACGAGGTCAGCAGCCACATTGCGGAGGTGTTCACCACCGCGATGGAGGACATCAACACCCACTACCGCCGCATCTTTGAGACCCTTTTCCCGGGAGGCGAGGGCCACCTGGAGCTGGACGACCCGTCCGATCCGCTGAATTCGGGTGTGGAGATTCACGCGCGCCCGGCGGGTAAGAAGGTTAAGCGCCTGTCGCTGCTGTCTGGCGGTGAGCGTTCGCTCGCTTCGCTGGCGCTGTTGATTGCGATTTATATGTCTCGCCCGTCGCCGTTCTACGCCCTCGATGAGGTTGAGGCGGCGCTGGATGACCGCAACCTCTCGCGCCTGCTGCAGGTGATTGGTGAGTTGGGGGAGCGTTCGCAGCTGATTGTGGTGACGCATCAGAAGCGCACGATGCAGATTGCGGAGACCCTGTACGGGGTGTCGATGCGCGGTGGCGTGTCGACGGTGCTTTCTCAGCAGATGGAGGAGCTGCGCGAGCTGCTGTAGCTCGCCGCACCTTCCCAACGTTTATACCTTCCCATGCGAGCCGCCCATACCCGCGGGCACACCCACCCCGGCGAACGTCACATGTCCTAGGAATGGTCATGTGCACTCCGGGGTACAGGTCACCGCCTGCACCCGGGTACTATAGGGGGATATGTGCGAACACCGCCCACCTATTCGCGGTTGGCGTGGTGTTTCGCTGTGATCAGGCCTGATGCCCCGCCCTACCCGCGGTGCGCATCCGGCGGCAACCATCCAGGGAAGGAATAGTGATGAGCGAGAACCTGGCAGATGCTTTCCTCAACGGCGAGTCGTTGAAGAATGCCCCCGGCCCCTATTTTGGTGAGTACGGCGGGCGGTGGATGCCCGAGTCGCTGATTGCCGCCATGGATGAGCTGGAGGCAACCTTTAACGAGGCGAAGAACGACCCCGAGTTCATTGCTGAGTTCCAGCGTCTTTCTGCTGAGTATTCGAACCGTCCGTCGCTGCTGACTGAGGTTCCGAAGTTCTCTGAGCATGCTGGTGCGCGTGTGTTCCTCAAGCGTGAGGACCTGAACCACACGGGTAGCCACAAGATTAATAACGTGATTGGTCAGGCTCTGCTGGCTAAGCGTATGGGTAAGACCCGTCTGATTGCTGAGACCGGTGCGGGTCAGCACGGTGTTGCGACTGCGACTGCGGCTGCGCTGTTCGGCATGGAGTGCGTGGTCTACATGGGTGAGGAAGACACTGAGCGTCAGTCGCTGAACGTGGCTCGTATGCAGCTGCTGGGCGCGAAGGTGATTGCGGTTCAGAACGGTTCCCGCACCCTCAAGGACGCCATTAATGAGGCGCTGCGCGACTGGGTTGCGAACGTTGAGAACACCCACTACCTGCTGGGTACCGCCGCGGGCGCCCACCCGTTCCCGGCGATGGTGCGTTTCTTCCACGACGCTATCGGTGAGGAGGCGCGCGAGCAGATTCTGGCTGAGACCGGCCGCCTGCCCGATGGTATTGCTGCCTGCGTGGGTGGCGGTTCGAACGCGATTGGTCTGTTCCACGCGTTCTTGGACGATTCTTCGGTTGAGATTTACGGTTTTGAGGCTGGCGGCGACGGCGTGGAGACCGGCCGCCACGCGGCGACCATTACTCTGGGCCGCCCGGGCATGCTGCACGGCGCGATGACCTACCTGATGCAGGATGAGGACGGCCAGACCATTGAGTCCCATTCGATTTCTGCTGGTCTGGATTACCCGGGTGTGGGTCCGGAGCACTCCTACCTGTCCGATATTGGTCGCGTGACCTACGAGCCGGTGACTGATACCGAGGCGATGGACGCTCTGCGTCTGCTCTGCCGCACCGAGGGTATTATCCCGGCGATTGAGTCCTCACACGCTCTGGCGGGCGCGTTGCGCGTGTGCCAACGTTGGGCTGCTGAGGATCCGGAGGCGGCACGCGAGAAGACGATGATTGTCTGCCTGTCGGGCCGCGGCGATAAGGACATGGAGACCGCACTGAAGTGGTTCGGCCTGGGTAAGGCGATTCCGTCCTCGACCCTGATGACCGGTAATAAGGAAGCTGCCGCATCCGCTACACAGAACGCACAGGCTGAAAGTGAGGCTAAGTAATGAGCTACCAGGACGCTATTTCTCAGTCGGCACCTTTTACGGTGCTGGATGGTTCTTTCCCCGCTCCGAATGCGCAGTCGCCTCTGGCGGCTCGTTTGGCTGAGTGCGAGAAGCAGGGCCGTGCGGCGCTGATTGGCTACCTGCCGGTGGGCTTCCCGACCCTGGACGAGTCGATTGACGCGGCGATTGCTCTGGGCAATAACGGCGCGGACATTATTGAGCTGGGCGTGCCTTATTCTGATCCGGTCATGGATGGCCCGGTGATTCAGAAGGCTACCGGCGTGGCGCTGGAGAACGGTTTCAAGCTTCCTCAGCTGTTTGAGGCGGTCCGCCGCATTACCGAGGCGACCGACGCGGTGGTTGTCGTGATGACGTACTGGAACCCGGTTCTGGCGTACGGTGTGAAGAATTTCGCGCGTGATTTGGCGGCTGCCGGCGGTGCGGGCATGATTACCCCGGACCTGGTGCCTGATGAGGCGTCGTCGTGGTTTGAAGCTTCTGATGAGTACGGTCTGGACCGTATTTTCTTGGCTGCTCTGTCTTCTTCGCCGGAGCGTCTGGCGACTATTGCGAAGGCGTCGAGCGGCTTCGTGTACGCCGTGTCGGTGATGGGCGTGACCGGTGCCCGCACCTCCGTGTCGGAGGCGGCTCGCACCCTGGTTGCGGACATTAAGGCTGCCGGTGCGCCTCGTGCGTGCGTGGGTCTGGGCGTTTCGACTCGTGCCCACGTTGAGGAGATCGGCGAGTATGCGGACGGCGTGATTGTCGGTACCGCACTGGTGAAGGCTTTGGCTTCTGGCGGTGTTGAGGCGGTGGCTAAGCTGACCCGTGAGCTGGCGGGGCGTGAAGGCTAATGTCTGATGTGCTGTCGCTGGCGAGCGTGCCGGTAGCTAACGTGCTGGCTTCGATTCCCTCTCCAAGCGTTTCGTACCTGCAGCTGGGCCCGTTCCGTGTGCATTTCTATGCCCTGTGTATTCTTGCGGGTATGGCGGTGTGCTTGTGGCTGGGTTCTCGCCGTTGGAAGGCGGCGGGTGGTACCCCTGAGCGCGTTTTTGACGTGGCGATGTGGGCTATTCCGGCGGGCATTATTGGTGCCCGCGCCTACCACGTGCTGATTACTGACCCGGGTAGCTATTTCGGTCCGAATGTTGCTGATCCGTGGGCTTTCCTGAAGATTTGGGAGGGCGGCATCGGCATTATGGGTGCCGTGTCGGTTGGCGCGTTGGGCGCCTGGTATGGTTGTCGCCGCTACGGCATGAATTTCCCGGCTTTTGCGGATGCGGTAGCGCCGGGTATTCTGCTGGCGCAGGCGTTTGGCCGCTGGGGTAACTGGTTCAACCAGGAGCTGTTCGGTAAGCCAACGACTCTGCCGTGGGGCTTGGAGATTAGCGCGTCGAGCGGTAATTTCCCGACCCAGTATCCGGAGGGTACGCTGTTCCACCCGACGTTCCTGTACGAGTCGCTGTGGAACCTGCTGGGTGTGGCGTTGCTGCTGTGGCTGGGCCGTAAGGGCGTGCTGAAGCTGGGTCAGACCCTGTGGCTGTATGTGTTCTACTACGGTGTGGGTCGCCTCTTCATTGAGATGTTCTTGCGCATTGATACCTCGGAGATGCTCTGGGGCGTTCGTATTCACGTGTGGACTGCTCTGCTGCTGGTTCTGCTGGGTGCTGCTGGTTTTGTGGTGGCTGGTCGTCGTGCTGCGGCGAAGGCTGCTGCGGGTATTGAGCCGGCTCCGGCGGAGTTCGCTCCGAAGCCTGCCGCAGATGAGTCTGCAGAGGACGCTGAGGAGAAGGTATCTGAGAAGGCATCCAAGAAGGCAGAGCCCGCCGAGGATTCTGACTCTTCTGAGTCTTCGACGAAGGGCTCTTAGCTGACAAAGGGCTCCTAGCTTTCATCTTCTAGCTCCATCTAAATTTCATAGAAAAACCGCCGGATGGGGGAGTGCCCCCATCCGGCGGTTTTTTATGCCCGCTATTTATGCCGCTGCCTGCTTCTTGCCGCTGGATGTTCTCATGGTGGCATATGCCGGGACCCTGTACGGATTTGGGCTGTTGAGAAGGCATAATAGAGATACTGCGTGTGGCGGGCACCCGCGTAAGGGGCATGAGGCTCCGCGTAAGGAGTATGAGGCTCTTTGAGCGCCCGTCGCTTCTGCGTTTAGAAACACCCACTCAACGTACAGGATTTTATCGTGAGCTCTTCTGCCGGCGATTCTTCGCGCCCCGTTTCTCCTTCTTCTCGTCCGGGTCTGACCCGTCGTCGTCTTGTGGCTGGTGCGGCGTGGGCTGCCCCGGTTGTTGTGGCGTCGTCGGTGATTCCGGCGTATGCGGCTTCTGATGAGGAAGGCGAGTGCACCGGCCCTTACGAGGATTCGACGATGATCACTGCCGGTGACGGCGTGAAGAAGGTTGCCGTGCTGACGGTTCCTGCGGGTGCTAAGCGTATGCGTTTTACCGCTGTGGGCGGTGCTGGCGGCACGAACTACACTGTGGCTGATGCCGGTTCCGGTGCCATGGTGGAGGGATCGATGGCTGTGCGCGGCGGCCAGACTATTACTCTGACTGCCGGTTCGGGTGGTATCGGTAATGGTGAGCTGAAGCCCGCTGAGGGCGGCGACGGCTACGGTGTGGGCGGCTCCTCGAAGGCTTCTTCGCCGGTTCCCGCGAACGTTGTTTCTGCGATTAATGATTTGACCCGCATTTCTGGCGGTGTGACCGGTCGCGGCGGCATGAGCGCTGTGCTGTATTCGGCGTCCGGCGGTGGTTCCTCCGCTATTGAGGTGGATGGCGTGCCGATGATTGTTGCCGGTGGTGGCGGCGGTGCCGGTGTGCTGGCGTCGTATGCGACGGTTCTGCCGAACCCCGCGAATGCGGGTGCTGTGCGCCCGACCGCGCACTATTCGCTTGATAGCTCCGGTGGCGAGCACCAGTTCAGCACCGGTGGTGGCGCTGGTTCGGGTGACGGCGACGGTTCGCCCGGTTTTGTTGGTTTCACCTCGTATGAGGCGCAGTCTGAGCCGATTCTGACGGTGAACCCGGGTTCGGGTGCCGCCGGTGGTGTGGGCGGTGCTGGCGGTGAGAAGCTGAACCCGCCGACTGTTGATGGTTCGGTGATTGGTTTTTCGAGCACCTCCACCCAGAAGCTGGTGAGCACTGCGACTGCCGGTGCGGCGGGTTCGAGCGGTTTCCGCGCGAAGGGCGCCGATGGTGTGGCGAGCTATTCGTACCAGTGGGATCAGACTCCGGAGGGTACCGATAACCGCCCGTCGAACGCTGGCGAGCTGTTTAACGGCTACCAGTCGGTGGTTTCTGGAGGCGGTGGCGCCGGTTATGGCGGCGGCGGTTCCGGCGCTGCGTTGAGCGTTTCGGCTCGTGTGGTGTCGCAGAAGTGGAATAACGATTCGGCTCGTGCCCGCTATGCGGTGGGTTCGGTGCAGCTGGCTGGCGGTGGCGCTGGCGGCGGTACGTTCATGGATTCTACGGTGCGCATCATGGATCTGGGTTGGGCGTTGAATGCTCCGAATGGTCCGGGTGAGCGCGGCGCTGGCTATATTGAGGTTGCTTTCTGCTTCTAGGCAGCTAAGTCTCATCGGCTAAGAGTTCCTATGAGCCTGTAGGAATCGTATAGGTGTAGATTGAACCCTTTCTTTAGGGTGGTATGCGCCTCAAACTTAATATTTAAATTTTTTCTGAGTGCCTCCCAAACCGCTTGTTTGGGAGGCATTCTCATCTTCTGTGTTGCTTCGTCATAGCGTCATATCAACCTTTGGCGGTTTAGCGCATTGGTCGGAATAGACCTTATCGAAAGATCATCCTTGCTCGTGAGAACGCCTCTATCTAACCCCTCTGTCATATTCGGGGAAGGTCCTTTAGATTGGCGGCTCATCATTTTACGGTGGAAATGTAAAGAATATGCGCGCCCACCCCGCTAGGTTGCAAAGCGCAGATTGCAGATTGCAGCTTGCGGCTTGAGTGCGGCTACCAATGACAAAGGAGTTTAGGTTATGTGCAAGGAAGGCATGAAGGCTGTTGTTGTCCCTGAGAAGGTTGACGGTTCGGTTGTTGTCCGTGAGGTTCCCGTTCCGGCTGTCGGTCACGGCCAGGCGCTCGTGAAGATTGAGTACTCGGGCGTGTGCCACACTGACCTGCACGTGGCTGCCGGTGATTTCGGTGAGATTCCGGGTCGTATTCTGGGACACGAGGGCATCGGTCGTGTCGTCAAGGTCGGCGAGGGTGTTGAGTCCCTGAAGGAAGGCGACCGCGTGTCGGTGGCTTGGTTCTTCGAGGGTTGCGGCCACTGTGAGTACTGCACCTCGGGTCGTGAGACCCTGTGCCGTTCGGTCAAGAACGCCGGCTACACCGTCGACGGCGCCATGAGCGAATACACCCTGGTGACCGCTGATTACGCTGTGAAGGTTCCCGAGGGTCTTGACCCGGCGCAGGCAAGCTCCATTACCTGCGCTGGTGTGACCACCTACAAGGCAACCAAGGAGTCGCTGGTTCGCCCGGGTCAGTGGCTGGTTGCTTACGGCGCTGGCGGTCTGGGCAACCTGGCTGTTCAGTACGCTAAGAAGGTTTTCGGTGCCAAGGTTATCGCTGTTGATATCAACGACGACAAGCTGGCTCTGGCTCGTAAGATCGGTGCTGATCACGTCATCAACGGCCGTGAGGTTGAGGACGTTCCGGCTCGTATTCGCGAGCTGACCGGCGGCGGCGCTCACGCTGCTGTGGTGACCGCTGTGTCGAAGGTTGCGTTCAACCAGGCTATCGAGTCGGTTCGTGCGGGCGGTTCCGTGGTGGCTGTTGGTCTGCCCTCGGAGATGATGGAGCTGTCCATTGTGAAGATCGTTCTGGACGGTATCCGCGTGGTGGGCTCCCTGGTGGGTACCCGTCAGGATTTGGCGGAGGCATTCCAGTTCGGTGCTGATGGCATCGTGGTTCCGGTGGTTCAGTTGCGTGAGGTTGACGAGGCACCGGCTGTCTTCGAGGAAATGGCGGCGGGTAAGATTACCGGCCGTATGGTTCTGGACTTCGCTAGCCTCTAAGCTAGCGGATGGTTCGAGGCGCCCGGCGGGACTTCAAGGTCTCACTCGTGAGGTCCTGCCGGTAGTTTCGATGGTTATAGCGCCTAAGGCGCATCCCGTGTGGCGGGGGAGTAGGGGTACTCTTTCTGCTGTGCATACGACGCGGGGTGCGCCTTAGTGTTTTTAACGCGGCTTTTTAGGGCGGGGTGGGCTGTAGGTTTTTGAGAGCCGTTATCGTGAGGAGCCGAATTCCTCTGTGAGTACTAGGCACCTAAACGTAATATACGCAGGAATTTATTTTTGAAATATTCGGGGAATATCTCAAAATTCTCACTAAATTAGTTCAATAGAGTATCTTGTTTGACATCTATAGGCCTCAAAATGCATACTTGTATTGTAAACATTCAACCACTGGTTGAGGCGTAATATTTGCCGAAGAGATAGGTTTCGCACGTCGCTACACCTACCCTATATGTAACGGGATATGACGCGTGAAGGTTTCGGCCCTCCTAGATATCGATTCCTTCTTACAGAACGCCATACCCGGGTGAATATCAGCATCTTCGTACCGTGCCGTTATTCACCATTGAGTCCTTAATTCCGGCCAGGCGCCCCTTTAGACACCTTCGGATTGAGGTCTCACCAACGATTAGTGTGGGCCCCACGGACATAGTCAATGGGGACTATGTCCGCCACACTAATCCGGGGCTTTTAGGACACTGCATGACTTCGAGGCGGCACACCCGCCACGCCATAAATTTACCTGCCGGCACGGGTAACATAGCCGGGTTCTCTACTCACTCGGTAACCCACCCGCTGCAGAACGCATCTTGATTTTTGTGTTGTTCAGAAGATGCTTCCTGTAGCAAAAGAACGAGGGGCACCTCTGCCAGGTGCCCCTCGTTTTTATATGCACGTTGTAGTGTTTATTAGCTGCCGTGCTGTTGAGTAGATTCCACGCTGTTTAGTAGATTCCACGCTGTTTAGTAGATTCCACGCTGT